>Ga0070741_10004201_pt1 | contig 33980 bp, 32 predicted proteins | sample Coa_R1_4_FD_66440 | JGI IMG/M metagenome (GOLD analysis project Ga0070741, IMG submission 66440) | Surface soil microbial communities from Centralia Pennsylvania, which are recovering from an underground coalmine fire - Coalmine... | ecosystem: Environmental > Terrestrial > Soil > Unclassified ... | reverse complement strand
CGGAACGAATGCGAGAGGAGTTACGTTCACATCCAACGTTGCGCCGCTAACGCGGCGCGGACGGCGCAGCGCGCCATCCCTACCGCCAGAATTAGATGCGTTTGCCCTGGTGCACGGGGTGATGTCTGTTGGCGTTAACATGGCCATCTTTTACTATAGGTATTTTTAGTCGGAGCAGTGGCGAGTTAATGCGCCAGCGATCCGAGTGGCAGCCAGGGACAGGAGCCGGCGCTTGCGTTCCGGGCTAAGGAAATGCGCCGACACCGATCGACCTGGCTGCCACTCTTGCGGGCAATGACGCTCTGCTCGTTTCCGTTGAGCGGGCCCCGGCCGAATTTGGCCTGGCGAGTGGGCTTGGTTCGTGGATGGAGCTTTATCGCCACGCGGAGGTGCCGTTTTAAGCGGAGCTGACTGGTTTTTGGAGCGTTCCAGGGACCTGCAGGCGTAGTCAGAAACCTGCACGTTATCGGAGGCTTCGGATTTTTACCGGCAGCAGAGGGAAACACGCACTAACGAGCACAAGCAGGAACAAGATTTTCAGCCAGGCTTCACACAGGCGGCCGAAGAAGTCGATTTGGGGCAGAGAGCTCATGCGCAAGGAGCGGGCGCATTCCAGGTGAAACGGAAGTTGGCAATTCCAACACCGCGCGTTCAATCGTGAGTCGGTCCAGCACGTCGCCGGAGCGATCTCGGAAAAATAGGAATGCCTGCTGCACAATCCGCACTGGCCCACTCCAACTGAAGTCCCAGCATGCCAAAGGTCAGCCATCAGAGCGAAGCTACCGTCAGATTGTTTGTTGAGGACGGGCCCTTGAGCTGAACGACGTAATCGCCTTTTGTTTTGTTTTCATAATAACCCCTCGCTTGGTGTTCTCTGGAGCAGCGTCAACCCCCGCTCCGCACGGGGCAGCCGTAGGGCTTCGATGTCTTTGATTTGCGTTTTGATTTCGGTGAAGTGGGACATATTTCGTTTCTGTTGTTGGTGGTCGAGTGACGATTTTGCTTTCCAATCGACAAGATGATCTCCTAGGTGTTGCAAATGGCACATGAAACGGCGGGATCAAAAACCGCAGACAATGGGATGAATCGCAAGTTACGGGGAGAGCAAAGTGCCCACTATTTCCGGGCCATATTCGACGCGCTCACCAATCCCGCGCTGATTGTTGATGGGGAATTGCGAATCCAAGATTACAATCTCGCGGCAAAGCCGCTCTTTGGTGCTAACCCTGCCATGGCGCTTCACCGTCTCGGTGGTGAAGCCATCCAATGCATCCACGCTGACCTGAAGGGATGCGGTGAGGCAAATATCTGCAAGGATTGTATCATTCGTAATAGCGCGATGAAGGCATTCATCGGCAAAGGAGTACAGAAGGAGCTTCACAAGGCCGAACTTCACCGAGGAAATACGAAAGTTAGGATTGAATTGCTGATAACCTCCAGCCGATTACCAGATATCCTGCCGCCTCGGGTGCTCCTCGTTCTTGAGGATGTAACCACACTCAGGACGAGGCATAAGTCCTTTCACGAACCACGGCGACCTCGGATTCATGACTAGCGGAAGGGGAGCTTGCCCACCGCTCCATTAACGGCTTCTCCTGGAGATCTCTTTGGGTCTATAGCCAAATCCCCTGAAGGCTTTGATGTAGTTACGGCGAGGACCACGAAGCCTTTAAGCCTCGATCTGTTATGCCGCCATTACACCGGCGAAAACATTAGACAATGCGGCCTTGCCAGCAGCATTGTTTACATTCTCGCAAAGGTAATAATTCGTGATTGCCGAGCACGTGGATCACAGGCCGTCTTTCGAATCGGGAGGTAATCCATTCCAAACCTTTAGCGCCAGTGTGTACATCGCACGCGCACTCGATGACGTCGGCATCGGTTGGGGAATCTCGATCGTGCCAAAATCCAGATGCAGATCTGCGAGCACGTGCAACTTCATGCCTCGAAGCTCAGGTCAATTCGTCCCGATGCTGTTTCATGAGCTTTTCTGCGAGTTCATCGGCAACCTGGTTGGTTTCGGCATCGATACCGAAAACCTGTCCGGCAATGGACCATCCACCGGGCTGATCGGTCACCGCGGCGAATCGGACCCGCTTCTTCGGATTTGATGCGACCACAAACAGCCAATTGCGCTCCTTGTCTCCGACAATATCCCATAGCACACCCTTGTGGTCCCGGTCGGGGGATTTTCGTATGAACGGGTTGCACTTTCGGCTTTTCACGAGTCGGTCGAACTCGCGCAATATTTCCGTGTTGCCACAGGGTAACTCCGGTTTTATCGGGGCCAATTGAACTGTTAACTTGCTGCCCAAGGCGGTGCCGATCGACAAAAGATCGAGGAGTCCAATCAGGTTTAGTTGGTAAGCCTCGAATTTTTGGATCGTTTCAAGTGACACACGTGCACGCCGCGCCAGGCCAGCCGGGGTCATTCTTTTTCGCTGGCGCTGGCGCTTAAGCATGTCCACCAGCAATGCCATCCCTGGATCCAGGCCCGCTCTCTCCCTGGCTCGTTCAGCCGCATTGGCATTCGAGAATTCCCTCTGGCAGAGTTTTGCCGTGATGGGATGGACCAGCGAGCCGTGTGTTATTTTTTCAGGCTTTGGTTTCATTATATTCGTGTTGGATCCTCCCCTGGCTTTGTTTTTTTCACGCCGGAGGGGGTCGGGAATTTTAATGAGGCTGAGGTATTTGGCCGGTCTAAGTGGGTCATGAAAATTGGTTCGGGTGTTCGGATGGAAGCAGGGCTTTGGACAGAAGTTTGCGCACCAGGTCAGGCGCGTCCGGCTGGTCTGAAGAGGAGGGGGCAACGACGTTGAGCACCTTAGCTCGAGTCTCCTCAAGAAAATGTTGGAACATCGGAGCGGCGTTCTCCCCGGCGGCGAAACCGGAAACATGCAGCCAAGGCTTTCGGTGTTTCTCGGCCAGCCTGGCAATTCTGGTCAGACCGCGAAATTCAAGACTTGGGGTAATGACCACGGTAGCGTCGGAGTTGGCGATGTTGCGCTCGATCACGTGCGGCGTTTTGGCATCCGGCATCTCTGTCAATCGGTAGCGCTCATCCAGAGGACTATCTTCTGAGGGCTTGCCTTGTCGGCACGAGCCTCCGTGAGCCAAGCCGTTGTCGATCGCAAAATCGAGGGCCGTCCTTTCGGCCTCGGTCTCCCCGCTCGAAACCAATTTTTCAACCTGAGCTCCTGAATTTGATCCCGAAAAACTGGCGGCTCTTTCAGCCGCTTCGTTTCGTTTCGCTATTCGTTGCGCAAAAAAGGCTCGGGAGTGCCGATGACCCTCCTCGATCAAATGTGGGTACGCCAAGGTGAGGCCAATACTCGCCATTTCGTGTCGTAAAAACTGAATTGCATTATCGTATGCTCGGTATTCCTGGCCTTCCGTGCAATCACGCCAATCCTGCAGGGTGTGCAATATGGTTCGCACCAGGTATTTCCACCTTGGCCCGTTCAACGCGTCCCGCAACTGCTCGTCGTTGGCCGGTACCCGGAATTTGCAGGTCACCTCAAATTGCGGCTCGGTTTTGTTGGCGCTGGCTGATTTGGTGCCCCCAACGGAAGGATTTGGCGTTTTATTTTTCCCGCTCATAATCAGTCGTTCGGAAGCCTCTTTCGAACATCCAACCGGTTTTTACGCACATTTGTTGGACGCGTGTCTCGCCGAGACAATTGGCTTTCAGCCGTTGCGAGGGCGCATTTCACAACGGAGGAAACCCACTTCATATTTCGTGCCTCGATTCCAACAACTTTTTTAATTCCCGCAGGACTCTTCGACGTCCGCCAATTTGCATCGCGACCGCAATCGGCCGACGTCCCTGAAAGATTGGCGAACGAGTCTCCAGCCAGTTCCGTGCCGCCTTTTTATTGCCCTCGAATACTCGCAACGCACATCGCCAAACGGCCGGAACGTCTTGCGCAATTTCAGCGAAAGGAGTCGGTCGGCAAAGTTTTCCGGAAAAGATCGCCGAGAGCAGGAACGAAGCATTCTCTTCGTTCATCCAGTCCGCTTCAGCTTGGTCGTCGATTGCAGCCGGTCCTTTGCCGCTTCGTTTCTTTTTCATATGGTTAGGAGCAGGGATTACCTGGGGCTGTCTGCCTGCTGGTGCATCGGCCACAGTCGAGCGCCCCGAGCACGCGTTCCGGCTTTTCCACATCATTCTGGCGCCGTTCTTACGCGCAGACCTCGACTATGCTGTTCGTGTTTCTAATGCCTCCACATCGCCTGTCACGGACAATCGAAAAACCGGCCTCGTTTGGATTTTCCTGCCGAGGAAAGCAATGCGGTACCGAGGAAAACGATTTGGCGACCGGGTGCTCAGAGCGCGCGAATATCCAAAGCGATACTCTTCGAATCGGGCATTGTGGAATCAACCGTGATCAGCGTTGTTCGGATCGGCCAGCTTCCACCCGCTTGATTGATTTGGATTTTTAGCTCATCGGCGACGAGAACATGACAGCGCTCAGCCAACGCACGGATTTTTGGCTGTGAGTCATGAAGTGCGGACCACAGCCCGTTGAAGATGACGAGTGGAGTTTCTCCGGTGCGAAGCTGCGGCCACGCCGTTTGGAGTGCGCGCCGGAGATCGTCGCTTCGCAGCAGGTTGTCTAAGTAAGCGACGCCCGGCACCGGGACAAACCAGTCGGCAGCGTGCACGTCCAGGCCAAGCACGCGCTTTGGGGGGAGGGTGAGCATCCCATGTGAGTGCCCCAACGCGGTAATTACAAAAGTCCGCATCTCGTCATTGCCACCCTGGATGAAGCTCAATCCGCGGGGCTGGCCCAAGAGGGTAGTAAGGCGACTTAGAACCGTGCGGTCACTCGCGAGCCGCGCATGGTCCAGGGTTGGATAAACCCGGGAGAACTCGCCCAAAATATGCAGGCGCGCTTTTTCAGGAGTGCGTTCCAGGAGTGCGACCAGGAATTCCGCACTTGGATTACCTTGGCCCGCGAACCATCCGCGAATCGTGTTCTCGGGGACGTTGGTCCATTTTTCAATTTCCGCAAACGTCGCCACCCTGGCTCGCTGGCTTTGAAGCCACGGCTGGATTCGCCGCAAGATTCGGACAATACGACTGATTTGAGGATTCGGAGTTTCGGCATGAATTTGCTTTGGTTTTTTCATGCGAACGTGTTTGATAGTAAACTGGCCACTGCACAGGATGAGGGAGCTGCCGGGTGCGCTGAATTGGCCGCCAGCTTGGCCGGTCCAGTTTTTCCCAGCGGATAGTCCCTTAACGCAGGAGGCACTTGATCAGGCTATGGGCGCTCAGAGGTTGAAAGACCTGCAGGAAAATCGCCAATACCACGCGACAGCCGTTCAAAAGGTCATCGACCAGCAGATGGATCCCAACGTGGCCCAACAGATGAGTTCCGGAGGAAGTGGCATGCTCTGAATCTGATTTTGAAGTTTGTTTATGCCAAACCGGATGGCCAGCAGATCGCGCCTGCTGAACAGGCGCTCTGTGATTTTACCTGGTTAAACCTTCGTGAAGGGATCGATCCTCGCTCCCTGGTTACATTTCAGGCTCTGCCTAAAGTCCGTGGAATATCGGCCCTTCGCGGCTACTGATCCGACAAATCAATTGGCTATTGTGGTTTACCCTTCTCCTGGCAGTGGGAGTGGGGATAGGGTGGTATTCTTTAGAATCGGGGATCTAATTGCGCCATAGAACAAGAATGCTCAAGGATTTCATATTGCCAGAGGGTAACGCTGCGCAGCCGCTGGCATCGTTGCAGGACCCTTGTGGAAACGCTGGAGCGACCGCGCGAAGTTCCGGGTTTGATTGGCACAGCTCCCAAAGGACCCTGCGTTTCGAACCAGCTCAGGGACTTTTTAGCCGGTAAAACCGACTCCCGCTCGGAGCAGGAAGAATGATCTGGTTCTGGCCACTGACGGAACTGACTCCGTTGGTGAGGCTGATCCAGGTCCCGCCGACCAGGTCAGTGGTCTGCTGCAGAGTCCAGTTCGTCGAAGATGCGGGCCAGGCCAACACCACAGCGTTGGTTTGCAACACTTGGATGGTCAGCAGCGGCACGCCGGGCATTGCCACTTCGTAGAGTGCCCAAAAACCACTCGCCAGTGAGTAGGTGCCTCCTGCCAGCGACCCGCCGGCGACGTGCTCGCCGATCGTGCTGTTACTGGAATAACTCCCGCCGGAGGTGACCCCGCCTCCGCCGGCGATTACGTCCCAGTCAATGGAATAGCTCTGCGCGTAAACGTCAACCGAGAGCAGCCACAATGGCAGTGTGAGAGGAATCCATTTGTTCATCGTGTTCATAGCGTGTTTTGAGGTTGATTTGAATGATTGGTGTGCGAGACAAGTTCATTTTCGTCCAACGGTCGCCGGGCCGCCCACCGAGATTAGGGCCATGGGTTTGGAAATCGTCATGGTTTCGTGCGAGACACTGGGCTGAACGTTGGCTTTGAAAGCGATGGTTCCCCTTTTGGAAACCGCACTAACTCCATTCGACAAGGTCGTGTAGGGATTTGAGTAGGTGCCGAGTTGCAGACTGCCGCTGTAATTGAAATCAACCCAGATAGGCTCATTAAAAGTAACAGGATCGGACGCAATGCCATTGGCGATGACCTGAAGCGATAAGGCTTCAGAAGAGTCCGCCACCGCCGCCGGCACCGTCGCTTCGGTCGTGACAATTTTGCTCCCAGTCATGACACTGGTGCTGCTCCAGTTGTAGGTCCGACCATAATAGATATTCCCGCTGGAGTCGGTGAAACGAACCAACGGATAATTGCTGTCCTGCTGGGCATCGTCACCATAGGACGTGCCTTGAGAAATGCCGTTGAACAGGGTCCCGCTTAAGTGCAGCGACCCGTTGGAATTCCAAGTGACACCCGTAATGGCGGGTTTTCCAGAGGTCAGCGGCGTGGGATTGGCGGGGTGATAAACATAGAGTTGGCTGGTCGCGGTGCTGGCCATGAGGATGGTCCCGTCCGGGAGATCCAAGAGGTGATTGAAACCTGCGCGGGAGTTGTACGCGTTGGTAGTATTGTCCGGACTAACGACCAATTGGAAGGACCCGTTGGGGTTGACCGTCCCGTCCGAATTCATCGTCTGGCCGGTGTAATCGAATTCATAAAACGAGGTGGGCGGCAGGCTTCCAGCCTGGTGTGGCACGCCCACAAGAATGAGAATCCTGCCATTAGGCATCATGGCCGCGGGCGCATCAGAGACCGCCAGGCCATTCGGAATATCGGGGCCCCGGACCCAGCTACCCTGATTGGTGCCGCCCTTGGGCGATTGGGTGTAGAGGGCGGTGTGTCCGTTTCCGCCGAAGAAGACTACCCGGCGATCTGGCAGCAAGAACCCCGCTCCCATTTCGGCCTGTTCCCACAAGGAGGTTGGGGCGAACGCATCCGGGATCCATGCGTTTAGAGCAGGAATGTAACGTTCGGTCGTGGTGGTCTGCTTATCAACCGTGAGGATGCTATCGTCTGGAAGTTTGACCCAGGTTGCTTCGCCCACTCTTCCATTGTTGGTTCCTCCCAGCGTCCAGACGTTTTGCGCGGCGTTGTAAATGAGATTGGTTGGCGGAACGTTGGTCGGAAGCAGAGGATGCACCAGCACGGTACCATCCGGAAGGAGAACAGATTCCGAGTCTTTGAACGGCAATCCGCCTTCGTCCGCCGTCACATACCAACCATTGGTCCTCGGATCATAAACCTCGGCATGGATTTGTTGAGGGCCATTGGTCGGCTCCTCCCCGCCCGCGACAAAAATCCTCCCGTCGCGAAGGACATCGGAAGCGTAGTTAGCCCGCGGGTAGCTCATGAAAGCAATGTTGGACCATCCGCCCTTGATGTAGCTCCCGTTGGTGGGCGTCAGCCGATACCAATTAGCGCTGTTCCCGTTTTGGACCATGACGGTGGCATCGGAAAGCAGGAGCATGTGACCGGCATTGCCGTTGTTCGGCGGCCTATTTTCCAGTGGCGTCCAATCAGCACCGGCTCGAAACACCACCAAAAGAGGGAATGCGGCGAGCATCAATGCCATCGACCTCGTCGTCGCACGGACTTCGCAAGCAGTCGGCAGGCGCCCGAAGCGTTGGGGCACGAGAATGTGCTCGGAGCCTTGCACGCTGGAAGCCGGCGATACAGCAGACCAGAGGTCTGCGTTACCTTCGTAGCGGAGAGGCGTTCTCATTTTTGTCCGACGGTGGCCGGGCCGCCGGCTGAGATAAGGGTCATCGGTTTTGAGATGGTCATGGTCTCATGCGAGATGCTGGGCTGAACGATAGCCTTGAAACCAATGGTTCCCCCTTTGGAAACCGCGGTGACTCCATTGGACAGGGTCTTGTAGGGGTTCAAATAGGTGCCCAGTTCCTTGATGCCCTTGTAATTGAAATCAACCCAAACGGCGGGTTGGATGAACGCGAAAGGGTCCGAAGCGTTGCCATTAGCGACGACTTGAAGGGAGTAGGTTCCGGGAGAGTTGGCGATGGCCTCAGGCACCGTCGCTTCCGTGGTCACAACTCTTTTGCCAGTTCTGACGCTGGTGCTGTTCCAATTGTAGGTGCGTCCATAATAAACCCTGCCGCCGCCGGCAGTGAATCGAACCAAGGGATAGTTGCTGTCTTGTTGTGCGTCATCACCAAATGAGGCGCCTTGAGTAATGCCGTTGAACAAGGTGCCGCTCAAGTGCAGCGAACCGTCGGCATTCCACGTGACGCTGTAAATGGTCGGTTTTCCTGAGGCCAACGGTGGTGTGTCGGGTTGGTAAACATAGAGTTGTCCGGACTTGTCCCCGTTGTCACAGAAGAGGATTGTCCCATCCGGAAGATCAAGCATGTAAAGCTGATAGGAGTTAGCGAAGAAAGACGTGCCGGTGCTGGAATTGGTGGGAGAGCTGGCCCTGTAAAAGGCGCCGGTGGTGCCGACGGAGTAATCGTATTCATAAAACCACATCGGCGGCGGGCTTCCCCCATTCGGCGCCAAAGCGCCCGCGGCGCAGAGAATCTTGCCGTTCACCATCATGGCACCCGGAGCATCATCCGCATAGCGATGGTCGGGAATGTCCGGGCCAATCGCCCACGAGCCCTTATTGGTGTCGCCCGTGGGTGTGTACAACGCGGTCTTTCCACTGGCGCCGAGGAAAAACGCGCGTTTGTCGGGAAGCAAAAAGGCTGGGCCGGTTTCCGCGTTGCTGAAAAGGTTCACCGGGACGTTTTCATCCTTAATCCACTTGTCCAGGGAGGGGATGTAGCGTTCCGAGACCAGGGATTTGTCGTTAACCGTCAGGATGCTATCGTCGGGAAGCTTGACCCAGGTCGTTTCGCCTTGGCTTCCCGTGTTGGTCGCGCCGAAGATCCAACTATCTGAGGTGGGGAAATAGTGCATCACGAGTGATGGTGAATTAGTACCCAGAAGGGGATGCACGATCACCGTGCCGTCTGGCAGGATGACCGACTCTGAGTCGGAGAAGTTCACGCCGGCTTGCGTCGTCGGACTCCAATGATTGATCGCCGGGTCCGGATTATAAATTTCGGAATTGGTCCTTTGCGGGCCGCCATTTGGGTGCTCCCCGCCGGCCACCAAAACCCTTCCGTCGGTGAGGACAACGGAGGCGTAGAAATCCCGCGAGTAGCTCATGGCTGGCAGGTTTGACCAAGAACCGTTGACATAGTTCCCCTTATTGTCCGGGGTCAGGGCAAACCATTTTTCGCTCGTCCCGTTTTGAACCATGACTGTTCCGTCGGAGAGCAGCATCAAATGGCCGCCATTGGCGCCGATGGTATTCGCCAAGGGTGTCCACGATCCCACCGCCGCTTGAACTTGCCAGGATAGGGTCAGTGTGCAGCCGGCCAGACCCGCTGCCAAAAAGCGCCGGATCGTGGGAGACTTGAGCATTCGACTCTTCGTTTTCATGGCCGTACTTTCTTCGCTCGGGTTTGCTACGGGCCGCCGAATGGAGGCCTGGTAGCTATTGCAGAGTCACCAGAACCAGAACCATACCCTTGCCCTGGTCCAGGCCGGTCATGGCTTTGCCAAGAATCGCGCCCTGAGCTCTGGCGTGGTCCGCAGCTTTCATGGCATGACCGGGGATGTTGGACGTTGTTAGCAAATCACCCGGCTTGATGGCGCCGTCGATGGCTTCCGCGTGGACGTAAACGCGGCCGGTCAGCGCCACATTCTTGCCGCCCTCGAGCAACCCTTGTTGCTGCATCTGGATGCCAGGGTTAATGCCATTGGCGCCGCTAACGACGCCGGCCACGCGGGAGTCGTAAGGCCGATTGCTGACTTTTAGTTGGCCAGGATTCTCTTCATCGATGACCACCACGGAACCTTGAGAGATTTGCTTTCCTTCGTCGTCAGCGATGGGGAAGGGTTCGGCCAGGTCGGCGCCGCCCTGGATGGTGATGGAGCCGCAGTAGACGTGCATGGGAGTGAAGCTGGCGATATTGAAGAACTGAACGGCCGTGACAGTTGGGTTGAGGCTGCCCACATAAACCTCGCCCAGGTTGCCAGAGAAGAAAGCCTCTTCGCCGCCGCTGCCATCCAGCAGGATGGTGGAGCCGTTGACTTCAAGTTGGGCCTGGGGGTTATTGGTGCCGATGCCCACGTTGCCAAACTTGTCGATCGACAACCGGTTGGCGGAAGCGGTGTAAAAGTCCAAACCAAACTGATTGCCTCCGCCGGTGCGCTTGGAGGCGATGCCTTCGCCGCTGGTTAGCGGAGCACCAAACCGGAGACCGTACTGAATGTTGCCATTGTTCTTATCATTGCAGTCAGCGTGGACCCCATTGGTGCCGTTGTAGAAGAATACGCCGCCCGATGCCAGAACATTGAAGGCGTTGTCGGCTGCGGGGCCCTGGAAGGGGTTCTCGGAACCGTCCCCCCAAACGAAACAGCCTTCTCTAGTGGTTTGAGCAAACTGACCTGCCGCAAAGCTGCCCATCCCACCGGCCAAGTTGGCGTTGCCGCCCGGGATCGTGGCTTGTTCGCCACTGGCCTTATTGCCGCTCCCTCCGCTCACGGCTGAATAAAACCCGCTTGCAGTATTGCCCGAGCCCCCACTCACCGTTGCGTCCGACCCGCTGGCGGTATTGCCGTTTCCTCCCGCCACGGTGGCGGCGGAGCCATTGGCAACATTAAAGTTGCCGCCGCCTACTGTAGTGTCGGTGAAAATGCCGCCACTGCTGTTCATCTCACCGCCAGCCACAGTCGCTCCGAGGCAGCTGGCGATGTTTCCCCTCCCACCGCTCACAGTCCCAAAATCGGCCGTGACAGAATTGCTAAAAATACCTCCAGTGATATAAGTCAGGGCCCCACCCCCGGCGATGGTGCCGCCGTAAACGCCGGCGGCGATGAAATTATTCGGCGAGCCGCCCAGCATGTTCACCAGGTTCGAGTAGCTGGAAGAAGTCGCCGTCGGTTCCAGCCGCAGGGCCCGCATGTTGTTCACGTGCAACTCCAGCGGATGGTTGTCTGTTGTGCCCAAAAAGTTGCCTTTCAACGGGGCGGTCCCCGCGTTGCCCGAGATGTTCCAGAAATCTGACGAAGCCAAGCCGCCCACTGTCTTGGCGTCCACGCCAGTCAGTGCCGAGCCGTCCCCGACAAAAGCGTTGCCGGGGTTGGTCAAGTTCACCGCGTGGCCATAAGTACCCTTCAAAGCTTCCTCAGGAATAACCCCGTCCAACCCTCCGGCGCGAGCGCTCTCGGCGTACACCGCATATGGCGTGGCCAACAACTCGTGGCGCGGACTCAGAATAGTGAAGGCGCCGTCGCCGTTTGTGCGCACGCCAATCTCCAGCCAGTAAGCCGTGCCGTCGAACACCCCGGACCCGAAATCCAAACGAGCGGTGAACACTCCATTGTTGATGGCCGTGGCACTGTTGGTGATGGGTCCCTCGACGGCTGTGCCGCCGGTCCCGTTGGTATACAGTGAAAAGGTCAAATCATAAGTCCCGCTGACCGGGACGGCATCGCTTTGGAGGCGCCCGTGATAAGTAAAAGCCGGGCCAAGGATGAAGGCGTTGGCGGTCTGCACAAACCCCGATAAAACGAGCGCCGCCAACCAGGGCAGCATCTCGATGAGCGTGAAGACAGACCGGCGCGCCCCAAGCAAGGCCGGCGGTTGCCGAGGCGGCTCAACCCGGGTCAACAGGTCGTTGCGCAGAGTTTGTGTCGGAGAATGTTGCAGAAGCCGGCCGGCTGCTAAATTCCGGACCGCTTCGGCCGGAGAATGGAAACGGGGCCGGGGTTTCTTAACAGGCCGATGGGCGAGCGAGTGAGAATTAATGGTCTTCATAAGATGTTATCACTTGAGCTTTCAACCCTTAGTGCGCTCTTTGGGTGCAGAACATCTCAACCAACCGAGTATCTTTCCTCAGGTAGTGAGCCGGGTCACGGAAGCGAGTTTTGAACGGCGGAGACCACTCAGGGGGCAAGCGAACGAAACCCTTGAGACGGCGGGAATTCGCTCCCAGGCCCAGCAGCCCTGCGATACAGCCGACTGGAGGTCGGTGCTACTTCAGGGCCGGAGTGTCCACCAGAGGCAGGCTTCTGTTCCGCGCTCATTTCTCCAGACGCGGCCGTTACCGTTCCGCCGTGACCGCGATGAGGAATGGCTGGCCTGGGGTGGGTTTGTCTGAGGTGAAGTCGAAAAACGTGATGGGCACGTCGGGATAGGGGTTGTCCCAGGTGGCTTTGAAAAGCCGGAGGGTGTGGCCGCTGCTTTGAGCGGCAGGGTTTTTACCGGTCCAGGCGACCTCGAAGGTCATCCCCTGTTCATTTGGCTGAGACCACCACTCGCCCATTTCTTTGCCGGCGACGATAGGAAGTTCAACCTGGCGACCGTCGGTGTAATGGAAGACGTAGCTGCCCAATTCGTCACCGAATCGCGCGCCCGCGGCGAAAATGGCCGCGTGCAGGAAATGTAATCGTCGGCAACGCTGCCGGATCGGGATGTCGCGGACATGGTTTGGGTAGGCCAGCCCGTTGGCGGCGGTCGCCCCTATCTGGATGAGACCGCGAACATCAAACTCAACGCCGGCCAATTTCTGCACACCCCGTCCTAACTCTGATAAATCGTTTCGTGCTTCTTTCGGGCTATGCCAACTCTCGGTCAGCGGCGCGTTGTAATATTGGGTGAGATCAATCAGTTTTGCCGCGACGTTCGTGTCGCGAGCCGGTATAGTCTTTGCCAGTTCCTGCTTGCTGAACGGGCCGGCATCCAGCTGCAAAAACCCAGGACGGGCGGTTGCGGCGCTGCTTGCCGCAGCCAGCGGTGGAAGTTTCCAGTCCAAGTGAAGCTTGTTGAGTTCGCTGCGGATGAGCGGCAAATCCCAAAGATCCACCTCACCGCCCCATTCGATGGCAGCGAGCTTGGCGCCGTCGGGGCTGAAGCTGATCGCGCCAAGGTGTGCGGTCGTCGGCCCTCTCAAAGTGGCTACGACCTCACAAGTGGGAACCTTGACAATTTGAACTTCGCTGGCGCCGTGAACAGCCGCCAACAACCGTCCATCCGGACTGAACGCCACCGGATTAATCTCGGACACCCGGTCCCCGGGAAGAGACTGCGGCCACGGTTCCCACGAGCCGGTTTTCCAGAGCCTCAACTCGGTCATTGTCGAAGTGGCCAACCAATGGTCATCGGGACTGAACGCAACGAAAGCCGTGCCCACGATCGGCAATTGGCGAAGGGTTTGGCCGGTTACCGCGTCGTAAACGTTGACTCCTCTGAGCTTCCAGGTGCCTGTTGCGGCCCAATGGCCCCCGGGCGCCAGCGCAACGAATGCAGCCCCCGGCGGGCCGCGCAACTTCCGGACGTTCGCTGGATCGGTGATGTCCACCATGAGCGAATCACTGGCGTTGCCGATCGAAACAAGGATACTCCGGCCGATTCGATCGAGGGCGGAATTGCGAAGATCCTGATTGGCGAACAGGATGAGAGGAGGGCCGGCCCGCAGGAACGAGCCGCCGGCGGCAGGCTCGATATCAAGGGGCCACCGATAAAGGCCTGCCTCGGTGCTCGCGACCAGGCCCAGGCCGGCGTTGGTTTGAAAATGTGCCGAATGGCACGCACTGATTTGCAAAATGCCGAGTTCCTTACCGGCCATAACATCCCAGATGGCAATGCCGGTCATGGTGCTGACTGCCAGGAGTCGCCCATCCGGCGAGAAGTCACCAATCCAGGATCTGCGGGCTTCCCCTGAACCAACGAGCCTTCGATATCCGGTGGCGTGGGCCACCTCAAGCAGCCTTGTGGCCTCAACTTCAACTGAATAAGCCAGCGTCCGGTCATCCGGACTAAAATGGAGGTCTGTATCCTGGGTCCGGTACATCAGTAACTGGCGGCCCCTGAACAAATCCCACAGACGAAGGGTGCTGTCCCACCCTTCACTGGCCAGCAAGTCTCCCTGGTGCGAAAAGGCCAGCACGGTTACCCGGTTCTCATGGCCCTCCATGTGAGTCAGCAACCGGCCGGTCTGTGCCGCCCACACGTCAACCGCCCCCTCCTGGCCGCCGGTCGCAAGCAGAGCTCCATCGTGGTTCCAAGCAAAAGTATTAAACCCTCCCGAAGACAACAATGAGGTGAGGAGCTGACCGGTAGCCGCGTCGTAAATTGGAAGCGTCGGGCTGCCGGTCTGCAGACCGGCCAGCCGTGTCCCGTCGGGACTGAAGCGGAGCCTGTCGGGCTTGCCTTCGAGGCGGAAGTGTCTCAACTCTTTCCCGGACTCGATTTCCTTAACGGTAACTGTATCGTCTGGATTCACCACGGCAATGGCCTGCCCGTCCGGAGTGAAATCCGGGTAACCCTCGCTGGGCAGATCGAGCACCATAGCACCTCCAGGAGAGAGGTCCCAAACCCGGCAGCGCCACGCTTCGCCGCGGGTGAGGCAAGAGGCGGCAAGATAACGGCCCTTGGCATCGAAACCGTGCGGCAGAAGCCCGTTGGACATATCCGGCACGTCCTTCACTGACAGGAAGGTTAACTCCTGGTCATCGCGAACGCGCCGGACGCTTATCCCCAGAGGGGTCCGATAGGCATACAAACCGAAGGACTCATCAAAGAGAACATTTTCAGCAATCCAATGAGCCGGGAATCGCCATTGTTTTTGCTCGCGCAAATCGGGCAGCGCCAGGGCAGCTACGGCCGCGTCGCTCAACTCCGTCGAACCGCGAATGGCTGCTGCCTTGCTGATCGCATCCAAGCTCTCAAAGCGCTGGCCCGCGCGCCCGGTTAACTGCTTGGCGCGCGCCTCGCCCAACAGCGCGTCATAGAGATGCCGCTCCGCTGCCGCGCGTTGGGTCGCTTCCCCGGCACGGGCTCGATCCGCCTCGCCACGCAACCGCCCCTGCTCGCGCTCTGCCCGCCGAGCGCGAATGGCCTCCAAGGAGCTGCCGACGATGCCGAAAACCAGCGCCAGCGCAACAGCCGCCGTCGCGGAGAATGTCAACTTGTTCCTGCGAATCAGTTTCTGCAACCGATACACGCTGCTGGGCGGGCGCGCCATTACGGGTTCCGCCGTCAAATAGCGCTGCAGATCCATCGCCAGGCCGTTGGCCGTTTCGTAACGCCGTGTCCGATCTTTTTCGAGGCACTTCATTACAATCCAGTCCAGATCTCCACGAAGCACGTGGATGAGTTCTTTCTTTCCAGCAAGCCAGTCGGGTGAACTTTTGACCCCCTCGGATTTCACTGGCATGTCCCTTGGCCTTACCGGCGCCGCCTGGGATTGCTGTTTTCCCATTCCGGCCGCGGTGACTTCCAGGGTCAGCCGTGTCGAAGGGCGCACTGGTTCCTTCTCCCGGATCGTTTTCCGCATTTCATCCAGGCCGGCGTGCAAAAGCTCCTTGGGGTCAAAGGGTGTTTTTCCCGTGAGCAACTCATAGAGCAGTACTCCGAGCGAGTAGATGTCGGTGCGTGTATCCACGTCCAGGCCCTTAAGCTGCGCCTGTTCCGGGCTCATGTAGGCCGGGGTCCCGACAAATTGCTCGAAGGAAGTGAACAGGGTTTGATCTGTCAAACGACCTTCGATCGCCTTGGCAATTCCGAAATCGATAACTTTGGGCACGGGCGCCCCGTCATGGACCGTGACCAGGACATTGGAGGGCTTGATGTCGCGGTGGATGATTCCCTTTTGGTGGGCGTGCTGAATCGCGCGGCAACATTGCATCACCAAATCGAGCCTCTGGGCAGTAGGCAGGTTATTTTGCTCGCAGTACTCGGTGATTTTCACGCCGCGCACGAGTTCCATGACGAAGTAGGGCCGGCCTGTTATAGTGGCCCCTGCGTCGAGCACCTTGGCGATGTTGGGGTGGTCCATCAGGGCCAGCGCCTGGCGCTCGGCTTCGAATCGGGCGACAACATTTTTGGTGTCCATGCCCAACTTAATCACTTTGAGAGCTACCAGGCGGCGCACGGGCGTTTCCTGTTCCGCCATGTAGACCACGCCGCACCCGCCCTCGCCGATTTGCTGCAGCAGCTTGTAACAGCCGATTCGGTCGCCCGTTTTTTCGGCAGGCGATTCGGTTGCAGGCCGCTGGGGCAATATCCCGGCATCGGCGTCGTGGGCCTGGAGGAGGGCTTGCACCCGCGAAATCAGAATCGTGTCCTGGCCGCAGGCTCCCGCCAGGAAAGCCATGCGCTCATCGGGATGGAATTCGATCGCCCGATTAAACAGAGCTTCGAGTTGCTCGATGTTCGTGCTCATGGTACGCCGAGTTCTCGCCTATAGTGGCGTCTTTCCGAAGCAAAATGGCTCAACGGAGGCCTGGAGCATTTGCGCCGAGGCGGTATCTGGGCTTATCCCCGCCAGGCTCATGGGTGAACGTATTTCCGTTGGGGATGTGTCGCTTTTGATATTCGCCGATTTGCAACCACCCCATCAGCTGGCGTTTTGCAATTCAGCGAGCAGCCAGGCCCGGGCAAATGCCCAGTGGCGGTTGGCCGTCGCTGTGGCCACTCCCATGGCTTCGGCCGCTTCCGTGATGCTGAGCCCTGTGAAAAATCGCAGTTTCACCAACTGCGCTCGCTCTGGCGCTTCGGACTCCAATTTCTCCAGGGCTTCATTGACCCGCAGCAGAAGGTCGTCGTCGGTTGTGATGGCGATGTCTAACTGGCTGAAATCGACGCGCACCATCCCGTGACCGTGGCGCTGACGGTGGCGTTTGCGCGCGCGGTCGATTAGAATTCGTCGCATGGCTTCGGCGGCGGCGCCAAAGAAATGACCGCGACTGTTCCAATGGTCGTGGCCGGGCCCAACCAACCGCAGCCACGCCTCGTGCACCAACGCGGTAGGCTGGAGTGTTTGGCCGGGCGCTTCGTGTGCCAACTTCGCGGCCGCCAGATGGCGCAACTCATCATATACCAGCGGCAGCAATCTCTCCGCGGCTTGCTCATCGCCGGCACCTACCGCATCGAGAATTTTTGTCGCCTGTTCCGAACTCCCGCTCATGACTGAGCCACCGGCACCCTTGGCTGCTTTCCAAAGTGTCGGGGAACGATCTAGACAGAACACCATAATAGGTTAATTGGCAAGCCTCTAACGGCATAACTCGCAAGCGGCGGCAAAGTCGCGACCAAACATGCCCTGGAACGGCGAACCGCTGTTTTTCGGTTCACTTTTCGCAAGATGGCCTTCCTTTTTCGTCCACCGCCACTGCTTCACCGTCTAAAATTAAAACGGTTTCTTTGATCTTTGAAACGCTTGCCGCAATCCGAGCAAACTTTTTTGTGAAATCGTTTCCCCCGTCGAGAATAGAGCCGCACCTTTTCTCCCTCCTTGATGGCCTCCAGACGGTAACCATCCAGTTTTAGTTCGTACTCCCATTCTGGCCCTTCGGGCAATGTTCGAACCAATGTCGCAAGCAGCGGCGGTTCAAATGCGAGGCCTGAATGTTTATTCGGCGACTTCACAATTGATCCGGTGCTGTCAGACAGTCACTAACTTAAGCTGGTCGCGTATTCATTCGGAGGGCAAGAGTGCCAGCGCCGCAAAAGCGGTCGCAGCGTCCGACATGAACATCCGCCTCCAGGGTTCGCCATTTTCGCCGCCGTGTTCAGTGTCGAAGTTCAGGGAATAGGTTCGCCAGCATTTCCAGCAGTTTTGATCTATGTGGCATTCCTGTTGATTAGCTTCCAGCCACGCCGTTGCTCGCTTCAGGCTCAAGTCCGCGACGGGAAATCCCTCCTGGCGCAGAGCGTAGGCGACCAAGCCTGTGGCATATCCATCTGACCTGTCCAGCATCGCGAGATCGGGCTTCCCCTTCGGCTCATACGGCGGCTTGGGCTTGGACCAGGTCCATGGCCCCAGACGATAAAGGGACCAGCCGCCATCGGGATTCTGCCTTTTCTCTAGCTCGCCAGCCAACGCAACGATCTCTTCACTGCTCAGAACTCCCTGCAAGCGAGTCGAGGCCAGTAACGCCCAAGTTCTGTTGTAGAGGTTCTGCTGGGCGTAATGCGCTTTCAAGTAGGAGCGCAATCTGCCGAGCCCTCCCCACACGTCGCCGTCTGTGCCGTTCCCATAACCGTGGGCCGTCCCCACAGCTATCGCGGCCAGGGCCGCGCCGTAGTAAACGCTGTCGTTGGACTCGTATGGTTCCATTCCTGTGTCCATCCAATCCCACGCCCCATCGGCACGCTGCGCTGCCCAAAGCTCGTCCAACGCTCGGTTGACCGGCGTGTATAGTCCCGGTCCATTCTGTTGAGCGCCTGCGCTGGCAAGGATCAGCACATTCAGCACCGCCTCGCTCCCGCGTGATTGTTCCTCCTTGCCCTTGGACAAGACTTCATGGTTGGCATAGGTATCCACCCGGTGGAGTGTTTCGTCGAGCAGCTTGGTTTCCTGCGGCATCGGTTGGCTCACTCCCATCGCCCGCCGCAGCGCCGGGCGGACCAGCACGTAGGGAACGGTGATGTGACACGAAACACACGCCGTCTTTCCTTGGCCCGTCTGCAGCGCTTTGGCTTTGGCGAACCACAAATCCATACGGTCGTCCAGGTATTTGGCCGCAGCCTGCTGGTCCCAGGCAGCTATCGCATGCGACGAATCAGAAGAGTGGGAAAGCGGTTCGCCCGGGTCCGAAGCGTCACAGACCCCATGCGATGACGCCACGCATAAAGCGCAGATTGGCATGGCGACTATTGCGCGGAGTTTCATGGCATTCCTTTATCCCCGGCGGATCTGCAGGTCAAGGGGCTTCGCTCCCTGCCGAATTGACGGCCGAGGTACATAAGCTGCCGAGAACATCAGAATTCCTCCAGCCGTAGCACTGATCGATTGCTGCCTCTTCCGGTAGATGAAGTACCCAAGGGAAATTGAACCCCAGATCAGCGAGGCAAAGAGAAAATTAGCGGTAAAAACTTCACAACGGTCGCAACCAAATGTTTCGGAATCGCACCGGGCAGTTGTGATTGGCCAAAGCTAGCGGACCCGTACTCGTCTTCTGTTTGTATTCCGGCAGGATGCGATGACCGGTCTCGCCGTAAATCTCCTGATTCAAATGCACCAGCACACCGTTGAAGAACATCGTCACATACGCCGGCCGCACCAACTTCCCTCCAGTAAACAAAGGCGCAGTGAAAACGATATCGTAGGTCTGCCATTCGCCAGGTTTGCGACACACATTCACCAAAGGAGGGGTCTGGCCATACACTGCCGCAGCCTCACCGTCCGGATAAATCTTCACGTTGCACGAATCGAAAATCTGGATTTCGAAGCGGTCCATGAGCACGACCCCGTTGTTGCCTTGATTGTACCACGGTCCTTCGAAATTCGCCGGAGCCATCCACTCCAGGTGGATTTGGCAACTCCCGAAGCTGTCCTTCGTTGTCAAGTTGCCCCCGTCGACAGCCTCAATACACCCATCCACTAAACGACACTCGCTTTGGGGATTCGCCCATTTCGACAGGTCCTGGCCATCGAAGAGCACAATGGCATCAGAGGGCGGTGCCACGGGCGCTAAAGGCGGACATGGCTGGATGCGTTTGGGGGCGGGCCGGTCCGGATCATGCACGAGATAGCCGCACCACGGGAGCTTTGGCGTATCCTTGTAACCAAAGACACCCGACCCGTCCTTGGCCTGCACAAGCGATTCAGCGCCCAGTGCTGATGAAGAGACCAAGGCGGCCAATACGAACAACCAAGCGGTCCACATGTAATGATCTGCTTTCGCCATGGCTTATCAGCATCCGTCCAACTGCTTCAAGCAGCAACCCCAAAAGAACCAGACATTGGCCTCACCGTCCTGGTCAGCGACAATCAGCGCTGCACTTCAAACAATTTAATTTCGCATCTCCCCAGGCATAACAGCGCGACCCAAAGCATTCCGGGCAGTAATGACGGCGTAGTCCAGTTTTTCGAGAAGTTCCTCTGGATCGTATTTTTCCACTGGGTCTTGGGTGGGCTTGTGAATGGAGGAAATCTTCTCCAGCATCTCTATCTCTACCCCAAACTGGCGCTCGTCCGTGTTCCTGAGCAACGGAATTTCGGTCATCAAGGCCTTATTACTTTTTGGCCGACCGTCTCTAATGCAAATGGCTTTGGTGGCTCGGACCCGTCATCCTGAAAACTCCTTTATCCCGGCCGCAGTGATATAAAACCTTTGCCGTAGGGTAATCGTCTTTAGGCGGCCTGTTTTCCGCAGTCGCCGTACGGCGGTTCTAGAGATTACGACGGCACGACGCCATAATTCGCGGCGGAGGCCGCCAGTCAATTCTGGGGTTGGTAAAGGCGATGTCATAAATGCTGATTTTTGTGGCTGCAAAGGAAATCAAAATAGCCCGACCGGAAAGGCCGCTGTAAACCCGTCCAAAGCACCTACATTCCAACTCGCTGCCAAATAATTGTCCACTCCGTTACATCTTTCGGCAGAGGCGCAGCCGCGCGTAGCAACAAGCGGTCACCTGAAAATGAGAAGAACCGTTTCCTGTCAGTGCCGGTCGAATTCGGCACTCGGTCGACCTCGATATGATGCACCACAGACTGCTCGGCCTCGTTGACCTCAAAAGTGCCAGCGTAGGCGACCAGCCCGTCGAATGCGTTCCGCAAATCTTCCCCCGTCGGCGCTTGCACGGAGGCCCACCGGGAGCGGTCGGGATTGGCGACCACAACACAGACTCGTCCGCTCTGGGTGTAGATGAGGTAGCCCACACCCTTCTGGCCAGTCTGCGGGTCTGGCCTTGAGGAGCCGTCGCCGAGTGTTTGGGTCGAAGATACTAAACGCCATGTGCCGACGAGTTGGGCGCGGAGTGGTTTGGGATTCTGCCCGTGGAGCAAAGCGAGCAGGCCGGTCAGGGTCAACACGAGCACCGCCAACAGTTGCTTCTTCATGCCGGCACATAAGACCAAACTCCGGCATTGGAGCAAGCAACAAGAAGGGGCTCCCGGGGCTTAAAACTGGGCGCTGCTTGTCTCCTTCAAAAAGCGCTCGACGTCGGCTTTCGGAATTCTCCGGTGCCGCAGCGCTTTAGAGCTTTTCTACAGACCGCGCCGCAGAAGCCTCCAGATACTGGCGGAGGACACGCCGAGTAGCTCGGCAGTCTCGTCGACAGAAAGGGCCAAGCGCTACCGACACCCCGAAACATCAACCGTGGGCTGGCCATGCCATGGCTGGCAATCGCGCCTCTGCGCAATAACGCCTTTGACCAACGATCCCAGCTCGCCTCTTTCAATCGTGAGAGTTCCAGATATGGCAATGCTGATTGTGTGTTTTGATTCGGTTTGCCTGGACCAAATCGCGGTTACGCGGCGGGTCTGCAGGGCTTGACCTGGATTCGAACCTGGTTGGTTGCTCGTCCGTGCATCGCTGAGACGATATACAAATCGCTAAACCCAAGTCGCTCCACCTGGCGTTCAATGGTTTGATAACTGATTTCTCGACCAACAAATGAAATCGTGTTACCGGCTTCGAGCTGGGGGCGCAGTTCCCCATCGGTCAAAGGCATTGTGCAGGTCCGCACCATATCGAAAAATAATTTAGCAGTGGCTGCAATCCGCTTCAAGTTGCAACAGTTTGCTTCTAAACGTCCGCGATTCGGCAATCAGGTAGCTCTCCTCTACATGGAGGTTCTGAAATCTGCGATGGCGAGCTTCCTTCGGTGAATTCGCGGGAGCTACCTGGCCGAGGCAGCATGGCGCAACCACTTCTCTGGACGCTCCCTTGAGACGCGGAATCCTGTTCGTGTTGATTGGCGGAAAGCCATCCCGGCGAACCCTCCTAAAGATTAAGCCAGGAGCTCCGGCAGTCCCTCGACGGTTGTCAGACTAAACACCTGCTTGGCGGCTTGACCCAATGCAGTGCGGCAATCAATCGTCCAGGTAATTGGAAGCTGAACCTCGTTGTCCTTCGATGTGAATCTAACCCAGCCTCTCTCGTGCGACGAAAGCGCACCCTTCGGATGCCATTCGACTCGCACTGCGGACGTCGTTTGCACCAGTAAGTTAGAAACCTCGCCACCCTCGTTTTGAAACTTACGTGTGATTCCCCCGCGAATATCTTTGACCGCGTGAGTCCAGGAAAATCGTGGCTGGTCCATCTGCTCGTGAGTTTTCAATTCGGGTCGTGGCCGTCTGGCGTTTGCCGGTGTTCGATGCATAAACCATCGAACTACGACTAAAACCGCAGTTCCAACTGCGACACCCGCGCTCGTGAAAACCCAAGTCCTATTATTCTGAAGCCAATCGGTCATCTACAGAGCCTGGAGTAAATGGCAGGACTTAGCAATCGGAAGTGCGCAGATTTCCAGCAATAGGGTGTGGTGTCGTTGTCCTGCCTGGCTCCGTCGCCTTCCAGACGCTATCGGAAGCAGTCCACTCCTAGTGCCGGCGCTGGAGGCTATGGTGGTGCCGGTCGCCTGCGCCTTCATCAAGCTGCTGGTCGCGCTCAGCCCGGTCACCGCCCTCGGTTTGTTGCCCGATTTGTTTCCCCAGATACACTTCGAACGGTGTTTGCTCCGGCTTTGGGGGTAGAAAAAGGCTAAACGTCCAGACCGCCCAGAAATAGAAAATAACCCACAAAACAAATTCGCCCACTCCCCACCAGCGGCTTTCAGTCTCATGGACGTTGCCCATGCTCAAATAGACCCATGCCCGGCCAACTTGCGCAAGCGGAAAAGACCCCGCTGAAACGCTAGCCTTTCGGCCGATTATGCCCGCTGCGCTCAGCGCTAGTCCTGCTTTCTTACACCCCCGCACCGGCCGGTATAACTCTTGCTTTGATTGCACTGGTGCGAATCACGTTTTGTTTGCTGGGTCTATCGACCGCTTTCCTCCTGGCGTCGGCCACCCTATCCGGCCAGCAGCCAAATCCCTTGGCCGACTTAAAGTCCGCCGCAGAGGCTGGCGATGCCAAATCTCAGGACAAGCTCGGCGACATCTACCGGAACAGCGGCGATTTTGAGAACGCGGTAACCTGGTATCGGAGGGCCGCGCCTCAAGGCATGCTCAATTCCCAATACCAGCTTGCCCATCAACTGCTAAGCTGGGCCGACAGTCCGATGGTTAAGAAAGAGGTTAGCGTCTCGCATGTGGACGAGGCTCTTCCTTGGCTGTTGAAGGCAGCAACCCGACGCCACGTCCGCGCCCAACTGGAACTTGGTCGGATGTATGGAGATGGCCGTTTCCTTGCGAAAGATTTACCGGAAGCCTACAAATGGTTCTGCCTCGCCGCCGAGGGCGCGCCCATGGACATCATCAACACCGGGAAATCCTCTCGCGACAGCCTCATACTGAAAATGACCCAGGAACAAATTTCGGAAGGCAACAAGCGGGTGGCGCAATTCCTGGCTGACCCAGAGCGGCATGCCGCAATCCTCGAACCCTCCTACTTCCAACACGTGAAGCTCCAAGGCATCGGCGGCGCGCCTGGACACCCGCTCGCGATTATCAACGGAAAGACACTCGCCCCTAACGATTCAGCAACTATAAAACTCGACGGCCGCTCGGTTAAGCTCCAGTGCTTAACCGTCACTCCTAAATCAACAACCATACTCATCGACGACTTCCCCACCCCGAAAAAGCTCCTGCTCCAGTAATTGGTGAGCGCCGTGCGCAATGGGCATCTCAGCTGTTGCTAAAGTTGGTTTGCGCGACCCCCTTGCTGCCGACGTTTTGCTCAGTCAGCATAAAACCTTAAAAACGACTTAAGTCCCACTTTCGGAATCCGATAAATAGAAATGCGTGGGTGGTCGCAACGTGTCCGCAACAAATGACTATCGAAATATGAATGTGACCGATTTATCGAATCCCGCCGGCGTTTACTTTGGGGACAATCAGATGAACGCCGTCAGTGGCGCAAGCCCTTACGTGCCAACGACTGCGTCGAGCACAGACCCAGTGGTTGGCCAAATGCGCAGTGAAATCAAACAAAACTCCCAGGACTTCAAGGCCCTTAGGAGTGCACTCAACTCGAACGACCTAGCCGGTGCGACCCAAGCCTTCGCTACCTTGCAGCAGGACATTCAGACAGCTTCTCAGGCCACAGGAGGCAAAAGCCTTTTCGATTCCAACAGCCCCATCGGCAAGGATTTTACAACGCTGAGGGATGCGCTCAAATCAGGCGACATTTCAGCCGCAAAACAAGCTTTCGCCGCCTTCAAAAAAGATATTAAGAGTGCGGGTCACGCCGCCCGCAGTCTTAGTCACCAAGCGAGAACTGACGGCGATGCGGACGACGGCGTCCAAACTCCAGCGGCTACTGCCACAACCACCGCGTCCGCTACAGGAAGCACGCTGAACACAACGGCCTGACAGACTTAGAGCGATTTTGCAGCCGGTAGGTCGCAAGGCCGCTGTTTTATCTCCTACGTCAGACCCGCCGAGGGAAGGCCCAGGACCCTGTTTTCTCAGCTTTAGTTAGTTAGTTAGCAGCAGGTTTTTTGCCATTCGAACCCCCAGGACTACCTGCTATTGCAGAGCGACCCCATTTCATCGGGCTGCAAAGTCTCCGGTATGGTTATCATTTGGCGCAGGATGCCCACCGTAATTTGGCCAGCTCTGCTCAGCCCGCGCCTCTTGCGCGTTGGGTTTCCGCGCCAAGCAGTGGCCATGCGAGTATCGCTGCCCCCCATTCTGGTGTGTCGCATGGTTTTGGCCATGCAGGCGGACGGTCGGGAGGCCGAGGGCGTTAGCCGGAGCCGAACCACCCGGCCTTAAATCCGCCACGAATGAGACCATACTCTTCTAGGTCTCAGTGGCCACCCGTAACAGTATACCCGGCCCGCCACAAAACCTCCGCTAAGTCCATCTCCATGGAAGGCGGGGCGGGCACTGGCGGAGAAAAACCTGTGCCGGGCGTAATAGTAGGGGAAAGCGCGGCCATGGCCGCAGAAAGGGTTTGCGGGCTACCGAGTCCACTTGTTGGGGCCGGTCAAAATCTTAACCGTCCTTGACAGCGCGGCTTAGTATTTTTTATTGTCAGTTTCATTCTCATGCATGAGGCTACGATGTGCATTCTGCGTGGAATCGCGGCGATTCTTCTAAGCTTTTCTCTCGCGACGGCGCATTCTCAGGTTGTTTTCTCCGACAACTTTGAAGGCGGGCCATCTTCGTCGTGGAGCAATTTGCGCGGTGCCTGGGTGGCAAGCAACGGAGTGTATTACGCGACACAACCGAACAACAATCCAGCTACGTTTAGTGGCCTGCCCTTTGTGCTTCAGAATTTCAGGATAGATGTGGACATTAACCAAGTGGCTGACGGAGGCATTTGGTTGCGTTCCGACGCCTCGGGCACGAACGGGGTGCTGCTTGTTACCGGCGGCAACGGGTGGGGTGCTGGGAGCCGTGGAGGAAATGCCGGTAGCTCGCTGTATTGGCACGTAATCACTGACGCCAACTATAACAATCCGCCTAAGCTCAACGAAGCATTCAACGTCATCACCAATCCTGGGGTGGAGAACATCCACCTGCGCGTCGAAGTTCTCGGCAACCAATATTCCGCTTTCGTAAACGGCTCCACGAATGCAACAACGTCGCTGGTAGACACTAACACGACGTATGCCTCGGGACATGTTGGACTTTACGACTTCTCACAGCAAACCTTCGACAATTTCGTTTTGCAGATTCCACCAGGCTTCGGGCCTTACAACCTCGCCATCAGTAGCACGGCTCCGCAGCAAGCAACACTTTCGTGGACAACAAATGCCGTTGGCTGGGACTTGGAATCCGCCGCATCTCTCGTCGGCCCTTCGTGGAAGCCGGTCACGAATACTCTATCGATAGTTGCTACCAATTTTGCCGTGACGCTCAATGCGACCAACACACGATTCTTTCGACTTTTTAAACCGTGACGTGGCACGCCACTACCAATAACGCCAGCATCCTGCTTTTGGCGGTCAGGGACTAGAGAGGCAGCTCATCACTGAGTTGGGGCAATGCGCTGGTTGACCATTTCTTCGAAGGGGAGGCCAATCTGGGCAATTACCGGATAAGCACTCCAAAACCCTTGGGTGCCTGAAATCGGACAAGCCGGAGTCAACACTCATGCCCGCGCCCGGTGTGACCAGCAAGGCATCGGCGGCGCTGGTGACTGCCACGTCACTTCATCGTCGATGTCGGAGGCCATCTCAGCCGTTCCCACAGCACTTCTTGTACTTCTTGCCGCTGCCGCACGGGCATGGGCCGTTGCGGCCAATCTTAGGCTCGCGAACGAATGGTTGTGGGGCAACGTAATCAGTTGAAGGCGGAGCTGGTGGAAGCGCCACTGGGGCGCTCAGCCTGGGAAGGCTCTTGGGTCGGGAATCCTCCGGGTGGAAGGATGCCCACCACTTCATTTCGGCGATGGCATCTGTAATCCCATGCTGCCGGTCGCGCCGCCACGGCTTAGGGGGGCTGCGCAACGGCTGTATTTTGACTATCTCCAGCATCACTGGGTTAATCTTTGGCTCATCGCGGGGTTGCGGGAGTGGCCCAAGTCGAGAGGGCCCTCTTCCCTGGGAGACATTGATTCCGGCCCCTTGGTTCTCGGGATTGGACCCACGGCGACCGGAGTTGGCATCGGAGCCGCAAAGGCCGTCAGCGACACTACGCGCCTGGGCAAGTTGGCCCGGCAACTCCAGCTTTTGCCGGACTGCTTGCGATTTCTTGAAAAAGGTGGTCAGGAGCTCTTTGGTGGTCAGGTGCGGATGCAGCCAGTATGTCACCGGGTTTCTGTATGGTGACGCCGTGCTCTTCTACGCGATCACGTGGGTTCCGTACCCTGGGGCGGCCAAGGCCACGACCAGGAACACAGGAGAAAAGTACTGAGTATGTGCGCTTGAAAAGGAGCCGCGGCGGATTCGGGTGTCCCTGGCCCGCCCATCGTCATCGGTCAGCTTATCGTTCGGCGTAACACAATGAGCCCTTTGGGACTTAAGACTCGAGGCGGAGTATTCGGTACAGGCTGATCGATCGGGGAGGCCGTAAGGCCTGACGGGACGAATTCGCGCCCAGCCAGATAATGATACTGATTATTAGTACCTTGCGATCCCTTGACACGCTGCGGCCCCTGCCAGGTTCAAATTGGGTTTGGCCAATTTCCGCGCTAATCGAACTCAGGACCCTAATTCGCAAGGACATTTATCCAGTGTGCGGCGCGCATTGGGGTGGTCTCGTACCGCTTCGCGGCCCCACAGTTGACGCCCCACGATTCCCAGCGTTATGGTTTACACATGGTGCCCTTAACCGTGGAATTGCCATCACAGCAAAGCCTAACTGAGCAGAATCTTCGTCGTTGGAAGGATCTTGTTTCTGACCCAAGACTGGCGCGGCTCCAAGAACGCATTGAGACCGACCGGTTCGGACACATGATTATGAGCCCGCCTCCCTCAGCGAATCATGGCAGTTATCAATTCAGGATCGGCGTTCTGCTCGATCGATACCTGCGCGGCGGAAGGGTTATTACCGAATGCCCGATCTCGACCGCAGATGGAGTCAAGGCAGCTGATGTTGCCTGGGCCTCGCCCGAGCGTATGCGGGAGTTAGGCGCCAACTCTTGTTTCCCGCACGCGCCGGAGATCTGCGTTGAAATTCTTTCGCCAGGAAATACGGAGGCCGAAATACGAGAAAAGACTGCGCTTTATTTTGATGCGGGAGCAATGGAGGTGTGGCATTGCACAGACACTGGTAAGATGATTTTTTTGCGCCGCGGCGAAGTGCAAACCCTCAATAGATCGCAAACCTGCCCTGATTTTCCGGCTCAGGTAGATCTTTAACCGAAGATCAAGAGGGCCACGCGTTCAAAGTACAACCATGTTGGCATTCGCGCACTTGCAAGACGGTTTGGTGTCGAACCCTCAACCATCAGCCGAGGTTTGAAATCCAGAAAGATTCGTCCTGGCGATCCCGGCCTCCAAAACCAAGCGGACGTACAAGGCGACACAGGACTTGGAGCTAAAGTTGAGGGAGGCAACGGGCGCTAAAGACTTGGATTGCCCACCAGAGTTCTTTACCGAGCCGCTTGAGGATTGAGGGTTACTCTCAAAGGAGTTGCTCGGGAAGACTGGCAGTTGAAGGAAGGCTCTCCATGTGGGTGCAGTTCACGTATCTGGGTGGAGTTTAGCAAAAATGCCGGGACGCGGCTTTCATTGGGACGAGGTTAATCGGCCAAAAATCCGGCTTGCCGGGTGTTAATCGAGTTAGTCACCTGAGCAAACGCCTTCGAAATCTTTGGCGCGCGCCAGCGCGAGCGGCTTGAGGTCGGGCGTGTGTTTTGCTTCAGAATGTTTGGAGTCGACACTTTTTCTAGCTTGGCCCAAAAAACCCTCCCGCCATGGGTCTCAACTTCGGAAGCTTGCCTCCGCCAAAAAAGCTCAGGCAGGTTGATCAGACTGAATCTCTCAGCGGTTTAGTTCCCTTTGGGTTTGGATTTAGAAAATGGGTTGATCACCCTCACCCCAGTATTGCGGAACCCTTCTTCGTCGCGGCTAACAATTGTCAGGTTACGGACTCGGGCCGTCGCGGCCAGAAAAGCATCAAGGATCGGGACCGGTTTCTGCAGACCTAACCTCCCCCATTGGTCTGCCACCTCGTCATCCACCGGCAAGAATCGATCGTGAAATTCGGCAGCAATCCCAAGCAACCACTTCTCAAGTGCCCTGGCTTGTGCTGGGTCACGGGGGCGAATCCGCTCGATTCCCTGACGTATTTCTCCCAGCACAAGCACGCTGATGAATAACTCCTCCGCCGCGGTTTCTTCAAACCATTGCCGCACTCCAGCATCACAACGTCTCGCTTTGCGCAGTTCGCTTAGGACGTTGGTGTCGATCAGACAGCCGTTCATAACTCAGCTGGCCGTTCCAATTGCGGACCCCGTTCGAAGTCCTCATCCTTACCGACATCGGGCATGGCCAGTAGGGCTTCCTTGAACGACCTTCGCCTGACCGCCTTTCCAAGCAACGACTCCCGCAAAATGCGCCGATGTTCTTCTTCCATGGAAACCCCGTGTTCACCTGCTTGTTGTTTCAGCTTCTTGACGACTTTTTCTTCGATTTGCCGGACGATTAGTTGTGGCATAACACCTTGAATTTCTAATTCTGCTATCAATGCTAGCATAGAGGTTGCGACAAAGAAAGCGGGAAATCGAGCCGAATTCCGCTGCCGTCCGTTCTGCTTACATAATGCAAGGAGTCAACACTCAGGACTGGGTTGAAATCATGGTTTGGCAGCCGAAGTCGCGCTGAGCATCGCCTTGGTTTCTCTCCAGGCCAGCCAAGCGATAACGTCTTCGTAACTTGCACCGTTGGCCAGGGGGTTTTCTTCGTCGTCCGGATGCAATTTCATTTCCGCACTGATCTCGTCGTAGATCTTCGTTGCCTCGGCGGTCCTGCCTTGGCGGAAGAGGGTCATTGCACGGTACAAGCGGGCTGCTGCCTTTACCCCTCCAGGGCACGGTCCTTCCGGATGCTCGGTGGCTCCCGTGTCCGCCGCGATGAAAGCCTGCTCTGCTTCAGGAAAGTGACCGCTGCGGTATTCCGCCATGCCGAGGCCCAATTGGTGAAGGTACACCCAAGAGTCGTTCTGCAATAATGCCACCGCCCGTCGGCCAAGCGTGAGAGCAGATTGCTGGAAGTCGGGTTCAAGAATCGGGCGAACGCAGGCAAGCTTGGCCGTGTAACTTGCTTCCGTCACATCATCGGAATCGGCGCAGCTCTTCAGCATGCGCTGCCGGGTCACCTCAAACTGCGCATCCATTCCGTACCACGCTTGCAAAAGTGCAATTTTGATCGCGTTGAATGCGCCCAGATGCTTGCTCATCGATGCTTCATCCAGCAACCTGGCGGCTTCGTTCGTTTGGCTGGCCTTGGCGTATGCAACTGCGAGATCGCTCATCGCGCCGACCCAGGCGGGACTCTGCGGGCTGCGCGTTCGGCTATCGAGTTTCAGCGCCTCTCGGTATAAGTTAATAGCTTCATCTGTGCGGTCAGCTTCGGTGTAAGATTCCCCCAGGTCGATCATCGCCCGCAAAGTCTCTGAATGTTCGGGCCCATTGACCTTGCGGTTGAGTTCCAGTAGTTGCTCGCGGAGTTTGAGCGCTTCCGAACGGCGGCCTGTATCCGCATAGGAGGTCGCAAGGGAGAACATGACGGCTATGGTATTGGGAGCTTCGGGTCCAGTCAGCCTCGTGCGTAGGCTCACTATTTCTTCCCGAAGTTTAAGAGCATCGCTGCGATGACTTGGCAGCCCTCCATAGGAACCCGCCAGGCCGAGCATCGCAATAAGTGTATTTTCGTCCTCTGGCCCAAATATTTTGCGGCTAAGACGCAGGGTCTCTTCACGCAGCCTGAGAGCATCATTGAGGCGCCCGGCGTCGGAGTATGCATTCGCCAGAATATACATGGCAAAAAATGTATCCGGGTGTTCAGGACCATTGATCTTCTTGCGCAGGCCGAGGATCTCCTCTCGAACTTTCAGCGCTTCGGTCCTGCGGCCAGCCGCTGTTAAGGAATCTGCGAGTCCCCACATCGCATTTACGGTCTCAGGATGTTCTGATCCTTTGGCGTTTTTGCACAACCTCAGGGATTCCTCGCGCAACCGTAACGCGTCATCCGTGCGGCCGGCTCGATCGTACGAACCCGCCAGCTCCGCCATGGCAGCCAGCGTCACGGTGCCACCCGGACCTTGCACTTTTGTGGCAAGCCGTAAGGCCTCCTCCCGCAACTGGAGCACATTGGTCTGCAGACTGGACACCCCCTGATAAAGATCGGAGAGAACAAGCATCGCCGAAATTGTGTTGGTATGCTCCGGCCCATTCACTCGGCGGCTTAGATTCAATGCGTCCTCTGCCAGCTTGGTGGCCTCTTGCTGGCGGCCGATGTTATAGTAAGTGGCAGCCAGGTTGCCCATTGCGTCGATTGTTTTTGGGTGTTGCAACCCGTTTGCGTCACGGAGTAGCTTAAAAAGTTGTTCGCTTAGACTGGTTGCTTCTTCCCGGCGGCCCATAACCAGATAGCTGCCTTCCAAAGTTCCCATCGCCTCGCACGTCAGGTTATAGGTCTCAGGGTCTTTTAGCACCGATGGCTTCAAGAGATAATTCCGCGCCTTCTCAAACAGCGGGACGGCTTCCCGCTTAAGGCCAAGGGAAGCGTAGGTTAAGCCGAGGGTAGCCTGCATCTTGGCCTTGCGTTCAGGTTGATTTGTCAGCGTGTTATCGAGCCACTTCACGGCGCGGTCGAGCGTCTCCACCATCGTGATAGTTCGCCCGTCGCGGCTCGGGTCAGGACTCCTGAACAGGTCCATAAGAAAGGACGAAACGGACTCGGCCTCTTCACGGGCTTTATCCGACTCAAGCCGGCGCTGTTCGGCCAACTTCGCGGCGCGCTTGGCATTGGAGGCCTCCCACGCGCTGACTACCACCCCTAACAGCAAAGCGAACGCCACGGCCGCAGCGGCCCCGCACGCCAGTCGGTTTCTGCGCACGACTTTCGCGAAACGATAGGCTGCAGTAGCAGGCCTAGCCACCACCGGCTCGCTGTTCAGATGTCGCCTGATATCCGCGGCAAAACCGTTGGCGGTCTCATAGCGTCTCGTGCGATCCTTCTCGAGAGCCTTCATGATAATCCAGTCCAAGTCGCCACGGAGCAGATTGTTAAGCGATGCGAGTTCTTCTCCGCGGTTCCGAGCGACCACCATTTTTTGCTCTTTGGCCATGGTGCTTACCCGCGTCGAGGGACGCTCAGGTTCTTCTTCCATGATGACGCGTTGCATCTCCCCGTAACCAAGGCTTCGCAGCCGCTTTTCTGGGAAAGGGGTGCTCCCCGTCAACAGTTCGTAGAGCAGCACTCCGAGTGCGTAAACGTCAGTCCGCGTATCCACGTCCAGTCCGCTCATTTCGGCTTGTTCCGGGCTCATGTATGCGGGTGTGCCAATCATGCTGGCGAAATTGGTGAACAAGGTCTTTTCGGTGAGCTTATGATTAGTGGCTTTGGCGATGCCAAAATCGATCACCTTTGGCACGGGCACGCCATCATGCAGCGTAACGAGCACGTTGGAGGGTTTGATGTCACGATGGATAATTCCCTTCTGGTGTGCGCTCTGGATTGCCTGACAAACCTGAATGAATAGCTTGAGCCGCTCCTTGGCGGAAAGTTTTGCCTTATCACAGAAAGTGGTAATCGGGACCCCCTGGACCAGCTCCATCACGAAGTAGGGACGGCCGGTTTCCGTGGCTCCGCCATCCAGGACCTTGGCGATATTTGGGTGGTCCATGATCGCGAGTGCCTGGCGCTCCGCCTCGAACCGAGCAACGACGCTCTTCGTGTCCATACCGAGCTTGATGATTTTCAGCGCTACGCGGCGCCGCACTGGTTCCTCTTGTTCGGCCATGTAGACGACACCCATGCCACCTTCACCGATTTGTTGTAGGAGTTTGTAGCGGCCAATCACCGTACCGGGACCTTCGGAAAGGGGTGTTGGGTTTACAAAGATTGTTCCTCGGTCGAGGACGGCTGTTTCAAGGAAGGAATCCTTTTTGTGGTTCTTCAGCAGGGCTTCAACGCGGAAGCGCAGGGAATCATCCTGCAAACATGCTTTCTGAATGAAGTCGGCTTGGGCTTCGGGTGAATGAATTTCGATGGCGCGAAGAAAAATGTCGCGCGCTTGTTGATCCCGCTGGGTCTGGTCTTGATTGTTCATAGGCGTTTCTACCCTTACATGCGGCTGTGGGTGGAAAACCCCGCCAACTTTTCTAACTTTCACGCCGAATGGCATCTCGAAGCCACGCTTTGGCAAAGGTCCAGAGCCGTTCAGCGTTACGCAAGGGCAACCCCAAAGCTTCGGCGGTCTGGCTCATGTTCATGCCTACAAAGTAGCGAAGCTTGACCAACCGCGCGGCATCGGGATCTATTTTTGCCAACTGATCCAGCACTTCATGCAGTGCGAGCAACTCATCCATGCCAGCATTGACCTCAATCTTGGAATCTTCAAATAGCTGAGGGTTGGCTAGTCCGGATGCCAACCGCACTTTTCGTTTACGGGCGCGGTCGATCAAAATACGCCTCATCGCCTCAGCTGCGGCGGCGAAGAAATGAGCGCGATTCTGCCATCGAGGTTGTTGATCGGCACCGAGGCGCAACCACGCTTCATGGACGAGCGCGGTTGGCTGGAGGGTTTGACCAGGCTGCTCCATAGCCATGCGCACTGCTGCCAGTTTGCGCAATTCGTCGTAAACGAGTTTCAGCAGTTCCTCGGCGGCCTTTTCGTCGCCTTCTTGGGCTGAATTCAAGATGCGCGTGAAGTTGCTCGTCGGCTCTGCGTCGCGTAACAGACGTGACCACAAGTGGTCCAACCCAGCCACGCGGCGGGGCAGCTTGGTGGCCGAGACGAGCAATTCAGGGTATGGCTGAAGTTCATCCGGGTGAATTAAATGTGAAATTAACGGACAGCGGAAGAGATTGCAACCAGCCATGAGAATCCCTCGAGTTGACTCAAATTAAAAGACACCGGGGAGAAGAAACTGAGGGGAGGCAAAAAGGGTCGTTGACTCATGGAAAAATGACACCGGAAATCGGTGTGAATGAACATGAGCCAGGAATT
>Ga0070741_10004200_pt1 | contig 33990 bp, 22 predicted proteins | sample Coa_R1_4_FD_66440 | JGI IMG/M metagenome (GOLD analysis project Ga0070741, IMG submission 66440) | Surface soil microbial communities from Centralia Pennsylvania, which are recovering from an underground coalmine fire - Coalmine... | ecosystem: Environmental > Terrestrial > Soil > Unclassified ... | reverse complement strand
GGGGTGCACGCCAGCACAACCTCAAGAACATTGACGTTGAGATCCCGCGCCATACGCTGACGGTGGTCACCGGCCTGAGCGGTTCAGGCAAATCGAGCCTGGCTTTCGACCTTATCTACGCCGAGGGCCAGCGTCGGTATGTCCAGACCCTCTCGGCTTACGCTCGCCAGTTCCTCGACCAGATGGAGCGGCCGGACGTGGATTCCATTGAAGGCCTGAGCCCGGCCATCTCCATCGAGCAGAAGACGACCAGCCGCAGTCCACGCTCGACAGTCGGGACCATCACGGAAATTTACGATTACCTCCGCCTTGTCTACGCAACCATCGGTACGCCGCATTGCCACCAGTGCGGACGTCCCATCTCGCGCCAGACCACCGAGCAGATTGTGGCCTCCATTATGGCGCTTGACCAAAATGGGGATGGCACCCGGAATGGCGAAGCGGTGCGGGTCATGATCCTGGCGCCCATCGTGCGTGGCCGGAAAGGGGAATTCAAGAAGCTGTTCGAGCAACTGCGCGGGGAGGGCTTCGTCCGCGCCCGTGTTGACAAGCAACTGCGGCAGCTCGACGAGGAAATTCCGCTCGACCGGCGGCGGAATCACACCATCGAAGTGGTGGTCGACCGCCTGCTTCTCAAGCCGGGCATCGAAGGGCGTCTGGCGACATCCATTGAGACGGCGATTAGACTGGCGAAAGGGATTGTCCAGGTCGCCGTGGTTAACGGGGAAGAGCGGCTCTATTCTCAGGAATGGGCGTGCGTCGAGTGCGGCATCAACATTCCAGCGCTTGAGCCGAGATCTTTTTCCTTTAACAGTGTGTATGGTGCATGCGAGGCCTGCCGCGGCCTGGGGAGCCAATATGCCTTCGACCCGGCAAAGGTCATCAGTGACTGGTCTCGACCGCTGCTGGAAGGCGGGCTGGGTCCCGGTGCGGGCTCGGCGTTCCTCCAGCGCAGCCTGTTTCGGGCCGCGGAGCACTACGGCTTCAGCCTCAAGACTCCTTTTGAGAAGTTCCCCCGGAAGATCCAGAACCTCCTGCTTTACGGGAAGAACCCGGAAGGCTCTCGGCCCCAATCGGTCTTCGCCGGCATCATCCCGATGCTGGAACGGTGGTACGAAGAAGCGCGCTCAGAAAGCTATCGTGATTGGTTTAATCAGTACATGTCTGCTGTCCCCTGTCCTAAGTGCCAGGGGAAGCGTTTGCGAGCGGAGAGCCTGGCCGTCACCGTGGCCGGGCATTCCATCGCTGATTTCACCGCGCTACCGATTGTCCGCGCGCAGGAGGTCCTCAGGAAAATTGAACTCAACCCCCGGGAGAAGATCCTGGCCGGCCGCATCCTGCACGAGATCTCGGAACGCCTGGAATTCCTGCATGCCGTGGGGCTTGGATATCTGAGCCTCGACCGTTCGGCCGCTTCGCTTTCGAGCGGAGAGACGCAGCGCATTCGCCTCGCGACGCAAATCGGTTCCAAGCTGCGCGGCGTCCTTTACGTGCTCGATGAGCCGAGCATCGGCCTGCACCCCCGCGATAACCAGCGGTTGCTCTCGACACTCGAACAGTTGCGGGACCTGGGGAACACCGTGCTGGTGGTTGAACACGACGAAGAGACCATCCGCCGAGCCAACTACGTGATTGACCTGGGCCCTGGAGCGGGCAAGCAAGGCGGGTACTTGGTGGCCAGCGGCGCTCCGGGGGAAATAGCCCAGTGCGAAGCTTCCTTGACGGGTCGTTATCTTGCGGGCCTGCTGCGCATTCCGGTCCCCGAGTCCCGCCGCGTTCCCAACGGCAAGTACCTTTCAGTGCTGGGAGCCCGGGCCAATAATCTGAAGAATATCGACGTGCAATTCCCGCTGGGTGTGCTCACCGTCGTCACGGGGGTCTCGGGTTCCGGGAAATCGACCCTGGTGAACGACATCCTTTATCGGGCCATGGCGAAGAAGCTCTATCGCGCCATCGGCGAACCGGGGCCGCACCGTGGCCTCCTGGGCCTGGAACACATCGACAAGGTGATTGTGATCGACCAGTCCCCCATCGGACGGACGCCGCGCTCCAATCCCGCCACTTACACGGGACTCTTCACGCCGGTGCGCGAGCTTTTCGCGATGCTGCCCGAGTCCCGGGAACGAGGCTATCGTGCCGGCCGTTTCAGCTTCAACGTCAAGGGCGGAAGGTGCGAGGCGTGCCGAGGGGAGGGATTGCGCCGCATCGAGATGAATTTTCTGCCCGATGTCTTTGTCACCTGTGAAGTATGCCGAGGCCGCCGCTACAACTCGGAAACGCTCGCCGTCAAGTACAAGGGCCTGTCCATTGCGGATCTCCTTGACACGACGGTAAAGGACGCACTACCCGTTCTCGAGAATATCCCGACGATCAAGCAGAAGCTCCAAACCCTCGTGGACGTGGGCTTGGGATACCTGCACCTGGGACAGCCGGCGACGACACTTTCCGGCGGGGAGGCGCAGCGCATCAAACTGGCTCGGGAGCTCAGCCGGCGCCAGACCGGCCGCACCCTTTACATCCTCGATGAGCCCACCACCGGGCTGCATTTCGACGATGTCAAAATGCTGCTCGACGTTCTGAATCGCCTGACGGATCTTGGCAATACGGTCATCATCATTGAACACCACTTGGATGTCATTAAGCAGGCGGATTGGATTATTGACCTTGGGCCAGAGGGAGGCGAGGCCGGCGGACGGATCGTGGCCCAGGGAACGCCCGAAGAAGTAGCGCGAGTGAAGAAATCTTTCACTGGCCAGGCTCTGGCGGCGGTTTTGAATAACGGAAACCAGGGGGCAGGCAGCCATGCCTCTTGAAAACCCGGAGGAGAAACCCCTTGAGAACTCGAGCCCTTCCCCCCGTGCTCCGTCAGACAGAATCTTGTTACGGTCGGAAATGGCCTGGGGTCCGGCCGACTTCGCCATCTTCGTGGGCTCGGCGGTCTTGGCTTTCCTGCTTACGGACGTCGTCGTCCTGTTCGGTTTCCTAGGCTTAAAGGCAGCGAACGTCTGGCGAGTTTCTCTGAGCGATGTTCAGCAGAATCCCTTCTTCCTTCTTACCTTTCAGGTTGTGTTCCATCTCTTCCTGCTGGGATTCATCTACTTGCTGGTCTTGTCAAAGCACGAGAGCGGATTCTGGCAGTCGCTTGCCTGGCGAATGCCGGCACAAGCCCGAAGGGTTCAACTCTTTCTCGCCGGCCTGGCGCTGGCGGCGGTAGTGCGATTCACTCCAACGCTTTTGCCCGAGAGAGGCAGCTTTCCACTGGAACGCATGTTCTCCACGCCAGCCTCGGCTTACGCCGTGGCAGTGTTTGCGATTCTCATTGCCCCATTGATGGAGGAGCTCATCTTTCGGGGAATTCTTTTCGCGATGTTCGAATCGATGATCGGGATTCGATTTGCGGTCGTGGCGACGGCCTTGTTGTTTGCCGGATTGCACATCCCTGAATACTGGGGCGCCTGGCACCATGTGATGATGATTACAGTCGTAGGTCTGGTGTTTTCCATGGCCCGTGGCCTTACTGGATCCCTCGCGGCGAGTTACATTCTTCATCTTGCTTACAACTTTGCCCTGATCGCCATCCTGTTCTTTGAAACTGACCAGTTTCGAAATATCCAGGCGCTGATTCAGCCCTGAGACCCTTCTTTGTCTGACAGGCCAGGTTGAGCCAAACTCCCCTATCGTCCTGACGGTCATACCAGCTTGCTGTGCGGTAAACCGAGCTTGAAACGCAGCCGGTCGTATTCCTTCATCGGCTGGAAGAATTCCGGCTCTTGGAGCGGCCAGAGCTGCGCGCGCGGCGCGTCCGAACCTGCCGCGTCCAGGATCGCGTTCACGGCCCTCCTCGCCGCTTCGTTCGCCGCTTCCATGGTGGCGATGTCGGTATAGGTTCGCACGTAGTCCGAAACAAGGCAGAAATTGCGCAGTTCGGTGGCAGCCTGAGGGCGGAATTCCAGTGACCCTGCCGTATTGATGAGCAAGGGCTCGAGGTTGGTCACCTGCGTCGGATTGGGAAACTGGATGTCGGGATCCAGGAACCACAGAAGCAAATTGGCATCATCCAGGGCCGCGGCATCCTGGTCGTTCAGGTGAACCTTGATTTGCGTCCACACTTCGTTCTTGATCTCCTCCGCCGTGCATTGCATGGCGGGCTTCCCATATACGATGCCGGGCGTTTCCCAGTCCGAAATACAGACCGAAAGAATACCCTGGACCCTCCCGTCTCCGTATTGGGCGAGATCCACACCTTGCCAGAACTGCTTCTGGGAGACCGAGGTAAGTGCCCAGGGCGAGTCGACATAGAGACTGTGGCCGTGAACGACCGGAACATCCTGAGCCAGGAAGAACTGCATTCCGTTCATCCACGCTGTCCTGAGCTGACGCAGATTCGCGAGCGATGGCGCCGCGGCCTTCAATTCGTCAGTCACAAGCGTGGCCATGACCTCGACCGGAAGGGCAGCGATATAAAAGTCCGCCTCAACGTCCAAGGTCTGTCCAGACTGAGCCAGGGTTGCCTTAGTAATCCGTTGACCGTCAGTGTGGAAGGCGCGCACGGCCATGTCTTTGTGGAATTCCACCCCGAGTTGCTCCAGGTGAGCCACCCACGGATCGATCCAGACCTCGGTCGTAGGACCGTTGAGCAGGCGGTCGAAGCTCCCCTCGAAGCCGAGCGCGCCAAGATAAAGCTGAAGCAGAGTGTAACCCACGGTGCGTGTGCTGCCTTTCTCGGCGCGCATGGCGACGAGCGAGCGTGTCTGACCCTGGGCGAGAAGGCGTTGATATGGAACAGACTTGTGGGCGGCGTCGATGAACTCCCACCAGGGAATCTTCTCGTACTCGGCCAGACGGCGCTCCTCACAACTGGTCAGAAGAATCAGCAACCGGTCAATGAAGAACAGCACTTCGTCTTCAGGAATCCCCAGATCAGGGGTAAACAGAGCGCGCAGCGCAGCAGCCCAGTCGTCAGCGCTTTGAGGGAACTGGTCCGGAAGCACGATCTCCGTTTTGCCGACCCGCGCGATTTGCGTGCGCGTGGCCTGAACCAGATTGTCAAACACTCCCTGCCGGTTGGTGCCGAACGGGATGCGCTTCATGGTATCTGTAACATGCTTGTAGAAGCTCGGGAAGAACCGGAAGCCGTGCTCCCCCGGAAGGTCCTTCCTTCCGTCCTTGCCCGTGCCGGGAACGAAGATGGTTCTCGCCTTCCCGCCCCAAACACTTTTTGCTTCGTAGACTGTCACCTGAAAGCCGCGTTCGGCCAGTTCCTGCGCAGCACTCAGTCCGCCAATCCCACCACCCAGGATCGCAATACGTCTGCTCATGGCTTTGACAATTTGTCTCCGGATTTCCTGAGGTAAAAGCCCACCAGCCTTTGGGAGTATACGCCACACTTCGCGCAAATGCCATTTACAGCCGTCCGGACCAATTGACAGTATAGCGGGGCACGTCGAGCCCCTCCCCAACTACCACTAGTTCCACCTTCAGAAAGGAATTAGCGCTCAAGAAATGAAAGAGTAATTTTCGTTTATTGACAACGGTCAGCCGCGTGCGTGAGGGCCAGCATTGCCAGCCGATTCCTGCCACAGTTACCTTACCCCAGTCTCTTTCGAGACGTCTCTCCCCATCTCGGTATGAACTCAGGAGCGCAGTATGGTGTCACATGATAAGGCGAGCCTCCGGCCGACAATTCGCTCCCTCCCATTTCTAACGCTTCTCGGTCTGGTGCTTTTTCCCGGCTATCTTAGTTGGTCGCAGAGCACCACTGCAGTAATTGATGGAGATGTCGTAGACCCTTCGGGGGCTGTGGTCCCAGACTGCGAGGTCAAATTGACCAGTCTGGAGACAGGGTTCCAGCTTATTACCCGGACTAACGAGCAGGGCCACTACACTTTCCCTTCGATCCCGGTGGGGACTTATAATTTGCAGGCTGAAAAGGCGGGCTTCCGTACCTATACGCTCTCCGACCTCCGGCTGACCATTGGGCTTCGCGCCACTCAGAATGTGGTTCTGGAGCTTGGGGCCTCCTCCCAGAGTATTACCATCGAGGCAGGCGGCGAGGCTCCCCTGCTCGAACTGAGCTCGAACGAACTGGGAACCCTCATCGAGCCAGTCAGTGTGCAGCAGCTTCCTTTGAACGGGCGCAATTACCTGCAGTTGGGCTACCTTTCAGGAGCCGCGCAGAACGGAGGCACAGCGACATCCAATTTCCTCTCAGTCCAAACAGGGCACGCTGATCGAGACATTACGATTGCCGGAACCGAGCAGGATTTCGTCGGCTTCACCCTCAACGGAATCTCGGTCGCAGGCAGCCGACTGGGAGACGCTTCATTGAACGTATCTATCTCCGCCATTGACCAGTTCAAAGTGGTTCAGGGGTTTATCCTGCCAGCCATGGGCCCTGATCCAGGGATCGTGAATGTGGTGACCAAATCAGGCACGAACCGGCTGCACGGCGAGGCCTTCGAATTCCTCCGAAACAACGCACTTGACGCTCGGAATTTCTTTGAATCGCAGTCTCATCCCGGGCCTTTTCGCCGCAATCAGTTTGGCGGCGCTCTGGGGGGACCGATCCGGCCCAACCGATTGTTCTTCTTCGCTAATTACGAGGGCTTTCGGCAAGTGCTGGCGGCAACCCAAGGAGGCTTCACGCCCACTGCGGCTATGTTCCGCGGCGATTTCTCTGCTCTTTCGACAACGATCTACGATCCACAGAGTTTCGATCCTGGCACAGGTCGACGTCAGCCTTTCCCGGGTAACATCATTCCGTCGACCCGAATCAACTCTGTGGCCAGGAAGCTGCTCGCCTACTACCTTCCGGGCTCGGACTACAACACTCGCCCGCTCAATGTCTTCGGAGACCCTTTGCAGACCGAGACCTCTGACCAGACCGGCGCGCGCTTGGACACAAACCTGGGGAAGAGCCATGTGTTGTTCGGACAATACATGCGCGAAAGTTCCCCCGTTGACAATCGTGGGCTCTTTCCGGTCTCCGGGCTCTTCTACCACCTGAATACCCAGCTTGCTATGGCTCAGCTCACCAGCACACTAGGCACGCATCTGGTTAATGAACTCCGTCTAGGCTGGACTCGGCCATTACTTTTCTACGGGGGAATTGGCCAGGCGGGAGTGCAGGAACAACTCGGTTTTACCGGGACGGCTGACGGGAACGGAGTCCCTGCAATCAACCTGAGCGGCTTCAGCCCGTTTGGCACAAGTCAGAGTCTGATCGGAAACATCGACAACACCTACCAGATATATGAGTCACTTAACTACCTGCACGGCGGTCACGAAATGAAGTTCGGGACAAGCCTGCGCTACGTACGCACAGACCAGGAAAGCGCGAATTGGAACGCGCGGGGGACGCTGGTCTTCAACAGCGTCTTCACGGCCCAACTGACACCGGGAGCCGACGGACTACCAACCCCTGTGGCCGGCACGGGAAACGCCTTTGCCGATTTTCTGCTGGGGATGCCCGTCAGCGGGACAGTCACCTCGATGCCTCGAACGCATTTTCGCTGGACAGAATTGAATCCATATCTGCAAGATACCTGGAGGCTGCGGCCCAATTTCACGATCAATCTCGGTCTCGGCTGGTATCTCGGGACGCCGCCCAATCCTTCTGGGAGTGACAGGAAGTATCCCCACGCTTTTGATTTCCAGACGGGAAAGCTTTTGTTCGCTGCGCTGGGCGAGATCAGCCCCCAGGTATATAGAACCGACTGGAACAACTTTACTCCGCGTTTGGGTTTTGCCTGGCAGCCCAAGTTCTGGAGCGGCACTGTGATCCGAGCGGGAGCAGGAGTCTATTATCCTTCTCAACGGGCACTCTACCAGCTTTTCGCGATTACCGCCCCTGGGGTATCGATCGTTCAATCCATCGCCAACAGCCCCCACAGCCCACAGCCCACTTATATACTGGGCACGAACGTCTTCCCGCCCATCTCGCAGGTACCGATTACGCCAGAATTCGCCGCCAACCTGACAGGGACGGCTTTCGCGCTGGACCGAGGACTGAGGACGCCTTATTCCCAGCAGTGGAACCTCAGCCTTCAGCACTCCCTCGACAAAAGCACGCTGGTCGAACTAGCCTACCTCGGGTCGCAGTCGCGCAAACTGCCCCTGCGCTGGAACGCCAATGATTGTTCGGCGCCAGGCTCGCTCGAGTGCACCACCTCGGCCATACCCTACCCGCAATACTCCTACCTCTTCTTTGCGGCGAATGCGGGGTTCGGCAGCTACAATGCGCTCACCGCCAAGTTTCAGCGCGAGTTCTCGAGAGGCTTCAGCTTCCTCGCCAACTACACTTGGTCTAAAGCGCTCACCAACACCATGCAGGGAGGGGCCAACTCGCCGCTGAATCAAATGGCATCCTGCCGCGACTGCGACAAGGGAATGGCAGGATTTAATATCCCCCACAGGCTGGCGGTAGCCAGTGTGTGGGAGGTGCCGGTGGGCAAAGGCAAGACCTTTCTGAGAGGCGCTTCGCCATATTGGAATGCCCTCATTGGCGGATGGACGGCAAACGCGATTGTCACGCTCTCCCAAGGCAATCCGTTCACAGTCAATGCGCCCAATAACACCGCGGCTGTACTGACCAACTTCCGCGCCAACAGATTGTGCAACGGGCGTGCCGAACTCACCAATCAAAACCTCCGCACGAACGGCCTCTTTTGGATCGACCCTGCCTGCTTTGTGGCACCGGCGCCCGGATTCTTTGGAACCTCCGGCGCAAACATTATGACTGGCCCGGGCCTCAACAATTGGGACCTGGCTTTGGAAAAGGCCTTTCAGCTTCGAGAGAGGTGGCGTCTGCAGTTTCGGACGGAGCTCTTCAACGCCTGGAACCATGCCCAATTTGAAAATCCCAATAGCATGGTGGGCGACGCTAATTTTGGCCAGGTCACGCAGGCTCGGGATGCACGTGAGATTCAGTTTGGCTTGAAACTCGTCTGGTAGGGCGCCCTTTCATTGTAGGCCGTACTCCTCCAGCCGTCTGGAAATGCTGGAACGGCCCGGCTTCAGCTCTCAGGGTTCTTTGCGGCGTTTCACATCGATCTGGAGGCGTTTGATCTTCTGGTTGAGCGTGGAAAGCGGAATCTTGAATCGCTCGGCAGCCTCCGTCTGGCTCCAACTGGTGTGTGCCAGCATGTCCAGGATGATTTTGCGTTCGCAAGATTCCATGATCTCAAAGAGCGACCGCCCATCCAGGTTTTGGGCCGAGAGAAGCGAATTTGTAGACTGGCTGCCGTTGTGGAAGAGTTGTTCAGGAAGGAGATCAGGGCCGAGCACCGGCCCCGAGGCAAGGACGACAGCCCGCTCGACGGCGTTTTCGAGCTCCCGCACGTTGCCGGGCCAGCTATAGTCCATCAGGATCTTCAGGGCTTCCGGCGAGAAGCGCAGTCCTTCGCGGTTGTTTTCCTCTGAGAACTTCTTGAGGAAATGGTCGAGGAGCGCCGGAATATCTTCGGCTCGCTCGCGCAGAGGCGGCAGGGAAATGGTAATCACGTTGAGTCGGTAAAAGAGATCCTCGCGGAATTTGCCCTCCAACACCATCTTCCGCAAGTCGGCGTTTGTGGCAGCGATGATGCGAACATCCACCTTGATGGTTTCGGTTCCTCCCAGGCGCATGAATTCACGCTCCTGGATCACACGTAGGAGCTTGGCCTGGGTTTCGACGCCGATGGTTCCGATCTCGTCGAAGAAGATCGTGCCCTGGTCCGCCACTTCAAACAGGCCGCGTTTGGTCGCGACGGCCGAAGTGAAAGCCCCTTTGACGTGCCCGAAAAGGGTGCTTTCGAGAAGGTCAACCGGCATCGAGCCGGTGTTGACGGGAACAAACGGTTTGTCCGCGCGGGGACTGGTGGCATGAATGGTCTTCGCCACCAGTTCCTTTCCCGTTCCGCTTTCCCCGGTAATCAGGATGGTGGCGCGGCTGGCGGCGACCTGAGTCACCAGGTCCAGAATCTTCTGCATCTTCTGGCTGCGGCCCACAATATTCGGCAGGCCGAAACGCTTCAGCGCGCGGCGCAGTTGGAGATTCTCGACCTGGAGGCGCGATTTGTCGATGGCATTGCGGATCTCGAGCAGAAGCTTGTCATTGTCCCAAGGCTTGGTGATATAGCTCTCTGCGCCCTCTTTCGAGGCCTGAAACGCCAGTTGGCTGGAATCATAGGCCGTAATCATGATGACGCCGGTCTCAGGGTTCTCGCGCTTGATCGATTTAAGGACATCAAGACCATTGCCATCCGGCAGGGTAATATCCAGCAGGGTCAGGTCAAAGGTGTCGTCTTCGATCTTGCGCAGTCCTTCGCCCGCTGTGGACGCAGTCTCCGTGCGATAGCCTTCGAGTTGAAGGAGTTGCTCAAGGCTCTCGCGGATCTCCTGCTCGTCATCAATGACGAGGATCGAGCCTTTAGGTGACATTGACGGCTTTCCTTGCGCTGGGGAACTCGAGCCGGAAGGAGGTTCCCTTCCCCACCGCGCTCTCCACGAAGATCTTTCCCGAATGCTCGCGAATGATCCCGTACGTAACAGCGAGGCCCAGGCCTGTGCCGCGGCTTGAGGCCTTGGTGGTGAAGAAAGGATCAAAGATCTTGGCGAGGTGGTCGGCGGGGATTCCGACGCCGTTATCCGCAACCTCGACCAGCACGTGTGAATCGATGCTCTCGGTCGCGATGGTCAGTTCTCCCCCGCGGGGCATCGCATCGCGAGCATTCATAATCAGGTTCATGAACACCTGTTGAAGTTTTCCCGGGTTGCCGACCACCACCGCCGGCGGTGCGAGTTGAGCGTTGACGGAGATTTTGGCCGCTCGCAACATGGGGTCCGCCAGTGAAAGCGTTTCACGGATCACCTTATTCAAATCCAGTTCAGAAAACTCGCTGCCGCTGACACGCGAGAACTTCAAAAGGTTGTTAACGATTTCAGACGCGCGGAAGGCCTGCTTGATAATCTTGTCCAGAACCCGCGCGCTGGGGTCGGCGGGCGGCATCTGTCGCAGCAGCATCTGCGCCTGCGAGGTAATCACTGCCAAAGGAGTGTTAACCTCGTGCGCAATTCCCGCGGACAGCAGGCCAATAGAGGAGAGCTTCTCCGCCTGGATCAACTGGTGCTCAAGGTTCACCCGTTCGGTCAAATCGTTGATAATCACCAGGCGGCCGAGGACCTTGTTATCCTTCCCGAGGAGCGGCACCGTGGAAAGATTCACGATGAGCTCCCGGCCCTCCGCCGCCTGCAAGCGGAACTTGTAGAGGTTCAACTCGCGCCGAGGTTCCGACGCCTGCGGGAGCTCGGCCAGGAGTTCGGGCGGGAAGATGGAATCCAGCGTTCTGCCCAGCGCCTCAGAGCGTTTCAGCCCGTAAAGGTTCTCCATCGCGGCATTCCAGAACTCTACTCTCCGTTCCTGGTTGCAGGCGAGAACGCCCACATTAACGGACTCCACGATGTTCTCGTTGAAGTCCCGCAGCGTCTGGTACTCCAGTGCTTTCTGTTCGAGCGATTCATAAAGCCGCGCGTTTTCGAGGGCTACCGAAACGTAGCCGACGATGCTCTGGAGCAGGTCAACATCCTCGCTGGAAAGGTAGTCGCCTTGGCGAGTCTTGCCCAGACCAAGATAGCCTAGTGTGCGGCCCTGTATCTGGAAGGGCAGGTAGTAGTGCAAATCAAGCCGTTCGATGGAGCTTTGCGCCGAGGGTGTGACCCCATAGACGTGACGCACGCTGTCGAAGAAAAGGTAGCCTTTCTGGAGTTCCGAACGGTTCGGGTCCAGGAAGCTCAGATCAAGCGGCGCGGAGAGCGTTATTCCGCGAGCTTTTTCAAGCCGGAAACCAGCGGCCTCGGTCATAAGAAAGACCGCCAGCCGGTCCACGCCCAGTGTGTCGGCCAGCCGGTCCACCATTTTGTCAAGCAGGCGGTCAACGTGCAATTCCGAGGTAATTTCACGCCGGAAATCACGGAGGGTTTTCCGGTAGTCGTAACGCTCGCGGTTGAAGAACTTCTCCAGCCGGATTTGAATCCAGTTCACAATGGGCTGGAAGAGGATGGCCGTTACGATGATGGCTACGACCCAAACCGCGCGGCTGGGAACCGTGTTGCGGAAGAAATCCGCGAACAACGCGATCAGGCCAAAATACACACCTACGATGGCCGCGGTCGCCAATGTGTAAGCGATCCCGCGACGGAAAATAATGTCCACGTCCATCAGCCGGTAACGCACAATCGCGTAGCCAAAAGTCAGCGGCAGAAAGACCAGCGACAGGACGGAGAGCTTCATCCAGGTGGCCGGAATGAAGCCGAGAAAGTAAGGCAGCGCATAGAGCGTCGCAAACGGCAGGATGGCAAGGAGCGTCCCCCGCGTCACCCACTTGAGTTGCTGCTTGACAACAGGGACGCTGGCCAGCCGGTACGAGTGCTGGAGCGCTAGGGCTCCAGCAACCCAATAGCCAGCCAGGTATATAAGCTCCAGCCGGTCAAGCAACCAACGGGCGGTCAGCAGGGGAATGGGCAGGATCAAGACGCCCATGGCTACCAAAACATGAATGGCTAGCAGCAGGGCGCCCGGCACGTAAACCAGCGCGAACATGTACGAACGGCCCCGCAGCACGGGAGGTCGTTCGGGAAAACTGAGGCAGAAATGCAAGAACAAAGCCGGCTGCACGATCAGAGAAACCACCGACAGCCAGTAGATGGTCCAGTCAAAAAGGTTCAATTTGCCGGTGTAAGAGTATGTGAACAGGACGAAGGAGCACAGGCAGAAGAGGTAAAAATGAATGGACTTGAAAGCGCTCCTGCGCCGGAGCAGGACGAAGGCCCCGATTAGAAGGTAAAGCAAGCCAACCATGCCCAGGAACAGCCGGATGGAATTTGAGTCAGCTTGTGGCCTGATAACAACTTCGGTCTGGTACTTGCTCCCGTTCCTCTCCAGACCGTATAGGGCTCGTGTCCACACGCCGCTGTGGAAAACTTCACGGATAGCGTCGATGGCGTGTTCAACGGGTTTGCCGTTGATTGTCAACAGCCTGTCGTGCTCACGAATGCCTGCACGATCGCCGGGTCCACCCTTGGCAACGATCCAAGCGACAACACCTTCAGGGGAGTCCACCCACGACACCCCGTCCTCTGGCTGCTGGTAACGCCTGCGCTGCTGGAAATTGAGGAAGGCCAATGTCACAAGTGCCAAAGACAGGAGAGTGACCAATGCGGTGGTAAACCGAATTGGTGTGCGCTTTGTCATTCCTTGGAAACTCTTCACTACCTGGGTCAACACCTACTCGTAATTCACAGAGCAAGTGGGTTTCCAGTTTCAATTTCTTGTTTGCTAAACAATGCTTTTGTTTTCAATAGCCTATTATGCCAGAACCTATTGAGGTTTTGGGCCTACCAATTTCTGAAGAATTCCTCCACATTTCGGTAGTTTTGCTGGCGTATACCAGCCTTATAGTGGCTGCCCGCCCTAACTTAGGAGCTGCGAAGTGGCTCGTTCTTCTTGAGAGCAGATTATCACTCGAGTTGCATCCCACAGGGAGGTTGGATTCGCAGGCAGGGAGGTCAAAACTGCACGGAGAAGCCACCGCGGAAACTCCGGTACGCCGCTGTGAGCAGGATGGGTGGTTGCTCGCCGGCTTGCACCGACGCGGTGTAACCTTGGGAGAGAAGGTTGCGAAAATCCGCCAAGGCCTCGATATGGGCAGGCAGAAACGAAATGTTCGGAAGGGGCTGCCGAATCTGCACACCAAAGAAAGGTTGAACCTGGAATTCCGCCTGGCTATATGGATCGACTCCCGTGATACGCCCTGGCGGCAACCACTGGTAGGAAGTGGTGAGTTGGGTATGCGTTCTGGGAAGGGTGGCGCTTATCCGGCCCGCAAACGACTGGGTGCGCTCTGGGCGCACAAACGACCTCCCGTTAGCCTCGAACGGTCCGCTACCGGGCACGAGCGCGTCGCCCATGGCGTACACCACCGCCGCCTCCAGGTACTTGCCAAAGTCGCATGCGTAGGCCGCCCGGAACCCGGTTGAGTGGTAATCACCACCGTTCAGCGTGACTCCGTTGGCTACCGGATTGGGCAAGTAATTGCCCTCCAGCGGCGCGAGAGCCCGGCTATCTCCGAACCCCCACACTGCGGCGTTCTTGAAAGCATCGCGATAAGCTGCCGCTTCGATCCGCGAACTCTTTCCCAGCTTGCGACTGACGTTTACCTCCGCGTGATTAAGTTCCTCGAGTCTCGGTTGATATCCCCTCAGGCTGACACGCGGGAAGGCATTGAGAAGCCCGACCCGGTCCAGCATGGTTCCAGAACTATCCACATGAAGTGCCCCGTATTGGACAGTAACCGAGGTTTCCGGATTGACTGAATACTCTAATTTGATGCGGGGCTGAACCGTGGCAGCGTTGCTGAGTGCAGTCAGGTAATCTACCTCAAAGCCCGCTGTCAAGGCCAGCGAGGGGGACAGGCGCCGCGTCTGAGTGTAGCTCGTCACCATCCCCTGCGCCCGGCCCGTCCGATCCCCACCCATGCCGAAGGGAGGAAGGATACCATCAGCGAAGCTCAACTGGTGAACGACGATCGACACCTCCTGTGGATTTTCCTTGGAGATATTCCGACGAAATGCGGTGGCGATCGTGGAGGCCGAGACGCCATTTGCGGTCATCGTCCCGGCAACCAGAACGTCCGCGTTGTCCGAGAGGGGACGCAAATAGGCGAGCACACTGCCATACCCCGGATCCCCGGATAGGGCGTCTCGGCGCGACGCCCCCGGCAGCAAGCCAACCAGCTTTTGGCTTGCTGGCAGACGAGCTTTCCCGGTCTTGGCAAGGGTAGCTGTGGGCTTGGCTGGCTGATAGCGCAGGATGGGCCGCGTGGCCGACGAGGTCCGCAGAATCCACTTCCAATCCTCTCCCCAGGTGCTCAAGTGCGCTGGCAGAGCCTGAATGTGCAAGGGAGCGAACACCCCGCTCAAGACGAATGTCTCGGTCGCGGTCTGGCCGGCGTTCACACGGATATTGTTGCGCAGGACGGGAATTCGCGTGGCCGCGGTCACCTTGAGCGAGTACCATCCCGGGATGAGGTGATCCACGGTGAAGTGGCCTTGCGCGTCCGTAATAACACGCTCCATGGCACTGTTGAGGGCGCGAGAACCGGCCATGATGGGACCCGCGAGCACCACAGTAGCACCCATCAGCGGAACGCCTTCGGCGTCCGTCACGGTGCCAGCCACACGTCCAAAACCCGTGCCCCAGGCTCGACTGACGGGATAAACTGCGGCAGCGAAGGCGATGACGACGACTGCAACCGCCCGCTTTCCCCACATACATGACTTCATGTTTCCCAGCCCAGCCCCCCGCCGAGGGGCTCCCGCCCGCTGCCCAGATTGGGACCCAAGCTATCGTACCTCAAAAGTGGTCGAAGGCGAAACTGTTTGATTCTTAATCTTATCCGTCACATTAATCTGCAAGGTATACTTGCCGGGCTGAAGAAGCCTGACCGGCATCTTCTTTTCGAGCGTAATCTGCTGCGCAACGCTGGACAGCTTTGCGGGATCCTCGGCCTGGTTCAGCAGCTCCTTCCCGTCCTTCATGATCTCATAGTGAACGTCCAGCGAAGATTTGTGTGTTTTCGGATCGATTCCCAGGTTGTACACCTGCATGAAAATCCCCAAGTCCTGGTCTTTCGTAAAGGACTGGTTGACACTCGGGCGAACCTTGGTACCGCCGATTACGAAAGGCCCGGTACCCACCTGCCGTGAGGGTAGAGGCTGCAGCAGGTCGGCGAGAATGAGCGAACTGTTAGTGACCTTTTCGTCATCAAAGCGCGGCACGACGAAACCGAGCTCGGTTGAACCCATGTGGCCGTTATTGTCATCCTTCAGCACCAAGCTCAGCTTGTAACGTCCCGGGCGAAGCGGCAGCGCTTCCTGGTAAACCGACTTGCGGTCCACGTAACGCTGGAATTCAGCTTCCGGCACATCAACCACCAGGCTCTTTTCAAAGGTGTTCACAATCCGTCCGCTCAGGGTGGTGACCTGACCGAAGATATCCATCACAGCGTGCATGACGCCGTTCTTGTTTTGAAACTCCAAGTCACGATTGGCCACCTGGAGGGTGACGGGAGTGAGGACGGTCTCGTCAGTGATCCGAACGAAATCGGTCCGAACGTCAAAGGGCAGCAACTGCGCGGATAGCTTGGAAGTTACAACCGCCTTGAGGTCTTTGAACTTGATCGGCGGAGGCTTGAAGATCGAAGCGTAAAGGTCCAAGCGGGTGAATTCATTCATGGATTCCGGAGTCCCGCCGAGCGATTGGCCAATGGTCATGCCGTCGGAGCGGGTAAACCGGTCGCGCTTGCTAGCCATTCCCATGGCCTCGAGCTGAGTCAGACCGGCGTTGGGCACGTGGAGAAGCGCATCCTTCTCACCCGGGTCCATGGTCAGGTGGTACTCACCCGTCATGGTAGGATCCACGAACTCGAGGATGATGTTCGTGCCAGAGCCCACGCCTTCGAGGTAACGATAACGCCAAGTTTCGAACGGATAGGTTGAGGTTTCACCCCCGCCTTCCTCGGGCGGCCGGATGTACGTCCCGCCACTCGGATGGGACTCAATCTCATCCGGCGGGCCCCACATGATATAGATCCGTCCGCGGTCCGTTTTCCAGCCCGGAATCCCGGAAGCAAAGTGTTCGTTGGCGTAGGCGATACGCCGGTAATACTCCTCTTTGAACTCGTTCTCCGGACTGCCGGGGTTGGGATTTCGACGCTCCCAGAACTGCTCGATAAACTGCTCCCTTTCCTCGTCGGTGCTCAACTTCTTGAACGCCGCACGTTCCTGGTCGGTGATGATGTACGGCACTTCTTCCTCGAGCCATTTCTTATAAGGGCTCTCCATTTCCTTCTGGATAGCTTTCTGGCGGCGCCGCTCCTCTTTGTCTGTCTTCTCCTTGTCTTTGTCCTTGCGGGGTGAGGCTACAAGCGGACCCGTCATCATGCCCCCGCTTATCAGTACGAGCAGTAGCGAACTCCAGAATCTTCCGTGCTTTGCCATGGTCGTACTCATTTCCGACAATAGTCCGCTCTTTTAGCCGGCCTAACGATTCGAATTGTATTTTCCGGATTAGGAAAAGTCAAGGCCACGCACCTCAGGGCCATGGAGTGCGTCTTCACCCGCATCTATCCCTGATGCTTGTTTCTCGAAAAAGGTGGTTTGGCTGTGCCCCGGTGCGAGTTCAAAATCGGAGGCCGAGCTGGGACAAATCTGGCAAAGGTGCGCTTCAAGGGTAGGCCGGATTCCAGGGAGTCCTCAAGCGTCAGCACCGCGAACGTACGTAGGCTGGGGCAGGCTGCCGGACCCGAACCCGTGTTGAGAATTATGCCCCTAGTGATATTAATCAGGCAGTGACATCATTTTCCATTTGTCATAGAATGGGGAACGGTTAAACCCAGCAAGGAGGTTTTGCGGGTTTCCAAATTTGTGCCCGCGGCCCCCCAATCCGATTCGCGCTGCGTTTACGAAACCCAGAGGCCTACTGCTTGGGGCGCGCGTCGAACCTGTAATTAAGCTGAAGCAAATGCCGCCAAGATCTTCCGTTTTCCTGGTCGCCTATGAACCATTCACGCAAAGGCAGCTTCCAGCCGGATAAGGATAGCAGCCGCCGGGGCGGGGAGCGCGAGTCAACGGTGCAGAGCATCACCGGGAATCTCGGCCGGTACCGGAGCATGGTCGAGAACAGTTGGGCACTCTTTGGGACACAAGGCGCGGAGGGAAAAATTCTCAGCGCTGACTGGGCCATGGCAGCTCTATGCGCAGCGGCAGCTCCGGAAGAAGAATTGGTTGGCCGCAAGGCGAGTGCGTTTCTTGCCCCAGACTCTCGCCACCTGTTCGACTCCTGGTTCGACTTGATTCTGAAAACTGGATCGGCCCACGGCATTATGAACACCATGGGGCCCGGAGGGAAGGAGCGTCTGATCGAATACAAGGACTTCTTGCACGACGAGAGTGGCGTGAAGCCCGTCGTGCGCTGTTGCGGACTGGACGTTTCCGAACAAAACGCGCCGAGCGAGCGCGCTGCCTTTTGAAACAGGACTTGGAGATGAAAGAGGAGCACACAGGCGAGTCCAGGATGCTCGAGGCCACGCTGCACCCGGAGGTCGCCGGGCAGCAAAAGGCCAGGCAGGTGTTAGAGGAGAACGCGAACCACTTTCGTGCGCTTATCGAAACGACTAGTGATTGGATCTGGGAAGTGGATGCGGAGGGAACTTATCTCTACTCCAGTCCGACAGTCCAGGACTTTCTCGGCTTCACTCCGGAGGAAATGGTCGGCAAAAAGTTTTTGGACTTTCTCGCTCCGGAGGATTGTGCGAGGGTTCGAAGCGCCTTTGAGGCGGCCGTCAAATTAGGGCAGCCAATCCATGCTCTGGAAAACACCAACCTGCACAAGAATGGCCGCAGGGTGGTCCTGGAGACAAGCGGTGTCCCTGTGTTCGACGCCAATGGTCGAGTGTGCAGGTTCCGCGGTATCGACCGCGATATAACCCAGCGCAAACACTCCGAAGACGCGTTGCGAGCGAGCGAGGAAAGCTTTCGAAGGGTCTTTGAAGCGGGGCCCTTGGCGATGGTTTTAATCGGGGGGGATTTCCGGTTTTCCAGGGTGAACGATGCCTTTAGTCGCATGCTGGGCTACACCCCCCAGGAATTGACCGGCTTGAGCTTCACCGATGTGACCTATCCTCCCGACATCGAGAAAGACGTGGATTTCTGGCAAAACCTGGTGCAATGGAAGTCTCCAGCGTTCCGCACCGAGAAGCGTTGTGTAAGGAAAAACGGCGAGATTATCTGGACTGAATCGAGTGCCTCGGTAATCCGGGATGGGCAGGGACAGCCCCTTTATACGCTGGTCGCTTTTGCAGACATTACGGAACGTAAACGGGCCGAGAGCCTTGCCCGGGGGATGACGGAGGCCCTGGGGAGAATTCTGAATGCGCTGACGGTCACGGATGAATTTGACACGTTCCTCGGTCTCGTCGTGACCGCGGTTGCCGAACAACTGCATGCCCACAGGGCATGCCTCTGGTTTCACGACAAGGGCCGGGACGAGTTGACCCTTCAGAAGGTTTACTATGTGAATAAGATTTCCTCCGCCGGTGAACTAGACTACTCGGCAGCATCCAGGCCGGTGGAGGCGAAGGAGGTTCCGCTCTGGCAGGAATTGACGCGAACCCGCAAGCCGATCATGGTGGACAATATCGCCCGTGATCCGCGCGTCGTCTCCCGCGTCTTCCACCTCTCGAAGAACATGAATTCGCTCCTCATGGTGCCGCTGCTGGCAAACCAGGAGGTCCTCGGTTTCCTGAATATCATGAATCTCACCCCCCGCCATTATCTACCCGAGGAACTGGAGCTGGCCTCCGGATTAGCCCAGCAGACAACTCTCGCCGTGCAACTTGCGCAGCTCATCCACAAGGTGCGGATGGCCGCCGTTGTGGAGGAGCGCAATCGCATGGCGCGCGAAATCCATGACACGCTGGCCCAGGGTTTTGCGGGGATACTCGTTCAGCTTGAGGCCGCTGAAGATGTCCTGCCGGCGCAGAATAGAGCCGCACGGGCGCACCTGGACAGAGCCCGAGGGCTGGCGAAGGAATGCCTCGCGGAAGCCCGGCGCTCGGTCTGGGCGCTGCTTCCAAAGGCCCTCGAGGCGAGCAACCTCCCCGCGGCCTTACTCCGCCTCACCCAGGAACTGGCGGTTGGAGGTTCGGATTTGGTGCAGTTCTCCGTCCACGGAAAGACCCGGCCCCTCGCTGCAGAAATCGAAAGCAACCTTCTGCGCATCGGCCAGGAGGCCATAACTAATGCGCTCAGGCATTCGCAAGCAACCAGGATCAGCGCCAAGTTGGCGTTTGAAGAACAACAAGTTCAACTCACCGTGGAAGACAATGGGTCGGGCTTCGTTCCTGAGACGAAGTCCCCAGGTGAGGGTTTCGGCTTGTTCGGGATGCAGGAGCGGGCAAAACGCATCGGGGGTGTTCTTACCATATCGAGCGAGCCTGGACGAGGGACGAAGGTCGCCGTGGTACTTCCGGTACAAGGACAGCCGGACGTGGGAGTCAACCATGAACGCAACGAAATTGGAAAAAGGCGCTTCACACGCCGCCAAGACCGCAAGAATCCTGACCATGCAGCCCAGAGGGGAACTTAGAAAGCGGAACACGATCCGAGTTCTGATCGCGGACGATCACCTCGTGGTGCGCGAAGGATTGGCGTCCATCATCAATCGGCGCTCGGACATGAAGGTCGTCGCAGAGGCTGGGAGCGGGGCCGAGGCTCTGCAACAATTCATCCTGCACCATCCCGACGTCACGCTCGTCGATCTCCGCATGCCCGGGATGGATGGCGTGGATACGATCCAGGCGATCCGGCGGCAATCGCCAACGGCCCGGCTGATTCTGCTGACGACTTATGATGGCGATGAGAATATCTACCGTGGTTTGCGCGCCGGCGCGATGGCCTATCTTACGAAAGATGCAGGCCGCGATGAGCTGCTCACTTGTATCCGGAACGTGCACGCGGGGATGACCTGGATCCGCCCGGCTATCGCGGCTAAACTAGCCGGTCGGCTGCAACGAGCTGATTTGACCAAGCGCGAACTGGAAGTCCTGCGCCTGCTGGTGATTGGAAAGAGCAACAAGGAGATCGGCATCGCCCTGAATGTCTGTGAGGGTACCGTCAAGATACACGTCAATCATATCTTCAAGAAGCTGGGGGCCGCGGGGCGTACGGAAGCTACAACCCTGGCATTGAAGCGCGGCGTCGTGCGATTCTGGAACGAGATACAGGAAACTCGTACGACTGACAGCAACTTAGAAGCATTGGTCCCCGAAAAAGGCATGTCCTCATTCGAAAAGGCGATCCAGAAGTTCGCTTCCTGACCGGTTCCAGATCGGGTCAGCACTCGAAGATCCCTTCTCCGTCTCGGAGTCCCATTACAATCCAAAAACGGCAATTTGTCCGATGACGCTTGTGTTGGTGAAACGTCTAACTCTATCTGAGCGAAAGCGTTGGGAGCGATACGGGGAGGGGCCGAATCTGTCCGCTGTCTGTCGAGCTACAACCTGTCTTCCTCCAGACTTTCGAGGGGGATCTTCCTCTTCTCTTGTCAGGCCGAAGGGGATAGAATTAAAGCGACACAGCGCCTCAGGAGCGGAGACAAGGATGTGCATGCCCCCACTTCCCGATTGCCCAAAGTTACCTTGCCAGACTGAAGTGAAACAAAGACCTGGTCCTACGTAAGAAGTGAGTAGCGAATTGGCAGTCAGGCTCCGGAAGCAAGGCGAAACTTTTCGCCGTCGCGGTGCGTATAAAGCTATCGGGATGTCTAATGCGCCAGCCCGCCCTAAGCGCAATGCTTGGGCAGCAGAATTCTGCCAAAACGCGAGCCGCCTCCCGACGGGTGCTTATCCCTTAGTTGCCGGGGCGGACTTTGGCAATAGGAAGGCTGATGGCACACAAGGATGAGGTCGAACTGGGGAGCATTGCGCACTCTGGAGCGGAAGAAGGCATGCCGCGCAACGCGAATCCACGATTTCGGAACAGGAATGGGAGAGTATGAGAGGCAAGAAAAAGGCAATCCTGATCAGCTTGGGCGCACTGGCTCTTGTAGGTCTGGTGGTAGGTGGAATTATCTGGAGCAAGCGGGGAGTCGTGACCGTCCAGACGGGCAAGGTCGCTCGGCAGGACCTGTCCTCAATTGTAACGGCCTCCGGCCAGATCAAGCCGCCTACCATGAACCTGGCCAATGTTAATGCCAATTCTTACGGAAAGATTACAGATATCTATGTTAAAGAGGGTGACCAGGTAAAGAAGGGGCAACTCCTCCTGCGGACGGAATCCGTGCAGCAGGAGGCAGACGTGGCCGCTGCAGAGGCGGCGCTCAAGACCGCCCAGGCCGATTTGGAAGGGGCTTCGGCGTCGGTACAAGCTGCGTCGGCGAACCTGAAGACCGCGCAGGCCGACCTCGCAACGGCCCATGCCAATTTTGCCCGCGCCAAAGCCGATTTTGAACGAGGACGTGAACTGCTTGAAGATCAGTTGATCGCGCAACAGGTTTTTGACCAGCGCCAGAGTGACTACAAGGTTGCGCAAGCCAATGTGCAAGCTGCGGAGGCACGTGTTGCGCAGGCCAAAGCGCAGCTTGAACAGGCGACTTACAATCGGGATATGGCGGCAGCGCGGGTCGCCCAGAGCCAGGCACAGCTCGTTCACGCCAAGGACGTTGCGAGCAAGACTTATTACACTTCGCCTTTGGACGGCATTGTGACTTCGCTCCCCGTCCATGTGGGGGAGAATGTGGTGCCGGGTATCCAGAATCAGGTTGGGAGCGTGCTGTTCCAGGTTTCAGACCTTTCGATTATTACCGCGGAAGTCAAGGTAGATGAGACCGACATCATCAATGTGAAATTGGGGCAGCCGGCTGATGTCACAATAGATGCCATCCCCAACAAAGTCTTCAAGGGCAGGGTCACGGAGATCGGCCAGAGCGCCGTGGGGCGGACAACTGGACAGACCAGCACGGCAACGACTGCGTCCACGCAGACGACTACTGAAGAGGCCAAGGACTTCAAAGTCGTCGTGACCCTTGATAATCCTCCTCCGGGACTGCGCCCGGGGTTGTCCACCACCGCCAAAATCACGACCGCAACCCGTCAGAACGCGGTAACGGTTCCCATCCAGGCTTTGACGATCCGCATGCGGCGCGAACTGGAGGAGGCCGACAAGAGTAAGGGCAAGGTCGAGGCCGCCGCCCCGCAGCAGGATTTGAATGCCGCGAACAAGGAAAAGGAAAAGGGGAAGGAAGAAATTCAGGGAGTCTTTGTGGTGAGGAAGAAGCAAGCCGTCTTTGTCCCGGTGGAGACGGGCATCATGGGGACAACCGACGTAGAAATTCTCAAGGGCATTCAGCCCGGCGATGAAATCATTACGGGGCCCTTCAGCGTTCTCCGAACCTTGAAGAACAACACGAAGGTGAAAGTCGACAACAGTGGAACTAAACCGGGAGGACCGGCGTAACAGCCAGGTTCGGGCAGCGTCCACGGGCATGATCATGTCAGGTGTGCATGCGTGGCTTGCCCCGGCCAACTTTGTGGGTACTCGGGAGTCTGGCGCGGTTGCAGCAGGTTGCAGAAGCAGAGAAAGGAATGACGATGGGATCACAAGCTGAGCTTTCCTCGGCGCAGGAGATCGCGGCGCCCCCCGATGGCACGGTGATTCGCACCGAGAACCTCTGGAAGACTTATGATATGGGGGCGATCGCCGTGCATGCTCTTTGCGGTGTCTCCTTCGAGATTCACCGCGGGGAGTACGTTGCTATCATGGGTCCTTCCGGGTCGGGGAAATCAACCTTGATGAACCTGATTGGGTGTCTAGACACGCCTACCAAGGGAAGGTACTGGTTGAACGGGCGGCTGGTGAGCGAGCTTTCGGACGACGAACTGGCCTATATTCGCAACAAGGAAATCGGTTTCGTGTTTCAGACGTTCAATCTGCTGGCCCGTGCTACCGCCCTCCATAATGTCGAGCTTCCGTTGATCTACAACGGGACACCGGCAAAGGAACGGATCGAGAAGGCCCAGGAAGCCCTGCGTAAGGTTGACCTGGCGGACCGCATGATGCACAAGCCCAGCGAACTCTCCGGCGGTCAGCGCCAGCGTGTGGCCATCGCGCGGGCGCTGGTGAACAATCCGTCCATCATTCTGGCCGACGAACCCACCGGAAACCTGGACTCAGCCACCGGCGAAGAGATCATGAACCTGTTTGAGCGCCTGTATCAGTCGGGCAACACGATTGTGCTGGTGACGCACGAGCATGACATTGCAGCTCATGCGCATCGCATCATTCACGTCCGCGACGGCAAGATCGAACGCGACGAAAGCGTGAGTTAGCGTACTGCTTCCTCTAGTCGATGAGGCATCTGTGCACCACCCCCTAACCCCCTCCGCAAAGAGGAGGGGAATTGGCACACTGGCTCCCCTCCTTGGTAAGGAGGAGGTCCGGGGGTGGTTGGTGCAGGAGCCAGCGGCGAAAAGATGCTAGTATCGGCCCGTTGAGCGGGCGAGGGAACAAGGATTCCGTGGCGACCATCAGCCAGGCTCAGACCATCGTCCGCAGGCGAACCGCGCGCGAGCGCGTGGTGGCCAGCAGCCTATGGGTGACCGCCCGGGAGGCGTTCTGGATCGCGCTCGAGGCGCTCAATACCCACAAGCTCCGCTCCTTTCTTACCCTGCTTGGGGTCGTGATCGCCACTACGACGCTCATCGTAGTGATGTCGATCATCAACGGCATGAACCTCTACATCGCCGACCACATTGCCAATCTGGGCGCCAACACTTTTGTACTTCACCAATGGAAGTGGGCGCAGGGTTACGAAGCTTGGCTCAAGGCGCGGAGGCGCAACAAGCCCATCCGCATGGAAGACTTCGAGTTCCTCAAGGACAACTTGAAGGGCTATAAGAACATCGGCGCTGAAGCCATGGTCTGGCGGAGCGATAACCAGGTTCGATACAAAGGGCGAACGGTGTACGAAGTGCGGGTTTCCGGCGACACGCCCAACATGATCGACATCGGGCAGGCAAAGGTCGAGGCGGGCCGCTATTTCACTGAAACGGATTACCGGCACGAGGCCATGGTGTGCTTCGTCGGGCGGGACATCATTGACGAGTTCTTTCCCAGTGTGGACCCTCTGGGCAAGGAAATCCAGGTGAATGGAATCCCTTTCACGATCGTCGGCATTGCCGAGAGAATCGGCAAGACCTTTGGAGAGAGCGAAGACAACTTCGTGCAAATCCCGCTCAGCACCTACGGCAAGCTCTTCATGGCCCGCCCCCAGCTCGCCGTGAGCGTCCAGGCCTGGAATACGCAACAAATGCTGATCCTTGAGGATGAAGTGAGGGCCCTGATGCGGGGCCGGCACCATCTGCCCTACAAAGAGGATGACGACTTCGGCATCAACGCTTCGGAAACTTTGATGGATGCATGGAATAAGCTGATGGGGGGTATCTTTGCCGTTACCATCGGCATCGTCGCGGTATTCATGGTGGTCGGCGGCATCGTGATTATGAACATCATGCTGGCGAGCGTCACCGAGCGCACCCACGAAATCGGCATTCGCAAGTCGCTGGGGGCACGAAGGCGCGACATCCTGATGCAATTCATCATCGAATCGGCCGTGATGGCCTGTACGGGAGGAGGCGCGGGAGTCATTCTCGCCGTGCTTATCAGCAAGATCGTTGACATTTTCTTCACCGCTTCGGTGCCCCTGAACGCGGTGCTGGTGGGCCTGTTCCTCTCGACGGCGGTGGGGCTGTTCTTTGGCATCTATCCGGCCAGCAAGGCCGCCAAGCTCGACCCCATCGAGGCGCTTCGCACGGAGGCATGAACGTGGCAAGTCAAAGGCATGACATCCGGGAGAATCTCTTCCTCGCCCTCGACACGCTGCGGACCCACAAGTTCCGCGCCTTCCTGACCATCCTGGGAGTGCTGATCGGCACAACCACGGTCATTGGGGTGGCTTCCATCTTCAAGGGACTGGACCAGCAAGTTGTCGATATGATGGAAGGCTTCGGCACACGCAGCCTGTTCATCTACAAGTTTCAGCCCGGCATCCACTTCAACCTTTCCCGCGAAGAGCGCATGCGCAAGCCACTGAAGTACGAACATGCCATGGCCATCAAGGAGCATTGCCCATCCATTGAGTCCGTATCCGTCGAGATCTTTAACTGGGGACCAGCCATTACCGCAAAGTACAAAGGCCAGGAAATGCTGGATGCGCAGATCCAGGGCGTGACTCCTGACGACTTCCGAAATATCAATGCCGTGTTGAAGGATGGCCGCCTCTTCACCGAAATCGACAACTTGCACCGCAGGAACGTGGCCGTCATCGCCGCGGATGTCGCCCAGAGACTCTTTGAAGGCGAGGATCCGATCGGAAAAGAGATCATCGTGGATAACCGCACCGTAGAGGTGGTAGGTACGCTTGAGAAGCGCAAGCAGTTTCTGGGCGACAACGGCGACGACAAAATTGTCTTCACCCCGTATTTCACCTTCAAGAAGTTCTACCCGGATTCCAAAGAGAACGCCATTATCGCCCTGGCCTTGCCCGGCAAGGTGAACCAGGCAATCGATGAAGTGACCGCCCTGCTCCGACGCTTGCGGGGCGACAAACCTTCCGCTCCCGACAGCTTCGGCATTGCCACAGCCGACTCAATGATCAAGCAGTTCCGCGACATCATGGGGACCGTCGTCCTGGTCACCGTGGTCATCTCCTCCATCGGACTCCTGGTCGGAGGCATCGGCGTGATGAACATCATGCTGGTCTCGGTTACGGAACGCACCCGTGAAATCGGGGTTCGCAAGGCCGTCGGCGCGCGTCGCAGTGATATCACCTGGCAGTTCCTGCTCGAGGCCATGACGCTCACCGGGGCGGGCGGCGTGCTTGGAATACTCTGCGGCTGCACACTGAGCTTCCTGATTCGAACTTTCGTTCCCACTCTGCCGTCCACGGTCCCCCTCTGGTCCGTCATCGTGGGCTTTGTCGTCGCCGTCAGTATCGGCCTTTTCTTCGGCTTGTGGCCCGCCATGAAAGCGGCGCGTCTCGATCCGATCGTGGCGCTTCGGTACGAGTAGAATGGTCTCGAAGGCCGCTTTCGGGCCTCTTAGCGAGGATCGCAGACTCTAGTGATGCTTCTTTATCTGTAGCACCACTCTCTGAGCGACGAAAGACGCCGGTTGCAGACCGGCGCTATAGCGGCTGTCGTCAATCTATACTGCAAAAGTCAGCAAAGCTCCTGCCAGCAACAGGGACGCTTCACCATGGCGGTCTTTACTCAAGCCCAGGCGCTCCTTCGTGAGCGCGGCCTTAAGTCGCGCGAGATCTCGGGTGTCTGGGTTACCGCACGCGAGGCGTTCTGGATCGCCATCGAGACGCTGCGCACTCACAAGCTTCGGTCCTTCCTGACTTTGCTGGGAGTGGTCATTGCTACGACAACCCTCATCGTGGTCATTTCCATCATCAACGGCATGAATTTGTACATCGCCGAGCGTATCGCCAATCTGGGTGCCAACGTATTCGTCCTCGACCAGTTCAAATGGACATCGAATGACGAAGAGTGGCTCAGGGCTCGGCGTCGGAACAAGCCCATCCGCCTGGAAGACTATGAATTCCTGAAAGATAATCTGCCAGGCTACAAAAATATCGGGGCCGCTGCCTGGACCCGCCCCAGGCCGGATGTCCGCTACAAAGGTCACACCGTTTACGACGTGGACGTTTCCGGCCGAACCACCAGCATGATTGAAATGGAGCAGGAACAGGTGGAGTCCGGCCGCTACTTTACCGATTCCGAATACCGGCACGCCGCCATGGTTTGCTTTATCGGCCAGGACCTCGTCACCGAATTTTTCCCGACCGTCGATCCCCTCGACAAAGTGATTCAGATTAGCGGTCAGCCTTTTCGCGTCGTGGGCGTGGCGATGAAAATCGGGTCAACCCTGGGTCGCAGCCAGGACAACTTCGTACAGATTCCGCTCACCACTTTTCAGAAGCTCTTTATGGCACGCCCGCGCATGACCATCAATATCCAGGCCTGGAACGCTGGCCAGATGATCCAGCTCGAGGACGAGGTGCGCGCCCTGATGCGGGCCCGGCATCACTTGGCCCATAACGAGGACGACGATTTTGGCATCAATGCGTCGGAAACGATCATGGGGCTCTGGCAACAGCTCATGGGCTCGATCTTCGCCGTGACGATTGCCGTCGTGGCGGTGTTCATGGTGGTGGGTGGCATTGTGATTATGAACATCATGCTGGCCAGTGTCACCGAGCGAACGCACGAAATCGGCATCCGCAAATCACTCGGGGCCCGGCGGCGCGATATCCTGACGCAGTTCGTGATCGAATCAAGCGTCATGGCCGGAGTGGGCGGGGCCGTGGGTATCCTCCTGGCTTTCGTCGTCAGCCGAATCGTAGATATCTATTTCACCTCCTCGGTACCGATCAGTGCAGTACTGATTGGGCTGGGATTATCGACAGGAGTTGGACTCTTCTTCGGGATCTACCCGGCCAGCAAAGCTGCCCGCCTCGATCCTATCGAAGCTCTGCGGACCGAAACCTGAGCGCTTCACAGAGCGACAAAAACGGTTTCGTTTTTCAAGCCGGGGCCGGAGACACAACCCTGCACTGGACACGCGAATGCGGAGCATCGCTGCCCCCAAGGGTTGAAAATCTGTCTTTTCGGATTCTGTGGAGGGTCATCCTGGAGGAACCTGATATCTGTGGACAGGGATGAAGCCACCAGCGGTTGAACCGTGCGCGTCGGCATGCCGGTGAGGGCAGCCATCAGATTCAGGCGTGAACATTTGCACCCAGATTACTTGCGATTTGAGGGAGGCATCGTCGGACAAGTTTTCGCGCTGGCCAATTCCGTCGCGCCGGAGGGCTCGGCCGCGCGCAGCGGGTCACAACCCTCCGTCCGCAGAGCTTTTCTCCCGCTTGGAGGATTCAGGCGTCTGCGCTCTGCTATCCCCCGCTATTTCCACCAGTGGCTCAAAGGCATACTCGGCCGACTCGCTCAGAATGTAAGGAGCCTTGATGATTGTGGTGGCCTGGTCTGGTGCATCGATCGTAACGATAATGCTGGGATATGAATTTGACCGCATCTTGTGGCGCGGGTCTGTACCGTCATTCCCATTTCGCCCGGACGGCGCCGGCCGTTCATTGTTCTGCAATTCCTGGCTGGTCGAATGGCGAATGGTAATCACGGCCAGGGCTTCCGCATTGCGGGCTGTCTTCACGAACGACTCGATCCGGCGCCCCTCTTCTTCGTTGTTGGGTGCGTCAAAGTAGGTGACATCCATTGCTCCGTTGGCCTTCAGGATAAAGCCGACGGGAGCCAGCGTCTTGTTTTGTCGAAGATACTCCTTCGATCTCTCCAGCAATTCCAGAGCGAATTCCCTGACGTCAAAGGCCGCAGCCATCTACCATCCTGCTGAATCCGATCTGATCCCCCGAGCCGTTGACCCGGCGCAAACGCCAAGGCAACACAGGGAAATTGAGCCCGTGCGCCGAATCAGGCCGCAGGAGAATGAATTCACCCTGATAGCATCGCGCAGGCTCTTCGAAAACATGACCAAATCGAGAAACGAACGCCGAGGGCTAGCGGAGTGTATTGACGTTCCCCTTCAGGTAGGCCCCGGCTTCGACCACCACCCGTTCGGCAATCAAGTTGCCGACGATATGCGCCGTCTTGCCGACCTCAATTCTCTCTTGTGCCTTGATGTCCCCGTTGACCGAGCCGTGCACGACCACCTCGCGGGCGTGCAGTTCAGACTTGACCCGCCCTCCGGCGCCCACCGTAATGCGATGCCCATCCACCGGGAGAGTCCCTTCGAACTGGCCGTTAATCACCAGATCCTCGTGCACCCAAAGCTCGCCGCGAATCAAAGCGGAACCAGCAATGATCGTTTGGCGGGATGTTTCTGTTTTCGCGGCTGTCTCGACCTTTTCGTTCTCGGCTTCCGGGGGTTCAGATCGCAGTCCGTCGCCATTCCCCGGCTTAAATCGCTGCTCTTCACTGAGGACCAGAGCAGACCTCCGTGGTGTTTCCAATCCGGAACCGTCGCCATTGGCCGGAGCAAGACGAGGTTCTTCGCTGCGGATCGGAGGATGTTTCCTTTCCCACAACATGACACGACCTCCTGAATTCGCCTAACGACCAGGACTCTCTGGAATCCCAAGGCTGCCTAATTCTAGGGGTTGTTGCGCCGGTGCGAAAGTCCCACGAAAGATATTAACTGACTCTAACCTTGACGTTTCAGGGGATGTTTATCCACACGAACCGCCCTTCGCCGTGCTTGTCCGGTGAGGGAGGACGCCGTCGTGGGAAAAATCTAAAAAAGGCTGGTTATAGCGGGAAACCCTTAAACCTTCCGATACAGGAGCGCCTTCTTCACTTCTCCGATGGCGCGGGTGACATTGATATCGCGCGGGCAGGCTTCCACACAGTTGAAGATCGTGCGGCAGCGCCAGACGCCATCCGCCGCCCCCAGGATGCGCAGGCGGTCTTCTGTCCCCTCATCCCGGCTGTCGAAGATAAAGCGGTGGGCATTAACAATTGCCGCGGGGCCGACGTAGTCGGGGTTAGGCCAGAAGGATGGACACGACGTGGTGCACGCAGCGCAAAGGATGCATTTCGTGGTGTCGTCGTAGCGCTCGCGATCTTCGGGCGACTGGAGCCTTTCTTTCTCAGGCTGGGGCGAATGAGTAATGAGGTATGGTTTGACTTGCCGGTACTTTTCAAAAAAGACCTCCATATCCACGAGCAGGTCCTTAATCACGCGGAAGGCGCGCAGCGGTTCCACCGTAACGGTCTGCCCGAGGTTCTTCAGGAGAACCTTGCAGGCCAGGGCATTCTTACCGTTAATCTGCATGGCGTCCGACCCGCAGATGCCATGCGCGCAGGACCGGCGGTAGGTGAGCGAGCCGTCGATGTACCACTTCACATGATTCAGCGCGTCGAGTAAACGGTCGGTCGGCTCCGCCTCAACCTTATACTCGCCCCACCAGGGCTCTTTGTCTTTTTCGGGATTGAAGCGCTTGATGCGCAACGTAACCTGCATGGTTTAGCTCCCAGATCTCAGGTGTCAGCAGAATACCCAATCCTCGCTCCCTAGCACCTGACGCTTGAAACCGGCTTTTCAATACTTCCGTTCTTGCGGCATAAATCTCGTGATCGTCACCGGCTTGTACCGGAATTCGACCCCTCGCGGACCCGCATAGGCCAGCGTGTGCTTCAGCCACTGCGTGTCATCTCGCTTCGGAAAGTCTTCCCTGAAGTGCGCGCCGCGGCTCTCCTGCCGCGTCAGGGCACTTTCCACCAGCACCTCCGCCAGGTCGAGCATGCCGCCCAATTCGAGGACTTCCAGCAACTCCGTGTTGTATCTGTCGCCTTTGTCTTCCACTTTAACATTAAGGTACCGCTCCTGAAGTTCGCCCAGTTTTTCCCGCATGGCTGTAAGCCCCCGAGCGTCCCGGAACACCGAGGCCTTTTCCATCATTTCGTCCTGAAGGTTATCGCGGATGTCCGCGGCCCGCTCCTTCCCTGACCCCTCGCGCGCCCGGGCCACGAGCTCCCTGGCATAGGAGTCTGGGTTGTCAGCGAGGGGCGCCCAGTCATTTTCCTTGATGAACTCTGCGGCGTGACGGCCCGAGCGGCGCCCAAAGACCAGAATATCCACCAGGGAATTGGTCCCCAGGCGATTCGCGCCGTGCACCGAAACGCAGGCCACTTCTCCGGCGGCGTACAACCCTGCGATGGGCGTGTTCTTTTCATCGAGGATCACGCGGCCGTCGAGGTCGGTCGGAATTCCGCCCATCGCATAGTGGGCCGTGGGTTGGATCGGGATCAATTGCGTCTTGGGCTCGACACCCAGGTAAGTGCGCACAAACTCCGTGATATCGGGCAGCTTCTTGTCGAGGACCTCTTCTCCAAGATGCGTCAGGTCGAGGTGCAGGTAGTTCCTGCCGTCAATGCCGCGGCCCTCGCGAATTTCCTGGTACATGGCCCGCGACACCATGTCGCGTGGCGCCAGGTCCAGCAGCGTCGGCGCATAACGCTGCATGAACCTTTCCCCGTCCTTGTTGCGCAGGATTCCTCCCTCGCCGCGCGCGGCTTCCGAAAGCAGAATTCCCATCTTGTAGATGCCCGTAGGGTGGAACTGAAAGAACTCCATGTCTTCAAGCGGAATCCCGCGGCGGAAAGCCACCCACATGCCGTCACCGGTAAGGGAATGCGCGTTGGAGGTCACGCGGTAGAACTTGCCGCACCCCCCGGAGGCAAAGATCACAGCCTTGGCGTGGAATGTGTGAAGCTCGCCCGTGGCGAGGCACATGGCCACCACCCCGGCGCACCGACCCTTTCCGACCAGAACGTCCAGGACCTGGTACTCGTTATAAAAGTGGACCTGGTTTTTGATGCACTGTTGGTAGCACGTCTGGAGGATCATGTGCCCAGTTCGGTCCGCAGCATAACAGGAGCGTTTCACTGGCGCCTTGCCATATTCTCTGGTGTGCCCGCCGAAAGGCCGTTGTGCAATCTTGCCTTCCGGCGTCCGGCTGAAGGGCAGTCCCCAGTGCTCGAGGTCATAGACGGTCTCAATGGCTTCTCGGCAGAGGATCTCCACCGCATCCTGGTCGGCCAGGTAGTCGCTGCCCTTGACCGTGTCAAACATGTGCCATTCCCAGTGATCCTCTTCCATGTTGCCGAGGGCTGCTCCGATACCGCCCTGGGCTGTCCCGGTGTGGGACCGTGTCGGGTACAGCTTGCTGATCACCGCGATCTTGGCGGTGGGTGGAAATTGCAACGCCGCCATCAAGCCGGCACCCCCGGCGCCGATTATTACCGCGTCATAGCGTTGAATCATAGATTCAGGCCTCGAATGCTTCCCGATTGAATTGCCGGCGAGTAACCCTGCCGCTGACCAGCGGTTCACTCCGGCTCGCGAACCTCCGCGTCCCGGAGCGGAGGCGGACCTGCATTGACTCCTAATGAAAGATGCCGGCGGCACTCGCCATGGCGCTGGGCGGCTGGAACGTCAAGATGGTAAGCGTCCCGAGCGCCAAAACAATGAAACCCAGCACATACAGCGCAGCCAATGAAAACACCCTCCATCCTTGCGGGCGCACGTAATCGCCCAACAGCGTTCGAATGCCGTTCAGGCCGTGGATCAGGGCCAGCCAGAGCATCACGAGATCATAGGTGCGCCAGAAGGGAGTGGCGTAGCGCTCGGCGACAAACCGAAAATCGATGTTGTCCACGTTGTTGATAATATGCATGACCAGGAGGTGTCCCAGCGCCAACACGAGGAGTGCCACCCCCGAAATCCGCATGAACATCCAAGCGTAGAGTTCCAGTCCACTTTCCGGCCTTGGCCGGCTTGCTGCGTTCACGAGCGCCTCCTATTTCACCACCGCACTGAGCATATAGATGGCGACGGGGATGAACACAACAGTAAACACCGCCCCGACTGCATATACGAGCTTGCGATGGATGACTGTGGCTTGCGGCCAGAAATCGATGATGCAGATTCGAATGCCGTTCAGCGCGTGATACAGAACTGCCGCCACCAGCAAAACCTCCCCTACACGGAAAGGGGGGTAGCGATAAAGAAAGAGCAGCTTGTTGAACAATTCGGGTCCCCAGCCGACGAGGGCGATATCCACAATATGGATCAGCAGGAAGAGGAACACCCCGACTCCTGTCGCGCGGTGTAGAATCCATGACCAATGCCCCACGCCGCCGCGGTAGGTGAAGTACTCGCGGATTTTGACCATACTCTAAGCCCTTTCCATATCCCTGATGAGATACACACGTCTTGATTGTCGCGCCGCAGCCAACGCTTTATTGCCTGACGTCATGATTCATCATGCCGTGTCCGCAACAAATACGTAAATCCGCATACTACTCAAAACTGCGATTCATTGCAACGAACGCTCCAATCCTATGGCGTACATGGAAGGGCTTGCATTTGACATCAAGCCAGAATTCCGCCGTGAGGCCCGTCCCCATGCCGGAAAGAATGCTGAATGCTGGACGGCGCATGGTTTAACCAAAGCCTCGGTCACTTGGGGGGGTAAGCATTGGACACGGCCTTGGCTGCAAACGCGCCCAGCACTTTGGAACAGTTGAATTGGCGCGGGCCTCGATCGGTCATAGGGCCATTGCCCTGAATTTTCTTGGTGAAGAAGTAGTAGGACACATCGGACGAGCCAAACTCGGTAGTTCTATTAGCATCATACGGGAAAATCACGGCCGTACCTCATAGCTCGGCACCCACGCTGAAGCATTTGGTAACATAATGTCTCGCCGGCAAAACCGGCAGTCAGGCCCACATTGCGCGTCCTCCCGCCCGCAAAGACATACCCCAAACCCTGCGGCGGATGATCTGCGCTCTGTGCCGCCG
>Ga0070741_10004199_pt1 | contig 33996 bp, 30 predicted proteins | sample Coa_R1_4_FD_66440 | JGI IMG/M metagenome (GOLD analysis project Ga0070741, IMG submission 66440) | Surface soil microbial communities from Centralia Pennsylvania, which are recovering from an underground coalmine fire - Coalmine... | ecosystem: Environmental > Terrestrial > Soil > Unclassified ... | reverse complement strand
CGCCGACTCGACGACCTGACCGTCGCCGCCCGCGCGGTCGTCGCCGCGAACCCGTCGGTGACGAACGGGCAGTTCGCCGCGTGGTATCGCAGCGTCGGCGGCCGCCGCCGCTACCCGGGCGACGACGTCGCCGAGCAGGAACGCCGTCCCCTGGTAGGCGCTCGAGAGCTCGAGCAGCGAGTCGAGCCGCTCACGGCGTTCGCGCACGAAGACGAGCAGCAAGACGAGCAGCGGCAGCGGCAGGAGCAGGGCGCCGGGCTGGGCGCGGTCGGCGACGACCATGCCGTAGGCGAGCGGCGCCACGAGCACGTCGAAGGAGAAGGCCCAGAGCAGCGGGCGGACGAGCTCGAGCGGCGGGACGGCGAGCGCCGCCCACTCGAGCGCGGCCGAGCCCGTGTAGTCGAAGACGAGCTGGGCGCCGAGCGCGCCGGCGAGGACGAGGCCGCCGCGCCAGGCCGCGTCCGGCTCGCCCGCGAGAAGGAAGACGAGCGCGGGCCCGAAGGAGAAGAACGCGCTGCCGGGACGCACGGCGGCCCGCGCCGCCGACAGCCGGCCGCGCGCGACCTCCGGAGCCGCCGCGACGAGCATCCCGGCGGCGACGACGAGCGGGACGTCGCGGACCGGCAGGAGGAACAGCATCGGCACGAGCACGAGCTCGGTGGGAAGCGCGAGGCCGGTGCCGACCTCGATCTCGAGCGAGCAGACGACGGCGTAGGCGACGACGAACGCCGGGTAGAGCCAGACGGCCGGCTGACGGTGCGTGCCGGCGAGCGCCGCGAACGCCCCGCCCGCCGCGAGCACGACGAGGAGCATGCCGACCCGCCCGAGCGCCTCGCGGCCGCCGAGGTCGCGCGCCAGCCGCTCGCGCGCGCTGGCAAGCTGGGCTTCGAGGACAGGATCGAACGTGTCGGCGCCGACGCCCACGGGAGCGGTATCGGCAGGCGGCGGGCCGAGGATGAGCCGGCCCTGGGTCAGGCGGCGCCCGTGCCGGCCCCGATCCGGAAGACGGCGTAGCCGTTCGAGTCGAACAGCTCCTCGAGCCGCGGCGACCGGCAGCGCAGCCAGTCGGCCGGCGTGACCGGCCCGTGGGCCGCGTTCGCGAGCATCGCGGATTCGTCGCCGGTCAGCATGATGAAGACCCGGTGGCCGGCGAGGTCGCCGCAGCGGACCGCGAGCCGGTCGTCCACCCGCGTCCCCGGCAGGAAGTACTGGAAGCTCGGATCGAACGTGATCATCGTCCCGTCGGGCCCGAGCGCGGGTCGGGCGGCGGCAAGCGCCTCCTGAACGCCGGGCAGCACGATGTTCATCGTGCGATCGCTGTTCCACAGCCCGCTCCACCCGAGCGCGCGGTACGACACCCAGTCGTAGCCGTGCAGCCCGTCGAGGTTCCCGAGCGACATCCACACCGCGACCGCCAGGACGGGCACGGCCGCGAGCGCGGTCAGCCTGGACGCCGCGCCCCGCGGGCGGCCGAGCGCCGCGAGAGCGCGGACCGCCGGCGCCGACGCCGTCGCGATCAGCAGCACGAGACCCGGCCACGCGGCCGAAGCCAGCCGGTCCGCGTACGTGGTGGAGGCGACCCAGAGGAGGAGCGGCGGCACACCGAGCGCCCAGGCCCACGCCAGCTCGCGGCGGCCGGGCGCCTCCTCCTCCGGCACGAGCAGCGAGCAGGACAGGACGAGCGCGAAGCCGACGAGCGTAAAGGTCGTCTCGGCGTTCGGGAACGGCCCGCCGGCGACGCCTGCGGCGTACGGGCCGCCGACCGACCAGACGAGCGCCGCGGCGATGCCGGCGGCGGCGGAGGCCCGGTGCCGCGCTCCGACGATGCGCAGGGAGCCGTAGAGCAGGGCGAAGAGGAGCGGCAGCCTGAGGCCCGCCCCGAGGACGTCCGCGCGCAACACGGCGTCCCAGCGCGTCCGGTCGGCGAGCGCCGCGTAGTACCCCTCCGCGGTCCCGTAGCGCAGGTAGGCGACGAGTCCGATGTGGAAGCGCAGCGCCATCACGAGGTCGTAGAGAAGGCCGAGCGCCAGGCCCGCCGCGACCGCGGCGGCCCGAGCAGGCGCCCGTCCGCGCAGCCCCGGGAGGAGGAGCGCCGCGGCGAGGACGGCGAGCGGGACGATGACCGTCTGCTTCGTCAGGACGGCGAGGAACGCGGCGACGGCCGTCGCGGCCCACCGCCGGGCCCGACCGTGCGGCGAGGCGGCAAGGGCCGCCACGCCCGCGACCATCGCGGCGGCGGGCACGTCGGCCTTGCCCGCAATGGCCTCGCCGGCGAACGTCGGCACGGCGACCACCGCGATCACCGCCAGGGCGGCCTCGAGCTGCGACCGCCGGGACGCCGCACGCCACACGGCGGCGAGGAGCAGCAGCGCGAAGCCGAGGCCGAGAAGCCGGCCAGCGGTCATGCTGATGCCGGTGGCCGCCCACAACCCTCCCTGCAGGGCGTAGAAGAGCGGGCGCGCCGAGGGCAGCGCCCCGGCGCCGTACGGGTCGACGTGCCCGTGCTGGGCGATGCTCCGCGACCACCTGCCGTACGAGAACGCATCCCAGTCGTGGTACGGCAGCGTGATCGCGAGCAGCAGCGATCCGGCGAGGAAGAGGCCGACCGCGAGCCACGCCGCGACGGAGTAGCCGGCGACGGTGTCCCGCCGGACACGCGCGCGCCGCAGCGCCGCGACCTTTGCGGTCGCCCAGCCGCGCTTCGACCCGGGCCGAGCGGGCGCGGGCGCGCCGGAGGCCGCCCAGACCTCCCGCGCACGCGCGAGACCACGGACGCCCATCACCCCGACGAGCACGGTGGCGAGCGGATCCCCGGGAAAGCGGACGCGCTGGTTCTCGGACACCTCGCCGAAGGTCATCACGAAGGTCGTGTAGGCGAGGAGCAGCCACGCGAACGCGACGGTCGCCGAGCCGCTCCTCCGGCGCAGCACACGGACGAGCTCGACGAGCCCGAAGACGAGCGCGCCGAGGTAGGCGAGCACGAGGCCCCACGCCGTGCCGGTCGGGACGCCGTTTCTCCAGCGAACGTGCGGCTGCCAGAGGACGGCGCCGTCGAAGAGGCGGACCCACGGCTCCAGCCTGGAGCGGTTGCCGAGGAAGAACCCGTAGTCGCTCGACGGGGCGGCGGCGCGCGTGATGCCCACCCAGACGCCCCGGAGGTAGACACCGGGTGCGTGGACGAGGACGGCCAGGAACCCGTCGAGATACTGCCGCGAGACGTCCACGTACTCGCGGTTGTCGTAGTTCGGCGTCCCGTGCGGCTTCGTCTGCTGGTCGAGGACGGGTATGCCGGTCGGCCGCGGCTTCGGGTGGATGTACGGGGCGTACGCGGAGAGGGGCGCGAATGCGTCCACGGCCCAGATCGGGCCGAGCACGCCGCGGTCCTGCAGCGCCTGCTTCTGCCCCGGCCGGAAGCCCGCCTCGTCGATCTGCGCGAGGTTCATCCCGACCCACGAGCTGGTCGACGGGGTGCCGACGACGATCCAGTTCTTCAGCGACAGCGCAAGGACGAGCGCGACCGGCGCGAGCGCACCGAGGAGGACGGCCCGCCGATGGGCCCGGAAGAAGGCGAGCATGAAGGCGAGCACCAAGAGCAGCGCGACGATCTGGAAGCTCGCCCGGATGTAGCAGACCGTGGCGAGGATCCCGAAGACGGCGAGGCTCCGCGGCGCCGACGGGCGCCGCTGGAACCACCCGAACGCAGCGACCGCCGCGACGAGCAGCGCGGCGACCAGGTACTCGTAGAACAGCCAGTTCTCGAAGAGCAGGACGGCGGGCGACGTCACGAACAACGCGCACACGGCCGCAGCGGGCCAGGGGCCGAGCCCGGCGAGGTTCAGGACCGCGTAGAGCGAGACCATCAGCAGGACGCCGACGGCGATCTGAGCCGCCTGCGCGGCCGACGCGAAGGACGAGAGCCCGAAGGCCTTCAGCCCGACGCCGAGCAGCAGGTTGAAGAGGGGCGGCTGCGAGTGGAGGTACCACACGCTCTGCAGCAGCCGGTGCTGGAGGAGCGCCGGGTCGACGTACTGCCAGAACCACGGGAGCGAGCTGGCGTCGAACCGCACGCCGGCCGCCCAGGCGGCGACGCGCGACGCCGCGAACGCGAGGTAGAGGAACGTCAGCGGCCACCAGTGCCGCGAGCGCGTCAGGTTCGTGGCCGCCGCGAGCACCACCGCGCGCCCATCCTAGAGCGCCTCACGGCGGGCGCGGAGCGCCCGGCCGGCCGGGCGCGGATCGGCCGAAGCGGGCGATGGGGCTCGAACCCACGACCCTCAGCTTGGGAAGCTGATGCTCTACCAACTGAGCTACGCCCGCGTGGGCTGCTCAGTCTAGCGCCGGTTACGCGATCGTCACCTCGTCGGCGAGGTAGACGTCCTGGATCGCGTGCAGCAGCTCGATCCCCTCGGCGGTGGGCCGCTGGAACGCCTTGCGGCCGCTGATCAGGCCGACGCCGCCCGCCCGCTTGTTGATCACCGCCGTGCGGACCGCCTGCGCGAGGTCGCCCTCCCCCGACGAGGCGCCGCCCGAGTTGATCAGCGGCGCGCGGCCCATGTAGCAGCCGGCGACCTGGTAGCGGACGAGGTCGATCGGATGGTCGGTCGTGAGCTCCGAGTAGACCTTCGCGTTCGTGACGCCGTAGGTCTTCCCGTCCGCCCCCGACACGGCGCCGTAGCCGTTGTTGTTCTCGGCCATCTTCTGCTTGATGATGTCGGCCTCGATCGTGACGCCCAGGTGATTCGCCTGGTTCGTCAGGTCGGCGGCGAGGCTGTAGTCGACGCCGTCGACCTTGAACGCCGAGTTGCGCAGGTAGCACCAGAGCACGGTGAACATGCCGAGCTGGTGCGCCTCCTCGAACATCTCGCTCACCTCGACGAGCTGCCGCCGGCTCTGCTCGCTGCCGAAGTAGACGGTCGCGCCGACGCCGGCCGCGCCCATCTCCCAGGCGAGCCGCGCCGACCCGAACATCGTCTGGTCGTAGCTGTTCGGGTAGCTCAGCAGCTCGTTGTGGTTCAGCTTCACGATGAACGGGATGCGGTGCGCCCAGCGGCGCGCCACCGCGCCGAGCACGCCGATCGTCGAGGCGACCGCGTTGCAGCCGCCCTCGACCGCAAGCTCGACGATCCTCTCCGGGTCGAAGTACGCCGGGTTCGGCGCGAAGCTCGCGCCGGCGCTGTGCTCGATCCCCTGGTCGACCGGCAGGATGCTGAGAAAGCCGGTGCCGCCGAGGCGGCCGTGGTCGTACAGCGACTGGAGCCCGCGCAGCACCTGGTTCGGGCGGTCGGTGATCTGCACCACCCGCTCCAGGAAGTCGGGGCCGGGCAGGTGCAGCAGGCTCTGGTCGATCGTCTCGCAGCGGTGCGAGAGCAGGGACTCGGCCTCGTCGCCAAGCAGCTCCTCGATCCGCGAGATTCCTTCCTTCGTGGCGACAGCCATGTCGTCGTCTCCTTTGGGTCGTCTCCCGGGCAGTGTAGGCGCGCCGCTCAGTACTCCCGTCCGGTGAAATGCGCAAGCTTCGACAGCTGGTGGCGGGCCTCGATCCGCCGCACGGTGCCGGAGCGCGAGCGCATGACGATCGAATCCGTGACGGCGCCGTCGCGGACGTAGCGCACACCGCGCAGGAGCGCGCCGGTGGTCACTCCGGTCGCGGCGACGAAGACGTTGTCGCTCTTGACGAGGTCGTCGGTGGTGAGCACGCGGGCCGGGTCGAGCCCCATCTCGAGGAGGCGGGCGCGCTCGCCGTCGTCGCGCGGCCACAGCCGCCCCTGGATGCCGCCGCCGACGCACTTCAGCGCCGCTGCCGAGATCACGCCCTCGGGCGTTCCGCCGATCCCGTAGAGCAGGTCGACCCCGGTCTCCGGCCGCGCCGCCGCGATCGCCGGCGCGACGTCGCCGTCGCGGATCAGCGTGACGCGCGCGCCCGCCTGGCGCAGCTCGCCGATCAGCGCCTCGTGGCGGTCGCGCTCGAGCACGACGACGCGAACGTCGGTGACGCGGCGGCCCTTCGCCCGGGCGACCGCGTTCACGTTCTCGGTCGGCGTCGCGGTGATGTCGATCACGTGCAGCGCGTCGGCGCCGACCGCGATCTTCTCCATGTACACGGCCGCGCCGGGGAAGAACATCGACCCGCGCTCCGCGGCCGCGATCACGCTGATCGCGTTCGGCTGGCCGAGCGCGGTGAGCCGGGTGCCTTCGAGCGGGTCGACCGCGACGTCGACCTCCGGGCCGCTGCCCATACCGACCGCCTCGCCGTTGTAGAGCATCGGCGCCTCGTCCTTCTCGCCTTCGCCGATCACGACGACGCCCTGCATGACGACCGTGTCCAGCATTGCCCGCATCGCGTCGACCGCGCCCTGGTCGGCGGCGTTCTTGTCGCCGCGGCCGACCCACCGGCCGGCGCCCATCGCCGCCGCCTCGGTGACGCGCACGAGCTCGAGGGCGAGGTTCCGGTCCGGGCGCGTCGGCTGGCTCACGCGAGGATCGTAAACCGGCTCACATCGACTCGGGCGCCTCGACCCCCACGAGGTCGAGCGAGCGCGCGATCACCTGCTGGGCGGCCCGGCAGAGCCCGAGCCGGAACGCCTGCTCGGGGACGCCGAGGACGCGGCACTCGTGGTAGAAGCGGTGGAAGTCGTCGGCGAGCCGGATCGCGTACGCCGGCAGGAGCTGCGGGCCGCGCCGCCGCGCCGCCTCGCGCACCGTCGGCGGGAACTCGAGCAGCCGCTTGACGAGCTCCTTCTCCTCGTGCGCGAGCGCGCCGGGCGGCGGGCCGCCCACCTCGGCGTCGCCCGCGTTCCGCAGGATCGCCGCGATCCGCGCGTGCGCGTACTGGACGTAGTAGACGGGGTTCTTCTGGGTCTTCTCGGCGGCGAGGTCGAGGTCGATCTCGATCGTCTGGTCGGGCCCGCGGCTGACGAGGTACCAGCGTGCCGCGTCGACGCCGATCTCGTCGATCACGTCGTCGAGGAAGACGACGTTGCCGGCGCGCTTCGACGCCTTCGCCGACTCGCCGCCGCGCGTGAGATGGACGAACTGGTACAGGAGCACCTCGACGCGCTCCGGGTCGTAGCCGAGCATGCGCGCGATCGCGCCGTACCAGCGCGCGGTCGCATGGTGGTCGGCGCCGAGCACGTAGATCGCGCGGTCGAAGCCGCGCTCCAGCTTGTCGACCAGGTAGGCGACGTCGGCGGCGCGATAGGTCGGCGTGCCGCCCTTGTCGGAGGAGCGGATCAGCACCCAGTCCTGCTCGTCGCCGTAGCTCGACGACCGCGCCCACAACGCACCCTCCGCCTCGTAGGTGTCGACGCGGGGCAGGAGCTCCGGCAGCCGCCGCTCGAGCTCGCTCTGCAACGCCCAGCTGTCGAAGTGGATCCGGAACCGCTCCATCGTCGCCTCGATCGAGGCGAGCATCCTCGGGATCGGATCGCCTTCGGCGGCCGCGAGCTCGGCGACGTAGTCGCCCTGGTAGCCGTCCGGCGGCACCGGTTCGCCGCGCCGGAGCGCGTCGACGGACGCGCGGAAGCGGTCGATCTGCGCGCCCGCGTCGTTGTAGTAGTACTCCCGCTCCACCCGGTTGCCGGCGAACTCGAGCAGCCGCGCGACCGAGTCGCCGAGCGCGCCGTTCCGCGCCGCCGAGACGACGATCGGCCCGGTCGGGTTCGCGGACACCATCTCCACCTGCACCCGCTCGACCGGGTCGGCGAAGCCGCCGCCGTAGCCCTCCCCCATCTCGCCGAGCGCGTCGACGAAGAACGCGTCGGCGAGCCACAGGTTGAGGAACCCGGGGCCCGCGACGTCCGCCGCCTCGACCTGGTCGAGCTCGACGACGCGCGCGGCGAGCTCCCCGGCCAGCTCGCGCGGCGGGCGCCCCGCCTCCTTCGCGCGGCGCAGCGCGACGTTCGTGGCCAGGTCGCCGTGCGCCGGGTCCTTCGGCCGCTCGAGCTCCACCTCGGCCCCCGCGAGCTCGGAGATGCGAGCGGCGAGCCGCCCCAGGACGCCGTCAGGCAACGGTCTCGCTGGGCGTGAAGAGCGCTTCGAGCTTCGCCATCTCGGCGGGCGAGCCGATGCCCACGATCACGTCGCCGGCCTCGAGCACCGTCTCCTTGGAGGGGCGAAGCTCGAGCGAGCCCTGCGCCTTCCCCACCGCGACGATGTACGCGCCCGTGCGGCGCGCCACCTCCAGGTCGCCGATCGTCCGGCCCACGGCGCCGCACGTCGGCCGCAGCTCGATCTCCTCGAAGCTGAGGTTCGGCTCGCGCGCCGAGGTGAGCACGTTCAGGAACGACGTCACGTGCGGCTTCGTCATCAGGCTCGCCATCACGCGTCCCGCGGTCGTGTACGGCGTCACCACCCGGTCGGCTCCGGCCAGCTTCAGCTTGCGCTCCGCGTCCTCGCTCGAGGCACGCGCGATCACGGTCAGATCGGGGCGGCGCGCCTTCGCGGAGAGCGTGATGTAGAGGTTGTCGGCGTCGTCGTCGGCCGCGATGATCAGGCCGCGCGCCCGGTCGATCCCCGCGCGCTCCAGGTCGCCGTCGTCGGAGCCGTTGCCGTTGACGTACAGGTCGCCGTGCTCCTCGGCGTAGGCGAGCGCCTCTTCGCCGAAGTCGAGCACCACGTAGGCGTCGCCGTTCGCGCGGAACTCCTCGGCGGCGCGCCGGCCGACCCGGCCGTAGCCGCAGACGATGATGTGGTCTCTGAGCTGCTCGATCATGCGGCGTCGCTTCTTGTCCCGGCGGGCGTCGCCCAGGATCCCGTGGGCGAGCGCGTCGACGAGCTGGCTGGCGAAGTAGCCAAAGATAGCCACCCCCGAGAGCACGACGACGATCGTCAGCGCCTCCGCCGCGCCGCCCCGCGGCGTCGAGTCGAGGCCGGTGAGCGAAGCGGTGACGATCGTCCGGTAGAGCGCCGTGTGCCACGTCTCCCCGAGCGCCCACATGAACCCGGCGGTGCCGGTCGTGAGCAGCACGACGACCGCCCCCAAGATGGACATCGCCTGGCGCCGGGTGAACCCCTCCATCGCGGCTCTAGTATCGTCAGCCCGGATGGAGGACGGGGGCGACCGGCAGCTGAACATCCACATGGATCCGGCGCTGCTCGCGGGGGTGTACGCCAACTTCGCGAACATCACGTTCTCCGACTACGAGTTCACGATCACCTTCGCGCGCATCGACCACGAGGTGGAGGAGGGCGACGTCCCCGGGGTCGTCGTCACGCGCGTGAACATGTCGCAGCAGTTCATGAAGGAGCTGCTGGCGGCGATGCAGGACGCCTACTCGAAGTACACGACCGTCAAGGGCATCCAGGACCTGCCCGAGACCGACGACCGGCACTAGCGCGCCTCGCGCTCGCGCCAGCGCTGCGCCATCGCGATGCGCTGCATCAGCGTCGGGTGGTTCTCGAGCCACAGGTAGTCGAGCAGCGACGGGTCGGGCGCCTCGAGGCTCGTGCGCGCGAACGCCTGGAACAGCGCCGTCTGCGCGGCGGGGTCGCGGACGGCCTGCAGCGCGTGCCAGTCGGCCTCGGCCTCGTCGCGGCGCGAGACGGCGTTCTCGAGCGGCGTCAGCGCGAGGACGCCGACCGCGAGCACGAGCAGCGCGAACGGCAGGTTCGCCGGATCGCCGAGCCCGCCGCGCCGGCGCGTCGCGAGCTCGAGCAGGAGCAGCGCCGGCAGCGCGACGAGCGCGCTCCAGCCGACCGCCTTCGCGACGTGCCTGCTCGCCACGTGGCCGAGCTCGTGCGCCAGCACGACGTCCACCTCGCGTCGCGAGAACCTCCCGTCGAGCAGCGTGTTCCAGAGCACGACGTGCGTCGAGGGCCCGAGCCCGGCCGTGAACGCGTTCGCCTGCGACGTGAACGACGAGACGTCCTGCACCGAGACGGCCGTGCCCTCGACGTGCTCGATCCGCGCGAGCCGCTGCGCGTCCGCGCGCAGGTGCGGGTCGCTAAGCGGCTTGGTGCCGGCGGCGCCCGCCCAGCCGGAGACGAGCGCGAAGCCCGCGGAGACGGCGGCGACCGCCGCGGCCGCCGGCAGCCACCAGAAGCGGACGCGGCCGGCGAGCCAGACGACGAGCGCGATCCCCCCGAGCGCGCTGAGCGCCTCGCCGGCGAGCGTCGCCCACTGCGCCGCGAGCCACTCGCCGGCGCCGAACGGCCCGAGCCCCCAGTGGTGCTGCCACCAGAGCGAGGCGAGGCCGAACGGCAGCGAGACGGACCAGAGCGCCGTCAGAGCGACCAGCCCGACGATCACCGCGGTCGAGACCCGGCCGAGCCCGATCCCGCGCACCGACCGCGGCAGCACCCGGGCGACGACGCCGAGCGCGGCGAGCTCGGCCGCCGTCCCGGCCAGCCACAGGACGTCCTCGCCGCGGCTGTAGCTCGCCGCCCGGCGGAGGAGCCGAGCGCCGAAGTACCGGTGCTCGTCGAAGCCGGCGAGATGGAGCGGCGGGACGATCGTGCGCGACAGGAGGTACGCGCCGGCGCACCACGCTGCGACGCCAGCGACTACCGTGGCGACCCGCGGGATGCGCATCGCAGTCGTCTCCGACATCCACGGCAATCTTCACGCACTCGAGGCGGTGCTCGCCGACGTCGACGAGCTGGGCGTCGACGAGCTCTGGTGCCTCGGCGACCTCGTCGGCTACGGCCCGCGGCCGAACGAGTGCTGCGCGATCGTCGAGGAGCGGGCGGCGATCTCGCTCTGCGGCAACCACGACCTGGCGGCGCTGGGGCGGCTCGACGCGGCCGAGTTCAGCGGCGACGCGGCCGCCGCCGCCCGCTGGACGGCCGGCGAGCTCGACGCGGCGGCCCGCTCGTTCCTCTCCGGCCTCGAGCCGGCGGGCCGCCGCGCCGCCGCCGAGCTGTACCACGGCAGCCCGCGCGACCCCGTCTGGGAGTACGTCCTCAGCGAGCACGTGGCGCTGATCGCGCTGCTCGAGACCGAGGCCCCGCTCGTGCTGGTCGGCCACAGCCACGTCGCGCTCGCGATCGGCTGGGACGGCGAGACGCTCGAGGGCGGCCTCGCTCCGGCCGGCACCGAGGCGGCGCTGGCGCCGAACCGGCTGCTCGCGAATCCCGGCTCGGTCGGGCAGCCTCGCGACGGCGACCCGCGCGCGGCGTGGCTGCTGGTTGACAGCGAAGCCGGCCGGGGTACCTTCCGCCGCGTCGCCTATGACCTCGCGCGGACCCAGGCCGAGATCCGGGAACGCGGGCTGCCGGACGTTCTGGCGGCCCGCCTGCAGCACGGCGTCTAGCCTCGCCGCGGCGCTGCTGCTCGCGGGCTGCGGCACGAGCCCGCCGCCGAGGCTCGCGCACGCGGACGCGGCGCCGCTGATCGCGCTCGCCGCAAGGATCGCCGGCGAGGGAAGCTGCGCGCAGGCGCGCGACATCGCGCGGCTCGAGCGGCGCACGATCGCGCTCGTCAACGCGCACCGCGTCCCGGCCGGCCTCCAGGAGCCGCTCCTCTCGGGCGTCAACGACCTCTCCTCCCGGGCGCCGCTCTGCCTGCCGGCGGTGACGCCGGCGCCCGCACCGGTGCGCACCGCCCCGCCGCCGAAGCAGCGCCCGCACGGGCGGCACGGCCACGGGCCCAAGCACGGGCACGGCCACGGCGGCGGCGAGGGCAGCGGCGGATGACCGCCTACCGGGTCGACGGCGAGCTCGGCCGCGGCGGCATGGCCGTCGTGCACGCCGGCTGGGACGAGCGCCTCGGCCGGCCGGTCGCGCTGAAGGTGCTCGCCGAGCATCTCGCGGGCGACCCGGAGTTCCGCTCGCGGTTCCTGCGGGAAGCGCGGCTCGCCTCGCGCCTCCAGCACGACCACGTGATCCGCATCTTCGACGTGACCGAGCTCGGCGGCCTGCCGTGCATCGTCATGGAGCGCCTCGACGGCGGGACGCTCGAGCACGGCCGGCTGCCGCGCGAGCAGGCGGCGGGCGTCGCCTCGGCGCTCGCTCACGCGCACCGCCACGGGGTCGTGCACCGCGACCTCAAGCCCGGGAACCTGCTCCGCGCCGCCGACGGCACCGTGAAGATCGTCGACTTCGGCATCGCCCGCGCGGTCGAGGAGACGATGGTCACCAGGGCCGGCACCGTGCTCGGGACGCTCAGGTACCTGTCGCCCGAGCAGGCCGCCGGCGAGGTCGCCGGGCCGGCCGCGGACGTCTACTCGCTCGGCGTCGTCCTCGACGAGCTGCTCGACGCGAAGACCGACGCCGACCGCACGCTGATCGCGCGCTGCCGCGCGGCGGCGCCCGCGGCGCGGCCGAGCGCGGGCGAGGTCGCGGCGGCCCTCGCAGGCGACACGCCGGCCGCGCCGACGGTCGTGCTCCGGCGGCCGCCGCACCGCCGGCGGCGGCGACTTGCCGCGTCGGCGCTCGCGGCCGCGCTCGCCGCGGCCGCCGCCCTCGGCGCCGTGCTCGGCACGCGCGGGAGCGGTCCGGCGCCGGTCGCGCCGGTGGCGCACGCGTCGTCGACGGCGCAGCAGGCGCGCGCCCTCGAGAGCTGGCTGCGAACGTACTCGCGCTAGAGCGCCTGCGCGCCGGCGGCCGGCTGGGCGCCGCTGCCGAAGGTGATGCCCTCACGGGCGAGCGCGATCTGCACGTCCTCGCGCCCCTTGAAGATCCGCCACTTCACCGTGGCGAGCGTCACCTCGAGCGCGTCGGCGATCTCGTTGTACGAGAGCCCGACGACGTCGCGGAGCAGCAGCGCCATCTTCAGGTCGACCGGCAGGCCCTCGATCGCACGCCAGAGAGCGTCGATCGCCTCGACCCGCTCGACCGGCTGGTCGACGACCTCGAGCGGCGGCGCGTCGTCGAGGTTCACCTGGGCGAGCGGCCGGCGCTCGCGGGCGCGCAGCTCGTCGAGCACGCGGTTCTTCGTCACCTGGAACAGCCACGTCGTGAACTTGCAGCGCATCGAGAAGCGCGGCAGCCCCTGGAAGACCCGCATGAAGACCTCCTGCGTGAGGTCCTCGGAGAGCGTCTTGTCGCCGTTCGTCAGCCGGAGGACGTAGTTGTAGACGGGCGTCTCGTACATCCGCAGGAGGACGCTGAACGCCCGTTCGTCGCCGCGCTGGGCCTTCCTCAGGACCGCCGGGTCCGGCTGTGGAAGCGACAAGGTGCCGGAGTATACCCCCCGGTTCGGCGTAATCCTTGCGGCTTACCCGGCCTTTACGAGACTTTTCCCCGTCATCGCAATCGGGGGCTCGAGGCCGAGGAGCGTGAGGATCGTCGGCGCCAGGTCGGCCAGCTCGCCCCCGTCGCGGAGCTCCACCCCGCGCCGGGTGAGGACGAGCGGGACCGGGTTCGTCGTGTGCGCGGTGTGCGGGCTGACGCCGTCCGGCTCGAGCATGGTCTCGGCGTTCCCGTGGTCGGCGGTGACGAGGCACACGCCGCCGAGCTCGCCGACACGCGCGACGACCCGGCCGAGGCAGCGGTCGGCGGTCTCGCACGCCGCGATCACCGCCGGGATCGACCCGGTGTGCCCCACCATGTCCGGGTTCGCGAAGTTGACGACGCAGAACGCGAAGCCGTCGCCGATCCGCTCGACGACGCGGTCGGCGACCTCGCCGGCCGACATCTCGGGCTTGTGGTCGTAGCTCGGCACGTCGCGCGGGCTCGGCACGAGGACGCGCTCCTCGCCCGGCCACGGCTCCTCGCGGCCGCCGTTGAAGAAGTAGGTGACGTGCGCGTACTTCTCGGTCTCGGCGACGTGCAGCTGCGTGCGGCCCCGCTCGGCCAGGACCTGCGCCAGCGTCTCGTCGACCTCCTGCTCGGGGAAGACGACGTGCGTGTCGAGGTCGGAGGCGTAGCGCGTCATCGTCGTCACGTCGAAGCCGTGGTCGAGGAGCAGCCTCGTCAGCTGGCGTCCGCGGTCGGGCCGGAAGTTGAAGAAGACGACGGCGTCGCCCGGCTCGATGCGCGGCCGCCCGTCGATCACGACCGGCTCGATGAACTCGTCGGTGACGCCGGCGTCGTAGCTCGCCTGCACCGCGGCGATCGGGTCGCCCGCGTGCGCCCCGCCGCCGGCCGTCAGCGCGTCGTACGCCCGCTCGGTCCGGTCCCAGCGCTTGTCGCGGTCCATCGCGAAGTAGCGGCCCACGACGGTCGCGATCCGGTCGACCGGCAGCTCGGCGAGGTCGTGCACGCTCGAGGTCGGCGACACGTCGCGGCCGTCGGTGATCGCGTGGATCCAGGTCTTCTCGGGCGCGAAGCGGAGCAGCGCCTGGAGGTGATCGATGTGGGAGTGCACGCCGCCGTGCGAGACGAGCCCGAGCAGGTGGACGCGGTCGTGCTCGAACGCGGCGCGCAGCACCGGGCTGTCGAAGAGCGACCCGTCGGCGACCGCGCGGTTCACGCGCATCAGGTCCTGGTAGAGCCGGCGCCCCGAGCCGATCGTCAGGTGGCCGACCTCGCTGTTTCCCATCTGGCCGGGCGGCAGCCCGGCCGCCTCGCCGGAGGCGTCGATCGTCGTGTGCGGATACTCGGCCCACAGCCGGTCGAAGACCGGCGTCGCCGCGAGCCGGACGGCGTTGCCCGGGCCGGGCGGGGCGCACCCGAACCCGTCGAGGATGACGAGCGCGACGAGCGGCACGCTCGTCACGCTCACGCCCCGGCGCGGCAGATCGCCACGAACGACGCGACGTCGAGCGACGCGCCGCCGACGAGCGCCCCGTCGATCGACGGCTGCGCGAGGAGCTCCGCGGCGTTCTCGGGCTTGACCGAGCCGCCGTAGAGCATCGGGACGTCGAGCAGCTCCTTGACCGTCTGGTGCGCCTCCTCCGCCATCGCGGGCGTGGCGGTGCGGCCGGTGCCGATCGCCCACACCGGCTCGTACGCGATCACGAGGTTGTCGTCCGCCTCGAAGGCGGCGACCTGGCGGCGCAGCACCGCGTGGGTGGCGCCGGCGTCGCGCTGCTCCTCGGTCTCGCCGACGCACGCGATCACGTGCAGGCCGGCCTCCAGGCAGTGGTGCACGCGGCGGGCGACGAGCTCGTCGGTCTCGCCGAACCACTGCCTCCGCTCCGAGTGGCCGACGAGCGTGCCGTAGACGCCGAGCTCCTTCAGCATCGGCGCCGACACCTCGCCGGTGAAGGCGCCCTCCGCCGCCCAGTGGCAGTTCTGCGCGAAGACGCCGATCTCGGTGCCGGCGAGCGCCCCGACCGCGGCCGCGAGCGACGTGAACGGCGGGCACACAACGACGTCGACGCCGGCGGGCAGGTCGGCCTCGCGCAGCTCGCGGCAGAAGGCGGCCGCCTCGTCGGCCCCCTTGAACATCTTCCAGTTGCCGGCGATCAGCGTCATTCGGGAGGGATCGCGGCGACACCGGGCAGCTCGCGGCCCTCGAGCAGCTCGAGCGAGGCGCCGCCGCCGGTGGAGATCCAGGAGACGCGGTCGGCGACCCCCGCCTCGGTGACGGCGCGCACCGAGTCGCCGCCGCCGACGACCGTGAAGCCGTCGGACTCGGCGAGCGCGCGGGCGACGGCGTAGGTGCCCTCGGCGAAGCGCGGCCACTCGAAGACGCCCATCGGCCCGTTCCAGAACACGGTCTTCGCGGAGGCGATCGCGGCCGCGAAGACCTGGATCGTCTTCGGCCCGATGTCGAGGCCGAGCCACCCGGCGGGCACCGCGTCGGCGGCGACGACCTCTGTGGAAGCGTCGGCCGCAAAGCGATCCGCCGCGACGACGTCCGACGGCAGGACGACGTTCACCCCGCGGAGAGGAGATTGCGACGCGATCTCCTCAGCCATCTTGCCCCCGATCAGCACCTCGTCGGCCCGCGAGCCGAGGTTCTGCAGCACGCCGACCTTGTCCTCGACCTTCGCGCCGCCGGAGACGATCACGAACGGACGCTCGACGTCGCCGAGCAGCCGGCCGAGGTGCGCGAGCTCGTCGCGCAGGAGCAGCCCCGCGTAGGCGGGCAGCAGCTCCGCGACGCCGACGGTGGACGAGTGCGCGCGGTGCGCCGAGCCGAACGCGTCGTCGACGTAGAGGTCGCAGCCGTCGGCGAGCTGCTTCGCGAACCCGGGGTCGTTCTTCGTCTCGCCCGGGTCGAAGCGCGTGTTCTCGAGCACGGTCACGCGCCCGTCGGGCAGCAGCTCCGCGAGACGCCGGCGCACCGGCTCGATCGCGTAGCGCCCGCGGTCCTCCTCCGTCTTCGGCCGGCCGAGGTGCGAGCACACCCGTACCTCGGCGGCGCCGCGGTCGAGCAGCAGCCTGAGCGTCGGCAGCGACGCCCGGATGCGCGTGTCGTCGGCGACCGCGCCCTCTTCGAGCGGCACGTTCAGGTCGCTGCGGACGAGGACGACCTTGCCCGCGACCTCCGCGGACTCGACGGAACGCGGCAGCCTCACCGGCTCACAGCACCTTTCCGACGAGGTCGACGAGCCGGCAGCTGTAGCCCCACTCGTTGTCGTACCAGCCGAACACCTTCGCCGACGTGCCGGTCGCCATCGTGAGCCCGCTGTCGAAGGTGCACGACGCGGGCGAGTTGACGATGTCGGTCGAGACGAGCGGCTCGTCGGAGTAGTCGAGGTACGGCGCGAGCGGCCCGCCGGATGCGGCCGCCTCGAAGGCCGCGTTGATCGAGTCGACCGTCGCCTCGGCCCGCAACTCGACGACGAGGTCGGTGACCGAGCCGGTCGGCACGGGCGCACGCATCGACATGCCGTCGACCTTGCCCTTCAGGTGCGGCAGCACGAGGCCGATCGCGCGGGCGGCGCCGGTCGAGGTGGGGACCAGGTTGATCGCTGCGGCGCGCGCGCGGCGCGGATCCTTGTGCGGCCCGTCCTGCAGGTTCTGGTCCTGCGTGTACGCGTGGATCGTCGTCATGAAGCCCCGCTCGATCCCGAACGCGTCGTCGAGCACCTTCGCCATCGGCGCGACGCAGTTCGTCGTGCAGGACGCGTTCGAGATGATGTGGTGCCGCTCGCCGTCGTACTGGTCGTCGTTCACGCCGAGGACGATCGTGATGTCGGGATCGGTGGCGGGCGCCGAGATGATCACCTTCTTGGCGCCGGCGTCGAGGTGCTTCTGAGCGCCTTCGCGGCTCGTGAAGAAGCCGGTCGACTCGATCACGACGTCGACCCCGAGGTCGCGCCACGGCATGTTCGCCGGGTCGCGCTCGGCGAGGCCCGTCAGCTCCCGGCCGCCGACCTTCAGCGAGCCGCCGGCCACCTCGACCGGCTCGGGGAACGGGCCGAGGAGCGAGTCGTGCTTGAGCAGGTGCGCCATCGTCTTCAGGTCGCCGAGGTCGTTGAACGCGACGATCTCGAAGTCGCCGCCGCGCTCGCGCGCCGCCCGGAAGAAGTTGCGGCCGATCCGGCCGAATCCGTTGATCCCTACGCGTGTTGTCGCCATGCGGCTGACTCTAGCCGCGGGCTTTGGACGGCGGCTCGGTAGCGGCTACGAGCCGGCGGTCGCAGGGATGCCGTAGATCGCGGCGAGCTTCTCCCGCAGATAGCGGACGTACGGCTCGGGGTCGATCTCCGCCGATCCGGTCACCCGCTCCAGGGTCTCGCCGGGCGTGAACTTGCGCCCGAGCACGTGCAGGTGGTCGCGGAGCCACTCCGAGAGCGGTGCGAACTCGCCGCGCTCGAAGCCCTCCTCGAGGCCCGGCACGTCGGCCCGGACGCGCTCCCAGATCTGCGCCGAGATGAGGTTGCCGAGAGCGTAGGTCGGGAAGTAGCCGATGGAGCCGCCGGACCAGTGCACGTCCTGCAGGACGCCGAGCGTGTTCGACGGCACCTCGATGCCGAGGTAGTCCCAGATCCGCGCGTTCCACTGCTCGGGGAGCTCCTCGAGCGGGAACTCGCCGGCGAGCATCGCCTGCTCGAGCTCGAAGCGGAGGATGATGTGGAGGTTGTAGGTGGCCTCGTCCGCCTCGACCCGGATCAGGCTCGGGACGACGCGGTTCACCTCGCGGTACCAGCGCTCGGCGTCGTAGCCGGCGAGCGTCGGGTGCAGCTCCTGCAGGCGCGGGAAGAAGCGCCGCCAGAAGGGCAGCGAGCGGCCGACCAGGTTCTCCCACATCCGGCTCTGCGACTCGTGCATCCCCAGCGACACGCCGCGGGCGAGCGGCGAGCGCGCGAGGGCCGGGTCGATCTGCCGCTCGTACAGGCCGTGCCCGAACTCGTGCATCGTCCCGAACAGCCCTTCGAGCCGGTCCGGGAAGTAGCGGGTCGTGATGCGGATGTCCTCGATCGCGGTGCCGCTCGCGAACGGGTGGACGGTGGGGTCGAGGCGCCACGAGTCATCGGTGAAGCCGAACTCGCGCACGACCTCGAGCTCGAACACCTTCTGCGCGGCGAGGTCGAACTCGTGCGGCGGCGGCTCCTCCACCCCGCGCGCGGCCACCTCCTTGACGAGCGGCGCCTGGTGCTCCTTCAGGTAGTCGAAGATCCGCCGCACTTCCTTCGTGCGCATGCCGCGCTCGAAGTCGTCGAGGACGATGTCGTACGGCTCGTCGTCGACCTCGAAGCAATCGATGTAGCGCTTGCGCAGGTCGAGGTTCTTGCGCAGCACGGGCAGGAACGAGTCGAAGTCGTCGTTGCGGCGGGCCTCCACCCACACCGGGTTCGCAAGCGCCGCCGACCGGGCCATCTCGGCGCGCAGGTCGGCGGGCACCTTGCTCGCCTTCTCCCAGTCGCGCGAGACGACGCGGATCAGGCTCGCCTCGAACGAGTCGTACTCGTGCGCCTCGCCCCAGTCGCGCAGGTCGTCGAGGAGCCGCCCGATCTCCGGGTCGGTGAACTTCACGTGCGCGATCCGGCCGACGGTGGCCATCTGCTCGGCGCGCGCCGGAGCGGCCATCGCCGGCATCAGCACCTGCTGGTCCCAGCCGAGCAGCGCCATCACCTTGCCGAGGTCGCTGATCTCGGCAAGCCGCCTCCGGAGCTCGGCGAACTTGCTCTCGCTCACAAAGACGATCCTATATCAGACGGCGGTCGAGGCATGCTGGCGGGCCGGAGGGAGGTTCCGAGGACGATCCTCCCTCCGGATTACCCGCGCGACGAGCGCAGACGCTGGACGGGGTCTGTATCCACCGTCGGCTGGGCGCGGGCCCGCCGGCGAACGCAGTATGGGTGTCGCCCAAGCCCCGCCGCTAGAGCAGTTGCAAATCAGGCAACATCAACTTTCAACGAGCTTGACGAGCGCCTGCAGGCGCCGCTGGGCGGCGGAGCGCGAGATCGGCGGCCTCGCCTTCGCGGCGAGCTCGCCGAGCGGCGCGGACGGGTGGCGCAGCCGCAGGCGCGCGACGTCGGCGAGCTCGGGAGGCAGCTCGTCGAGGTCGAGCGCGCGGATCGCTTCGAGCTGCTGGTGCGCGGCGCGGGCGGTGCGCTCGAGGTTCGCCTCGTCGGCGTTCGCGAGCCGGTTCGCCTCGGCGCGCGCGGCGGCGAGGAGGGCGTGCTCCTCGAGCTGCAGGACGGTGTCGCCGGCGCCTGCGAGCGCGAGCAGGCCGGCGATCGCCTCGTGGCCCTTCGCGTAGGCGACGGCGTGGCCGCGGCGCTCGGCGACGCGAAGCTCGACGTCCTCGCGCGCGGCGACCTCCGCGATGAACCGGGCGCCGTCGACGCCGGAGGAGCGCAGCTCGAGGTGCGGGTGGCGCGGGCCCGACAGCGAGCCGGCGCCGAGCAGCGCCCCGCGGAGGTAGGCGCCGCGGCAGCAGGAGCGGCCGACGACGCGCTTCGGCGGCGTCTCGAGCGGCGCGCCGGTCGGCGAGAGCACTCCCGCCTCGCGGAGCAGCTCGAGCGACCGCCGGTCGACGTCGACGTGCAGCTCGAACCGCGTCGCGCGGTCGAACGAGCGGCGGCGGTAGGTGCGGATCTCGGACCGTACGGCGAGGTCGCGCAGCAGCGCGAAGGCGCGGCGTGCGACGGCGCCGCTTGCGAGGTCGAGGTGGACGGCGACGCCGCGATCGGTGAGGTGCCAGGCGCCCGAGGTGTGGAAGAGCGCGGACAGCTCGGCCTCGCGGCAGCAGCGGCGCGCCGGCGCGATCTGGGCGAGCTCGTCGCGGAGGTCAGTCGAGTACGACACCTTCGAGCTCCAGCAGGCGGCGCTTGTAGCCGACGCCGAGGTCGCCGTAGCTGCCGATGCCGCTCGCCGAGACGACCCGGTGCGTCGGCACGAACGGCGAGAGCTCGCAGCGGCCGCAGAACGTGCCGGCGGCGCGGGCGGCGCCGGGCCGGCCGGCGAGCGCGGCGAGCTCGCCGTAGGTGACCACCTCCCCGCGCGGCACGGCCCGCAGCGCCCGCGCGCACGCGCCGTAGAACCCGTCCTCGACGACCAGCGGGACGTCCGCGAAGTCCTCCGCCCCGCCCGCGAAGAACTCCTGCAAACGAGCCACAAGTCTCTGAGCCGACTCTGAGCCGGCTCTGAGCCGCGTCAGACGCCGTGGGCGGGGAAGCTCCGCGTGGAAGACACGTCCCCGATCGTCGAGCCAGACCTCCCCCACGCCGAAGCCGGGAGCGTCGTACTGCACGAGCGTCGGCCTCATCCGACGATGTTGTACCGTCGCCGCGTGACACGAGCACAGATGCCGGCCCTGGGCTACGCCTACGTGATCCTGACGCTGCCGGCGCTCATCCTCGGCAACACCCACGCGCACGCGACCGCCGCCCTCCTCACCGGCGGCGGCTTCGCCTACCTGTGGTTTCTCGCGAGCCTCTCCGGACGGCTCGTCCGCTACGAGCCCGACGGGTTCTTCGCGGCGATCGCCGTGCTCGGCGGCGGCGCCTTCTTCGTGCTGCAGAGCCTCGCCGTCCTGAGCGGCGACACCGCCTACTCCGGGCCGGCCGCCGCGTGCTCGACCTCGGTGATCGTCGGCGCGTCCCAGGCCGCCTGGCGGGCGCGGAAGATCGGCCAGCCGTTCGCCCGCGCCGGCATCGCGGGCGGCGTCGCGGTCGGGATCGTCGGCCTCGTCGAGGGCGCAGACGGCTGGCGGCTCGCCGGCCACTCGATCTTCGCCTCGTCGCTCGGCTTCTTCATCTGGGTGCTCGTCACCGCCACGTACCTGCTGCGCCGCTGACGCACCCGGGCCTAATGTTCGGCGCATGAGCACCCACGCCATCTTCCGCCCGCCGGCCCCGCGCAACGAGCCGATCCACGACTACGAGCCGGGCAGCGCCGCCCGCGCGAGCCTGCAGGCGCGGCTCGAGCAGATGCGGAGCGAGCGCCTCGACATCCCGATGGTGATCGGCGGCAAGGACGTGCGCACCGGCGAGCTGAAGCAGGCCGTGATGCCGCACGACAAGGAGCACGTGCTCGCCGACGTCCACCAGGGGACGGCCGAGCACGTGCAGCAGGCGATCGACGCGGCCGCGAAGGCGTGGGAGGACTGGTCGCGCTGGCCGTGGGAGGACCGCGCCGCCGTGCTGCTGCGCGCCGCCGAGCTCCTGAGCGGCCCGTGGCGCGACACCCTGAACGCGGCGACGATGCTCGGCCAGTCGAAGACGGCGCACCAGGCGGAGATCGACGCGGCGTGCGAGGTGATCGACTTCTTCCGCTTCAACGTCGAGTTCATGACGCGCGTCTACTCCGAGCAGCCCGTCTCGTCGCCGGGCGTGTGGAACCGCCTCGAGTACCGGCCGCTCGAGGGCTTCGTGCTCGCGGTCTCACCGTTCAACTTCACCGCGATCGGCGCGAACCTGACGAGCTCGCCGGCGCTGATGGGGAACACCGTCGTGTGGAAGCCGGCGGGCACCGCGATGCTCTCCGCCTACTACACGATGCGCCTCTTCCAGGAGGCCGGGCTCCCGGACGGCGTCATCAACCTCGTCTACGGCTCGGGCGCGACGATCGGCGGCGCGGCGCTCGCCAGCCCGCACCTGGCCGGCATCCACTTCACCGGCTCGACGCCCGTGTTCAACGGCATGTGGCGCACCGTCGCCGCGAACCTGGAGCACTACCGCAACTACCCGCGGATCGTCGGCGAGACGGGCGGCAAGGACTTCATCGTCGCCCATCCCTCCGCCGATCTCGACGCCGTCGCCACGGCGATCGTCCGCGGCTCGTTCGAGTACCAGGGCCAGAAGTGCTCGGCCGCCTCGCGGGTCTACGCGCCGTCGAACCTGTGGCCCGAGCTGCGCAAGCGCCTCGAGGAGCAGGTCTCGTCGATCACGATGGGCGACGTCAGCGACTTCCGCAACTTCATGGGCGCGGTGATCGACGGCGCGGCGTTCCGCACGCAGGCCGAGGCGATCGAGGAGGCGAAGCGGACGGACGGCGTCGACGTCGTCGTCGGCGGCGGCTACGACGACAGCGAGGGCTGGTTCGTCCAGCCGACCGTGATCGAGACCCGCGACCCCGGGTTCCGCACGATGCGCGAAGAGCTGTTCGGCCCGGTGGTCACCGCGTTCGTGTACGACGAGAAGCGCTGGGACGAGACGCTGAAGCTGGTCGACGCGACGGGGCCGTACGCGCTCACCGGCGCGGTGTTCTCGGAGGACCGTGCGGCCGCGAAGGAGGCGCTGGCACGGCTGCGCTACTCGGCCGGCAACGTCTACGTGAACGACAAGCCGACCGGCGCTGTCGTCGGCCAGCAGCCGTTCGGCGGCGCCCGCGCCTCGGGCACGAACGACAAGGCGGGCTCGCTGTGGAACCTCATCCGCTGGGTCAGCCCGCGCACGATCAAGGAGACGTTCACGCCGCCGCGCGACTACCGCTACCCGTTCATGGACGGGGAAGGCTAGACCCGGAACGTCCAGCTGACGGCGAATGCGTGCGCGGCGGTGCGGCCGTAGCCGACGGCCGTGTGCGTGCCGGGCGCGAGCGCCGCGGCGGGCGCGCCGTAGATCGTCCCCTCGTGCGAGCTGAGCCCGCCGCCCTTCTCGTACAGCTCGGTGCCGTCGACCCACAGCCCGGTCTCGACGAGGGGCGCGTTCCCCTTCACCTCGATCGCCACCTGCGGGATCGCGGCGACCTTCTGCCCCGGGTGGGGGCCGAGGATGTCGATCTCGACGGGCCCGCTGCGCTCGGCGCGCCAGGCTCCGTGCACGAGATGCCACGCCGCCGCGTGGCCGCCCCGCATCGTCACCGCCCAGACGCCGCCGCCGTAGAGCACCTTTCCGGGCGGCGGCTTCTGCACGGGCGCCCCCGTCTGTCCGGCGTGCTTGCCCGCACCGCAGCCCGCGGCAAGCGCCGCGACGACCGCGAGCACACAGACCCTAGGCGCGCCCGGTCCGGTGGAGCTGCGCATAGATGGATCGTGCCGTCTTCGCCGGGAGGCCGGGCACGCCCTCGAGCTCTTCCTCGCTCGCCTCGACGACCCCCTGCGCCGAGCCGAAGTGGCGGATGAGGGCGCGCCGGCGCGCCGGGCCGACGCCTTCGAGCTGGTCGAACATCGACTCGCGGGCGGCGGCGGCGCGCCGCTGCCGGTGGAACGTGATCGCGAACCGGTGCGCCTCGTCGCGGATCCGCTGCAGCAGCTGCAGGCCGGGCGAGGTCGCCGGAAGCAGGATCGGCTCTGCCCGGCCCGGCACGAACACCTCTTCGATCCGCTTCGCGAGCGCGATCACCGCGACGCGCGGCAGGTCGAGCTCCTGCATCGCCGCGAGCGCCGCCGAGAGCTGCCCCTTGCCGCCGTCGACGACGACGAGGTTCGGGGCGGCCGCGAACGACTCGTTCCAGTCCTCCGAGCCGGGCGACGCCGCGAGCCGCGAGAACCGCCTGGAGATCAGCTCGCGCATCGACGCGAAGTCGTCCTGGCCGTCGGCGCCGCGGATCGTGAACTTGCGGTAGTGGCCGCGCTTCGCGACGGCGTCCTCGAAGACGACCATCGAGCCGACGATCTCCTGCCCCTGGATGTTCGAGACGTCGAAGCACTCGATGCGGATCGGCAGCGACTCGAGGTTCAGCTGCTCGCGCAGCTCCTCGAGCGCCTCGACCCGGCGCGCGCGCTTCGTCTCGGCGACGAACGTCTCGGATTCGAGCGCGAGCTGCGCGTTCTGCTGCGCGAGCTCCTGCAGCCGGCGCTTCTCGCCGCGCTCCGGCGCCCGCACCTCGACGTGCGCGCCGCGCCGCTCCGAGAGGAACGCCTCGAGCGCGCCGGTGTCGCCGGAGCCGCGCGGCACGAGCAGCTGCGGCGGGATCGACGGCGCCGAGCCGTAGTACTCGAGGCAGAACTGCTCCAGCACCTCGCCGTGCTCCTCGCCGGCCGCGTTCTCGAGATGGAAGGAGTAGCGGTCGACGAGCCGGCCCTCGCGCAGCGGGAAGAGCTGGACGACGGCGCGCTCGCTGGAGACGGCGAGCCCGATCACGTCGACGGCCCCGCCGCCCGGCCGCTCGACCGCCTGCCGCTCGGACAGCCGCTCGATCGCCCGCAGCCGGTTCCGGTAGCGCGCGGCGTCCTCGAAGCGCTCGTCGGCGGCGGCGGCGCGCATCTGCGCCTCGAGGCGCGCGCGAATCGGCCGGTCGTCGCCGGACAGGAACTCGATCACCTGGTCGATCACGTCCCGGTAGTCCTCACGCGAGATGTGGCCGACGCAGGGCGCGTGGCAGCGTTCGATGTGGTAGTCGAGGCACGGGATGCCGCTGCGGCGGCCGGGCTGCGGCCCTTCGCACGGCCGGTAGCGGAAGACGCGGTTGAGCACGTCGAGGGTCTCGCGCACCTTCTTCGCGTTGGCGTACGGCCCGAAGTAGACGACCCCGCGGCGGTGACGCTCCCGCGTGAACATGACGCGCGGATAGTCGTCCTCGACGGTGACGGCGATGTACGGGAACGACTTGTCGTCGCGCAGCCGGACGTTGAACGGCGGCCGGTGGCGCTTGACCAGGTTCTGCTCGAGGTGCAGCGCCTCGACCTCGCTGGAGGTGACGATCGTCTCGATCGTCTCGACCCGCGCGGCCATCTGCTTGATGCCCATGCGGTTGTCGCTCGAGCCCTGCTGGAAGTACGAGCGCACGCGCGACCGCAGCGATTTCGCCTTCCCGACGTACAGGACCTCGCCGTCCGCGTCGCGGAAGAGGTAGACGCCGGGCTTCGTCTGCAGCCGCTTCAGCTGCGCCTCGATGCGGTCCGATGCCATCGGAGAGCCAGGGTACTCTGGGGCTCCTGTGAGGAAGGTGCTCTCCTGCGCGCTGCCGGCGCTGCTCGCCGTGCTCGTGCTGGCGTCGCCGGCCGCCGCAGGCGGTCCGTACATGCTCGTCGGCGCCGCCGACGACGTCCCGAAGGCGAACGACCCGGCGTTCTCGAAGGCGGAGCTCGATCTCGCGAAGCTCGCCGGGCTCGACGCGATCCGCGTCACGCAGACGTGGACGAAGGGTCAGACGGCGCTGGGGCCGAACGACGCGATCACGCTCGGCAACGCGGTCGCGGCGGCCCAGTTCTCCGGCGTCCGGCTCGTGCTCTCGCTCTATCCGTTCGGGTCGAGCGTGACCCCGCTCACCGACCAGGATCGGGCCGACTTCGCGGCGTTCGCGGTGGACGTCGCGAAGCGCTTCCCGTACGTGCACGACTTCATCGTCGGGAACGAGCCGAACCTGAACCGCTTCTGGCTGCCGCAGTTCGGGGCGAGCGGCGAGGACGTGGCTGCGCCCGCGTACGAGCAGCTGCTCGCCGCGAGCTACGACGCGCTGAAGGCCGTCCGGCCGCACTCGACGATCTACGGCGGCGCGCTCGCGCCGCGCGGCGTCGACAGGCCCGGAACCGGCCGCGACACGCACTCGCCGACCGCGTTCATCACCGACCTCGGGGCGGCGTACCGCGCGAGCGGCAGGCAGGTGCCGATCATGGACGCCTTCGCGTTCCATCCGTATCCGGAGAGCTCGAGCACGGGCCCGGCGCTCGCGCATCCGAACTCGACGCCGATCGGCCTCGCCGACTATCAGAAGCTGGTCGGCCTCCTCGGCGCGGCGTTCGACGGCACCGCTCAGCGCGGCTCCGGGCTGCCGATCCTGTACGACGAGTTCGGGATCGAGACGCAGATCCCGGCCGGCAAGGCGGCCCTGTACACGGGCGTCGAGCCGGCGACCACGAAGCCGGTCGACGAGGCGACGCAGGGGCGCATGTACACGCAGGCGATGCAGATGGCGTTCTGCCAGCCGACCGTGATGGGCCTTCTTCTCTTCCACTTCCAGGACGAGCCGGCGCTGTCGGCGTGGCAGTCGGGCGAGTACTACGTCGACGGGACGCCGAAGACGTCGCTGCCGGTGGTCGCCGCGGCGGCGGCGGCCGTCCACCGCGGCGTGATCGCGTCGTGCCCCGCGCTGCGGCTCTCGCCGAAGGTGACGCTGAAGCGCGCCGCCTCCACGAAGACGCTCAACCGGATCGCGCTCACCTGCTCGATCGACTGCAGCTACCGGGCCCGCTTCGACACGCGGACGACGCTCGCGGGGACGGCCACGGGCGGCGTGCCGAAGCTGCTCCTCCTGCGCGGCAGGCTCGCCCCCGGGCCGCACCGGCTGGTGCTCACGGCCACCGCGGTGCTGAACGCCGGACCGCCCACCACGGCGGCGCTAACGTTCAGGACATGAACGGCGCGGGTCAGTACGTCGCCTACACGTTCTTCCGGGTCGACCGGGAGTGGCGGCGGCTGCCGGTCGAGGAGCGCACGGCGGCCAAGGACGCATTCGCCGAGGTGGTCGAGGAGTGGACGCCGCGCTTCGCGCACCTCCGCGCCTATTCGACGACCGGGGTGCGTCCCGAGACCGACTTCTTCCTCTGGAAGATCACCGAGCGCTACGAGGACCTCGGCGAGCTCGGCGCGGCGCTCAACGCGACGCCGCTCGCCGCCTGGCTCGACACGCCGTACTCGTATCTCGCGACGACGAAGGCGTCCCAGTACACGTCGGCGCGCAAGGCGCGGAAGATCACGCCCCACGGCCAGCCGTACCTGGTCGTCTACCCGTTCGTGAAGGTGCGTCCGTGGTACGCCCTCTCCGAGGAGGACCGCCAGCGGGCGATGGACGAGCACATCCGCATCGGCCGCGAGGAGTTCCCGGGGATCCACAACCACACGACGTACTCGTTCGGGATCGATGACCAGGAGTTCATGACCGCGTTCGAGTGCGACGAGCCCGCGGACTTCATGCACCTGATGCTGCGGCTGCGCGACTCGGAGGCGTCGAGCTACACGGAGCGCGACACGCCGATCTTCGTCGGCGAGCACATGCCGGTCCGGGAGGCGCTCGACCGCCTCGACGGCGTCACGTCGCGCGTCTCGGCCTAGAGCTGGAACCAGCTCCTAGTACAGCGACCGCTGGTCGCGCCACGTGCGGATGGCGACGTAGGCGCAGACGGCGAGCACGGCGACGAACGCGAGCGCGTCGCGCCCGGTGAGCGACGAGAGCATGAACCAGCCGACGTCGACGACGAGCAGGCCGATCGCAACGTAGAAGAGCGCCGCCTGCCGCGTCGGCCACGTGGAGATCTCGCGGCGGCCGAAGTCGCGCCAGGCGAAGTACGCGACGGCGGCGATCGCGATGACGAACGCGAAGCGGAGGAGCGTTCCGGCGGTCGCGAGCGCCGTCTCCTGGTTGAGGACGACGATCACGACGGCGAGCAGCGCGAGGATCGCCATGTTGCGGGCGAACGGGCTAACGTTCCTCATGCCGTCATCCAGGCGCGGACGCCGAGCGCCGCGGCGACGAGAAAGGCGCCGCCGAACCACGCGAGGCGCGCCCGCGGATCGGCCGGCGCGTACAGCCACGGCGACAGCACCGCCGCGAGCGCGAACGTGCCGTAGGCGTAGTGGAGGTGGTCGGCGGCGCGCTTGTGCTGCGACAGCAGCAGCAGGCCGATCGCCACCTGGGCGACGACGAGCGTCTGCGCGAGCGCGAGCAGATGGGCGACGCCGCCGCCGGCGGCGCCGCGCCGGCGCGCCCACAGCGCCGCGCCCGACGCGCACGCGCAGACCGCGATCAGGAGGAATGCATTCACGTGGTGCGCCGTTAGCATCGGGGGTCCAGCACCCTAGCGAGAGGAGCGGCCCGGTCGTCCGACGATCGAAGAGCCGGGTTCCCGCGGCGTAGGATCGGCCGATGGAGGGTGCGCGGTGACCGGGACGCCCCCGTCGGCGCCGCCGCCGGCGCTCGTCGCGACGAAGCTGTACTTGCCGGCCGTGCGACCCGGGGCGGTGCCGCGCCGGCGCATCGTGGCGCAACTCGCCGGGACGGAGCGGAAGCTCGTGCTCGTCTGCGCGCCGCCCGGCTGGGGGAAGACCGTCCTGCTCAGCGAGTGGAACGCCAGCCGCGACGAGCCGCGGCCGTTTGCCTGGGTGTCGCTCGACCCGGGCGACGACGATCCGGCGCGCTTCTGGAGCTACGTGATCGGCGCGCTGCAGACCGTGGAGCCGGGGGTGGGCGCGGACGCGGCGGCCGCCCTGCCCGGCGCCGGCGCCGGGCTCGTCGACACGGTGCTGCCGCCGCTTCTCAACGACCTCGCGCACCTGCCGAGCCCGCTCGTGCTCGTCCTCGACGACTACCACTCGGTGCGAAGCGAGCAGATCCACCAGTCGCTCGCCTACCTGCTCCGGCACCTGCCGCGGACGCTGCGGGTCGCGCTCGCGTCGCGCGCCGACCCGCCGCTGCCGCTCGCGGGCCTGCGCGCCGCGGGGGAGCTGGTCGAGATCCGCGCGGCCGAGCTCCGCTTCAGCACCGCGGAAGCCGACGCGCTCCTCAACGGCTCGCTCGGGCTCGAGCTCGACCCGGACGACGTCGCGCTGCTCCAGACGCGCACCGAAGGATGGGCGGCGGGGCTGCAGCTCGCGGCCCTGTCGCTCGGGTCGCGGGAGGACCGGCACGCGTTCGTACAGGAGTTCGCCGGCGACGACCGGCAGATCGGCGACTACCTGCACGAGGTGCTGGCCGACCTGCCGCAGGCGCTGCGGGAGTTCCTGCTCCGCTGCTCGATTCTCGAGCGGATGAGCGCACCGTTGTGCGACGCGGTGACGGATGCGGGCGACTCGGCGGAGCGGCTCGAGCACGCCGAGCGGCTGAACCTCTTCCTCGTCCCTCTGGACTCGCAGCGCCGCTGGTACCGCTTCCACCACCTCTTCCGCGACCTCCTTCGCCACGAGCTCGACCGATCGAGCCCCGGCCTGGCGGGCGCCCTCCACCGGCGTGCCGCCGCGTGGTACCGCGACGAAGGAGATGCCGACGGGGCGATCGCGCACGCCACCGCAGCGGGGGACTTCGCCGAGGCCTGCGAGCTGATCCGCGGTCGACTCGAGGAGACGTCCGCCCTCGGTCAGTACGAGACCATCGCCCGCTGGATCGACGCGCTGCCGGCCGAGGTCGCTCGAGCGGACACGAGCCTGTGCACGTCGCGAGCGTGGTGCGCGCTCCACCTCGGCAGGCTCGACGAGGCGGCCGAGTGGCGCCGCGGGTTCGAGCACGACCGGTCGCGCGACGGCGCGGTCGGGGACGAGAGGTCGCCCGCGTTCGCGGCTCTCGCCTTCGACGCCGGCTACGCGTCCCGCCGCGGCGACGTGGGACAGGCGCTGCGTGCGGCGCAGGCCGTCGTCACGGCGTTCCCGGACGAGGCGGATCCGCGGCGTTCCTACGCCGAGCTCAACCTCGGCGAGGTCCTCTTCTACGCGGGTCGGCTCGCCGACGCGGCCGCCTGCCTGGAGGGCGCGGTCGGACGGGTCGTGGCCGAGGCGCAGTCGCCGTTCACCTCCCAGGCGCTCCTGCACGGCAGCGTCTACCTGGCGGCGATCCGCGCGGAGCTGGGCGAGCTCGACCAGGCCGAGCGCGCGGCCGCCGAGGCCGAGCGCCTGATCCGGGACGAGCACCACGGCGAGCGCCATCCGAACGCCGTCTTCCTGCTCGTCGCGCGCGGCAAGCTGCTCGGCCTCCGCGGAGACTCGGTCGCCGCGGAGGCGTCGCTGACCCGCGCCGAGGAGCTGCATCGCCGCGTCGGCTGGCCGCTCGACCGCGCCTACACCCTGATCCAGCTCGCCGTCGTGAAACGGCGCCTGGGCAAGCTCGCCGACGCGCGGGCGCTGGCCCGGGAGGCGCGACATGTCGTCGCGAGCTGCCCGGACCCGGGCATGCTCGGCGGCCTGCTGCTGCAAGCCGAGCGGTCGCTGCGGCTCGCTCCCGCCCCGGCCGGCTCTCCGGTGCTGCCCGGCGATCTCGGGCTGAGCGAGCGCGAGCTCGCGATCCTGCGGCTGCTGGCCGGGTCGCTCTCGCAGCGCGAGATCGGCTCGGAGCTCTACATCTCGCTGAACACCGTCAAGGGCCACGTGCGAAGCATCTTCCGCAAGCTCGGCGTCAACGGCCGTGCCGAAGCTGTCGCCCGCGGGCGCGAGCTGGGCCTCGTCTGAATGACCGTCGCCTGCGAGCGCGGCGCGCTCGCAGGCGACGGGCGGAGAGCCTGCGTTCGACGCGGCTACTCGGTGACGACCGACTGGACCTGGGTTGCGATCAGACGGGCGGCGTCGACGCCCTGGTTGTCCTCGACGAACGAGTCCAGGCGGCAGACGAAGGACAGGACGAACGTGTCGTTGCCGCCGACGACCTCGTTGATGTCGACCGTGTCGTTCAGGGCTCCGGTGTTGTGGTCGTACGTCTCCTGCTCGACGAACTTCGTGTTGTTCTTCCAGAGGGAGCACCAGGCGGCGCTGCCGTCCGGGCCGCCCACGAGGCCCGATGCGGAGACGACGTAGTTGCCGGCCGGCAGCGTCAGCTGCAGGACGGTGGTGTCGGTGCCGTCCGTCGGCAGGACGACGCTCGACGTGCGCTTGACGTAGGCGGTGGCGAGGGTGGCCGGACCCGGGTCGCCCTTCGGGCCCTCCGGGCCCTGCGGCCCGGCGGGGCCCGTGGGTCCGGTCGCGCCGGTCGCGCCCTGCGGGCCTTCCGGCCCCTGCGGCCCTTGGGCGCCCTGCGGGCCCTGCGGGCCCTGCTGGTTCCAGGTGAGCGAGGTCTCGCCGTTCTTGCACTGCGCCGCCGCGGTGTCGATCACCCGCAGGGAGCCGTTGTTCTTGCCGTAGCAGCTGTGGATCACACCGCCGGCGTCGGGGATGGCGGCGAAGGCGGTGGAGGCTGCCGCCACCGCGGCGATCGCGGCGGCGGCGGTGATGAGCGTGCGCTTGGACATGCTGTTCTCCTTCTCGAGGTCGTGTCAGTCGACGGGGTTGACGCTGACGAGCTGGATGCCGAGGTCGCGCAGACGGTCGAGGAGACCGTGCAGCTGCGCCTGGTCGGCGAACGTGCCGGTGAGCGAGCTCTGGCCGTCGGCCGTCTCGAGCACGAACTGCCCGAGGGCGGCCGCGAGGTGCTCGCCCAGCCGGCCGCCGACGACCACGCGGTAGCGACTCGGCTGCGTGCTGCTTCCGTTCATGCGGACAGGCTCGGGCGAAGCCGGGTGGTCCGTCACCACCCGGGCGGCGGGACCACCCGGGTGGTCGGTGACGCGCAGCCCGTTGCGGCGGGGCTACGCTTCGACCGCGATGGTCCGCGAAGGAGATCTCGCTCCCGACTTCACCCTCCGTTCAGATGGAGGCGAGCCGGTGACGCTCTCGGACTTCCGCGGCAAGCCCGTCGTCCTCTACTTCTATCCCAAGGACGACACGGCGCCTATGGAGAATGCGCCATCTACGCGGCCAGGACGTCGCCGTCCACGTGCTCGCGCCGCTGTCCCCTCCCGCGCAGCAGCCGCCGGTCGCGCAATCGCTCCCACACCGACCGTAGGTGCGTAACGTCGGCGCCTTCCATACCAATGCCTTTGATGAGTAGCTCGGCATCTACGAGGTCGAGCGCCTCCAACAGCCGGCCCGCGCGCACCAACTCGTCAACGCGCACGACGACGTCTGCCTCGAGCAAGGACGGGTCCGGAAAGGGAAGCTCCTCTGCCTCGCGCGGCTCGAGCTCGAGTACGCCGCCGCCGTAGCTTCGCCCGAGTACCTCCGCGAACGCGAAAGTAGCGCTGTTCATCGACGCCGCTGCGAGCTGCTTCGGATCAACTCCGGCCTTCACGCGCACTCGATGGATAGTGTCGGTGGAGGTTGCAAGCGCGTCGTTCGCGACGATCCGCGGGTGGTCGTAGATCTGGCGCAAGAGGAACGCATCTGGCGTCCACACGGATGGCACGACCCACCATTTTCGCCGGATCGAGCACTTGTAACCGCTGTGGATTTCCGCAGCTTCTCCCTCCGCGATGTACGCCCTTAGTGGACCCGCTACTTCGTCTGCTTCGGACACGGTCAGCAGCTCACATCGAGCATTCTCTTCGCGTAGCGCGGCGAGATCGCTCGCAGAGACGACAACGCCGCGAAGGTGCGCGGATTTACTCACCAGCGGCCGGCAGTAGTCGCGCACCTGGAGCTGTGCAGACTGCTCGGGCGTGAGCACGAAGAACGCATTGCGCCCGGTCACGACCCCTACGTCAACCTCGGCGAACTGGGAGAGTGGACGGAGGCCGACGCCGGAGCGCGCACGACGCAATGTCTCGATTTCTTCCGGCGCAAGGAGGTATCGCGTCCACTTCTCGCGGTCGTGCAGCAGAGCTGGCGCGTGCGGTACGGCCGTGACCTTCGATGGCGGCGATGGCAGTGAGGCGGCGTCGTCGACCTCGACAACGCGAATCGCTGATGGCCCGATGCCCCTGGTACCCAGGAGCAAGACAACCTCCTGGAGCACTCCGTCGAAGAGAAGCGTTCGGAATGCGATGGCCGTCAGCTCGTCGAACGCGTCGACAAGGAACGCCCTCAGCTCAGCTGCATAGGTCACCTGAAGAAGCTCCGCCGGCAACACCAGACCAAGGCGGCCGCCAGGCCGGAGCGCGAGCGCCGACGCAACGGTGAACGGGACCCAGGCGTTCGTGAGCCGGGTCGGCCGAAGCCCCGCCGATCGCATCAAATCGAACGCCCGATCGCGGTACTCGTCCGTCCAATGCTGGAACCTGATGAACGGTGGGTTCCCCGCGACACCGTCCCAGGCTGAACACTGCGACTGGTCAAACCACCTGAAGAGATCCGATGCGACGACGCTCGCGCTTGGTGCGCGCCGCGCCGCACGACGCGCTTCAACCTCGTTAAGCTCGATCCCTACGACCTCGTCTGCAGTCGGCAACTCGGCAAGCCGCACGAGGATCGCGCCGTCACCGCAGCTCGGCTCGAGCAGGCGCGGGCCTGCTCCTCCAACCCAGCTCGCGAGGAAGCGCGCGACAGCATCGGGCGTGTAGTACCCGCCTCGCAACTTCTCGGCGCTCGGCGCCGACGGACCAGCGAACGCCGCCATCGAGACATTGAAGCGAAGGACGCGGACGGCGTCAGTCGGCGTGCGGCGGCAAGCCCTTGTAGCGCGCTACGTACGCCGCTTCAACCTGTTCGGAGAACTTCTCGATCCGCAGCGGCGACGTCTGCGCCGGAATTTCGTCGTGGATGATGCCGTCGTCTGGATCCCAGACGACTAACGACATTGCCTCAGCGCGGTGCTCCGGCTCATCGACGAGCGTGCGGCCGCCGAGGCGCTCTAGCGTTCCGATCGTCGCCGACAGGTGGCTCGAGGTGAGGGCCGGCTCCGGGTAGACCACCATGAAGCCGACGACCGCGTACGGGAAACGGCTGTGGACAGTCGTCGCCTCCGTTGCCAGATCGTTGATCATGTTCTGCCAGTTCTTCCCGATGCTTTTCCGGTCGTTGAGCGATTTACTATCGAACGCGAAGCGAACACCGTCGGGGCGGTAGCCAACGTCGAAGTTCTGTGGGCGAACGCCACCAATGATCCGAACCGGACCGACCTCGACAACGTCCGGCCCCGAGGGGATGAGCGCTGTCGCGCTCGGCGTGACAACAGGGACGCCCCCGAGCAGCTCGGCGAGTGCCGAGCCGACGGCTTTGTCGAACAGCGCTCCGAGTTGGCCCGATGAGTACGGCGGCGTCCTGCTCAGAGCCCCGTTCAGCTCGTTCCAGCGCTTCCCGAACGCGGCGAGTTCTGCAAGGTCGATCGTGATCTGTGGCATCGGTCGAAGCGCCGCCATATCGAGATCGTTCGACCTCCGGGCCTTAGTTCATGCTCGCTGGACTATCGCGCTATGTCGCCAGCAGAAACGCCCGCCATCGC
>Ga0070741_10004198_pt1 | contig 33996 bp, 29 predicted proteins | sample Coa_R1_4_FD_66440 | JGI IMG/M metagenome (GOLD analysis project Ga0070741, IMG submission 66440) | Surface soil microbial communities from Centralia Pennsylvania, which are recovering from an underground coalmine fire - Coalmine... | ecosystem: Environmental > Terrestrial > Soil > Unclassified ... | reverse complement strand
GGTGTCAACGATCAACCGGAACTCCGTCGCAGATCAGCCGGAACTGGTGACCCGCATCAGCCGGGACACTGTCGCCCTTCAGCCGGAGCCGAACTGTCCAGCATCAACCGGATCAGCACAGGATCAGCACAGCGAGCAGCGGGGAGGAAGTGGGGAGGAATCGGGGAGCCCCGGCCGCCACACTCGCGGCGATCGTGGCTACCACGGGGAGAAAACGGGGAGTCCGATCTCTCACCATCGGCGCTGTCGATGGCGTCATGTAAGGGAAGTTGTAAGGCTCCAGAGAGGTACCGGCGAGCCAACCCCGGATCCTGCGGGTGTAGGTGTGGGCGCATGCGGGGCCGCAGGTGTGGCCTCGCGTGGAGGCCATGGATCTGCACCGGGTCGAGTCCGTTGGGGTCAGGAGGGCCCGCCGGGACCTCTACGGGATCCTCCGCCACGTCGAGGACGGGACCCACTACCTGGTGTTCCGGTTCGATCGCCCGATCGCCGCGCTCGTCTCCCACGCCGACTACCTGGCCTTCTCCGAGCTCGCCCGCAAGGACGCCCTGGCCCGGGCGCTCCTTCAGGGCAAGGGCTACGACCCGGCGAAGCTCACCGCCCAGGAGTTCCTGGACCTCCTGGCCGCTCACGTGAGGGAGGGAAGCGATGCAGGCTAGCGAAGCACTCGTGGCCGGGGCCCACTCGAGGCTCCGGCGCCTCGACCTTCGGGTGGCGGTCGGGCTGCTCCTGATGACGGTTGCGGTGATCGGTGGGGCCTCGCTCATCCGAAGCGCCCAGGCCCGCACCCCCGCCCTGGTCGCGGCCGGGACCGTGCAGCCCGGAGAGGTCATCGAGGCCTCCGATCTTCGGGTGGTCGAGATCTCAGCTCCGGCGGGCGTCGCCTACCTCCCCGCCTCGATGAGGGGCGAGATCGTCGGCCGGGTGGCCGCCGAGCCGATCTGGGAGGGGAAGGTCCTCGGCCCGGGATCGGTGGCCGACGCTCCGCCGCTCGCGCCCGGCACCGTCGCCATCACGTTGTTGCTCCCCACGGAGTCCGCCGTCGGTGGGGACATCCGAGCCGGAGATCGGGTGGCGGTCCTCTCGAGCCCGGGTGCCGCTGAGGCCGGCGGCGCCGGGGACAGGCCGGCCACGACCATCCTGCTGACCGACGTCCCGGTGCTCTCGATCCGTCGGGCGAGCAGCACCGAAGGCGAGGGGCTGCTCGTGACGCTCACCGTCCGGCTCGAGGAGGCCCGTGCGGTGGCTGAGGCCAGAGCGTCGGGACGCCTCGATCTCGCCCTGCTTCCCGGGGAGGCCGGGTGAGCACGATCGTCGTCTGCTCGGGGAAGGGTTCGCCGGGGGCGACGTTCGTCGCGACCAATCTCGCCGCGGCGCTGGCCCGGACCGGTGAGGAGGCCGTCCTCCTCGATCTCGACCCCGCGGGGGGCGACCTCTGTTGCTACCTCGGCCTCGACCCGCGCCGGGGCCTCTACCCGCTCCTGCGGATGGAGGGGAAGATCGGCGGGCCCGCCCGGCTCCTCGCCGAGGCAGAGGAACGCTCGGGCTTCCGCGTCGTCGGCGGCTTCCCAGGATCCACGGACCTGGCCTCCGGGCAAGCCCTCGGCGAAGCCCTGGCCACCGCGACCGCTTCGGGTCGGATCGTTGTCGCCGACATCGGACGGGTCTCCGAGACGAACGCCGCCGTCGCGGCCAGGGGGGACCTCGTCCTTCTCGTGGTCCGGGCCGATCTGGTGTCGGTCCTCGGCGCGCAGCGTGCCCTTCGCCAGCTGGAGGCCGGAGGCACGTCGCGGGATCGGATCGTGGCGGTCGTGGCTGGTCACGAGCGGCGGCGACCGGCCGACCTGCCGGAGGTGCGGGAGGCCCTACGGCTGCCGGTCCTGGGGGCGGTGCCGCTAGACCGACGAGGAGCCCGCAAGGCCCTGGTGTCTCAGCGCCCGGCCGGAACGAGGCGGCTGCGGAGGGCCTTCGATGCCCTTGCAGCCACCGCTCGCCGGGCGCTCGCCGATGGTGGCGCCGCCGAGACGCCGGCCCCCGAGCTCAGCGAGGTGCGGGTATGACGGCGGTGACCGAGACCGTGGCCGCGCTCAGGGTGCGAGCGCAAGAGGGGACCGGACGCCTCCTCGCCGAGGACCTGCCGGAGGAGGACGCGGAGGCCTGTGCCTGGGCCCTGCTCGTCGACCTCGTCGAGGAGGAGAACCGGCGCCGCGTCCTGTCCTCGGACCCTCCGCTTGCTCCCGAGGAGCGCACCGCGGCAGCCCGGGAGCTCTTCAACCAGCTCTTCCGCCTCGGCCCTCTCCAGCCCCTCCTCGACGACGAGACGATCGAGGAGGTGGTGGTGAACGCCCCCGATCGGGGGTTCGTGGTCCGGGCCGGGGGGACCAAGGAGGAGCTGCACCCCGGCTTCGACTCCGACGAGGATGTCAGGACCCTGCTGGCCCGGATCGTGTCGCGGGCCGGCCGGCGGATCGACGATGCCTCCCCCGCCGTGGACGTGCGCCTCCCCGACGGGGCGCGCCTGCACGCCCTGCTCCCGCCCCTCGCCCGCCGGCCGTGCCTGACGATCCGCCGGCACCGGATGGTGGCCGAGAGCCTGGACGACCTGGTCGATCTCGGGACGGTGACCGGAGAGCTCGCCGGGTTCCTCCGCCGTGCCGTCGAGGGAGGCCTCAACGTCCTCGTCTCCGGCGGCACGGCCTCGGGCAAGACCACCACCCTGAACGCCCTGGGGGGCGCGATCCCGCCCACCGAGCGTGTCGTCACGATCGAGGAGACGGCCGAGCTCCGCCTGGAGGAGCTGCTGCCGGACTGCGTGGCCCTGGAGGCTCGGGCGGCCAACGTCGAAGGGCTGGGGCAGATCGGCATCCGCGAGCTCGTCCGCCACGCCCTCCGGATGCGCCCCACACGGATCGTGGTCGGGGAGGTCCGGGGCCCGGAGGCCCTGGACATGCTCTCGGCGATGAACACCGGCCACGAAGGGTCCATGGGGACGATCCACGCCAACTCGGCCCGCCAGGCCCTCTCGAAGCTCCGGACCTACGTGCTGATGGCCGAGGAGCAACTCACGCCGGAGGTGGCCACGGAGATGATCGCCGACACCGTGGACCTGGTGGTCCACCTCCGCCTCGAGCACCACACGGCCACCCGCCGGGTGGTCCAGGTGGCCGAGGTGGCAGGCATCGAGGCCGGCCGGCTTCTGTCCAACGACCTCTTCCGCTGGGAGTCAGGGGATCTGGTTCGCACCGGCGTCAGGCCGCGCTTCGCCGACCGGTTGGCCGAGCCCGTGCCGGTCGGCTCACCGAACGGGTGGGGCTCGGGGTCTCGGGAGCGATAGGGATGGACGCGCTGCTCGCCTCGACCGTCTTCGGGTTGGGGCTTCTGCTCGTCTTCGACGCCCTGGTCCGCCCGGGAGCGAGAGCGCATCCCCGGCGATGGCTGGAGGGAGTCGGCCCGCGGACGCTCGCCGGCGCCGTCGGGGCAGCGGTCGGCTACCTTGGGACCGGCTGGCCGATCGCCGCGCTCGCGGCGGGTGCGCTGGCCGCGGCGGTCCCCGGGATGCTCGGGCGGTCCCGAGACGAGCGGGCCCGACTCGAGCGGCGAGAGGCGATCGCCGAGGTCTCCTCGCGGCTTCGCGACGCGATCCGCTCCGGGATCGGCATCGCCGACGCCCTCGCCAACGTCGCTGAGAACGCGCCAAGGAGGATCCGCGCAGACCTCCGCCGCCTCGTGTCGGAGGCGAGAGTCTCCGATCTGCCGGAGGCGGCTCGCGCCTTCGCCGCGCGGGTGGCCGATCCCTCCGCCGATCTTCTGGCCTCCGCCCTCGGCACGTCGGTGCGCCTCGGCTCCAGGAACCTCTCCGAGGTGCTCGACGCCCTGGCGGAGGCGACTACCGCCCAGGCGGCGGCCGTCAGGGAAGCTCGGGCCCGCCAGACCAGGAACCGGTTCTCCGCCCGGATCGTGGCCGCCGTGCCGATCCTCCTGCTGCTTGCCATCCGCCAGGCCAACCCGGCGTACCTGGCACCGTTCGAGACCCCGTTCGGGCAGGTGGTCCTCGCCTTCGCCTTCGCGCTGATCTGGGCGGGGTACGTGGCGATGCGGCGCGCCGCCCGCATCGAGGGGAGCCCCACGTGATAACGGAGGTCGTGGTCTTCGGAGCGCTGTTCGGGGCGGGGACGCTGCTCGTCCTCACCGGTCAGCCGCTCGGCGCTCCCCGGCCCAGCCTCGCTCGGCGGCTGGCCGCGCTCGCGCCCGACTCGGCCCCCGGCCCGCTGCGCCCCAGCGAGCCGGTGTTCCGGACGCGGCTGTTCGAGGAGACCCTCCGACCGGCGCTCGAGAGGACGGGCGAAGGGGTCGCACGGCTCCTCGGTCGGCTCGGGCTCGACCTCCGGGCGACCGACGAGCGACTGCGAGCCGCCGGCGACCGGGGCGGGCTGGCCCTCTTCGAGGGGCAGAAGCTCGCCGGAGCCCTCATCGGGTTCTCCTTCCTCCCCGCGGCCGAGTCCTTCGGGCTCGCCCCGCTCACGCCGGTCTGGCTCTGGCTGGCCTTCGGGGCGGCGGGGTTCCTGCTTCCCGAGGCGATGCTCAAGCGACGCGCCGCGACCAGGCGCAGGCGGATGCGGGAGGACCTGGTCCACTTCGCCGAGCTCCTCTCCCTTGCCGTCTCGGCGGGGCTCGGGGTGGAGGGCGCGCTGGACCAGGCCCTGGCCTCGGGTAAGGGACCGCTCTTCGATGAGCTGAGACGGCTCGTCCGCGAGGCGCGCCTGCGCGGCGAGGCCGCGTCGGCAGCCATCTCCCGGGTGCCCTCGGAGGTCGGGCTCCCCGACGCGGAGCCCCTGGCCGCCGCGATCGCGGCGGCGGCCGACCACGGCACGGCGATCACGCAGGCCCTCCGGGATCAGGCGCGGGCGTTGCGGGAGCGCCGGCGGCTAGAGCTCGTGGAGCAAGCGGAGCGGGCCCAGGTCCGGATGCTCCTTCCCGTGGGACTCCTCATCCTGCCGGCCTTCTTCGTGGTCGTGCTCTACCCGGCGGCGGTGCAGCTGCTCCGGCTGACCGGGCCGTGAGAGAGGAGGTGAGGCGATTGCGCAGATGGTTGAAGACCCGGCTCCTGCGACTCCGAACCCAGGAGCTGGGCGAGGTCTACGTGGAGTACGTGGTGTTGGGCGCCCTGGCGGTCCTGGTGATCCTCGGGGCCATCCAGTACTTCTTCGGCGCCATCTCCGGCCTGTTCCAGCGGATCGGCGATGGCCTGTTCGGGCTATGAGGAACGAGCGGGGAACCGTCGCCGTGGAGCTGGCGATCGTGGCTCCGGCCCTCATGCTCCTCGTCCTCGGGGTCCTCCAGTTCGGCCTCTGGTACCACGCCCGGAACGTGGTGCAGACCGCGGCCTTGGAGGGGGCTCGGATCGCGGCTGCAGAGGACGGGACCGCCGAGGCCGGGCGGGCCCGCGCCCTCGAGGTGCTGCAGACGGGCCTCGGGCAGGCCGCCGAGGGGGAGGGCGCGACCGCCTCGATCGGGCAGGAGGCCGCGCGCGTCGAGGTGACGGCGGAGCTTCGGGGGCTCCTCCCGATCCCGGGGCTTCGCACCTTCGAGCTCTCCTCGGAAGCCACGGTGTTCCGGGAACGCTTCCGCCCCGCAGGGGAGGCGTGATGACGGTCCGGAGCGAGCGGGGGACGGCGGCCCTGGAGCTGGCGCTCATTGCTCCCGTGCTCGTCCTGCTCGTGGCGATCGTCGTGGCCGCGGGCCGGATGGTGGAGACGAAGGCCGCGGTCCTCTCGGTCGCGAGGGAGGCCGCCCGCGCGGCCTCCGAGGCTCCGAACGCCGCCGCGGCCCACGACGCCGCGCTCGCGACCGCCGAGGAGGTGGCCGCCGGACTGGGTCTTGACCCGGGCCGGCTTTCGATCGCCCAGGACCCGGGCGGGTTCGGCCGTGGCGAGCCCTATAGGGTGAGCGTCTCCTACCGGGTGCAGCTCGCCGATCTCCCCGGGCTCGGGCTCCTGCCGGGATCGGTCGAGCTCGGCGCCGAGCACGCCGAGCTCATCCAGACCTACAAGTCGAGATGGCCATGAGGTCTGCTCGCGCACCTCGGGAGTCCGGCGCCGTCGCGCCGCTGGTCGCCGTGATGCTGCTCGGCCTGCTCGCGTTGGCCGCGCTGGTCGTCGACGGCGGCGTGCTCTTCGCGGCGCGCCGAGATCTCCAGGGGATGGCCGATGGAGCCGCGCGAGCCGGCGCGATGGCGGTCGACGAGGGGCTCCTGCGGGAGACAGGCGCCGTGCGGCTCGACGCTGCGGTCGCTCGGACGGCGGCAAGGCGTTACCTGGAGACCGCCGGCTTCGAGGGAGTCGCCCGGATCGACGCGGATATGCTCAGCGTGACCGTCGACCTGGAGGACAGCCGGCCGACGCTGATGATGGGCCTGCTCGGCGTGCAGGACGTCGGGGTCACGGCCCACTCTGTCGCTCGTCCCCGGGTCGGCATCGAGGAGGCGGGAGGGTGAGGATGAGCTCTCGAGGCCGGACGCTCGCGATCGGTGGAGCGCTGCTGGCCGTCCTCGCCGCCGGCCTCATCGCCGGCTTCCTCATCCTCGGGAATGACGACGGACCCTCTGGAACGACCGCCACGACGCCGCCCGCCTCGCCGGACGAGACGCCGACCGACGTGCGGGCCCAGGTCGAACAGGCGTACCTGGAGGCTTGGGACGTGTGGGCCGATGCGCTGCTGCGACTCGACCCCTCGCGGCTCTCGGAGGCGTTCACGGGGCGGGCCCTCGACCTCGTCACTGCACAAGTAGATGAACAGAGCAGCAAGAACGAGCCCGTACGGATTCGCGCAGAGCACAACTACAACATCACAGTGATCGACTCAGAGACAGCCTCGGTGGACGACCGGTACATCAACCACAACGTGCGGCTTGATCCGGACACTCTCGAACCCACCGAGGAAGACCCGAACCGCCCGGAGCATCGCAGCTTCACTCTCAGGTTGGTGGATGGCACATGGAAGATCGCCAGGATCATCGAATACGGATAGCGGTGGGCATGGCGCTGGCCCTCGTGCTCGCGGGGCAGCCCGCTCATGCGGATGAACACGAAGATCCCTTCACGTGGCCAACCGACGTGGTCGTCGATACGAACAGCGACGCCGTGGTCGTCGAGGCCGACGCTCATGGCACGCTCCCGGGGGCGGGTGGCTCGGTGAGCGGGGGCTCCGGTTGCTGGCTCGACCCCATCGCGACGATCGGCCAGATCTTCGTCGACAGCTTCGAGGAGCAATGGAGCAATCCCGACCTCTTCCCGTTCCTCCTGTGGTGCGGGGACGAGATGCGCGGGCTCGTGTGGCTGGACATGAGCGGCGGCGATCCCGTTCCTGCTCTTGACCCGGAGACGATCGCCATGCACATCCGGGACGAGATCCCGGTCCCTAGCGCCGAGATCAGGATCAACCCGGACCGCGGACTCGTTGGAGTTGAGTCCTGGTTCTGGATCGAGGGCTACGACGGCTCACCTATCGTGGAGTCGACGAACGCCCTCGGACAATTGGTCGAGGTCGAAGCGCGCGTGGCGAGCTACGAGTGGTCGTTCGGTGACGGGGTCACGACTTCGGCGACGACACCTGGGCGGTCGTATCCGGACCGGTCCGACATCCGGCACGTCTACGAGCGCTCCTCCGCCGGGCTTGCGTCGGGCTACGCCGTCGAGGTCACCTTCGCCTTCGACGTCCGCTACCGAGTGGACGGCGGCGAGTGGATCGAGCTCCCGGGCATCAGCCGCGTGGCCGAGACCTCCTACCCGGTCCGCGAGTCTCAGGCGGTGATCCAGCAGTGAAGCGAACGCTCGCCCGGCTGGGCCTCCTCATGCTCTTGGCGGGCGCTCCGGTCGCCCTCGCGTCCGTGATCGGATCGCCGGCGATCCCGAACTTCAAGGGCTCCGACGGGCTCTCGGGCAGTTACGTCCCCGTCGAGGCCGTTCTGCGCCTGCTCGCCCTCTTGTCATGGGCCCTCTGGGCCTACCTGGCATTCGCTGTGGTTCTGCACGCATCAGGGACCGTAGCGGCCTCCAGGGGGGCGCGGGGGCAGCGAGTGCTGCTCGCGGCGAGCTCGATCCTCACACCGAAGGTGGTCCGAAGCCTGGTCGAGTTCGCCGTCGGGAGCGCCTTGGTCGCGACGTCGGTGTCCGTTCACGTCTCCTCCGCCTTCCCCGCTGCCAGCGCGCCGGTGTTCGTCCACGCCGGTCAGGCTCGTCCGACAGCTGACGTGCTCGACCGTGCAGGTTCCAGCGAGCCGGCGAGAGAGACCTATCGAGTGCGTCCCGGCGACTCACTGTGGCGGATCGCGGAGCGGGAGCTGGGCTCCGGGTTCCGGTGGCGCGAGATCTACCGGCTGAACGAGGGGAGACGATTCCCCGACGGCAGATCCCTGACCGATCCACAGCTGATCCACCCCGGCTGGGTCCTCGAACTCCCCAACGGGCATCGTCACTCCCCCCAACCGGACGGCAACGGGGAGGAGGAGCGCGACTCCGACCAGGAGCAGGTCTCCCCGACCTCGCCCCCTCCCACCCGGAGCCCCGCGCCCATCCAGAGCTTCGAATCGACAACGCAGCATGTGCCACCGGAGTCCGGACCCGATGAAGAAGCTGATGAACCCGGAACGTCGGCCCCGAGGGATCCCGTCCTGCAGATCCCGCCCGGTCTCCTCGTCGCCACCTCCTTCGCCTCCGGGCTCCTCACGGCTCACCTCCTCGGAAGGCTGCGCCGGCGCCGTTCCCGGCGGCTGTCGGGGGTTGCTTCGGTCGAACCTGCCGCCGAGCCTGAGCTGATCCATGACCTTCGGAGGGCCGGTGCCTCCGAGATGGCAGGCCCGATCGACGTCGCGCTGGACGCGGTCATCGAGACCTGGCGCGCGCACACCGGGCGCTGGCCCCACCTCATCGGCGCGGTCGAGACCACTCGCCACGTCTCCGTGATCCTTCAGGAGACCGATGTCACGCTCCCCGGGAGCTCCGGCGGCACGCTCTCCCCCCGCGTCCGCTTCGCGCGAGCGGGCGCGAGCGTCATCGCGGAGGTCGAGGGTCCCTTCCCCGTTCAGCTTCGCGGCGCCGGGAGTCCACTCGAGCGTGGACTCCTCGTCCCTCTCGGCCGGGCTCCCGACGGCTCCGTCGTTCACGTCTCGGCGACGGGATTGGGACAGGTCTCCATCGGGGGACCGGACGCGGCCAGCCTCGCGCGTCAGCTCGTGCTCGCAGCCGCGACCCAGGGAGGTCCGGAAGACCTGCGGATCCATCTCCTCGGTCCCGGCGATGAGCTGAAGGGCCTCTGCCGCCTCCCGCAGGTGGCGGCGTGCGACGGCTGGGACCAGGCCGACGAAGCTCTGCGGGAGGTGGAGCTCGAGCTCATCCGGCGGGCTCGGCTATTCCTCCAGGAGGGCGTGGAAGACATCGTCGGCCATCTCTCGGACCACTCCGACGAGCGGCTGCCGGCTCTTCTCGTCGTCTGCGAGGAGCCGCCGACCGCGCTGGCTGGGCTGATCGAGGCGTTGGGCCGTCAAGCGCCGTCGCTCGGCGCGGCGATCGTGACGATGGGATGGGCGCCGCCGGACGCTGGGCTGGTCCTCGGCGCAGATCGGTCGATGAGGCTCGACACCAACCTGCCGTTGCCGAAGGCCCTCGAGCCCTTCCCTCTCGACGCCTCCGCGGAACGAGAAGCGATCGAGATCATCCGTGAGGCGTACCCGCCCGAGCCCGTCGAGGAGCCCCTGGCCCCTGGATCGGCGGACACGGAAGTCGAGGAGCCTCCCTCGGTCGACGTCGGCGTGGCTGGCCCTCCTGGCATTTCATCGGACGCACTGCGTACATTGCCGCCTCGGCCTGCTGAGCCGCCGGCACCGCCAACCGACATGCTTGCGGTGAGGTGCCTGGGGATCTACGAGATCTCCCGCGCCGGTACTCCGTTGCCCACCGGATGGAAGGCCAAGGGTCGAGAGCTGGTCGCCTACCTCGTCGCACATCCCGGGGGAGCCCCGAAGGAGCGGATCATCGAGGAACTCTGGCCCGGCATCGAGCCGCAGCGCGGCAGCGCCCGCTTCGATAGAACCGCGACCCTGGTGCGTTCGCTGGCGCGTGGCAACGCCGATTCCCGAATGTACGTCGAGAGGACTGGCGACTCCTCATACCGGCTCGAAGAGGGCGTCTGGTGGGTTGACGCCTGGGAGTTCGAGCGGCTTATCCGGGACGCAGAGCGCTCGGCGGAGATTGCGGAAGCGGTCAGTGCGCTGCGTGCCGCGGTCGCTCTCTACGGGGGCGAGTTCTGCGACGACACCTACTACCCGTGGCTGGAAGGCATCCGGGAGCGGTTCCGGAATCTGTTCGTCGAGGCGTGCGGCCGGCTGGCCGATCTGCTGACAGGGGCTGGAGAGCATGACGAGGCTCTCTCGGTTCTCGACCGGGCGATTGTGACGGACCCTGTGTGCGAGGACCTTGTGCGCAGGGCCATGGCGATCGAGGCGGCGGTCGGTCGGCGGGCTGCCTCGCTGGCTCGATTCAGGAGACTCGAGGCCCTACTTGACGAACAACTCGGCCTAGAACCGGATCCTGAGACGAGGGACCTTGCCCAGCGCCTGCTGCGACCAGCGCACAGAGCAGGTTAGTCCCGTCCTCGGGGGAGGCCGAGGGTGTCCGTGTTGATTCTGTCAACACCCCTCTGTAGGATTGGCCCGGCCTTCTGAAGGGGGGGCGTGGAAGAGCTACTCCGAGTCGTGGTGAGGCATACGGGCACCTCTTGGATCGGAGATGTGCCGACGCTTGAGCGCTGTAGGGTCCGAGCCCCCACTCGGGACGAATGCCTGTCTCGTGTCATGAAGCGCGCCCGCCGGATCCTGGGCTGTGAAGTGGCTCTACTGGAGGAGCATCCTCCGGCCCTCGCAGGAGTGTCTGAGGTGGCGACGATACTGGGTTGGGATCGGCGGAAGGTTGCCGTGTATGCAGAGAGAGGTCGCCTACCGGAGCCGGTGGCCGAGTTGGCGGGTGGTCGTATCTGGCGTCAGGCAGACATCGAGGTGTTCAAGGGACAGGAGGAACGTCGAGTCGGTCGGCCCGATCGTGCCGGAGCGGAGGCGAGGGCACGGCGATGATGGCACGCCGACTACTGGATGTCGCGTCGCGCACGTGCACCTGGTTCAGGGAGGTTGGGCGGTGACGGGCTTCGGCAGGAGTCCAAGGATGGGTCTTAGGGTCGCTGGGCTCTTCGCGGGCATAGGCGGGATCGAGCTGGGCCTGGAACGGGCCGGCCATCAGACGGATCTCCTATGCGAGAACGATCCCGCGGCGAGAGTCGTCCTCAAGAGCAAGTTCCCCGAAGTGCCCCTCAAGGGTGACGTGCAATCCCTTCGCTCTCTTCCACGTGTTGACCTCGTCGCAGCCGGTTTTCCATGCCAGGACCTGAGTCAGGCCGGCGAGACGAACGGGATTAGGGGGTCGAAGTCGGGTGTCGTGAAGCGTCTGATGCAACTCATCGAGGAGCGGCCCACTTCTCGACGGCCGGCGTGGATACTCATCGAGAACGTCCCGTTCATGTTGCATCTCGCTCGCGGTCGTGCGATCAAGTATCTGACCGATCAGCTCAGTGATCTCGGCTACATGTGGGCGTACCGGGTCGTGGACACACGCGCCTTCGGCCTTCCGCAGAGGCGACGCCGCATCCTCCTCCTAGCCTCACGGAGTGGAGACCCGCGATGGGTGCTCCTCGCACAGGATCGGGGTGAGCCGGAGCCCATTTCCATCGACGGACGCGCATGTGGCTTCTACTGGACCGAGGGGAACCGGGGCCTCGGTTGGGCGATAGATGCCATTCCGCCCCTCAAGGGAAGCTCCGGCCTGGGGATCCCGTCGCCACCAGCGATTTGGATGCCAGATGGCCGCATCGTGTTGCCGAACATCCGAGATGCAGAGCGGCTGCAGGGATTCCCACGCAACTGGACGAAGGCTGCGGCTGACGAACGACGGCGCGAAGGTGCGCGTTGGAGACTGATCGGAAATGCGGTGAGCGTCCCCGTTTCGGAGTGGATCGGCTCTCGACTCAAGAGCGTGGGGGAGTACGACGGCTGGGATACGCACGTCATCACCAACGGAGAGGGCTGGCCCAACGCAGCATGGGGCATGGGAAGGAAGGCATACCGGGTGGAGCTGTCTGCATGGCCTGTGCGCCGCAAGGGTGAGCCCCTGCAGGGATTCCTCCGCTACCCTCCCGCTCCGCTGTCCGCGAGGGCGTCAAGAGGGTTCCTCGCCCGGCTGAAGGCATCGAATCTGCGCGTCCACGACAGGTTCATAGTCGACCTCGAAGAACACGTGGCTCGCATGAACGGCAAGACCGCGCTGAGAATGTCGTAGTCATGCGCCGGACCGACCTCCCCCTCGGCACCCTTGAAGATGTGAGGCCCGAAGGGACCTCGCGAGGCGAGAGGGCGCCGTATCCAGTTCCCGAGCAGGGCCAACTCGTCGAAGTCCGGCGGCGCCAATTCGTGGTGGCCGAAGTAGTCCGCTCGGCGTTGCCGACTGACGGCCGATCGCCTCAGCACTTGGTCACCCTGACCTCGATCGAGGACGACGCTCTCGGCGAACAGCTGCAGGTGGTCTGGGAGATCGAACCGGGCGCCCGAATCCTGGAGCGTGCTGGCCTTCCGAGGCCCGGCGGGTTCGATGACCCCGAACGCCTCGAGGCGTTCCTTAATGCGGTTCGGTGGGGAGCCATCACCGATGCCGACTACCAGGCGCTGCAGTCGCCCTTCCGGAGCGGCATCACCATCGAGGACTACCAACTTGATCCCGTGGTACGGGCGATTCAGATGCCGCGCGCGAATCTCCTCATCGCCGACGACGTGGGGCTAGGCAAGACGATCGAAGCAGGCCTGGTGATTCAGGAGCTCATCCTGCGCCACCGGGCTCGAACGGTCCTCGTCGTCTGCCCGGCGTCCCTCCAGATCAAGTGGCGCGACGAGATGCGGGACAAGTTCGGTCTCGAGTTCCGTATCGTCGACACCGACCTACTCAAGGAGCTCCGCCGGTCACGGGGAATCCATGTGAACCCCTGGACCCACTTCCCGCGTCTCATCACATCGATCGACTGGCTCAAGCGAGACATCCCCACGCGGATGTTCCAGGACGTCCTGCCGCCACACCCCACGTACCCGAGGCCCTTCGACGTCCTCGTCGTGGACGAGGCCCACAACGTTGCGCCGACCGGGACCGCGAACTATGTCCTCGACAGCCAGCGTACGCAGGCCGTCCGCCTCCTCGCCCCCCACTTCGAACACCGTCTCTTCCTCACGGCAACGCCTCACAACGGGTATCCGGCATCCTTCACCGCCCTGCTTGAGTTGCTGGACAACCAGCGATTCGCCCGCGGCATCCCGCCGGACCAGGAGCAGCTGGCCCGGGTGATGGTTCGTCGAATGAAGAGCGACATCGTGGACTGGAGGGGGGAACCGAAGTTCGCCAAGAGGCAGATTGTCCCCATCGAGGTTCACTACACGGACGAAGAGCGTCGCATCCACCGAGCCCTGACCGCGTACTCGAGGCTCCGGCTGGAGGCGGCGAAGCAGGATGGCGACCGCTACGCGACCGAGTTCGTCCTCAAGCTCCTCAAGAAGCGTCTCTTCTCGTCTCCCGCGGCGTTCGCCGAGACCCTGGAGCGGCACCGTCGCAGCCTCACGGAAGGGCCGAAGCGAGCAGAGGGAGGGAAGCAGGCCGTCCGAATACTGCGGCGGGCCATCGGCGAGACGGAGGAGGAATACGCCGACGACAGTCGCTTCGAGGATTCCCTCGGGGAGGCCATCGAGACGGCAGGCACCCTCATTGAGAGGTTGAGCCAGCGAGAGGTCGAGCTGCTCGACGAGATGAGGACGTGGGCTGAACGAGCTCGCAATCGTCCGGATTCGAAGGTCCTTACCCTCCTCGCATGGCTTGAGCAGACTCTTCGCCCCACGGGTGACTGGAACGATCGAAGGGTGATCGTCTTCACTGAATACCGGGCGACCCAGAGCTACCTGGTGGAGATGCTGACAGCCCGTGGCTTCGGTGACCCCGAACGGCTCATGACCATGTACGGGGGCATGGACGAGGATCAGCGCGAGCAGATCAAGGCCGCCTTCCAAGCCTCTCCCAGCGAATCGGCCGTCCGCATTCTTCTAGCGACTGACGCCGCTTCTGAGGGCATCGACCTCCAGAACCACTGCAACCTGATGATCCACGCGGAGATCCCATGGAACCCGAACCGCCTCGAGCAGAGGAATGGGCGGATCGACCGACATGGCCAGCGGGAGCGGGAGGTCCTCATCCATCACTTCGTCGGGGCCGGCTACAGGGATGCCGGCGAGAGATCGGACATCGCCGTCGGGGAGTTGGAAGCCGATCTTGAGTTCCTGATGCATGCGGTGCGCAAGGTAGAGCGCATCCGCGAAGACCTCGGCCGTGTCGGGACCGTGATCGCCGAGCAGGTCGAGGAGGCGATGCTGGGGCGGCGGCGACGCCTCGATACCGAGGCTGCCGAATCGCAGGCACGGACCGCGCGGGGGGTTCTGGCCATCGAGAGGCGGATCCAGGAGCAGATCGAACGGCTTCACGAGCGGCTACTGGAGAGCAGGAAGCGCCTCGACCTGACTCCCGAGAATGTGCAGCGCGTGGTCGAAGTCGGCTTGGACATCGCCGGGCAGCCTCCGCTGCAGCCGGCCGAACTGCCCGGCGTCGATCCCAGCGACGCTGTTGTCTTCCACATGCCTGCCTTCTCGGGGACGTGGAGGGTGTGCGCCGAAGGTCTGGTCCACCCCCACACGGGCCAGCGGCGAGCGATCACCTTCGATCACAGCGTCATCGAGGGGCGGGAAGATGTGGTCCTGGTGCACCTCGAACATCGGCTGGCTCAGATGTGCCTGCGCCTCCTCCGCGCGGAGATCTGGGCCCCCGAGAATGGCAGGAGGCTGAATCGCGTGACCGCTGGGATCGTTCCGGACACGGAACTCGATACCCCTGCGGTCATCGGGCACGCCCGCCTCGTCGTCATCGGCGAGGATCGCCACCGCCTCCATGAGGAAGTGGTCCGGGCGGGCGGGGTCATCCGCCAGGGGCGGTTCGCGCGTCTCAATGTGGGCCAGATCGACTCCGCGCTGGAACGGATGCGCTCTGAGCTGCCCCCCGAGTCCGTCCTGCGGGAGTTGAGGGAGCTCTGGCCGAGGATCGAGGAACCCCTGACGCAGGCCCTGGAAGCCCGGAAGTCCGACCGGATGCGCTACCTGGCCGGCACTTTGGAGCGCCGCCGGGATAAGGACGTGGACGACATCACCCGAATCCTGGAGGAGCTCAGGGATTCGGTTGAAGCGGAGCTGGCGAAAGAGCTACAGCCTGAGCAGCTACGGATGTGGGCGGAGTCGGAGAGAGACCAGTTCCGGCGGAACATCAACAGCCTGCGAGCCAGGATCGAAGCGATCCCAGAGGAGATCGAGCGCGAGACCGAGGCCATCCGACGTCGCTACGCGAACCCCGACGCCCGCCTCTTCCCCGTCGCGTTGACCTTCCTAGTCCCGGAGTCGTTGAGTCGATGAGGCACATCAGCTTCCATCACGCGGAATGGCTGGAGCTCCTTGAGACCTCCGGGCCGTTCCTCTCTCTCCCGGTGCTGGAGCGGGTGTTCCCCCAGGGCCTCGACGTCCTCGACGCGGACCACGCCGCCAAACTGCGACTTGCGAGAGAGGAATGGGCTGAAGAGCAGGCGAGCTCGGCCCCAGACCCCGATATCCACGACGCCTGGATCCGGCTCGTGCTCACGGAGACCCTTGAGTACTCGTCCGAAGTCCTCCTAGAGGATCCCGGGATTCCCGATGAGCTGACGAGCCTGGTCCCAGAGCATCGCGAGACTCTCCGGCCCGACCTCGTCCTTGCCGAGCCCGATGGTGCTCCTGAGCAGCGCCGGGCCCGGTTACTGATTCGTGTGTATCCGGCGACACAGGACCTGGACGACCTCGTAGAGGGGAGCGATTGGGCTGCTTCTCCCGCCACGCGTATGACTCAGCTCTGTCGAGCCACCGACGTCCGTCTCGGCCTCGTGACCAACGGCGAGAGGTGGATGCTAGTCCATGCTCCTCAGGGCGAAACCGCTGCCTACGTGTCCTGGTACGCATCGCTGTGGCCGCAGGACCCCATCACGCTGCGGGCCTTCCGCTCCCTCCTCGGCGCACGCCGGCTCTTCGGGGTCGATTCCTCCGAGACCCTTGAGGCGATGCTCGCCGAATCCGCCACGTATCAGACGGAAGTCACCGAGCAGCTGGGAGCGCAGGTCCGACGCGCCGTGGAGGTGCTGGTCCAGGCGCTGGATCGAGCGGACGCCGATTCCGGCCGACAGCTGCTCCGAGACGTCTCCGAAGCCGAGCTCTACCAGGGGGCGCTGACCGTCATGATGCGCCTGGTGTTCCTGTTCTTCGCCGAGGAGAACGAGCTCCTTCCCCTGAGCGACGACCTCTACCAGCAGTTCTATGCCGCCTCCACCTTGCGCGGTCAACTGAGGGAGGAGGCCGACAAAGTTGGACTGGAAGTGCTCGAGCGGCGCCAGGACGCCTGGAGCCGTCTGTTGGCCACCTTCCGAGCCATCTATGGGGGGATGGAACACGACGCCCTCCGTCTGCCGGCCTACGGCGGGAGCCTCTTCGACCCCGATCGCTTCCCCTTCCTGGAGGGCCGTCCGAGGGGCACCTCATGGCGGGAGGTCGATGCCCAGCCGCTGCCAATCGACAACCGGACCGTGCTGCATCTCCTGGACGCACTGCAGCTGCTGCAGATGCGGGGGCGGACTGGCACCGAGGCACGCAAGCTCTCCTTCAGGGCGCTGGACATCGAGCAGTTCGGGCACGTGTACGAGATGCTCCTCGACCACCAGATCGTCCGCGCAGACGCCCCGGGTCTCGGACTAGTGGGCACAAAAGGAGAGGAGCCGGAGGTCTCCCTCCAGGAACTCAAGGAGCATCGAGCGCGTGGCGAGACGGCCCTCATCGACTTCCTGCAGGAGGTGACCAAGAAGAGTCGCCCGAGTCTGGAGAGGGCCCTCGCCAAGGACCCAGACGGACGGTGGGTGGAGCGGCTCAGGGCGGTATGCGGAGGCGATCCAGATCTCTTGGATCGGGTCCTCCCGTATCACGCCCTGATCCGGACAGATCCATGGGGGGAGCCAATCGTCTTCCGGGAGGGTTCACTCTTCGTCACAGCTGGGACGGAACGTCGCGCAACGGGGACGTACTACACACCGAGGGCACTGACCGAGGAGGTCGTGAGCCACGCCCTCGAACCCCTCATCTACGATGGCCCGTCAGAGGGCCGGGCGAGGGACGAGTGGAAGCTCCGGAGCGCCGCCGATCTCCTCGAGCTCAAGGTATGCGACCCGGCGATGGGATCGGGAGCCTTCCTCGTGCAGGTCGTCCGGTGGCTCTCCGAGCGCCTCATGGAAGCGTGGGACGAAGCCGAGGAGCGCTTGGGCGGCGCGATCTCCCCCGAAGGTGAAGCGGCCACTGGGACCCCATCCGAACTGGTGGTACCGAGGGAGGGGGAAGAGCGACGCGTCCTCGCTCGACGACTCGTCGCGGACAGGTGCATCTACGGCGTGGACGTGAACCCGCTCGCTGTGGAGATGGCGAAGCTCTCACTCTGGCTGATCACTCTAGGGAAGGGTCGTCCTTTCTCCTTCCTCGACCATGCACTGAAGTGCGGGGATAGTCTTCTGGGAGTCACCCGCGTTGATCAACTCCGGCACTTCCACATGGATCCCGGACGGGGTACTCAAATCCACACGACGCTCTTCGACTCGACACGTCACGTCGAGCCCGCCATCGAACAGGCGTTGCGGCTCCGGGATGAGTTGGAGTCCTTCACTGTCAGGGACATCCGTGACGCCGAACAGAAAGCACGCCTGCATCATCGGGCGGAGAAGGCGCTCGATCGAGTGCGGATGGTTGGGGATTTGTTGATCGGAGCCGCCGTCTCTGAGGCGGAGCGAGGAGGCGAGGCCTTGGACAGGAGGCTCCGAGTTCTTGCCGATACGCTCCCTACGGTACTTGACCGGCCGGGCATGGAGGTTGACGAGAGTCTCCTCGTGGAGGCTCATGTCATGCTGAACGACGGGAAGCCGCCGCTGAATCCCGACCGCCGGACCTTCCACTGGCCTATTGAGTTTCCGGAGGTGTTTTCGAGGCGAGGTGGCTTTGATGCCATCATTGGCAATCCGCCCTTCCTCGGAGGCGTGCGGATCAGCGAGATACTAGGAGACGATTACAACACTTACCTTGCAAGACTGCTTCCACCCTTCTCTAAGCGGCGGGATCTCTCTGCGCTGTTCTTCCGACGTAGTGCCTCGATCATTGCGCAGGGTGGCGTCATCGGTCTACTGACGACGAACACCATCTCGCAAGGCATGACGCGGCGGGGAGGCCTTGACGCACTTCTCAGGAAGGGCTTCCAGATCATTCGCGCCGTAAAGTCGTTCACGTGGCCGGGTGACGCCTCGGTGGTCGCTGCGAGGGTGTGGCTCTATCGAGGCGAGTGGCGTGGGGAGCGTTGGTGTGGCAACTCATCATGCACCTTCATCGGTAGTCTGCTTGAGCCAGCCGCTTCGCGACAAGACCATCCCTATCAGCTTGCGGCCAACAAGGATCGTTGCTTCCAGGGGCCCACGATATGGGGCGAAGAGTTCTTCATTTCGCATGAACAGGCCATGGACTTCCTGGGTGAAGATCCCAGGAATGCCGAGGTCGTGTTGCCCGCAATCGGCGGCAAGGGGCTCAACACGTCGGTAGCCCTGCTGCCCGACCGGTGGGTCATTGCGATGGGGGAAAGGAATGAAGAAGGCGCTCGAGGATATCCCGCCCCCTTTAGGTACCTGGACGAAAGGATTCGCCCATGGCGGCAAAGCCTGGATCGTAAGAAGTACAAGCGGGTCGTTACCGGCTGGTGGAAGTTCTTCCATGCACGGGAGGATCTCTTCCAGGGCATCGAACGCTTTGGTCTTCAACGCGTGCTCGCACGCTCACGCGTATCGGACCATCACATGGTCGCCTTCCTGCCGACCCGGATTATCTACACGGACGCACTCGTCGTCTTCCTATTCGACGACTGGGGGCACTTTGCAGTCATCCAGAGCTCGATCCACGATTCATGGAGCCGCCGATACGCTTCTACGCTAAAGACTGACGTCCGGTACGTGCCAGGCGATTGCTTCTATACGTTTCCTTTCCCTCCTTCACATGCGGATAACCTGGCCGTTCACTCTGCAGGACACGACTACTACGCGTGTCGGTCTTCACTCATGCAGCAGTTCCAGATCGGCATGACGGCCCTGTACTCAAGATGTCACGACCCGAGCGAACGTGATGGGGTGATTCGGGACTTCCGGGCAATGGGAGACGAGCTGGATCGGGCGGTACTCAAAGCGTACGGCTGGGATGATCTCGATCTGAGACCGGGTTTCTACGATACGCCGAGGGGTGTCCGGTACACCATGGAGCCCGGGACCCGCGATGAAGTGCTGGAGAGACTTCTCGAACTCAACCATCAGCGCTATGCGGCCGAGCGAGCGTCTGGTGGGGGAGGGTATTGACCTTGACAGAACCGGAGTCGGGACCGAAGGAAGGTATGGAGTCGAGCGACCGGATCGATTTGCCTGACACGTCTCCCACCGAGGTACGACCGGAGGGCGGGAAGTCTCCGTTCGAAGTTAGGGAGGAGATCTTCGACGCCGTGGTCCGAGATCTCCTCGGCCCCGCGGAGGGTCCTGACGAGGAGTTCCCGACTTCCTCGGGCTCTCCGAGAGACAGGTATCTCCTCGGCCAACTGGCCCCGCGAGGAATGGTCATCGAGCCCGAGGAATACGAGGACGTGGCCAAGGCGGGTGACGAGACGCTCGAGGAGGGTCAGCCGGAAACCGACACGCCGCCGACGCGGAGCTTGATGCCCTCCTCGATCGGGATGACTCTTGCTGTTGACCGTGAGGCGGAAGCCATCGAGGTGACGCCGAGCTGGGCCCAATACAAGAGAGCCAAGAGCGAAACGCTGCTCACGGAGTCTGGCGCTGGGAAGACCGTCTGGAAGCGGGTCACAGCTGGCGGCACGAAGCGTCTCGAACTGAGCGAGGGACCGATGGTGCCCCTCGTCCCCGATGACCGGTTCCCCGAGGTGAGGGTCGAGGGAACGATCCGTAAGCGGAGGGCCGGAGACTGGGTGGTGACCCTCTTCCTCGTCAACGGGCAGACAGAGCCGGAGACGAGTGAGGAAGAGGCCTGGCTCTTCCAGCCGGAACTGCGAGTCTCCTCCCAGGACGAGTCGGCCGTCTTCCGTCGGCGACCCGGGTCGGGACTCCTCGGTGACGAGGACAGCCTAGATGCCGAGGAGCGTCGGCTGCTCGCGATGCAGTACCGGCGCCAGGTGGAGTTCGCTGTCGGCCACGGCGTAGCCGTACATGCGGAGGTTGATCCCGCAGATCCTGAGGCGGCTCGATCGATCACAACCCGGGTAGTGCCCTTGGTCGACGTCCCCGCTACGGAAGTCCGGAACCTTCCCGGTCTCGAGGGTCTGGTCCTCGATATGAAGGAGCTCTCGGATCTGTCGCCGGACGCTCTGCTCTCGCGACTCTCCGTCCTTCCGGATGCGTACGAGGGATGGCTCGAATCACAGGAGCAGCGAATCGCGAATGGCGAGCTCGCTGGGCATGAGACAGCCGCAAAGAGGACCATCGAGAGGTGTCGACGAGCATTGGGCCGGCTCCGGGAAGGGATCGACCTCCTGGGTACTAGCGAGCAAGCGGCGGACGCGTTCCGGTTCGCGAACCGGGCCATGTGGCTGCAGCGTGTTCACACTGAGTATGCCCTTCGGCGCAGGCGGGGCGAGGACGTCGATGTCCAGGATCTCGACCGCGCCGAGTTCCGCTCCTGGTACCCGTTTCAACTCGCGTACATCCTCGTGGCCCTTCCCAGCCTGACCAGCCCCACGCACCCCGACCGCACGGACCCCACAGGAGCCCTGGCCGACCTCCTGTGGTTCCCGACTGGCGGAGGCAAGACTGAGGCGTACCTCGGCGTGGCTGGGTGCGCGATGGCTCTCCGCAGACTCCAGGGCGAGCTCGGAGGTCATGAGGCTCGCTGTGGGGTCGCGGTGATCATGCGCTACACGTTGCGCCTACTGACCATCCAGCAGTTCCAGAGAGCCAGCGCCCTCATGTGCGCCATGGAAGTGCTCCGTCGCGAGGCTCTCGAAGGGGGCGACCCCAAGTGGGGCCTGGAGCCGTTCCGTATCGGGCTCTGGGTGGGTGCCCGGGCAACCCCAAACTCGACCGCGGATTCGGCGGCGGCCATCAAGGAGGCGCACAAGGACACGTGGGGCGGGGGCGGGGGCGGAACTCCCCATCAACTCACCAACTGCCCCTGGTGTGGTTCGAGGATCGAGCCCGGGCGGGACCTGATCGTCGACAAGGACCTCGAGCGGACGATCACCTATTGCTCGGACAAGCTCGGTCGGTGCCCCTTCTCTCGGAAGCAGGCGAACCGAGAGGGCCTGCCGGTGGTCGTCGTGGACGAGGAGATCTACAAGCTGCTGCCCGCCCTGCTGATCGGCACCGTCGACAAGTTCGCTCAGATGCCCTGGAAGGGCGAGGTTGCAGCTCTGTTCGGACGCGTAGCCGGACGTTGCCTACGACACGGTTTCCTGAACCCCGAGTCCAAGGACACGGGACGGCACAACAAGAAGGGAGATCTCCCCGCGGTGGAGCCAACGACGGTGCAACGCCTGCGGCCCCCTGATCTCATCATCCAAGACGAGCTCCACCTGATCAGTGGACCGCTGGGCAGCATGGTGGGCCTCTACGAGACCGTTGTCGACGAGCTCAGCGAGTGGGAGCTCGATGGGAAGACGGTTAGGCCGAAGGTCATCGCGTCGACCGCCACCACCCGCCGGGCGCGCGACCAGGTGCACGGCATCTTCCTGAGGGAAGTCGAGGTGTTTCCGCCTCGTGGTCTGGATGTCGAGGACAACTTCTTCTCCAGGCAGCTGCCGGTCTCACCCAAACACCCCGGCCGCCGATACTTCGGCGTCTGCGCGCCGGGGAGGAGCAGACCGGCGGTGCTCATCCGGGTCTACGTGGCGCTCCTCGGTGCTGCCCAGCGCGCATATCAGGAATACGGGCCCCTCGCAGACCCGTGGATGACCTTGGTGGGCTACTTCAACTCACTCCGCGAGCTCGGGGGAATGCGCCGGCTCGTGGAAGACGACGTCCAGACCCGGGTGCTTCGCGTGGAGAGGGACGAGGATCTCCCGCGGCCGGGCCTAGCGGGACGCCAGCTGCGAAACATCGAGGAGCTGACCTCCCGCCTCTCATCGGACCGGATTCCGCTCATCCTGGATTGGTTGGAGGAGCGGTTCGATCCGGCGGCCGACACGGAGCGGGAGAACGCTCGGGAGCGCCGAGAGACGCCGAGGCGCCGTCCCATCGACGTCCTGTTGGCTACGAACATGGTCTCCGTCGGGGTCGATGTTTCCCGCCTCGGACTCATGGTGGTGGCGGGCCAGCCGAAGAACACGGCCGAATACGTGCAGGCGACAGGCCGGGTCGGCCGTGCCGCTCCGGGGCTGGTTGCCACCGTCCTGAACTGGGCCCGACCTCGCGACCTTTCCCACTACGAGCGCTTCGAGCATTTCCACGCCACCTTCCACCAATACGTCGAAGCCCTGTCCGTTACGCCGTTCGCCAAGCGAGCCGTAGATCGGGGTCTCTCGGGGCTTCTCGTATCGCTCCTCCGGCTCGACGTGCCGGAGCTCACGCCCAACCCCGGCGCCGGAAGGCTCGATAGGAGCGCCCCGTACACCGACGAAGTCGTCCAGGAGATCGTCCGCCGCGCTTGGAACGTTAGCGCGAATCCGCAGTTGAAAGAGCTGATCGAGGAAACGCTGGAGGCCCGTCTGGACGAGTGGCGCCATGAGGCGGAAATGCCGGGGAGGAGCCTCGTCTACAAGGCGACCAGGAGCGCGGGGGCAGGAGGAGAGGCCGCACCGTTGCTGAAGACTCCAGACGTCCAGGGGTGGGAGCCCTTCACGCTCCTCAACTCGCTGCGTGACGTGGAGCCCTCCGTCTCGCTGATCAAGGTCGATCGCAAGGGCTCATCGGGCCTCCCCAGCTGGGGGCCGCCAGCGGAGGAGCACGGGTGAGCGCTAGCGGACCGACCCGGGTGGGAGAGCTGCGGCCCAGCCAGCTGCTGTGGAGCTTCGGGGTCGGGGCCGTGGTCGACCTCCCGAACTTCTCGGTGATGGTCCTGGGGTTGGACGATTGGGAGGAGGCTGCGGGTCAGGCCATCTTGGAGGAGCGGCTCCGGGCAGCCATCCGCCGCAGCCTGGGTCCGCAGATGGGCCGGTTGCTCGCCCCTCCTCGGGCGCCAGAGTCGGAAGGCCACTTCGACCCCTTCAGCGAGAGTTCCCGGATCGGCGTCCCCGTCGCCACCTTCCCCGAGTGGTTCCGATGCCCGATCTGCCAGTTGCTCGCCCCCTTGGAGACCCGGCTCTTCGAGTTCAAGCCGAACCCCTTCCGCCCCGACCAGGCTCGCTACGTCCACGCGCTCTGCAGTCGAGCACGAGGGAAGCCCCCGACAGCGGTCCCAGCGCGCTTCCTGGTCGCCTGCGAGAAGGGGCACATGGACGACTTCCCCTGGACCTACTTCGTTCACCGGGGCCAGCGGGCATGCAGCGGCACGTTGAAGTTCTACGAGGTAGGAGCCTCCTTGGAGACCGCAAACCTGTGGGTGGAATGCAACGAGTGCGGCAAGAAGCGGTCGATGGTCGAGGCCTTCGGGGGGCGTGACGAGCCGGCCCTGCCTGCGTGTCGCGGGCGACACCCCCACCTCCGTGAGGCGTCGGGCCACTGCACGGAGGAGCTCAAGGCCATCCTGCTCGGAGCCTCGAACAGCTGGTTCCCCGAGACGCGCTCGGTCCTGTCGGTGCCCACTCGAGCTGGCAAGCTCGCTCAGTTGGTCGAGGAGAAGTGGCTCTACCTGCAGAACGCGACGAGTCGTGAGGTCCTTAGGGCCTTCCTCCAGTCACCGGGTTTCAGCGAGTTCGCAGAGTTCGATGAGGGGGAGATCTGGGAGGAGGTCGACTCTTGGCGCTCTGCTCCCGGCGAGGGAGCCGGTAGCGACGAGGAGGAATCCGTCGACCTCAAGGCTCCGGAGTGGGAAGTGTTGTCAAAGCCCGACCCCGCGCTCAATGGGAAGGACTTCTGGTTGACGGAAGTTGCCCCGCCCCCCAAGTTCTCGAATGTGATTGAGTCGGTGGTGCTGGGAGAGCGACTCCGTGAAGTCAACGCCCTGGTTGGGTTCACCCGGTTTCGGTCTGGCGGCGAGTCCAGCCCGACGGAGGCTCGGATCCGCCGTGCTCCGCTCGCTAGCCAGGCTCCGAGCTGGGTTCCGGCGACCGAGGTTCGTGGAGAGGGAGTGTTTCTGAGGTTCCAGCTCGATCGACTGGGGGCTTGGGTGGGAACCGGGGGAGCCACGAGCCGCGACGGGATTCTCAGGGAAGCACACACCCACTGGCGTTCGGCACGTCGCCTCGATCCCCCCGAGGCGGGCTTCCCTGGGACGACCTACGTGATGCTGCACTCGCTTGCCCATGCGCTGATGCGGGAGTTCTCGCTTGAGTGCGGATACAACGCCGCGAGCATCAGGGAGCGCATCTATGCCCCGACGGAAGCGGGTGGGGATCGGGCAGGTGTCCTCATCTACACGGCGGCACCCGACAGTGAGGGGACGCTCGGGGGGCTCGTGAGCCTTGGCGAGCCGGAGGAGTTGGAACGGCTGCTCACCCTGTGTTTGGGGCGGGCCAGGCTGTGCGCTTCCGATCCGCTCTGTTCCGAGCACGATCCCACTAAGGATGGAACCCTCCACGGAGCGGCCTGTCACGCGTGCCTGTTCGTCCCGGAGACCGCCTGTGAGATCGGCAACCGATATCTGGACCGAGCCACGATCGTTCCAACCTTCCGCTCGTGGGAAGCGGCGTTCTTCGAGGCCGTGGGCGCGTGAGACCCGAGCTCCTCTCCCTCATGGATCACGTGTCGTTGATCGGGCAAGAACTCTCTCCAGATGCGATCGATCGTCTCGCTGAGCAGGTCGCGCGGCTTCCGACCGCTACGGCTGCTGGCCAGCTCACGGGGCCAACGCCACGGGAACGGGTATTGCTCAAACGATTGGTCGAGCTCTGGGCCGCGGTCGACATCGATCCCGTGGCGCTCTCCTTGGCGTTACGAGTGGCCCAGCGGACGGCTGCCCATGTCGGAAGCGAGCAGACCGTGGAACTCGTGTGGACCGGCCCTCGCACGGAGCAGGTCCCGGTTCGGCGAAACGACCAGGCGCTTCGAGAAGTGATCGACAGCGCCGAACGCGAGCTTCTGCTCGTGAGCTATGCGGTTTTCAACGTTCCGAAGATCGCAGAAGGGCTTGCAGGCGCCGTGGCCCGCGGAGCCACCGTGCGGTTGGTGCTCGAGTTCCAAGGCGCAGAGGAGGGGGATCAGGCCTACGATCCCTTTGTCGCCCTCGGCGCGCTGCCGGAACGAGTGGAGGTCTTCCATTGGCCGTTCGAGAAGCGCCAGCCGTTTGGGGCTGGCGGCAAGCGGGGCTATATCCACGTCAAGTGCGCAGTCGCTGACCGCTATCTGGCCTTTGTGTCGAGCGCGAACCTCACTGCCTATGCCATGGAGGCCAATATGGAGCTCGGAGTGCTGATTCGAGGCGGCAACCTACCCATGAGGATCGCGTCCCAGTTCGACGCGCTCATCTCGAACGGGACCCTGGAGCCGCGCCCGCGTCCAGCGGCCAGTCTTGAGTGAGACATGCCCCGTGGAGTCCCGCCACCGTCGTCTGAGGAAGCGCGGCGCCGGATGGAGGTCACCGGTCGGCGGGACACGGCTGCCGAAGTCGCTCTGCGCTCAATCTTGCATCGGATGGGCCTGCGGTTCCGTGTCGATCAAGCTCCCATCCCTGGGGTCCGTCGGCGCGCTGACCTCGTCTTCAAGTCCGCGCGTGTAGCGGTGTTCGTGGACGGCTGCTTCTGGCACGGGTGCTCTGAGCACGGCACTTGGCCCAAAGCGAATCCTGAGTTCTGGAGGGAGAAGATCGAGACCAACCGAAGGCGCGACGCCGACACGGATCGACGGCTCCGGGAGGCCGGATGGCTGGTCCTGCGGGTTTGGGAACACGAGGATCCAACAGCGGCGGCTCGAGTCATCAGGAGAACCGTTCGCCAACGTGCCAGGAGTCGATGAGATCGATGGTGGGTTGCATGCATGTTGCCGTTGAAGGCTGTATGAAGCGGCCGAGGGTCCCGAGGAGGCGCGTGGTGTGAAGCGCTTGGAGATAACGCCGAACCAGTTTCGAGTCGCGGACTTCATCGGCTGGCAACGGGAGGGCACTCTCGAGCTCAACCCACCCTTCCAGAGGCGGTTCGTGTGGAAGCCTGGCGCGCGCTCGTACTTCATCGACACACTCGTGCGCGGACTGCCTGTCCCGCTGATCTTCATTCGAGAGAGGGTCGATCTCGACACGCAGCAGGTTACCCGTGACATCGTCGATGGTCAGCAACGGCTCCGAACGGTTTTTGCCTTCGTGGACGAGGGCCTCCTTTCCGACTTCGACCCGGATACGGACCGATTCACGGTTCACCGGGAGCACAATGCAGACCTGGCCGGGAAGTCCTTCAAGGAGCTCGACAAGGAGACCAAGAACTACATCCTGGGATACCGATTCAGCGTGCAGATACTGCCTCCGGAGGTGGAGGACAGGGAGATCCTTCAGATCTTCGCCCGGCTGAACTCAACTGGCACGAGCCTGAACAAGCAAGAACTGCGCAATGCCGCTTGGTTCGGTGCCTTCAAGAGCCTGATGTACGACCTTGCGTACGAGCAGCTGGAGCGTTGGCTCAACTGGGATCTCTTCTCCGCCGACCAGGTCTCCCGGATGCTCGAAGTGGAACTCGTCAGCGACCTCATTGTAAACATGATGCAGGGACTTACCGGCAAGTCGCAGCGAGCCCTCGACAAGTTCTACGAGCGCTACGACGAGAGGCTGCCCGGGGCAGGGGAGATTGCTCGCCGCTTTCGCAACGTCATGGACTCCATCGACGAGGTCTATGGCGATCATCTGTTGAGACGGAGTTCTTTTAGCAGGCAAATGCACTTCTTCACGCTGTTCGTCTATGTCTACGACCGGATGTTCGGCCTGAAGGCCGACTTCCAGCGAAGAAAGGCCAAGCCGCTCCCTCGACACCTGCCGGCCCGAGTCAGCGAGGTCGACAGGCGCTTTCGCGAGGGTGATTTGCCGACGGAGGTCTTGGAAGCGGTGTCAGGAGCAGCTACTGATCTTGGTCGGAGGAGGACGCGACTCAACTTCCTCGCCTCCATCTGTGATGGCACGCCCCGCTAGCCGAGTCGCCGATGAACTGGCTGCTCATGCCAGGGGGCTCAACCAGTACCTTCGGCGGATCGAGCGCCTGTTCGTGGAGCGTCGGCTTCCCCGGGCTGATGTGCATCGGGCGTACGGTGGCGCGTTTCTCTCGTTCTACGTGGATCTTGAGCGGGCTATCGAGAACCTCTTCATGGGACTGTTGATGCGCCGACTGGAGGTCTCGCGGCGTGGCGTGCGCCCGTTGGTGGTGATCAACTCCGAGGCGGTGGCTCGGAAGGTGGTGCGGGGCGAGCGGCGATACGTGGACTGGCTGCCCTATCACCTGACGCGGGATCGGGCCGAGGCCTTTCTCGCCGGGGGGGAGCCGTTTTCCTCCCTCACCGATCAACAGGCCCGACCCCTGGAGCGGGTGAGGATAGTTCGAAACGCGCTCGCACACGGCGGAGAACACGCGATGCGGCAGTTCCACAAGACATTCACCGACGGCGTCAGGCTTCCTTCGGAACAGCTGCGGCCTGCTGGGTATCTGAGGGGCCAACATGCCGTGGGACATACCCGGTTCGAGAGCCTGCTTGCTGAATCGATTCTCGTAGTCCGGACTCTAGCCCGGTAGCGCTCGACCGTGGCATAGAGGCGACCCCAGTCGGTACTTGCACTCTCCAGCGGGAGTGGTGGTCAGCGTGGGTAGTGGGGCATCAGCTCCCGTGCCAGGTATCTGGTCGGACGCGCTTCCGGATCGCTCTGCACGAAGATAACACACTCTTCTCCACCCAATTCGAAGATCCAGTCGAGGCATGCACCACATGGTGTGAACCGCTCACGACGGGCGGCGATGAAGACGACCTTGGGGTGGCCTCTACCTCCCGCGACCATGGAGCTAAGCGCGGCGACCTCGGCGTGGATGTCGTGCGAGCGAAAGCGATGCTCCACATTGCAGCCGACAAAGATGCGATCCGACTCATCGAGGATTGAGCAGCCGACTGCTGTGTTGCCCAGAATTCTCGCCCGCTCCCGCACTTCCCAGGCGGCTTTGCGCAGGTCAGTTGGCGGCTCGGTGGGCCCTTTCATGCGACGCTACCGGTCACAGAACGCTGGACGTTATAGGCGACCTGACGCCAGCGGTCCTGTTGGTCGAGAGTTTCTGATGCGGCCCATAGGTTCTCCAACAGCGGCTCAACGGCTTGAATCCAGTCCCCCGGAGGGTTTGTCAGGAGCAATGCACGCTCCAACTCCTCAAGGGTGCGCTCGTCGCCGATGAGGCCCTCCACACGTTCAGCGAGACGATCCAGGACGCTCTGGCGAACCGACTCATCTCGGGCGGCTCCCTCCACTAGTGAGCGGATTGCGCCATACCGGACCCATCGATCCGGATCCGATAGGGCGGCAAACAGGGCCTCGACGGCCCCCGGAGAGGGATGAGCTCCTAGTGCATGGGCCACGCGCCATCGGAGGGTCGCGTCGGAGGCCTCGCTCAGGAGCGTTCGCAACCGAGTCTGCTGGAGTGGACTCAGCCTCACGCGCCTCAACACATTCGCGGCAGTCCACCCAGTCAGTGAGTCCGCGTCGGTGATGAGCTCCACCACCTCGCCTGGCGCGTCAGCACCGGGCCGGATCGTAAAGAGGCGGCGCCAGTCATGGAGTTCAGACGACGTGAAGTCAATCGAACCCACGACGTCGAGCAATTCATTCAGATCGGCAACCTCAAGGAAACGTCTCGCCAGCGCCGAAGGGAACAGCCGGAGCGCATCGGTAACACGCTCGGCGGTCGCGCGGATGATGTCCGTGCGCCTCTCGGCGAGCATAGCGAGCAATGCCGTCTCCATGTCACGACTCACCTCGACGGACCCCAGGTTGCGTCCCTTGGCCAGGGCGTATGCGCTCCCGTAGAAGTTCCAGTCGTAGATCCTCCTGAGGAGGCGATCGGCCGACCCGGACTCCTCCATCTGCTCAAGGGTCAGTGAGAGCGCATCGAACGAGCTGGCCCGGAAGGTGACCGCGTCGAATGAGTCTCTTGCCCACAACGAGGGGTGCGTCGCCAGCCAAACGGATGCGAGGTAATCGTGGAACAGGTGGTGCTTGAAGTACGCACTTCCGTTATCGGAGGCGATGGCTCCTGCGCTCACCAGCATGGCTGTGGCCGATTCTCCGGCTGTCGCCTTGAACGACGCGAGATCGAAGGTACGAGTTTGCCGCGCCGCATACGCTTCGAACGCCGCCCGAGCTGAAGCCTCGATCTGCCCGTGAGTAAAGCCAACGTGGCGGACGAAGTATGCATGAAATGTGACGGACCCCGAGCTGGAATCCAAGCCCTCCTTGAGAGCCATGTCGAGGAAGAAGGCCATCCCGAGCAGGCCTTCTGAGAGGCCCGGGGTCGTCTCTCTCTTGAGCACCCTGGCGATCTCCTCACCGGACAGCCTTCCGACCCGGGCCAAGCCCCAGCGCTCGCCGGGGAGCATGCGTCGAATCAAGCGATCGGTGACCACAACTGCGGACGCAGGGTGGCGGCGGGCAAAGGAATCCAGGCACTCCAGGATGTCCTGACCGATGTGAGCAGGCACCTCGTTCAGACCATCCACGAGGATGAATCGAGGTTGGTCTGCTGGGAGGGCAGCGAGCAGGTCCTCGTCGACCGTTGGCTGGGCAACCTGAGAAAGGAGGATCTTGGCTCTCATGATGTTGTTACCTCGCCATGATTCCCACGCGTCGAAGAGTGGAGGGCGCCATGCCCTGAGATCGACGAGGACCGGGTAGTGGCCGTCTCGCATCGCCTTCAGAAAGACGCGACGGAGGATCGAGGTCTTGCCGGTGCCTCCTTCGGCATGCAGGATGACGCGCCCCCGCTTCCGGGCCTCCTCAAGGACGTCGTCAATAGGAGTAGTACGCGGGTAGCTCCCAATCAAGAGTTCGTCATACGTCTCGCTCCAGCCAATGGTGAAGCGGAATGCCGGCTCCCATACTTCGAGAGCGGAGGCCACCTCCTCGACGGCCTGGCGCAGGTCCTCGGTGGTCTGTGGCCTCGTTGCATCACGCGCCCCTCGGGTGTTCTCGTCGGCGGTCGGCGGTTACCAGGAAGAGCCTCGCAACGGCGCGGGTGAAGACAGCGGCTACGCAGGCAGCGTATGGCTTCCACCTCGCGCGCTCCTCCACATTGTCTCGTGTGCTCCCCTCTGGGAGGGGCTCGGTCGCCACTCGGACCAGGTCGGAGATTCCGCGGACGACTAGGAACCGGGGATTGTAGTCGACGGCTGTGCGCGCCTCGTGGACGGCGCGAGCGACTCCAACGGACTCCATGTCGATCGCCACGGCATCGCTGAACTCTTCGATCACTTGCCGCTGCCACTCGCTGGCAGGGTCTCCGAGAATCTTCTCCCCCGCGACCAGGCTTCCGACGATCACTTTGGGAGAACCATCGGCGGGCCTCGGCACGGTCACATCCGCCATCCAGCCAGCGTCTGTCCTAGCTGGATTAGCGTAGCTCTCGCGAACGCCGACAGAGGGCTGGTCGTAGGCGTAGTAGCGACGTAGCGGTCAAGTCCTGAAGCTCCTGTAAACGCGGCGACCTGAGTCACGCTGCGCTCCTCTTCCTCCTCCGCACCTCCTTCTTCTGATCCTCCGGACGTTCGTCGATACCGAGCTCGCGACGAAGCAGGTGGAGCTGCTGGCGTTCGAGATCGGAGACCGCGATCCTCTGCCAGCGGTCGGAGACGTGGATCAACGTGGCGAACACGAGCTTCATGGCGGCCTTCTCGTCGAGCAAGCGCGGGATCACCTTCGTGCGCCGGCGCTCCTCCTCGAAGGTGCGCTTGAGCAGGTTCGTGGTCCGCACGTTGATGCGGTGCCGGGCCGGGACCCGAAGGTGCGCGAGCGACGCCTCCAGATCGTCGGCCATGCACGCCATCGCCGATGGGAACCGATCGGTGAAGCGCTCGAGCACGGAGGAGGCCATCGCCTGGCCGGCCTCGAGCGTCGGGGCGTCACGAACGGCCCGGACGTGGGCCAGGATCTCCTCGGCCTGATCGGCCGGGAGCTTGGAGCGGATGTTGGCCATCTTGTGGTACCAGCACCGGACCCGGAGGCTCTTTCCGAAGACCTGTCCGATGGCGTTGATCAGCCCGGGAGCGCCGTCGGCCGTGACGGTGGTGGGGATCCGAAGGCCGCGGCGGACCATGTGGCGGAAGAACTCGGTCCAGCAGGCCTCGGACTCCTTGTTGCCCACGGCCAGGTGCAGCAGGACCTTGCGACCGTCGGTGGTGATGCACCAGGCCGCGAGCACGCCCTCCTTGGCCCCGAAGCGGCGGAGCGACTCGTAGATCGCATCGGCGAACAGGTACTCCACCTCGATCCCCGACAGGTCGCGGGAGCAGAAGGCCTGTAGTCCTCCCACAGCCGATCGGTGATCTCGCTGACGGCGCTCTTGGAGATGAGCAGCTCCCCGGTGGCGTCTCGGAAGCAGTCCTCGACGTCGCGCGTGGACAGGCCCCTCGCGTACATCTCCGTCACCAGCCGTTCCAGCACCTCGGAGTTGCCGGACAGGAACTCCATCAGCCGCGATCGGTAGGGCTCCTCGCCGCCCCGGACCTGCGGGACGCGGACCTGCACCGGGCCCTCGCCGGTGGAAAGCCGGGCGTCCTCGTACCCGTTGCGCCACCCGCGGTGCTCCTCATCGGTCCGCTCGTAACGGTCGCGGCCCAGGTGGTCGGCCTGCTCCTGCTCCAGGGCCTGCTGGGCGACGTAGCGCAGACCGAGCTCGGCCAGGGCGGAGACGATGTTCGTCCCCGGATCCGTGCCGGCGGTGAGCAGGCGGTCGATCTCCTCACGCACGATCGTGCTGGGCGCTACCCTTCTCATGGCCTGGGCCTCCTTTCGGTCGACTGCTCGGTCTTCCGAATTGAAGCTCAGGCCGCTCTCCGTTTACAGGAAGGCTAGGACGTCACCCGACGTAGCTGTCCCAACCGACCAAGCTTCCGAAACTCCGCGTAGTGGAGGTAGGAGGGAACCACCACGTCGCCCGGGGCTACGTTGTCTCTTCCCTCTATGCCGCCCCCGATCCCCACCACCGTAACCAGCTCAGGACGAAAGTCCTCCACCATCCTGCTGGCGCATGACGTGGCAGGGACGTTGGCACGGTCCGGGATCTGGCGAACGACAACATCGAGGCGCTCAGAGTCGGGCGTGTAGTAGGGGGAGTCCGGGATGTGGGTGGTTGCCTCGAATGCAGTCCTCACGGACTCGAACTCCTCGTCGAGAATGGTGAGGACGGCGATCCTGGCAGTACCCAGCCGCCCCGATTCCACGCTACCTCCACGACCCTGGTTGGGAAGATCTCAAGGATACGCGCGCGGAGGCGCTGCTCCGAGGGAGTGAGGAACGAACGGGACCCGCGCTGACCCTCCTTCGTCAGCGCAGTAGTCTCCCCGAGTGATGCAGGCTCAGTGATCACGGGAGTGACTGTACCGGCCGCCGGTGACAAAGAGCGCCGGGGACAACGGTCGCTCTCCAGCGAAGCGCGCTTGGCGGAGTCCGGAGACTCGTCACATTGATTCCGCGCTCGGGTACCCGGGGCTCAGTCTGACAGATTGCGGAAATAGACCGTATCCATGCCCACGCTTCGCCACGAGGAACTGCGAATCCGTCGACTCACCCAGTCGTCGACGCAGCCGATATAGGGCCTGGTGGACTTTGTTGGGGTCGGCCCATGGCTCACCCCACACATCCTCGAGGAGCGTGCGCGCAGGCGTCAGTCGACCTGCCCGGGCGGCGAGATAGGCAGCGAGAGAGAGCAGCAGCGGAGAGACGTTGAGCTCCTCGCCGTTCCAGACGAGCCGGCGGGCCGAGAGGTCGACCGTCAGGGGACCCGCGGCCACGATGCCCACGGCATGCAAACGGCCGGAACGGCCTAGCCGGCTGACCTTCAGGGCGACCTCCTCCGGCTCCAACGAGTGAGGGAGAGCATCAAGACACCCGGCCTCCAAAGCCCGGACGCGCTCCCTGGCATCGTCGTTGAGGGCCACGACACGAAGTCCCTCAGCGCGAAACTCCCCGAGGAGGAGTCGCGCTCCTCTGACGTTCGTGTCGAGTAGCACGAGGGCGGGCGTGGATCGCCGTGCCCAGAACACCGCTTGCGGGGGTGTCGAGGCCTGGGCGGATGGGATCCCTCGGCTCTGAAGCGCGCCGACGATCTCTCCGCCTCGGGCAGGCCCCGGGGTCACCACCAACACGATCCGCGAAGCGGACAGGGGGGAGATCCCCTCCCCGTCGCGCGGATCGGCCCTGAGGGCGCGATCTCGAGCCATGACGGGCTCCTGGGATCTGGTCCCTTCGGGTAAAGACACATCCTGCCTCCGGCACGGCCCAGCCGCAACCCGGGTGTTCGGGCGACGGCGGGATGCCCTATCGGCTGAAGTTCTCCCTCGCTCGCGGGCACTCCGCTGTCTAGTCCCACCTGATGCGCGACGGAACGGTTCCGGGAGATCGGTGACACCTCCCTTGGTTTGAACTCCTCCGTCGTTACCGTCGGTGGTGGCTCCAGATCACCTCCTCCTTCTCCA
>Ga0070741_10004197_pt1 | contig 34000 bp, 35 predicted proteins | sample Coa_R1_4_FD_66440 | JGI IMG/M metagenome (GOLD analysis project Ga0070741, IMG submission 66440) | Surface soil microbial communities from Centralia Pennsylvania, which are recovering from an underground coalmine fire - Coalmine... | ecosystem: Environmental > Terrestrial > Soil > Unclassified ... | reverse complement strand
GGCCGACGGCGCGAACATCGCGTGGGCGATCGCGGGCGGCGTCATCTTCAACGCGGCGAACCTGCTGCTCGTCGCCGGCATCGACATGGCGGGCCTGGCCGTCGCATTCCCCGTCGCGATCGGCATCGCGCTCGTCGTCGGCGTCGTGCTCAGTTACGCGATCGATCCGCGCGGCAATCCCGTGGCGCTCGCGTGCGGCGTCGCGCTCGCGCTCGTCGCGGTGTTCTTCGACGGCCGCGCCTACGCCGCCCTGACGCGCGGCGCCTCGCCGGTGTCGCGCAAGAGCCTCGTCGTCTGCGTCGTGTCCGGCGTGCTGATGGGATCGTTCGCGCCCTTCGTGACGCGGGCGCTGACGAGCGGCCGCGCGCTCGGTCCGTACAGCATCGCGGTGTTCTTCACGCTCGGCGCGCTGCTCTCGTGCTTCGTCGTCAACGTCTACTTCATGCGGCGGCCGCTCGTCGGCGATCCCGTGGACTTCAGCGGGTTCCGACGCGCGCGCGGCGCCGATCACCTGCTCGGGATCCTCGGCGGGTTCGTCTGGGGAACCGGGACCGTGTTCAACTTCGTCGCCGCCAGCTTCGTCGGCGTGGCGATCTCGTATGCCATCGGTCAGGCGGCGCCGATGGTCGCGGCGCTCTGGGGTATTGCCGTGTGGCACGAGTTCCGCGGCGCGCCGGCGCGCGCGTGGACCTACGTCGCGCTGATGTTCGCGTCGTATGCGGCGGCGCTGGCGGTGCTGGCCAGCGCGTACGGCGCGGCCTGATCGACGCGAGCCGTCGCCCGACGAGGGTCATCCGGCCGCGCGATGGCTCCTGCCGGTTCGAAGTCCCGAAAACGGACACCGTCGGCGATCGGACGAATCGTCTTGACCTTCTACTACCGGGCGCAGTAGTGTCCGCTCCTTCGCTGGAGGAGTGGACTATGGTCAACAGACCGGACCGTTCGTTCTTGGTCTTGCGGACCGCATCGATTGCGAGCATCGGCCTCGCGATAGCGGTGACCGTCACGGTAGCCCGTCACCCGCGCCCCGCGCCAGGAACCGCGGCGGCCGAGTTCTTCAAAAAGGGAGATCCCGATAAGGGGCGCGACAACAAGCGCGCCATCGTCGGTCCGAACGATACGCGGTGGCCCGACTACACGGCCGACGTCGAGGCGTATTTGCTGCGCGCGTACCCCGGGACCGACATCCCCGGCGATGCCACCGTTGCCGCCTACGCGGGGTGGTCCGGCTTGAACGGCGGCGCGCACTCGGCCGGCGCCTGGCAGCTGATCGGGCCGAGCAAGGCGACCTATCCGGGCGTCCTCGATCAGTTCCTGTTCGACGGGGCGCAGTACGTCGCGAGCGGCAGAGTCACGGCCATGGCGATCGGACCGAGCTGCAGGCCTGGCGCGTGCCCCCTCTACGTCGCCGCCGCGGGCGGCGGCGTGTGGCGAGCCAAGGACGCGCTCGCCGGCAGCCCCGTCTGGACGTACGTGTCCGGCAGCTTCGGCACGAACGCCATCGGATCGCTCCTCGTCGATTCGCGCGATGCGTCGGGCAACACCGTGTACGCCGGCACCGGCGAGCCAAACGCGTCGAACGACTCGGAGGCGGGCGTCGGCATCTACAAGACGACCGACGGCGGCGCGACGTGGGCGCTCGTGCCGGGCAGCAACATCTTCTTCCAGCGCGCCATCGGGCAGATGGCGCTCGACCGCAGCGGCAACCTGCTCGTACCGATCGCGAGCTCGATTCGCGGCGTCAGCTCGGTGACGAGCGGCGCCTCGTCGAGCGGCAACGCGGCGCATCCGCTGGTGACGCGCGGGCTGTACCGCCAGACGGGCGCCACCTTCACCCTCATTCGCGCGTCGGCGCCGGTGCGCGGCTCCACGACGGTGAAAGTCGATCCGACGCACGCCGGCGTCATCTACGTCAACGACTTCTCGCAGGGTATCTGGCGCTCGACGGACAACGGCGCGACGTGGGCCCAGATCAAGACGGCGCTCAACAGCGCCGCCAGCACCGACCGGGCCGAGTTCGACGTGACGACGCTGCCGAACGGCAACACGCGGATGTACGTCGGCGTCGGCAACCAGCAGGCTCCCGCCGCGCGCGTGTATCGCACCGACGACGCGTCGGGCGCCGCCGCGTTCACCGACCTGACCACGACGCAGAACGTCGACTACTGCACGGGGCAGTGCTGGTACGACAACGTCGTGTACACGCCGGCGGGCTCGCCCGACATCGTGTACCTCGGAGGGTCGTTCTCCTACGACCAGGTGCACGGCGCGTCGAACGGCCGCGCGTGGCTCCTGTCCACCGACGGCGGCGCCACGTTCAGCGACATGACGCAGGACGGCGACCCGAACCACGCCGAAGGGATGCACCCCGACGAGCACGCCATCGTGACCGTTCCAAGCAACCCGCTGCAGTTCATCACCGGATCGGACGGCGGCGTGATGCGATCGGACGGCAGGTTCGTGAACGTGTCGGCGAAGTGCGCCGCGCGCGGCCTCGACGCCGCGGGCGCCGCGCTCTGCGCGAGCCTCCTGGCCCGCGTGCCCAACCAGCTCGTCGACATGAACGACGGCCTGTCGACGCTGCAGTTCCAGAGCCTCTCGGTCAGCGCGCAGCGGCCGCAGAACCTGCTGCAAGGCGGCACGCAGGACAACGGCACGTTCCAGTACAACGGCTCGCGGAACGTGTGGCCGCAGCTGATCTACGGCGACGGCGGACTCTCCGGGTTCAACGCCGGCGACGACACGCTGCGCTTCAACACGTTCACGGGGCAGGCGAACGACGCCAACTTCCACAACGGCGATCCGACGAAGTGGGTGATCATCTCGGCGCCGATCCTGTCGAGCCCCGAGAGCTCGTACTTCTATCCGCCGGTCATCGCCGATCCGCACGCGGCGATGGCGGGGTCGATCTTCCAGGGATCGCAGTCGGTCTGGCGCACGCAGGACTGGGGCGGCAACCCGTCGTACCTCGAGGCGAACTGCCCCGAGTTCACCACGTCGGCGACGCAGCCGGGCTGCGGCGATTTCGTGCGCATCGGCGGCGCGCCGTCGACCGACCTGACGTCCGCGGCGTGGGGCACACGCGCCGGCGGAGCCGTCGCCTGGCTGACGCGGACAGCGCAGAACACGGGCACGCTGTGGGCGGCGACCGGCACCGGCCGCGTGTTCATCACCGACAACGCGAATGCCGCGGCGGCGTCGGTCGCCTGGCAGCGCCTCGATCCCGCCGGCCTCGTCGATCCGCCGCGCGCGATCAGCGCGATTGCCGTCGATCCGGCCGACGCGCATCACGCGTTCGTCTCGTACAACGGCTACACGGCGAACACGCCGACGCGGCCCGGCCACGTCTTCGAGGTCACCTGGTCGGGCACCGGCACGGCGACATGGGCCGACCGCAGCTACAACCTTCCGGATTTCCCGATCACGGCTGTGGCGTACGACGATGTGCGCGGCGATCTCTACGCGGCATCGGACTTCGGGGTCATGAAGCTGCCGTCGGGAACGACGACGTGGGTCGTGGCGGGCAGCGGACTGCCGATGGTGGAAGTGGCCGGCCTGACGATCGTCCCGTCGCAGCGCGTCCTGTACGCGGCCACGCACGGGCGCAGCGCCTGGGCGCTCGCGCTGCCGTAGCGGGGTGGCGGCGGCGTAGAAAACGTCGAACCTGGAACCGAGCGCTCGAGACGATCGGGTTCTCGGTTCCGGGTTGCGGCGCCATCGGCTCGTCGACGGGGCGGATCGCCGCGACCGCCTCGTCGACACGCACCGCGTCAATGCTCAGGTGGCGTGCGCGCGGAGCAGTGGACGCGAAGACCGCGGGCACGTCGATCTGCACGCCGCGGATTCGGCGCCGGGACGCCGACGGCACCCGCCGCGGCACGTGCCGCGCGTCTTCGGTACAATCGTTGTCTATGCCCAGGCACTCCCCCGACATGCTCGAACTCGCTCGACGCGGCGCCGAACACCGGCTGGCCGAACTTCACGCGGAGATCGTGTCGCTCATCAAGGCGTTCCCGCATCTCAGACGCGCGCGCGGAGGCCGCCGCAAGCCGCGGATCGACGTGTCGGCCGAACCGGCGGCGACGATCGATCGTCCGGCTCGCAAGCGACGTCCGTTGTCGGCGGCGGGTCGCAGAAAGATCAGCGAAGCGCAGAAGAAGCGGTGGGCCAGGCAGAAGCGGCAGTCGAAATCGCCGCAGCCGGCCGCGAAGGACTCGAAGCTCGGGTGACTATTCCTTCCAGGTGAGGCACGTTACACTGTCCGGGCCGGCATTCGACACGACGAACGGGCCGAAACACGCAAGCTGCCAACGATGGAAATAGAGATCAATCTTCAGATTCCCACGGTCAAGGACCCGATCAAGGGCGCGGACGGATGGCCCATCAACAACGCGGACGTCCGGCTGCTGAAGCGGATAGAGATCGAACGCCTGCCGAAGGTCGGCGATCAGATCGCGCTGTCGGCGCGGCCCGACGTCGTCTTTCAGGCATCGGTGACGCGCAGCGACTGGCACGAGGAGAAGGAGTTGTTCGTCGTCGCGTGCCGGTACTCGCTGCGGTCGATTCCGAGGGCCGAATACCTCGCGTTGATGGCCGATCCCGAGTGGACCCGCAAACCGCTTCTGGGTTGATGAACATCGAGGTTAGTCGCGACGCTCCTGCCGGCGCGGGCGAGCGTGGCTGGGCACGCCGCCGGGTTCGACCGGTCGCCATTCGACGTTGAAGCTTCCGCGGTAGCCAAACAGCGGTCCCCAGACTCGATTCCGCACGTCGACGACGACCCGGAAGCCACTGGCGGCCTCGTCGTACCATTCCCGAACGTCGGCGATTCCGCTGAACAGCAATGGGAACGTGAACCCGATCGCGTGTTCGTAAAAGCGCTGGGCGCCGGAACGCAAGCGCAGTCCGCCTTCCTCGTCGACCCACACGTCGATGTCGACGGCGAGATGTTCGTGCGAGCCGAGGTAGTCGATGATTCGGCCGCGAGCCTCGCTGTAGATCATGTACGCGTCGAATCGTCGCGTGCGACGCGACTCGAACGTGCGAATCCATGACACGGTTTCCCGCCCGAATGGATCGACGAACGCGTAGTTCTCGATCGTGAACGGGATGTTCCGGCCGGTCTCCGGGAACATGATCCGCCGCCACGACCCGACGCGCAGGAACGGTTCGGTGAAGAAACGGCCTTTCCAGATTTCGTCCATGACGCCGGTGCCCACGGCCGCGACGCCGTCCGCGCTCGAGAAGCCGAATCGCCGCTGAATCTGCGGGTGCAGACGGTTGAAGTCGCTGCCCAGCGCGCGCTGATAGATCGAATTCATCGCGTCTCCATGGCCGGACGCCGTCGACAACGGGCGGCAGACGGCACGCTTCCGATGACGAAGAGATCGATCGAGGCGATTGCGGCCACGGCGACGTTGAGAGCGAACGGATTGAATGCCGCCGCGAAGAACGATGGAGAGGAGATCGCCACGGCGAGTGTGGCGATCGGCATGGCCACCAGGCACACCCACGCCGGCCATGCCCTCGACCATCCGGCGAACAGCGCGGCGGCCAGGGCGAGTTCGGCGAACCCGAGAGCCGTCACCGCTCCGGTGGTCAGTCGCGCCGGCACGCCCGCGGCGGCCAGCAGCGCGATCTCGTCAACGTGCCGCGTGAGGAGCTTTGGCACGAGTCCCTGATACGCGAACACGATCGCAAGCGCCGTGCGAGCGGCGACGTGGATCGCCGTCTGGCGGACTGCCATCCGCGGATCGACGTGGTCCTCGACCCACAACCGCAGCCGATCGAAACTCCAGGCCGTCGCCCAGCCGATCAGCGGTCGAAAGACCAATCGATCGAAGAGGGCGCCGGAGGCTCCGAATCGGCTCCTGTAGTCGTACCGCGTGAGGAATCGAACTCCGTCCCGTGTCGGGACGTACCTCCAGTACCCGCCGCCGTCGCGAATGATCGACAGCGGTGCGTCGGACGAGAACTTCAGCGCCGACATCGCGCCGCCGTCGGGCAATCTCCGATGGCCGTCGGTTTCCCCTTCGCCGGCAATTTCGAATCCGAACCCGATCCGCGTCGCATAGCGACAGCGCTGCGGCGAGCTGTCGTCGGCGCGAGGAATGCAGTCGATCTTCGTGAACCGCAGATCCCACCGCTCGTGCAGCTGCGGCGTCTGGGTGTGCGCCCAGCGCGTGTCCATCGGCGCGCGGACCAGGATCTCGACGTAGATGCTCATGACCGTGCGGCGATCGCGCGCCGCATCGCGGCGGCGGAATCGCGCCGAAACCGCGCCTGGAGGAGGCGCACGATGGGGTGGCCCATCCACGCCAGCGCGCTCTGCGCGCGCGAAACAGCGCGAATCCGGTACGTCACGTCACCGCGTTGCGGATCGAGCGACACCTCGAACAGCTCCTCTCCGCTCTCGGCGTGGTTCGTGAGCGTTCCGTACGCGAATCCGAAGGCATCGCGGCCGTCGGGCCCGCCGACCTGGTAGAGGACCCGGGCGCCGTTCAACGACCAGAATCCGAGGTGTCGAATCAGCAGCGCGACATCCGTTCCCGTGTCGACCGACAGCTTCGCGGGAAACGCCTCGACCCAACCGAGATCGAAGTGCCTCCAGGCCGCCAGCGCGAGGCGCGCGCTTTCGAAATCCCGTTCGCCGCGGCCGACGGCGACGACGTGTTCGCCGACTCCGCCGGCCGTCGAACCATCTCTCACGATCCCGATCGGGCCGTATGACAACGGCAGGCGGCGGGAGCGATCGAGAAATCCCGCGATCTCGCGCGGACTCGGACGTGTCAACAGGAACATCGTTCGGCTTACGCCGCGGCCGGGTTGCCAAAGAGCCCTTCGCGGATCAATGCGTCGAACGCGATCACGAATCGCCGAATCGGCGGAAGGCGAAGCGTCAGAGCCGCCGAGGGCAGGAGCTGATCGGTCAACGCGACCAGCGCGCTGGTGGCGCGCTGGTTTCGCGTCTTGTCGAGCAGCCACCAGAGGAGCACCGCGAGGTGCACGAGATAGAGAAGGCGGCCCAACGCACCGGCGATGGGCCCCTTCGGCGCATCGGTCGCGCCTGCGACGGCATCCTCGAACACCTGCTGCACGCGCACTCTCGAGAACGCCGTGCCTTCCGCGAACACGCCGTCGTCGGGGTCGCCAATCAGGACCGGAATGAGCGCGCGCAGCGCCGTGCGGTGCGGTTGCAGCGCGCGAAGGCTCGTCTCGAGCGCGAACACGAATCGATCACGCCACCTGCCCGGCTTCATCGCCGCCGCGTGCCGGGCGAAGTCTCGAGACAGTTCTTCGTACAAGGCGACGATCACCGCCTGCTTGCTGGGGAAATACCGGTAGAGCAGCCCCACGCTGACGTGCGCGGCCCGTGCGATATCGCGGAGCGTCGTCGCCTCGTAGCCCCGCTCGGCGATCATCCGGACCGCGGTCTCGTACAGGCGCTGTCGGGCTGCCGCTCCTTGCGGCGACTGTCCCGGCGGACGGCCGCGCCGGCGGGGCTTGACATTTTCGGTAAACATGTTCATTAATATTAAAGCATGAGCGATTCGCCCGCGCAAGCGTCGGCCGGCGCCCACCTGGTGCTGTATGACGGCGTGTGCGGTCTGTGCAGCCGTCTTCTGCAGTTCCTGCTGCGCCGCGATCGGCGCCGGGTGTTCAGGTTTGCGTCGCTCCAGAGCGCCGTCGGCCGCTCCATCGTCGAGCGGAGCGGCGGGAACCCTGCCGAACTGACGTCCTTCTACGTGGTGGCGGATTACGAGACGACGGCGGCGCGCGTGTTCGCGAGGAGCGACGCCGCGCTGTTTGTTGCGGGGGCGTTGAGCTGGCCGTGGAAGGCGGCGCGATGGCTGCGCGTCGTGCCGCGGGCGGTCCGCGATCGCGCCTACGACCTCGTGGCGCGAAACCGGTACCGTGTGTTCGGGCGCTTCGATCGCTGTCTCGTGCCGAGTCGGGAGTTCCGAAATCGGTTCATCGACTGAACGAGCGGCACGGGCGGCCGAAGGAATGGGAGATTCGCGTGATGCTCGCGCCTGTTCTCACGACGCGATCGCGGCCGTGGTCGTGGCGGACCGCTGGACGACCTGCGAATCGCGGTCGGCTCCGATCTCGGGCAACACGAACCGCGGGATCAGCGAAGCAGCGGGTGCGAAGCGATGAAATTGGTGGACCAGACGGGAGTCGAACCCGTGACCTCATGAATGCCATTCATGCGCGCTCCCAACTGCGCTACTGGCCCACGCTGGTGAGGTCGATTGACGCCGAACACCCATCGTAGCACGCCGGCCGCCGCTCTTCCACTCCCGACCTCGGCCCGTCACCAGGCCGCCGCGCCACCACCGGCCCACCATCGGGCTTCGCCGAGCGCGTCACCTTCGACAGCACGCCTTCGAGCAGCGGAGTCATCGCCGGCAGCTGCCGCGCGCGGATGACGAGGTCCCACAACGGCTCGAACTTCTTCCACCCGACCGCATAGCACCAGTGCTTCGCCCGGTGCTTGAACGACCCGTGCGACCGCGCCGCCCGCGCAATCGCGCTCCAGCGGTAGAACTCCTCGTACGCGCGGTGGTAGCCCTCCTCGAGCGCGCGCGCTGTCAGCCGCGCCGGCCGAAAGACGACGTGGCGCGTGTCGTACAGATCCCAGTTGTCGGTGACGATCCGCCTCTGCGCCTGCAGCCGCGCGAACAACGCCGTGCCCGGATACGGCGTCTGGATGTGAAAGGTCGCCGTCGTGACGCCGCGCTCGATCGCCCAGTCCACCGTTCTCCGGAACACGTCCTCCTCGTCGTCGTCCATGCCGAAGACGAAGCTGCCGTTGATCATGATGCCGAGCCCGTGCAGGCGGTCGGCGACCGCCGCGTAGTCGCGTCCGAGATTCTGGCGCTTGTTGGCGCGCGCGAGATTCGCCGGCGCGAGCGTTTCGAAGCCGACGAACAGGCTGCGCAGCCCGGCCTCCGCCGCCCGCTCGACGATCGTGCCGTCGAGGATCGAGTCGACGGTCGCCGCGCCCTGGAACAGCCGGCCCATGCCGCGCATGCCGTCGAAGAGCGCCGCGGCGAATCGCTTGTCGCCGAACAGGTGATCGTCGAGAAAGTAGAGATGGCGTCCGGGCAGCCGCTCGATTTCGGCGAGCGCATCGTCGACGCGCTGCGTGTAGAAGGATCGCCCGCCCGCGAAGAACGCGTCCTTGTAGCAGAAGTCGCAGTGCTGCGGGCAGCCGCGTGTGACGACGATCGAGTTCGGCACGAGGTACGACCGGCGGTCGATCAGATCGCGGCGGACCGGCGGCAGCGCCGTCAGCGTCCGGCCCGACCTCGACACGTATCGGCGCGCCGGACTTCCGGCGCGGAAGTCCGCGAGGAACCGCGGAAACGTCTGCTCGCCGGGCCCGAGGAACACGGCGTCGGCATGCGCGGCGGCCTCGTCGGGCATCGAGGTGACGTGCAGCCCGCCCAACGCCACGAACGACCCGCGCGCGCGATAGTGGTCCGCGAGCGCGTAGGCGCGGCGCGCGCTGGTGATGTACACCTGGATGACGACGAGGTCCGGGCGGTCGTCGGTGCGCAGCCTGGCGACGTGCTCGTCCTCGATCCGCGCCTCGTCGTCGGGTCCGAGGTACGCCGCAAGCGTCGCGAGGCCGAGCGGCGGGAACAACGAGTACTTGATCGGGCGCCAGTACGGGCTCGTCGCCTCGGTGAGCGCGGGGAGGACGAATTTCGCGCGGAGGGCGCGCACGCTTAACTTTGTATCGTAAAGTTATCTGCAGTGTCAAACGCCGGCGTCCGGAGCCGGCCGCGGCAACGTGCCACGCTGGTACCTGGTACGTGCCAGGTACGTGCCAGGTAGGTACCAGGTACGTGCCAGGTACATCGGCCACGACCGGGCGGGCCGGACCAACCCGGTGCGATCTTGATCCAGATCAATGGCCCCCCGGCGACGCGCGCGCCAACATGGCGCCATGACGCTTGGCGTGCGGGAAGCCGCTCTCCTTGCGCGGCTGCACGGGAAACGATCGCGAGCGCACGAGCCACGATCCGTCGGCGAACTGCGTCCGCAGCAGGAAGGCGACGCCGCGCCGATAGACGTCGCCGGACACGTCGCGGCCGGCGGCGTGCAGCGAGACGAGACTTTCGCGTCGATCGCGTACGTGCGGACGCATCCCGTCGCGACGAACGCGGCGTGCGTGGCGACGGTGCCGGCGCGCTGGAGGTAATCGCCGGCCGCCAGCGCGATCGGCGTGAATGTCGTCCGCACGAAGGCAAGCTCGTCTTCCGCGAACGGCGCGCGCCCGTCCAGGTAGCGCGTCAGGACGCCGAACGCCTCACGTTCGCATCCGTTCTTCATCGCTCCACCGCACCGATGGGAAACGAGCCCGGGCAATTGATACACTCTCGGACGGCCTGCATCGCGTCGATCGCCGTCCGAAACATGAAGCGCGGATACGAGCTCCCCGAGTCGGTCGAAGAATACCGCGATGCGCGCTGGCGCCGAGAAGCCACGCAGCAGGTGGAGAGCGCCTACGACGCCGAGCGCTTCATCGAGCAGGTCGGCTTCGCCGCGTGCCTGACCGACTCGCGGCGTCCCGGCCCCTCGTTGTACGTCGCCGTGTGCGGGCGGCGCGACGCCGTCATGCCCCGCAACGTCCAGACCGACCCCGAGACGTCGCAGACCTGGCTGATCAAGGACGAGCTGATCGCGCGCGGCAAGGTGTACTACGCCAAGCTCGCGCGCGGCAAGGCGACCTTCATCGCGCCGCGACTCGTGCCGTACTTCCAAGCGGTCTGGGGCGTGCGCAAAGCGGACGAACCGCGGCGCCTCAGCGGGACCGCGCGCGCCATCCTCCGCGCGCTGCGCCGCGAGTGGGAGATGGCGACGTCGGATCTGCGCGCCGACGCCGGCATCAAGGACCGGACGCGCTTCAACCGCGGCCTCGACGAACTGCAGGCGGCGATGCTCGTCGTGCCGAGCGCCGTATTCTATCAACCGAAGTTCACCTACATCTGGACGCTCGCCGTGGGCCGCTTTCCCGACGCGCTGCGGCGCCGGGTCGATCGCGACGTGGCGCTGCGCGAAATCGCCCGCGCCTTCCTGACGAGCGCCGGCGCGACGGTCCGCGGCGAGCTCGCGCGCGTCACCGGCCTCTCGCGCCCCGACGCCGGCCGCGGCAACCGCGCGCTCGTCGCCGAAGGGTTTGCCGCGATGGTCGAGCCCGGCGTGTACCGGCTCGTCTCGCTGCCGCAGGAATGACGATGCCCGACAACGCCGCTGGGTCGTGGTTCGCTCGCGGGCTCATCTTCGAGAACTGCTCCTGCACGCTCGTGTGCCCGGGCCACATGCACTTCAGCCAGCACTGCACGCACGAACGCTGCACAGGGTACTGGGCGATCCGGATCGACGAGGGCGAGCTCGGCGGCGTGCCGCTCGGCGGGACGCGCGCCGTGATCGCCTTCGACTCCCCGCGCCGCATGATCGACGGCGGCTGGATCGAGACCATCGTCATCGACGAGTCCGCCACCTCCGAGCAGCGGCGCGCGCTCGAGACGCTGTTCACCGGCGGCGCCGGCGGCCCGTGGGCCACGCTCGCGGCGTTCGTCGGCTCGCGCCGCCCGACCGAGTTCCGCCGCATCGAGCTGGCCGACGAAGGACCGACCAAGCGCGCGACGATCGCCGACCGGCTGAAAAGCGTCGTGACGCAGATCCGCGGTCGCGATCGATCCAGGCCGGTGCTGTTCGAGAACATCTTCAATCAGATCCACGCGCCGACGCAGGTGATCGCGCTCGGCGACGCGGAGTACGACGACGGCGCGATCCGGTTCTCGAACGCGCAGTCCCACGGGCTGTTCTCCCATTTCGAGTGGACGGTGTGACCCACGCGGTCCACCCGGCCCATCTCGCCGGCGCGGCGGGATTCGCCGCGTCGACGTGCCTGTGGTTCGTCATGATGGCCGTCATGATGGCGCCAACCGTGTCGCCCTGGGTCCGCGCCTACGCGCGCTTCGGCGACGGATCGCCGCTGTGGTTTGCGTCGGGATACCTCGTCGCGTGGTTCGGATATTCGGCCGCGGCCGCCGCCGTGCAGATCTACCTGCACGCGCCGGCGTCCCTCGCGCCGGCCGCATTCCTCCTCGCCGGCGTGTACCAACTCACGCCGTTCAAGCGCGCGTGTCTGACACACTGTCGCAATCCGTTCGGCTATCTGCTCGCGCGCTGGCGCCGCGGACCGTCGAGCGGATTCCGCATCGGCGTCGCGCACGGCATCTACTGCATCGGCTGCTGCTGGGCGCTGATGGCGACGATGCTCGGCGTCGGACTCGCGAGCGCCTGGTGGATGCTCGCGCTCGCCGCGATTGCGCTCGTCGAACAGGCGGTGCCGCACGGCGACGCGCTTCGCGTGCCGCTCGGCGTCGCCCTCATCGCGACCGCCGCTGCCGCGATCGGACGAATGTGGCTTATAGCCCTCTGAAAATGTGATCGCGCGCCGCGCGCGCCCAGCCTGCAACCGCTTGTTCTGCCGCGAGATCCTTCGAGTTCGGCCGTGGCACCTCGTGTGCTTCACCGCAGGATCGGCCGGCCGCCCGGCCGCAACGAGGTGAAGTAGTCGACATGTTTGCGTCGCGAGACCGACTCGCTGTAGCGCTCGTCTGCGATCTGCCGTGCGCGCGCGCTCATTGCACGATAGAGCGCGGCGTCGTCCCACAGCGCGCAGACCGCGGCGTACCACGCGTCGATCTCGGATTCCGACGGCAGCATCTCGCTCTCGTCCGTCATCCACTCGGGCACGGGCAGCACGCGTCCGCCGCCGCCGTCCGCGAAGTCGCCGCCGACGACGTCGGGCAGCGATCCGCGATCGCTGACGAGCGGCGGGATGCCGTTGATCATCGCCTCGGCGGCGACGCGGCCGAACGGCTCGCGCCACACCGACGGCACGACGAGGAGACGCGTCAGCGCGAAGTAGTCGGCCGGCGTCGGCACGGGCGGCGCCGCCATGATCTGCGGGTAGCGGCTGAAGTCGACGCCGGGGATCGCGTTCAGCGATCCGCCGGTGTGCCCCGACTGCACGACGAGAATCGGAATGTCGGGGCGGCGGGCGCCGAGCATGTCGGCGAGCCGCGCGAAGAGCAGCAGCCCTTTGTGGCGCGACGGATTGACGAAGGTGAGAAACGCGCGGGACGCTTCCGGCGCGACGACCGTCGTCCAGTCCAGCGGCGGCTCGAGCGGCGTGCTGACCAGCCCGACGCTCGCGCGATACACGTCGGTGAGGAACCGGCTGCACGTGAAGGCGTGATCGACGTGCTCGAAGTAGCGAGAGTCGTCGTAGCCGTAGCCGCGCACGGCGAACGCCGTGCAGACGCCGCGGCGGCGCGCGCGCGCCATCGCGTCGAGGATCATCGGGTGCCCGTTGCACGCGACGAGGAGATCGGGCGCGAAGGTGTCGAGCAGCGAGTCGACGAGCGCCAGGTACTCGCGCGACTCGCCGCGGTGCGGCCGCCGCTCGTCGTTGTGGCGCGTACGCAGCAGCGTCACCGGCACGCCGCGCACTGCGTACTCGACGACGCGCGTCGACGCATGCTGCGGCGCAACTCCCTGCGTGCGCAGGTGCTCGTCGAGCGTGAAGGTGACGCGGCTCTCGAACCGCGCGGTGGTCAGGATCCGGCACGCGTGGCCCGCGTCGGCGAGCCACTCCATGATCGTGCGCAGGCTCTGCGTGACGCCGGCGGTCGGATCGCTGATGCAGTGATTGTTGACGAGCAGCGCGCGCACGGGTGCAGCCTACAAACGCCGCGCGCGGCGGTCAACACGCAAGCCTCCCCCCTGAGGAGAAACCATGTCCCAGCGTGAACGGTCCGACCTCCAGGCACAAACGCAGCGGCTGCTCGACGGACCGCTGAAGCACATTCGCGGCGCCGCGCTGGCGGCGGCGCTGCTGCCGCTCGCCTCGATCGCGGCGACGCCGGCCGCGGCCCAGACCGCGTGCGCGTCGGGCGGCGTCTGCGGCATCGTCTTCAACGACGCGAACGACAACGGCATCCAGGATGCGGGCGAAGTCGGCGTCGAAGGCGTGAAGATCGACGTGTGCCAGCTCTGCGACGGCAGCGACACGATCGAAGTCGAGACCGGCCCGAGCGGCTTCTACTTCGTCGACGTGCCACCGGGCACCTACACGGTCTCGGCGCTGATTCCGACCGGCATGCAGGCGTCGCCGCCCAACGTCGGCAGCGACACGTTCGACAGCGACGGCGTGCCGAACGGCAGCGGCTTCAGCGTCGCCACCAGTGTCTTTTCGAACGGCCTGTCGACCGACTTCGGCTTCTTCACCCTGCCGAAGCAGCAGCCGGGCACGGGCACGCCCGGCTACTGGAAGAACCATCCCAGCGCCTGGCCGGTCTCGACGATCACGGTCGGCGGCGTCACCTATACGCGCGACCAGGCGATCGCCTGGCTCGGCAGGGTCGGCAAGGACAAGACGACGACGATGTTCGCGTCGCTCGTGGCGGCGATGCTGAGCGTCGACGAAGGGAACGACGGCAGCTGCGTCGCCGGCACGATCACCGCGGCGAACGCGTGGATGGCGACGTACGGTCCCGTCGGCAGCAACGTGGCGGGCGGCAGCGCCGCGTGGGCCGCGGGTCAGCCGCTGCAGTCGACGCTGGACGCCTACGACAACGGCCTGCTCTGCGCGCCGCATCGCCAGTAGTGTGGCGCCCGGGTCCCTTCGGGCCTGCTTCACGTCGCAGGGTGTAAAGGCCTGATCCCACGCGCCGGCGGTCTCGACAAACGCTGTCGAGGCCGCCGGAATCGGCATATCATCCGCGCATGCCGAAACAGCTGTTTCTCGTCGGAGTGGGCGTCGTTCTGGCGACGGGGCTGTCCGGGCAGTCCCGCCCCTCGCGGATGCCGTCGACCGCGAACGGCGAATGGCCGCACTACACGGCGGATCTGAAAGGGACGCGCTACTCGCCGCTCGATCAGATCAGCGCCGCCAACTTCAACTCGCTCGAGGTCGCCTGGCGCTTCAAGACCGACATGCTGGGCCCGCGGCCCGAGTACAAGCTCGAGGGAACGCCGCTGATGATCAACGGCGTTCTCTACACCACCGGCGGCACGCGCCGATCCGTCGTCGCGCTCGACGGGAAGACCGGCGAGCTGATGTGGACGCACAGCCTCCGCGAAGGGAAGCGCGCCGCAATCGCGCCGCGCCAGCTCTCGGGCCGTGGCGTGGCGTACTGGAGCGACGGCCGCGGCGACGATCGCGTGCTGTACGTGACGACGGGCTATCGGCTGGTCGCGTTGAACGCGCATTCCGGCGCGATGATCAACGCGTTCGGCGAGAGCGGCATCGTCGATCTGAAGAAAGGCGCGGTGTACGGCAAGGGGCAGCCGATCGATCTCGATACCGGCGAGATCGGCGTGCACTCGACGCCCGTGGTCGTGAAGGACGTCGTGCTCGTCGGCTCGTCGTTCCGCGAAGGCGCCACCGTCAGCACGCACAACAACACGAAGGGGCTCGTGCGGGCGTTCGACGTCAAGACCGGAAGGCTGCTCTGGACGTTCAACACGATTCCGCGGCCCGGCGAGTTCGGCAGCGAGACGTGGGAAGACGAGTCGTGGGCGATCAACGGCAACGTCGGCGTGTGGACGCAGATCACCGTCGACGAAGAGCTCGGCCTCGTGTACCTGCCGGTCGAGACGCCGACCTCGGATTTCTACGGCGGTCACCGGCCCGGGAACAATCTCTTCGCCGACAGCATCGTCTGCGTCGATCTGAAAACGGGGCAGCGCAAGTGGCACTACCAGGTCGTGCACCACTCGATCTGGAACTACGACATGTCGTCGCCGGCGCTGCTCGCCGACATCGTGGTCAACGGCAGGCCGATCAGGGCCGTCGCCGTTCCCGGCAAGCAGGGATTTCTCTTCGTGTTCGATCGCGTCACCGGCCAGCCCGTGTGGCCGATCGAAGAGCGCCCGGTGCCGCAGTCCGACGTGCCGGGCGAGAAGACCAGCCCCACGCAGCCGTTCCCGACGAGGCCGCCGGCGTACGCGCGCAACTATCTCCGGCAGGAGGACCTGATCGATTTCACGCCGCAGCTGCACGCGCAGGCGCTCGAAAACCTCAAGCGCTACAAAGTCGGGCCGTGGATGTACAACCCGCCGGTGCTCGGCACGGTGAACGGGATTCTCGGCGCGATCAACATGGGCAACGCGGTCGGCGGGACCAACTGGCCCGGCGCATCCTACGATCCCGAGCTCCACACGGTGTTCGCGCCCGCGAACAACACCGGTCTGACGTCCGGCTCGCTCGTCGAACCGCCCAAAGGGTTCTCCGACATTCGATACGTCTCGGGCGTGGCGGGCCGGCCGTTCCAGGAAGTGCTGGGGCCGGGCGATTGCTGCGCGGCCGATTCGCCGCGCGCCCAGGCGCAGGCCCAGGCGCAGGCCGCGCCGCCGGCCGCGCCCGCTCCCGCGGCGGGCGGCGGCGGAGGCTTGACTGTGGACGGGCTGCCGCTGTTGAAGCCGCCGTACGGCGTCATCGCGGCGATCAACCTCGATCGCGGAGAGCTCATGTGGCAGGCGCCGCACGGCGATACGCCCGACAACGTCCGCAACCATCCCGCGCTCAAGGGGCTGAACATTCCGAAGACGGGCCAGGTCGGGACCGGCGGCATCGGCGTCGTCGTGACGAAGACGCTCGTGGTCGCGGGCGATCCGCAGGCGACGACCACGCCGGAGCATCCGCGCGGCGCGATGCTGCGCGCGTACGACAAGATCAGCGGCCATCAGGTGGGCGCGGTGTGGATGCCGGCGCCGCAGAGCGGGTCGCCGATGACCTATGCGATCGACGGCCGGCAGTACATCGTCGTCGCGGTCAGCGGCGGCAACTACTCGGGCGAGTATCTCGCGTTCGCGCTGCCCGGGCGCTGACCCGGCGTGGCGGGGCGCCGGGCCCGACGGGCGGCGCTACTTGTGGACGGTCGCGCTCGGCTGGTTCGCGGTCGACGCGTCGTGGAACGGATCGAGATTCCAGTCGAGGAAGGTCCACACGCGGTTCCAGGAGTCGCGCTGCTCGCGCGTGTTCTCCGGCTCCCACGTTTTCGGATCCACGCGCCGATCGAACGTGTGGCCGCCGACCGGGTTGTCGTACACGGTCGTTTCGGCGAGGAACGGCTTGCGCGACCGCAGCGCGTCGACCAGCTGCATGTCCTCTTCGATGTTGACGTCCTCGTCGTTCTTCGTCACGCCGACGTACAGCGGAATCTGCAGCTTGTCGATGTTGTAGAGCGGCGAGCGATCCTTGTAGACGTCGTGGCGCTCGGCCGGCAGCCCGCCGTAGCGGTCCGCCGGATCGATCGCCTGGTGCTGCCGCTCGACGCCCTTCCATGCGAGCCGCTGGAACAGGTTCGTCACCGGCACCATCGCGACCGCGGCCTTGAACGTCGACGGATTCCGCAGGATCGACAGCAGGGTGATCATGCCGCCGTGGCTCCAGCCGATGATGCCGATGCGCCCCGGGTCCACCTGCGGGTATTTCGATTTCAGCACGTCGACCGCGGTCACCACGTCGTCGACTTCGCTGCCGCCGTAGTCGATCGCGTCGTAGAACGCCTTGCCGTAGCCGATGCTGCCGCGGTATTCGGGCGCGATGACGACGTAGCCCTTGGCGGTTGCCTCGCGGATGTACGGGATGTAGTGGTTGTAGAGGTGTCCGCGGATGTTCTCGTGGACCCACACGAGCGCGGGGTGTCCCTTGGCGCCGCGCAGCGTCAGCGGCTGGAACACGAACGCCGGGATGTCGAGATCGCCGACCTTGCTGCGGTAGGTGATCTTCTCGATCTGCATGCGGCCGGCGCTCGCGTCGCGCCAGTTGCGATCGGTTTCGGCCTGATCCTGCGCCATCCGCTCGAAGTCCGGCGGGCGGAACTGCGCGCCGAGTCCCGGAGCGACGAAACAGAGGATCAGGAGAGCGACGGCAACGTGGCGCGGCCCCTGCCACGCGCGCGCCGCGGGGCCGGGCATTCGGGCGCGGACGAACATGCCCCCGATCCTACACCGGCCCGGCTGGGCTCGAGGCGCGCTGGTGCGCGCGTGCGAGCCACGAGCTGAGCTGGTGCGCGGCTTCGGCGGGCGTTCGGCCGTAGAACGGCATCAACGCGGTCGGGACGCCGGGCACCCGCACGATGTAGGCGCGCCACCGATCGGGGGTGACGGCCGCCACTTCGATCAAGTACGCGCGTCCGGCGATGGATTCTTCGAAGCGATGTACGTCCTGGTTCAATGCTGCCGCCGAACAACGATTTTGTTGAGATGTGTGAGCACCGAGAATTCTACGGATCGCGCCGCGTGAAACAAGCGAAGCCACGTACGAAAGCGCGTCCACAACTCCTCCGCGCGAGCGAAAAAAAATTTCCGCTCACGGTTCGTCCACAGGTTATGCACCGTTCATCCACAGGATTTCCACAGCGGGCCGTGTGATACGCTTCGATCGTCCCCGATGTTCCCGCGCACGATTGTTCCGACGCTCATCGTGGCGGCTGTGTGCGTGGCGCCGTGCGCCGCGGCGGCGGACGAGCCGGCGTTGCTGCGCGTCTTTCTGAAGGACGGCACGTCGCTCGTCAGCTACGGCGAGCCGGCGCGCGTCGGCGATCGCGTCGTCTTCTCGATGCCGACGGCGGCGACGCCGAATCCGCCGCTGCATCTGGTCGATCTGCCGGCGGATCGCGTGGACTGGGATCACACCAACCGCTACGACGCCTCCGCGCGCGCCGCGCACTACCTTCGCAACCAGGCCGAGACCGACTACGCGCTGCTCTCCAACGACATCGCGCAGGCATTGAACGACGTCACGATGACGACCGAACCGGCCAGACGCCTGGCGATTGCCGAAGCGGCGCGCAAACGCCTGAGCGACTGGCCCGCGGATCACTTCGGCTATCGCGCCGCCGAAATCCGTCAGACGCTGTCGATGCTCGACGAGGCGATCGCCGACCTGCGCGCCTCGACGGGCACGCCGGGACGCTTCGACCTCAGCCTGGCCGCGTTCGCCGATCCGACGACGATCGCCGAGCCGATGCTGCCGCCGCCGACGCCGAAGGAAGCGATCGAGAACGTCCTGGCGGCCGCGCGCGCCGTCGACAACGCGTCGGAGCGGACGTCGCTCCTGTCCGCCGCGATGGCGACGCTCGATCGCCAGAAGGACTTGCTGCCCACCGATTGGGTGCTGGCGACGCACCGCTCGATCCAGGCGGCGATTCAGGCCGAGGTGTCGACCGATCGCGCCTATCAGGCGTTCACGACCCGCTACGTGGCGATCGCCGACTATCGCGCGAAGCAGGCCGACGTCATGGGACTGGAGCGGCTCGTCCAGAGCGTGCACGACCGCGACCGGCTGCTCGGCGGCAAGCGGCCCGACGCGGTCGCGTCGTTGATCGCCGTCATCGAAGAGAAGCTCGATGCGGCCCGCAGGCTGCAGCTCGCACGCGATCGTTTTGCGCTGCGCGAGCCGGCGCTTCGCCAGTACCGCGCCGCCATGCAGCAGCCGATGGCGCTGCTCGAGCAGATGACGCCGGCGCTCGAGGCGATCAAATCGCTGGCGGGATCGTCGCCGGCCGCGCTCGCGGCAATCGATCGATCGACGGCGAAGATCGCCGAGCTGGCCGCGGCGGTCGCGCCGCCCGCCGAGCTGGCCGCGGCGCACGCACTGCTGATCAGCGCGACGCAGCTGGCGAAGAACGCCGCGCAGATTCGACGCGCGGCCGCCGCCGCCGCCGACATGACGCGCGCGTGGGACGCCTCGTCGGCCGCCGCCGGCGCGCTGATGCTCGGCGCGAAAGCGCGTGCCGACATCCTGGCCGTGGTGCGTCCGCCGCAGTTCCCGTGATCACGCCGCGCCGCACGCGGCTCGTCCGCGCGCCAGATCTGCACGCCTTTCGCGCCGCGGTCCGCGCGCTGCGGGCCCCGGCTGCTGCCGAGCACCCCGCACCGATCGTCGTCGTTCCGACGCGCAGCGCCGCGCGCCTGCTCGGCGGCGGCGTCACGCGAGACGACCTGTACGAAGAGCTGCGCCTCCGCCTGTCCGAGCCGCCGCGCCGACTGTCGACGATCGAGCGCGACGTCGTCGCGCAGGCGGCCGCGCGCGAAGCGGCCGGCGCCGGCGCGCCGCTGGCGTTTCGGCTGCGGCCGGGGCTCGTCGCCGAGATGCTGCGGTTCTACGATCAGCTGAAGCGCCAGGGGCAGACCGTCGACCGATTCGAGGAGCTGATCGACGCCGCGCTCGGCAGCGACGAGCTCGATCGCGGCGCCGCGCGGATGCGCCAGCAGACCCGCTTTCTCGCAGGCGCCTTCCGCGTGTACGAACGGCGCGTGGCGCAGTCGGGCGCCGCCGACGAGCACCTGCTGCGCGAGCGGCTGATCCGCGACGCCGCGCCGGACCCGATCCGGGCCGTCGTCGTGACCGCCGCCGACTGGATCGCCGACGCCAACGGCCTCTACGTCGCCGATTTCGATCTGCTCGCGCGGATCCCCGGCCTCGACACGCTCGACATCGTCGCGACCGACCGCGTGCTCGGTTCGGGATTTCACGAACGGCTCCATTCCTGGCTGCCGGGGATCGAAGAGATCCAGGGACCGGGCGCTGGCAGTGAGCCGGCGCGCCCCATCCTGATCACGCCGAGTCCCGACCCTCTGGCTCCGGCCGCCGACCTCTTCTTCGTGCACCGCGACCGCGAAGAAGAGCTGATTTCCGTCGCGCGGACGATCCGCGCGAACGAGCGGCGCGGCGAAGGGGTGCCGCTCGATCGCATCGCCGTCGTCTTCAAGCAGCCGCTGCCGTATCTCTACATCGCCCCGCGCGTATTCGGATCGGCGGGGATCGCCATCCAGATGTCCGACACGCTGCCGCTGGCCGCCGAGCCGACGGCCGCCGCGTTCGATCTGATCCTCGACGCGGTCGCATCGGACTTCAACCGCGAGTCGCTCGTCGCGCTGCTGCGCTCGGCGCACTTCTCGTTCGGGGTCGATCGAGCCGCCGTCAGCGCGCTCGACCGAGCGCTCAGCGAGGCGCGGTACCTGGGCGGCGGAGCCGCCAGCGCGCCCCTTCAGGGCTGGCCGGCGGCCGTCGCGATCGCGACCGAGCTGGCGCCGCTCGCAGAAGGTCGCAAGGCCTCGGAACAGATCCGGACGCTGCTCGCGTTCTGGCACGCGCATGCCCGTCCGATTGACGACGACGATCCGTGTGGCGCGCGCGAGCGGCGGGCGCGCGCCGCGATCGTGGACGCGCTGGCGGCGCTCGAGGCGGTGCACGCGTCTCAGGACGATCCGATGTGGAACATCGCGGATCTGTCCGTTGCCGTCCACCGACTCGTCGAGGAGCAGACGTTTGTCGCAGAGGCGTCCCACGGCGGCGTCCACGTGATCGACGATCAGGCGGCCCGATACGGCGCCTTCGACGACATCGCCGTCGTGGGTGTCGTCGAGAACGAGTGGCCGTCGAAGCCGAAGCGGAACATTTTCTATCCGGCTTCGCTCCTGAAGTCGCTCGGCTGGCCGACGGAGAAAGACCGCCGGGCCGCGGCGGATGCGCACTTTCTCGATCTCGTCGCATCGGCGTCGCGCCGCACGACGATCTCCACCTTCACCCTCGAAGACGATGCGCTCGTGACGCGGTCGATGCAGCTCGACGAGCTGCCGCGCGCGCGCCTCTCGTCCGTCGCCGCCGAGCCCGATGGCGCCGCGCACGTGCTGGTCGACGAGGCGCTGGCGCTCGGCGACGGCGTTCCGGCCGCCCTCACGGGCGCGCCGCGCGAATGGGCGGCGCTGCGCGCCGGGCAGACGGCTGACGAACCGCGGTTCCACGGAGGCATCGGCCGGCAGTCGAGCCGCACCTGGTCGGTCAGCGCGCTCGAGACATATCTCGGGTGCCCGTTCAAGTTCTTCGCGCAGCACGTGCTCGCGCTCGAGGAGGAGCCCGACGACGAAGAAGTGATGGACCCGCGACGGCAGGGCCTGCTGGTCCATCAGGTGTTCGAGGATTTCTTCCGCGAGTGGCAGGCGGGCGGCCGCCAGACGATCACCGAATCGAACCTCGACGAGGCGCGCGCGTTGTTCGTCGACGTCGTCGATCGTGCGCTGGCCCCGCTGCCGGACGCCGAAGCCGGACTCGAGCGGACGCGCCTGCTGGGATCGCCGGCCGCCGCCGGTCTGGGCGAAGCCGTCTTCCGCATGGAAGCCGAACGTCCCGAGCGCGTGATCGAACGCCTCCTCGAGCACCGGCTCGAGGGCGAATTCACGATCCGCGCCGCGGGCGACGAACGGCGCGTGGCGCTGCGCGGCAAAGCCGATCGCATCGATCTGCTCGACGACGGCACCTTCAGGCTGATCGACTACAAGCTGGGATGGCCGCCGGATCGCACGCGCGCGCTCCAGCTGCCGATCTACAGCTTGTGCGCCGAGCAGCAGCTCGCGTCGCGCGGCGGCCGCCGCTGGACGCTCGGCGACGCGGCGTACCTCGCGTTCAAGGGGCCGCGCCGCGTCGTGCCGCTCTTCACGCCCGCCAATCGCGACCGGGTGCTCGCCGACGCGCAGGAGCGGTTGTCGTCGACGCTCGATGCGATCGCGCGCGGAGAGTTTCCGCCGACGCCCGACGACGTGTATCGATGCGAGACGTGCAGCTTCGCCGGCGTGTGCCGGAAGGACTACGTCGGCGATGTCTGAGCCGATGCTGTTGCCGTTCGACGCCCCCGACACGGCCGACGGCCCGCGGCGCGACGTCCCCGACGCCGACGCCCGGCAGGCGGCGATCGATCCGACACGGAACGTCGTCCTCGAGGCCTCCGCGGGCACCGGCAAGACGCGCGTGCTCGTCGAGCGCTACGTCAACCTGCTCCGCGCCGGCGTCGATCCCGACCAGATCCTGGCGATCACGTTCACGCGCAAGGCCGCGGCGGAGATGCGCCAGCGGATCGTCGATCGCCTCAAGGAGGCGAGCCGCCTCTCCGAGTTCGATGCGGCGCGCTGGCGCGACCTGAAGGATCGGCTCGGCGACATCGCAATCTCGACGATCGACGCGTTCTGCCTGTCGCTGCTGCGCGAATTCCCGCTCGAAGCGGACGTCGATCCCGGCTTCGAGCTCGCCGCCGACACCGAGGTGCCGCGCCTGGTCGAGGAGTCGCTGGACCGCGCGTTCCGGATCTGCCGGGCCGTCGCGAAAGACGACGAAGACGTGGCGCTGGTGTTCGCGCAGCTCGGCGAGCGGCGGCTGCGGCGCGGGATCGGCGCGCTGCTCGATCGCCGCCTGGTTGCGCCGCAGGTGCTGCGCCGGTTCCTGCAGAGCGGCCCGCGCGACCTGACCGCGGCCAAGGCGTGCGCCGCGGCCGCCGCGCGGCTGCGCGACATCTTCCTCGGCGTGCGCGACGGGCTGGACGCGTTTCTCGCGGACGGTCCCGTTCGGCATCCGCAGTTCGAGATGCTGGCGGCCGACATCCGGCGAGAGGCGTTCAGCCCCGCCGAGTTCCGCGCGTTCGTCGATCGGCTGCGCGCGTATTTCCTGACGCAGGACGGCAAGCCGCGCGGCGAGAAGTTTCTGGGCACGGCCTTCAAGGGCACCGATTGCGAAACGGAGGATGCCTGGCGGCGCCACCGCGCGTCGGCCGGGCAGATCGCCGAGCCGATCGCCGACGCGATCAAGGCGTTCCGGCGCGACCTCAACGTGATCATGTCGCGCGGCGTGTGGCGCGTCTTCGCCGTCGCGCTGCAGCAGTACCAGCGGACGCTCGACACGCACGCGCTCCTCGATTTCTCCGGCGTGCTCGACAAGGCGGTCGCGCTGCTGCGCGACCTCGACGAATTTGCCGAGAGCCGCATGCGCCTCGAGTCGCGGTACCAGCACGTGCTCGTCGACGAGTTCCAGGACACGAGCCGCGCGCAGTGGGAGCTGGTGCTGCAGCTCGTGCGCAGCTGGGGCGAGGGGTTCGGCGCGGCCGACAGCGCGCTGCGCCCGTCCATCTTCATCGTCGGCGATCGCAAGCAGTCGATCTACGGCTTCCGCGACGCCGATGTCGCCGTGGTCGACGAGGCGGCGCAGTTCATCGAGGGGCTGCGGCCCGACAGCCGTCCGCGTCAGGCGATTCGCGTCAGCTTCCGGTCCGCGCCGCAGATCCTCGAGTTCGTCAACGAGGTGTTCGACGAGATCGCGCGCGAGTCGGCGGTGCCGAGGCGCGACGGCTTCCGGTACGACGAGCGCGATCGGTTTCCGGTCGACGCGGGCGCCGGCGACGAGCGCGTGCGGTTCATCTCTGAATCGACCGTGGCCGCGAACGCGGACGCCGTGGCCGACGAGATCGTCCGGCTGATCGGTTCGGCGGCCGTGCGCGATCGGACGACGGGCGTCGCGCGGACGGCGAAGGCGGCCGACGTCGCGATTCTGTTTCGATCGCGCGACAGCCATCGCGACTTCGAGTCCGCGCTCGAGCGGCGCGGCGTGCCGACCTACGTCTACAAGGGGCTCGGCTTCTTCGACGCGGACGAAGTGCAGGACGCGGTGGCGCTGCTGCGGTATCTCGCCGATCCGTCGTCGAACCTGCGGGCGGCGACGCTGCTGCGGTCGCGCATCGTGCGCCTGTCGGACGTCGCGGTCGCTGCGCTGCGGCCCGGTCTGGCGGAGGCGATTCTTGCCGCTGCTCCGCCGCCGGGGGCGGCAGCGTTCGAGGTCCGCGACGCGCAGGTGTTCGCGCAGTTGCGCCGCGCGGTGCCGGGGTGGCTGGCGAAGGTGGATCGGCTGTCGCCGGCCGAACTGCTCGATGCGGTGCTCGACCAGACGGCGTACGCGTACGAGCTGCGCGGGACGCGGTATCGACAGGCGCGCGAGAACCTCAAGAAGCTGCGCGCGATGATTCGGCGCGCGCAGAACCGCGGGTATCAGACGCTCGCGCGGATCGCGGATCACCTCGATCGGCTCGCGGTCGGCGACGAGTCGAACGCGGCGATCGACGCCGTGGACGCGGTCAGCCTGATGACGGTCCACGCGGCGAAAGGGCTCGAGTTCCCGATCGTGTTCGTCGTCAACATGGGGCGCGGGACGGGGGGCGTGCGGGCGCCGATTCGGGTCAGCGACGGGCCGGACGGGGACGCGTCGGTGGCGATCGCGGATTACCAGTCCGAAGCCGACGAGGACGCGCTCAACCGGGAGCGCGAGGAGACGAAGCGACTGCTCTACGTGGCCCTCACGCGCGCGCGCGATCGCCTGTATTTGTCAGCGACGCGCGGCGAGGACGGAAACTGCCGCATGGGTCGCGGCAGCCTGGGTGAAGTTCTGCCCCCCTCGATCCGCCGCCGCTTCGCCGCGGCCGGGGACGGAGTAGGGACGGAGTAGGGACGGAGTCGACTCCGTCCCCACTCCGTCCCCAAAAAATGTTCACGGTTGGTCATTCGACCCGTACGCTCGCCGACCTCCTCGCCCTGCTGCGCGCGCACGGCGTCGCGCAGCTCGCGGACGTCCGCACCGTGCCGAAATCCCGCCGCCACCCGCACTTCGGCGGTGACGCGCTCGCCAGGTCGCTGCCCGCCCAGGGGATCGCCTACCGCCACTTCCCCGGACTCGGCGGACTCCGCAAGCCACGCCGCGACTCGACCAACGTCGGCTGGCGCAACGACAGCTTCCGCGGCTACGCCGATTACATGCAAACGGACGAGTTCGAGCGATCGCTCGAGGACTTGATCGCGTGGAGCCGGACGGCGCCGACCGCGATCATGTGCGCCGAAGCCGTCTGGTGGCGGTGCCACCGCCAGTTGATCGCCGATGCCCTGGTCGCGCGCGGCCTCGACGTCCGACACATCGCGTCGGCCACCTCGGCGCCCGCCCACGAGATCACCGATTTTGCCCGCGTGGACGCCGCCGGGCGGGTCACATACCCCGGCCTACTGTGATTCCGCCCACTTCCGGGCGCGCGCCTCCGCCTCCTCCCGCGTCGCCCCCACCAGAACCACCGAACGGTCCGGTTTGGCCGACCCGTCACGCGTCACCCACGCAATCCAGTGGGGGCCGCGGGCCTCGCTGTGTACCTCGAAAGAGCCCATATTTTGCATTGCCTCTACCTAAACCATCTCATAGAATCGATTTTCGAAGGAGTACTCCGTGACGTTGACCTGTCCGAATTGCGGCAACGACCGGAATTTTCTGGTCAAAACGCTGCAAATGCACGTCGTCAACCTCGAAGGCGGACGCGTGGAAGTGTCCGAGGAAAGCCGGCCGTCGGTGCTCGAGGTGCTGTGCGACGAATGTGAAACCGCGCTGAATTTCCAGGAATTCGAGGATACGCTCCGCAAGGAAGTCCTGCTGACGATCGGCGCCCGCTAAGCGGACCGCGTGCGCCGCCGCTTTCAAAGGTCCTCTTCGGCTTCCTCAAAGTAGTCGCAGTCGGGACAAACCCATTCGCGCGTCGTCTGGGCCGTGGCACTCGGATTGCCCGGCACCTGGATGGGGGTTGTTGTCTCTCGATAGCGCATGGTGCCGCCGCAGAGCGGACATTCTTTGGACTCGGGCATGATTTTTGTTGGTCTTCGCGGACGCTAACATGCGCCTCGCTTTCTTGACAAGGCGTGGATCGATTCCTATCGTTATCGGGACCTGCTGATGGTGCACGACTGCTTCGCGGACGAAATTGCGATCGACTTCCCGTCGGTGCGGCCGGCGGTCGAGCGCATGCGCGACGCGTTCCTCGGCGAACGCGAGGGCGACGTCGTCCGCGCCGAAGTGTCGCTGTCGCCGCGCGAGGCGACCGACGGCCGCGTCGTACCGGTCCAGCTGCCCGTCCGCGTCACCTGCCCGAACTGCGGCGGCCGCGGCGAAACGTGGACCGAAGCGTGCTCGCTGTGCCGCGGCACCGGCGACTCGCTCTTCTACCAGCACGTGCGCGTCAGCGTGCCGCCGGGCATCGCCGACGGCGCGCGCGTCCGCTTCCGCGTCACCTCGCCCGATCGATCGACGGTCCGCGTCGAAGTGCGCGTCGCCATCCGGTCAGCCGTTTAATCCCCATCGCATCCGCAATTCGCACTCCGCACTGATGGTCGCGCACGTGGACTTCGTCGGCGTCCTCTTCGTCGTCTGGGGCCTGCTGACGACGCTCGTCGGCGTGTCCACGCTGGCGCTCGGCGTCGGCGCGGTCGCGCTGATCGCCGAGGCGAGCCGCGGCGGCGGCGGCGGCCAGGTGGCCGCCAGCCTGACCGCCGCGCTGTTCACCACGCTCGCGGTGATCGCCATCGTCTGGGGCGCGGCGCACGTCGTGGTCGGCGTGCCGCTGCGTCGGCGCCGCCCGTGGGCGCGGCACGTCGCGCTGATGCTCGGATCGGTGGATCTGGTGCTCCTGCCGTACGGCACCGCGCTCGGCGCGTACGCGCTGTGGGCGCTGCTCAGCGAGGGCGGAAAAAGCCTCTTCGCGAAATGACCGTCACGGGTCGTCCCGCGTCCCCGGCGGCGTCAGCGGGTTGCAGCGCGCGATGCGGTTCAGCGTCTCCCATCCGCCTCGCACGATGCCGTCGCGCGCGATCACCGCTTCGGCGTATCGGCTGCACGTCGGCGTAAAGCGGCAGCGGATGCCGGCGCGCGCGAATGCCGGCGACACGGCGCGCTGATAGGCGTGGATGCCGACGATCGCGATCGGCCGCGCGTTGACGACGACGAGCGCCGCCACGACCGCGACGAGCAGCCTAGAAACGATCCGCGTACTCGCTCACATGCGGCACGACGAGCCGCCCGCCGTTGACCCCTTTGATGATCGCCGCGACGTGCAGCGCGAGGATGCCGATCCAGCCGAACACGACGAACACTCCCAGCATGCAGCCGAGCCCCAGGGTCGCGAGCGAGACGAGGCTCGTCACCATGATGTACGCGAACAGCAGGACGAGCTCCGCGATCATCAGCACGACGCCGTTCTTCGCATGCCACTGCACGTCGGGGTCCCCTTTTTCGAGTAGCAGCGGCACCAGCGCGAGCGGCCAGAGGTAGGCGAGGACGATCATCACGCCGCGATTCGGCGACTCCGGCATGCGAGGGGAGTGTACGATATTCTTGATCCTATGCAAGTGGAGCAGGCCCACGTCCTCGATGCGCTGAAGGTCGTGCGCGATCCCGATCTCAATCGCGACATCGTCAGCCTCGGGTTCGTCAAGGACCTGAAGGTCGACGGCGGCCGCGTGGCGTTCACCATCGAGCTGACGACCCCCGCGTGTCCCGTGAAGGATCAGATGCGCGATCAGGCGCGCGCGGCGGTCATGCAGCTGCCCGGCGTCGCGTCGGTCGACGTGCAGATGAGCGCGCGCGTGCGCGAAGCGGTCGGCGGCGACGGCGCGCGCCAGCCGCTGCCCGGCGTCAAGAACATCATCGCGGTCGGCGCCGGCAAGGGCGGCGTCGGCAAGACGACGGTCGCCGTCAACCTCGCGATCGCGCTCGCCAAGTGCGGCAGCCGCGTCGGCATCATCGACGCCGACATCTACGGCCCGAACGTGCCGATCATGCTCGGCATGAAGACGCAGCTCGCGACCGACGGCCAGAAGATCATCCCCGCCGAAAAGTTCGGACTGAAGGTGATCTCGATGGGCTTCCTGACCACCGACGATGCGCCGATCATCTGGCGCGGGCCGATGCTCCACGGCGCGCTGCAGCAGTTCTTCCGCGAGGTGCGCTGGGACGATCTCGACTACCTCGTGATCGATCTGCCGCCCGGCACCGGCGACGTCTCGCTGAGTCTCAGCCAGACCGTCCCCGTCGCCGGCGCCATCGTCGTGACGACGCCCCAGCAGGTGTCGCTGGCCGACAGCCGGCGCGCCGTCGCGATGTACAGGAAGCTGAACATCCCGCCGCTCGGCATCCTCGAGAACATGAGCTATTTCGTGTGCCCCCAGTGCAGCCACGAGGCCGACATCTTCGGCCATGGCGGCGGCGAAGCGATGGCGACCGAACTCGGCGTGCCCTTCATCGGACGCGTGCCCATCTACCAGCCGATTCGGGAAGGGAGCGACGCGGGCGTGCCGCTGATGATCAGCGAGCCCGAGTCGCCCGCCGCGCGCGCGTTCATGCACGCCGCGGAGCGGGCGGCGGCGCAGGTCTCGATCGCGAGCTACAACCGGCCCACGATTCCGCTCACGGTGGTGAGGTGACGATGACGACGACGAAGACGGACGCGCCGCGCCGAGGCGGCCGGGTGCGCCGCGCCGGGGTGTGCGCGGCGGTTTCCGCGATCGCGGCGCTGACGATCGCAGGCGCGTGCGCGAACGGCGATCAGCCGGTGCAGGTCGGGAAGACGCTCGTCGCCACCGGCACGCCCAAGGCCGGCGACACGCTCCCCGCGTCCATCGTCGACCCGTACCTGAAGATTCAGGACGGTCTCGCGCATGACACGATCGACAACCTGCGCGCGAATGCCGGCGACCTCGCGACCGCCGCGACTTCGCTCGGCGCGCCGGCGATGAAGATCGACACCGCCGCCGTTCAGCTTGCGTCGGCCGGCGATCTCGCCGATGCTCGCGAGAAGTTCGGCGTGCTGAGCGAAGCGATTGTGGCCTACAAGGACGGCATGAAACTGAAAGCCGGCGACGGCGTCAAGCAGGCGTTCTGCCCGATGGCGCTGAAGCCGTGGCTGCAGAAAGGGGATGCGATCGCGAACCCGTACTACGGCAGCGAGATGCCGACCTGCGGGTCGTTCACGCCGTGAGGCTCGCCTACTCCAAGCACACGCTGGCCAACGGCCTCGACGTGATCCTCCACGAGGATCGCGCGTGCCCGATCGTGGCCGTCAATCTCTGGTACCACGTCGGATCGAAGAACGAAACCCCCGGCCACACCGGCTTCGCACATCTCTTCGAACACCTCATGTTCGAAGGGTCGCAGCACTACGACCGCGGATACTTTCAGCCGCTGCAGGGCGCCGGCGCCACCCTGAACGGATCCACCAACGCCGACCGCACGAACTACTGGGAGGTCGTGCCCTCCAACGCGCTCGAACTCGCGCTGTGGATGGAGTCCGACCGGATGGGCTATCTGCTGCCCGCGCTCACCGACGCGAAGTTCTCGAACCAGCGCGACGTCGTGCTGAACGAGCGCCGGCAGAACTACGAGAACCGGCCGTATGGCCTCGCGTCGATGGCGCTGCTCGCCGCGCTGTTTCCGCCCGACCACCCGTACCACTGGGCGACGATCGGCGAAATCGCCGACCTGAACGCCGCGCAGCTCGACGACGTGCAGGCGTTCTTCCGGCGCTACTACCATCCGTCCAACGCGTCGATCGCGCTCGCCGGCGACTTCGACGAGGACGAGGCGCTCGCGCTCGTCGATCGATACTTCGGCGGCATCGAGCCGGGCCCCCGCGCCGATCGCGTGTCGGCATCGGCGTCCCTCGCGTCGAACGTGAAGATCTACCTCGAGGATCGCGTCGAGCTGCCGCGGCTGTACCTCGCGTGGCTCACGCCGGCGATGTTTGCCGACGGCGACGCCGATCTCGATCTCGCCACCGATCTGCTCGCGAACGGCAAGACGTCGCGGCTGTACAAGCGGCTCGTGTTCGACGAGCGCATCGCCACGGACGTCTCGGCCTCGCAGAACTCGCGGGAGATCGACGCCTTCGCGCAGCTCACCGCGACCGCGGCGCCGGGCCATACGCTGGCCGAGCTCGAACGCGCGATCCTCGAGGAGATCGCGCGCGTCGCCGACGCCGGCCCGACCGACGCGGAGATCGACCGCGGGCGCGTCCAGGCCGAGGCGCAGTTCGTCTTCCGGCTGCAGACGGTCGGCGGATTCGGCGGCAAGTCCGATCAGCTCAACGCCTACAACGTCTTTCTCGGCGACCCGGCCTACTTCGATCGCGATCTCGAGCGGTATCACGCGGTCACGTCCTCGTCGCTGCGGCAGGCCGTCGGCCGCTTTCTCGATCCCGACCGCCGCGTCACGCTCAGCATCGTCCCGCCGGGCCGCCTCGATCTCGCCGTCCCCGATTCGACCCGCGCGGTGGTGCAATGACGCAGACGGCTCGCCCCGAGCCGGCCCCGGACCGGCGCGTCGGCCCGGTCGATCGCTCGCGGCTGCCCGAGCCGGGGCCGCCGCGGCGCCTGGCGTTTCCGTCCATCCGCAAGTCGGCGCTTCAGAGCGGCCTCGGCGTCTGGACCGTCCATCACCCGCAGGTCCCCGTGGTGTCGCTGATGCTCCTCGTGCGGCGCGGATCCGCCGCCGATCCGCCCGCGAAGGAAGGGCTCGCCGCGATCACGGCCGACATGCTGGACGAGGGGAGCGGCGACCGGACCGCGATCCAGATCCACGAGGCGCTCGGCCGCCTCGGCGCGCAGTTCGACACCGACATCGGCTCCGACGCGATCGTCGTCTCGACGACGGCGTTGAGCCGCTTCACCGATCGCATTCTCGAGCTGATGGCCGACGTCGTCGTGCGCCCGGCGCTGCGCGAAGAGGATTTCGCGCGCGTCCGCCAGTTGCGGCTGCATCGCCTGATGCAGCTGCGCGACGTGCCGAGCGCCGTCGCCGACCGCGCCTTCCTGAAGCTGCTGTACGGCACGCATCCGTACGGCCACGCGCCGATCGGCCGCGAATCGGCGCTGCGCGAGATGACCATCGACGACGTGCGCGCGTTTCATGCCGGCGCGCTTCGGCCCGCGGCGTCGACGTTGATCGCCGTCGGCGACTGCGATCACGACGAGCTGGTGCGCTTCGCCGAGTCCGCCTTCGGCGGCTGGACCTCGCCGCCCGCCGCGTTCTCGGCCGCCGACGACGAGCGGCTCGCGTTCGAGCCGGGCGAGAGCCTGGCCGCCGCCCTGCCGACGCGGCTCGCCGTGATCCATCGTCCGGGGGCGCCGCAGTCGGAGCTTCGCATCGGCCACGTCGCCGTGCCGCGCAGCACGCCCGACTACCACGCGCTGCTCGTCGCGAATGCGATTCTCGGCGGCCAGTTCGTCAGCCGCATCAACCTGAAGCTGCGCGAGGAGAAGGGGTTCACCTACGGCGCGCGGACGGCGTTCGAATTCCGTCGGATGCCCGGGCCGTTCGTGCTGCAGGTGGGCGTCCAGACGGCGGCGACCGCGGAAGCCATCGAGGAATCGCTGCGCGAGCTGAACGACATCCGCGGCGATCGCCCGGCGACCGACGACGAGCTGTCGCTCGGCGTGGCGGGGTTGACTCGAGGCTACGCGCGCAACTTCGAGACGGCGGATCAGATCGCGCGCGGCGTGATGCAGCTCGCGCTCTACGATCTGCCCGACGACTACTTCGCCAGCTTCGTGCCGGCGGTCGAGCGCGTCACGTGCAGCGAGGTGTCGCGTGTCATGCGGCATCACCTCGAACCCGATCGGCTCACGACGCTCGTCGTCGGCGACATCGACGCGATCGGCCGCGATCTCCCCGGGCTGCATCTGGGCGAACCGCGCGCGCTCCCGCCCGATTCCTTCTGATAGCATTTGCTGGTTGAAGGCGGTTCGGTTCCACCGGCACGGCGGACCTGACGTCCTGCGCTACGAACCTGCGCCCGATCCCGAGCTGCTGCCGGGGGAGGTGCTCGTCCGCGTGCGCGCCTGCGCCCTGAACCACCTCGACGTGTGGGAGCGGCGCGGGCTGCCCGGCATCGACATTCCGATGCCGCACATCTCGGGCAGCGACGTCGCCGGCGAGATCGCGGCTGCGGCGGCGGCCGGCGTCGCCCCGGGCGGCCGCGTGATGCTGCAGCCGGGCGTCAGCTGCGGCCGATGCGCCGCGTGTCTCGACGGACGCGACAACGAGTGTCCGCAGTACGAAGTGCTCGGGTATCGCCATCATCCGGGCGGCTACGCGGAGTACGTCAAGGTGCCGGCGCAGAATCTCGTCGCGATTCCCGACGCGGTGTCGTTCGTCGACGCCGCGGCGTTTCCGCTGACGTTTCTGACGGCGTGGCACATGCTGATGACGCGGGCCGAGCTGAAGCGCGGCGAGGACGTGCTCGTGCTGGCGGCGGGGAGCGGCGTCGGGCAGGCGGCGATTCAGATCGCGACGCTGCACGGGGCGCGGGTGTTTGCGACGGCCGGGACGGGCGAGAAGCTCGAACGGGCGCGGGCGCTCGGCGCGTCGGCGGCGATCGATCACCACAGGCAGGACGTGGCGGCCGAGATTCTGCGCCTGACGAACAAGCGCGGAGTGGACGTCGTCATAGAACATGTCGGCGAGGCGACCTGGGCGAAGAGCGTGCGCGCGCTGGCGCGGGGCGGGCGGCTCGTGACGTGCGGCGCGACCACCGGGGCGAACGGCGCGCTGAACCTGCAGGCGCTGTTCGCCAAACAGCTGACGATCATGGGATCGTACATGGGCACGAAAGGGGAGCTGATGCGGGCGGCGCGCTTCTTCTTCGCGGGCCAGCTCACACCGGTCGTCGACCGCACCTACCCGCTGGCTGACGCCGCGGCGGCGCAACAGCGGATGGAAGCGTCGGGGCAGTTCGGCAAGATCGTCCTCGAGGTCTGATGGACGTCCAGAAAGTCAGCGTCAGCCTGTTCACGTGCATCGCGGTGGTCAGCATCATTCTGGCCGCGGCGACGATCTGGCTGTTCATCACCAATCCGGTCACCGTCGCCACGTCGGTGAACGAAGGCGACGTGACGCCGCTCGTGCGTCAGCTCGCGCAGGTGCTCTACCAGGCGCTGGCGGGGCTGCTGAAGTACTTGTAGTCCGACGTCATCCGGCGCGGTCCGCCGTCAGCCGCGCGTCGCGCTCCTTCAGCAGCGCTCTCAGCACCGATCGATGGCAGCGGTGTTCGTCCTCGCAGTAGCAGCCGATCGAGAAATTCGTCTGGTGCGACAGCGCGGCGAGCAGATCGAGCAGCCGCGACGCCTCGGGCTTCTTCATCTCCGCCCGGAACCTGCGCTCGAACGCCTTCCACGATCGCTCGTCGCGTGCCTTCAGCGCGAACGACACGAGCGCCTGGCTCGGCGACAATTCGGGCAGCCAGACGTCGTAGAAATCGCGCGTCGCGAACTCCTTCTTCGCCACGCC
>Ga0070741_10004196_pt1 | contig 34000 bp, 29 predicted proteins | sample Coa_R1_4_FD_66440 | JGI IMG/M metagenome (GOLD analysis project Ga0070741, IMG submission 66440) | Surface soil microbial communities from Centralia Pennsylvania, which are recovering from an underground coalmine fire - Coalmine... | ecosystem: Environmental > Terrestrial > Soil > Unclassified ... | reverse complement strand
GCATGGTCCAGCAGATCCTGCAGCGCTACAAGTCGCTGCAGGACATCATCGCCATTCTCGGCATGGACGAGCTGTCGGAAGAGGACAAGCTGACGGTGGCCCGCGCCCGCAAGATCGAGCGCTTCCTGTCGCAGCCGTTCCATGTCGCCGAAGTCTTCACCGGCTCGCCCGGCAAGTTCGTCGACCTCAAGGATACCATCAAGGGCTTCCGCGATCTCTGCGAAGGCAAGTATGACCACCTGCCGGAAGCCGCCTTCTACATGGTTGGCCCCATTGAAGAGGCGGTCGAGAAGGGCAAGAAGCTGGCGGCGGAAGCCGCCTAGGCGGCGAATGGCGAATAGGGAGTAGCGAATGGCGATTGCTGCTCGCGCTCCCTTCTTCACCGCTCGCTATTCGCTACTCACTATTCGCTAGGTAAGTCATGGCCACCTTCCACTTCAATCTCGTCTCGCCGGAAAGGCTCGTATTCTCGGGTGAGGTCGATCAGGTTGATATTCCCGGCACCGAGGGCGACTTCGGCGTGCTGGCAGGCCATGCGCCGATCATCGCCGGAATTCGCCCGGGCATCGTCACGGTGATCACTGGCGCGAACCGCGAGAAAATCATCATCCACGGCGGCATTGCCGAATATTCCGAGAAGGGCCTGACCATCCTCGCCGAGGTCGCGCATTCGCTGGACGAGCTTGATCGGGCACAATTGTCCGAAACGATCTCCCAGATGCAGGAGAATCTAAAGGAGCACGAAGGCTCCGAGCTCGACCTGGCGCTCGAGCGGCTCGATCACTTCAAGAGCATCGAGCAAGAGCTCAACACCACCGGCATGCACTGAGGTAGATGGACCGTCATCCTGAGGCGCGCGCGAAGCGCGCCTCGAAGGATGAACGGCCCCGCTGCGAGACCCGGGCCGTCGCCCTTCGAGGCCGCCGCTTCGCGACGGCACCTCAGGGTGACGGATCAAAGACATCACAAGCTCTCAGGGTGACGGTCTAGCTAGGCGCCGTCCACCACCAAGCTCCAGCAATTCCGTCGTAAGCGCCCTCCCGGCAGCAGTTGAACCCGGTTGCGCCGCAGCGCGTCTGGCGGCATTCTGCCGGCCGCAGATTGCTGTTCGGGGCGTCCTTATGAAGCGCAAGATTGCCGCGATCTTTGCCGCCGATATTGCCGGCTATTCGCGGCTGGTCGCCGAGGACGAGGAAGAGACGCTGCGGCGTTTGGCCGCTTATCGCGCCGTCACCGACGACTTCATCGCCAAGGCCGGCGGGCGCATCTTCAACACCGCGGGCGATGCCGTGCTCGCTGAATTCCCGAGCGCGGTCGAAGCCGTGCGCTGCGCCATCGACATTCAGGAGAGTTTGCGCACGCGCAACATGGCCTACCCGCCCAGCCGGCAGATGCATTTCCGCATCGGCATCACCATCGGCGACGTCGTGGAGCGCGACGGCGATCTGCTGGGCGACGGCGTCAACATCGCCGCACGCCTGGAAGGACTCGCGGAAGTCGGCGGCATCTGCGTCTCGCGCGCGGTGCATGAGCAGGTCGCCAACAAGCTGTCGGTGCAGTTCGCCGATATCGGCGAGCAGGAGGTCAAGAACATCCCGACTCCCGTGCACGCCTACATGGTGGCGATGCGCCGCGAGGACGGCACCTACGCGACGCCGCAGCTGAAAAAAACCCTGCCGAAAGCCGTGCCGGCCGGGGCGCCGAGCTGGATGTGGCCTGCGGTCGTGCTTGTGGTCGCGCTGTTTGCCATCGGCGTTGCCGGCTTTCTCTACTTCACCAAGCTGGAGCTGCCGGCAAGAGACAATACACCGCCGGATAAGATGGCGGCAGCGTCTCCCATTGCGCCGTCGCCTTCGCCGACTGCTGCGGCGACCGTGGCGCCGCTGCCGAGCGCATCGGCATCTCCCGCGCCATCGTCCGCGAACGCCACGACCGCCGCGCGGCAGCCATCGTCATCCACGCCGAGTCCTCCGGGCGAGAAGTTCGTGCCCGAGGACGTTCCATTCATCGGCGAGCGTGTGCGGGCCAACCTCGTCAACGAATATGTCGGCGGTCCCGATCACAAGGCTTTCGCCTTGACCACGCTCGGCGTCCCCGGCTTCGTCGTGGGCCAGCCGAGTGAGGAAGCTGCAAGGAATGCGGCGCTCGAACTCTGCCAGAAGCGCGCGGACAACAGCCAAGCCGGAGGCGGGCGACGCTGCGAGATCTACGCCGTGGGCAACGTGGTGGTGTATCAGCATGGCAGGCCGCCGCTGCCGCCGCAGCCCTGGATCAGGCATGATCCGTCCACGGAGCGGCCTTTTGCTTCCAGGGACATGCCGCTGATCCGGGATGCGGGCAAGGCACGGCTTGAAGCGATGTTCGTGCCCGCCAGGAAATCGCGGATCATCGCGCTCGGGCCGGGCGGCCAGTTCATCTTCAACAGCAACGCCGAATCCGTCGACGAGTCCGCGCGCCGCGCGCTGGAATCCTGCGCGGCACTGGCCAACGCTCCCTGCATGATCGTTGCGGCGGATGATAGCTTCGTGGTGCCGGTCCCCAGCATCATGAAAGCGACCGGGTTCTTTCACGCCGCCGCCAATCCCTCGATCATTGCCGACGCCCGCGACGACGTCGCGCGCAGGCTGAGCGATGCGACCAGCGGCTGGAATGCGGTTGCAGTCGGCACCCAAGGCCGGCCCGGCCTTGGGCTCAAGGCCGCAACTGAACAGGCTGCGGTCAACGATGCACTCGCCAGTTGCGCCAAGCGCGACTCCGAGTGCCACGTGATTGCAATCGGCCCGTTCACGGTGGGGCCGAATTAGCTTTCTTCGGAGCACGCGCCACTCTGTCACCGTCACCCTGAGGCGCTCGCAAGGCGAGCCTCGAAGGGCGACGGCCCGGCTGCCAGCTGCGGGGCCGTCCATCCTTCGAGGCCTCCGCGGAGCCTGTCATCGGGCCGCGCTTCGCGCGGACCCGTTGGCTCCGGCGCCTCAGGATGACGGAGATGCAGAGCGACCCTTGCTCAACCAGCAAACCGCGCGAACTGCGTCGCCACTTCCCGGTACACATCGCGCCGGAATGGCACCACCAGATCGGGGACGCGGTCGAGGTGCTCCCAGCGCCAGGCATCGAACTCGGCGGGCTGGCCGTTGCGCTCGGCGCATGGATCGATCTCGCTGTCATCTCCGGTGAAGCGCAGTGCGAACCATTTCTGGCGCTGGCCGCGGAAATGGCCGAGCCGGTGCGGCGGGCCGAGATAGGGTGGGAAGTCGTAGGAGAGCCAGTCGGTCTCGGCGAGATAGCCTGCGTTTGTCACGCCAGTCTCCTCCCACAATTCGCGCGAGGCCGCGGTGCGAAGATCCTCGCCCGCGTCGACGCCGCCTTGCGGCATCTGCCATTCGAGGCCTTCGAGGATGATCTCGGGGCCGTCATTGCGGAAGCGATGGCCGATCAGCACCAGGCCCGCCGGATTGAACAGCGCGATGCCGACGTTGGGACGGTAGAGTGTTTCAGTCGGCATGGATGAATGCTTTCACCGGTCATTCCGGGGCGGTGCGCAGCACCGAACTACGGTGCGCAATTGCGCAGCTGAGAATCTCGAGATTCCAGGTTCGCCTCTCGCGAGGCGCCCCGGAATGACGTCGCATAAACTCAGCCTTTGGCGAGCGTAGAAAATTCCTTCACCACCCGATCGTAGACCGGGCGCTTGAAGGGAATGATCAATTCCGGGAGATTTTGCATCGGTTCCCAGCGCCAGGCGATGAACTCGGCCTTGTGGCCGCCCGGCGGATGCTCGACATTGATCTCGCTGTCCTTGCCGGTGAAGCGTATGGCAAACCATTTTTGCCGTTGGCCACGGTAGCGGCCCTTCCATGCGCGGCCTGCCACCGTGCGCGGGATGTCGTAAGTCAGCCAGTCCGCGACCTCGCCGAGCTTCTCGACCGAGCGCACGCTGGTCTCCTCATAAAGCTCGCGCTTGGCCGCTTCCCAGGTGTCCTCGCCGGGATCCACGCCGCCCTGCGGCATCTGCCAGATATGGGTCTCGTCGACATGTTCGATGCCGCTGGCGCGACGACCGATGAAGACCAGCCCCTCCTTGTTGATCAGCATCATGCCGACGCAGGTTCGATAGGGCAGATCTTCATAGCGCGTCATGCCGCAAGTCACCTCTCTGCCCCGTTTTGGCCGCTTTACGCCGGCGGGAGGGCGAACGCCCCGCCCTAGCTTGATTTTGATTTCGTGATCGCGGTTGTCAATGGCGCAAGCATGATGCCGTGGGCCTCCAGGGTCTTGACCCAGAGGCCGATCCGCTCGATCGAGACCGGCAGCGCCGAGGCGGCGCCGATGGCGGTGCCACGCTCCTTGGCGATGTCCTCGAGCTTCGCCAGGGCCCGGTCGATCTCGCCCGGCGTCGGCACCGAATCGATGGTGATATCGGCCTTGGCGAACGGCATCGCCTGCGCGCCCGCAACCGCCGCAGCCACGCTGCGCGGCGCCGAGCCGTCATCAAAGAAGGCGAGGCCCCGCTTGGCGGCATCGCGGATGATCGGGGCCATCACTGGCTCGGTCGCGATGAAGCGCGCGCCCATGAAGTTCGCGATGCCGACATAGGCCTGGATGCGGCTGAGATGCCAATACAGCCGATCCAGATTCTGCTCCGGCCCGAGCGTGGTGAGCAGCGTCTGCGGCCCGGGATCGTTGTCCGGATAGTCATAGGGCTCCATCGGGACCTGCAGCAGGATCTCGTGGTGCTGCGCGCGGGCGCGCTCAGCGAGCCTGCCGGGATCGGCGCCATAGGGCGTAAACGCCAGCGTGACGGCGCCGGGCAGCTTCATGATGGCGTCCGTGGTCTTCGCCGCGCCGACGCCGAGGCCGCCGATGACGATCGCAACCACCGGCATCTTCGCCGCCTTTGCCCGATCGGCATCGGCCGCGTAGACCGTGAACGGTTTCGCACCATCCACGGCGATCGGAATCATGCCATAGCGCGACGGCTCGAGCAGCCGCTGGTCGACGCCGGCCATGATGCCGGGCGCGGCGCTTTCGGCCTTCTCGCCTGCTTCGGGCGAGATCACCACGTCATGGCGCTCGCCGCTCGAGCCGTCGATGATGGTGATGGTCTTCTGGTCGGATGGCGCGGCCTGCTTGGCCGGGGTCTTTTCCTCATGCGCCGCCGCCGGGCTTGCGGGCTTCTCGTCAGCCTTGCCCGGTTTGGCGATGCTGGTCCCGTTCAGCGCGACGCGCGCGACCGGCTCGCCGCCGAGTGGATCATTGTTGAAGATGGCAAAGCCTATGAAGACGAGGAGAAACAGCCCGAGCAGCACCGCCAGGACCTGCGTCGCCGTGAACGGCAGCCGGAAACGGCGCTTGCGGCGCGCGGGCTTCTGGCCGAGCGGGGCGCTCAGATCGTCAACCGTCTCTGTCATAAAGCATCCCGAATCAATCGGGGTGACGATACCACGGCGGGACGATGGCGGCAGTCCGGCCGGAACCGGACATTCACCGCACAGCGCGCCGATCAGCAAAAAGGCGGCCTTTGGGGCCGCCTTTTTCGAACCATCGCTCGTCAGCTGTAAGGCTGTTAGTTCTGTGCCTTGTCCGGCTTGCTGTCGCCGGCAGCCGGCGTATCGGTCGGTGCCGGGGCCGCGGCGGTGGTGGACGACGACTTGATGCCGTGCAGGAGGTCGTCGGCCATCTTCAGAGCCTTGTCGTCCTTGGCATCCGGCGGGACATAGGATTGCGAGCCGGTCTTCTCGTCGCCGTCGTTCTTGAGATGGCCGCGCAGCGAAGCCTCGCCCTTGGTGTCGGTGCGGGACTTCAGCTCTTCCGGCACGTCCTGCAGCACCTCGATGTCGGGCACGATGCCCTTGGCCTGGATCGAGCGGCCCGACGGCGTGTAGTAGCGGGCCGTGGTCAGGCGCAGTGCGCCATTGCCGCTGCCCAGCGGAATGATGGTCTGCACCGAGCCCTTGCCGAACGAGCGGGTGCCGACCAGCGTGGCCCGCTTGTGGTCCTGCAGCGCGCCGGCGACGATTTCGGAGGCCGAGGCCGAGCCGCCATTGATCAGGACGATCACCGGCTTGCCCTTGGTCAGGTCGCCCGGATGAGCGGTGCGGCGCTGGGTCTCCTCGGGATTGCGGCCGCGGGTCGAGACGATCTCGCCGCGCTCCAGGAAGGCGTCAGAGACGGTTACGGCTTCCTCGAGCAGGCCGCCCGGATTGTTGCGCAGGTCGATGACGTAGCCCTTCAGCTTGTTCTCGCCGATCTGGTTCTGCAGGTCAGCGATGCTCTTCTTCAGGCCCTCGGTGGTCTGCTCGTTGAAGGTGGTGATGCGGATATAGGCGATGTCGTCGGCCTCGATGCGGGCGCGCACCGATTTGACGCGGATGTTGTCGCGCATCAGTGTGACATCGATCGGATTGTCGACGCCCTTGCGGATGATCTTGAGCTTGATCTTGGTGTTGACGGGGCCGCGCATCTTCTCGACCGCCTGATTCAAGGTCAGGCCCTGCACCTGCTCGTCGTCGAGCATGGTGATGAGGTCATTGGCCAAGATGCCCGCCTTGGACGCCGGCGTGTCGTCGATCGGGGAGACCACCTTGATCAGGCCGTCTTCCATGGTGACCTCGATGCCGAGGCCGCCGAACTCGCCGCGGGTCTGCACCTGCATGTCGCGGAAGCTCTTGGCATCCATGTAGCTCGAATGCGGATCGAGGCCGCTGAGCATGCCGGAGATCGCGGACTCCACCAGCTTGCCGTCGTCGGGCTTCTCGACATAGTCGCTGCGCACCCGTTCGAACACGTCGCCGAACAGATTGAGCTGGCGATAGGTGTCGGCGGTCGCCGCCCTCGCGCTCGATCCCATCAGCACGCGCGGCTGAGTCACGAACAGCGTCAATGCCGCGCCAGTGGCAGCGCTGAGGAGAACAATCGAAGTCTTGCGCATCATCCGCGAACCTTTTCGCCTTCTTTACTGGCCCACCATGGGCCTGGATCGATTGGAGTGCCGTCCTTACGGAACTCGACATACAGCACGGGCTGTCTGACATTGGGTGCAAAGATCGACGCTACCTGGGACGTCGTCCCCATGGTCGCGACCGGCTCACCTGTTTGAACAAACTGCCCGATATTGACCGAAATGCGCTCCATCCCGGCGATCAGGACATGATACCCGCCACCGGCATTGAGGATCAAGAGTTGTCCGTAGCTGCGAAACGGCCCGGCATAAACCACCCACCCATCACACGGAGTCGTCACCTGCGCGCCGGGGCGGCTTGCCAAAGAAATGCCTTTTTCGACACCGCCGGCACCATCGGAACTGCCAAATTCACGAATCCTGCTGCCGCTGACCGGGAAGGTGAGCATCCCCTTCGCCGAGGCAAACGCAATCGCGGGGCTTGTCCGCTTCGGGTTCTTCAACTGCGCCGGGTCGCCGGCAACCGGCGCGCCCTGCTGGCTCGCGATCGCGGCTGCCTTGGCCGCGGTCTTGACGTCCTGTTCCATCCTGGCGATCAGGCCTTGCAGATCGTCGACCTGGCGTGACAGCGCGATCGCCCGCGCGCTCTCCGCAGCCATGTCATTTTCCTTCGCCATTTGCTGGCGCTGCCGCTCGTCGATCAGCGCCGCCAGCCGGTTCTGGTCGTCCCTGAAATGGTCGCGGTCGGCCGCGAGCCGGTCGCGCTCGGTGGTGATGGCCTTGCGAACGGCGAGCAGCTCGCCGAGTTCATTGGCGATCACCTGCGCCCGTGCGCGCAGCTCCGGCACCACAGATCCCAGCAGCATGGCCGTGCGCAGTGATTGCAGCGCGTCCTCCGGCCGCACCAACAGCGCCGGCGGCGTGCGCCGGCCGGCGCGCTGCAGCGCCGCCAATACCTCGATCATCTCGGCGCGGCGCGAGTTGAGTGTGCTGTGCAGGTCCTGGTCGCGCGAATCGAGCGAACGCAGCCGGGTCTCCGCCGCGGCCATCCGGTCCTCCAGGCCTCGCACCTGGGCGGCGCTGTCGATCAGCTGCTGATTGAGCTTGCTGCGGTCCTGCCCGATTGCGGCGATCTCGGCGCGGAGCTTGGCCTGGGCCTCGGCCGCGCGAGTCTGCTCGGCGCGGGCGGCATCGAGTTCCTCGGAGCGCTGCTTGATCGCCTCGGGCGACAGCGCGATCGATTGTGGCGGTGTCGCTGTGGTCTGCGCCGCCGACCACGGGCTGGCGAGACCGGCCGCGAGCAGCGCCAGGGAGAGTGGCAGCGCGGCCAGCCCGCCGCGGCGGCTGGTGTCAGGGTAGGAGGCAAGGGGCCGCGCGCGCTGCATCTGTCCCGAAAGCTGCTCTTTGTCCCGTGTGCCCGCCAAATGGCGCGATTTGCTGCGCCTTCCTAGGCGCGGTGGTATGGATGTCCCGATAAAATGGTCGCCGCCCGGTAGAGCTGCTCCAGAAGCATGACGCGTACCATTTGATGCGGCCAGGTCGCAGCCCCAAAAGCGATCCTGGACTTTTCCTTGCCGCCCAATTCGGGCGAAAGTCCGTCCGCGCCGCCGATCACGAATACAGCATTTGGGATCGACTGATCCCGTAGGCGGCCGAGGCGTTGGGCCAGCGCCTGACTGCCGACATTTTCGCCGCGTTCGTCGAGCGTGACAAGCACGGAGTTTTCCGGGATTGCGGCCGAGATTGCGACGGCCTCCTCCGCGATGCGCGCAGCTGCGTCGCGGGCGCGGCTTTCCGGAATTTCGTGAATCTCGAGGCCGCGAAAGCCGAGCTTGCGGCCGATGTCCTCGAAGCGCTTGCGGTAGCGCTCGGCGAGCTCGCGCTCAGGTCCGGCTTTCAGCCGGCCAACGGCAATGACGACGAGTCGCATCGATTTTTCCGGCGAAGTTGAACCTGCCTGCCGGCCAACATATGCCGCAGCAACGCCGCGCGATATGTCGCAGCAACACCGCGCGCGCAGCGGGGCGCGCGCATCCAGGCACGCGGCAGCCGATGTCAATCGGCTTTCTGCTACTGTACGACCTTCGCCCCCGTCGGCCCTTGAGTCCACAACCGCTCGAGATTGTAGAACTCGCGAACCTCCGGTCTGAACACGTGGACGATCACGTCGCCGGAATCAATCACCACCCAGTCGCAATTGGGCAAGCCTTCGACATGGATGGATCTGATGCCGGTTTCCTTCAGCGCCTTGGTGACGTTTTCCGCAATCGCGCCGACGTGCCGGTTGGCCCGGCCCGAGGTGACGATCATGTAGTCGGAAAATGCCGATTTGCCGCGAAGGTCGATGGTGACCGTTTCTTCCGCCTTCATATCGTCCAGGCGGGAGAGGATCATATTCAGCGTCTTGTCGGCGTCGGGTTGCGCCTGCAAGGCCGCAGCTGGGGTCGATGTTTTACGCGCGGACTTTTGAGCCTTGGGTAAAACACTCTTTGACAATACAGAAGATGTCGCCAGGGACCATTCCTTTCACTGTATCGCGGGAGACCGAATCCCCCGTCGCCATACTACCCATGTGGGGTTAAAGGTTTCAATATCCAGTACCGCCCTTAACCCCGCGGGCGGCGCTGTATTCGCTTAACCCTGCTTCCAGCTCCCGTCCGGGTTCCGTAAGCCGGTCGAGGACAGCTTCAATTTCAGCCCGGTCAGGAAGACCCAAGCCGGCGGCCTCAGGTCCGCGAGCCGGCTCGCCCTGTTCTCTGGAATTCGGTAGCGCGCCAGCGCCTGTGCTGCCGGCGCGGTCAATGCGCGAAAGCTCTGGGGTGGGCGATCGATCACCGCAATCGGGACCTGCATCGCGATGCGCTGCCAGTTCTGCCAACGATGGAATTGCGCAAGGTTGTCGGCACCCATGATCCAGACAAAGCGCAGCTGCGACGCGCGGCGGCGCAGGAAATTCACAGTGTCGACAGTGTAGCGCGTTCCGATGACGGATTCGAGACAGGTTACGTCGATGCGCGGATCCACGGCGACCTCGCGCGCTCTTTGCATGCGCGCATTGAGCGCCTGCAGTGCGCCAACGTCTTTCAGCGGGTTGCCAGGCGTCACCAGCCACCAGACGCGATCGAGTTGCAATCGCTTCATCGCAAACTGGCTGATGGCGCGATGCGCAAGATGCGGCGGATTGAACGAGCCGCCGAGCAGCCCGATGCGCATGCCATCACTATAGGCCGGGAACGCTTGTGCGATCGAAGGCAGCGCGCCTGAGGCGTCAGTCACCTAAGGCCCCGCGTGATCTGCAGACATCACGGCCGCGTCTGTCCGCTGCCGTGGATGCGATATTTGAAGGTGGTCAGCTGCTCGACGCCGACAGGGCCGCGGGCGTGAAACTTGCCCGTGGCAATGCCGATCTCGGCGCCAAAGCCGAACTCGCCGCCATCGGCGAATTGCGTCGAAGCGTTATGCAGCACGATCGCGGAATCGACTTCGTTGAGGAATTTTTCCGCGGCTTTGTTGTCCTCGGTCACGATCGCATCGGTGTGATGCGAGCCGTGGGCCTGGATGTGGGCGATCGCGCCATCGACGCCGTCGACGACCTTGGCTGCGATGATCGCATCGAGATATTCGGCGTCCCAGTCCTGCTCGCTCGCAGGTTTTACGCGGCCGTCCGTGCGTTGCACGGTCTCGTCGCCGCGCACCTCGCAGCCGGCGTCGAGCAACATCTCGACCAGCGGCTTGAGGGTGTTTGCAACACCTGCGCGATCCACCAGCAGCGTCTCGGCGGCGCCGCAGACGCCGGTGCGCCGCATCTTGGCGTTCAGCACGATGCTCTTGGCCATGTCGAGATTCGCGGCATGATCGACATAGACGTGATTGACGCCCTCGAGATGCGCAAACACCGGCACGCGCGCTTCCTGCTCGACGCGCGCAACAAGGCTTTTCCCCCCGCGGGGCACGATGACGTCGACGCCGCCATTGAGGCCGGTGAGCAAGAGCCCGACAGCCGCGCGGTCGCGGGTCGGCACCAGCGTAATCGCAGCCTCGGGCAGGTCAGCCTCGCGCAGACCCTGCACCAGGCAGTCATGGATGGCGCGGCAGGAGCGGAAGCTATCGGAGCCGCCGCGCAGGATCACCGCATTGCCCGATTTCAGGCAGAGCACGCCGGCGTCCGCCGCGACATTGGGCCGGCTCTCGAAGATCACGCCGACCACGCCGAGCGGCACGCGTACGCGCTCGATGGTCATGCCGTTCGGACGTTGCCAGCTCTCGGTGATGACGCCGACGGGATCGGGAATGGCGCGCACCGTGGCGATGCCGTCGGCCATTGCGTCAATGCGCGCTGGCGTCAGCGTCAGCCGATCGAGGAAGGAAGCGGTGATGCCGCTCGCGCGCGCTTCCGCGACGTCCTCGGCATTGGCAGCGAGGATCGTTTGCGCATTGGCGCGAACGGCGCGCTCCATGGCCTCGAGCGCGCGGTTCTTCTGCTCGGTCGGCGCCAGCGCCAACACCCGGGCGGCCGCGCGCGCGCGGCCGGCGAGCCCGGTCATCAGCGCGGGTAAATCGGCGTTGCCGTCAATCGCCTTCAGGGACGCAGACATCGTCAGTGCCAAATCCAGATTAAGGCCGTGTCCTAGCACGGAATTTACCGGCTTGGCGAGGCTGGGAACAGGCGTGGGCCGCCTGCACGCGCGGCCCAGTACCCATCTGAGCCAGGTCTGGGGTCGGCCAATGGCCTACCTTCCGGGACTATTTCCCGGTGTCCGGCCCCGGCGGACCCACCACGAGGTCATCGCGGTGGATCATTTCGGAGCGGCCGCTGAGACCCAAAATGCTCATCACATCGGGCGAGGAGCGCCCCTTGATCCGCTCGGCATCGTCGGCATCGTAGGCGACAAGGCCCCGGCCGATTTCCCTTGTGTCCGGCCCCCGCACGATCACGGCATCGCCCCGGGCGAACTGCCCGTCCACCCTGACAACGCCGGCCGGCAGCAGGCTCTTGCCGGCGCGCAGCGCGTTGACGGCGCCGGCATCGATGGTCAGCGTCCCCTTCGGCTCCAGCGAGCCGGCAATCCAGCGTTTTCGCGCGGTCACGGGATTGGCCGGGGTCAAGAACCAGGTGCAGCGGCCACCATCGGCGATCGCCTGCAGCGGGTGCTCGATCTTGCCCGAGGCAATCAGCATATGCGTGCCGCCGATTGTCGCGATCTTTGCCGCCTCGATCTTGGTGCGCATGCCGCCGCGCGACAGCTCGGAGGCGGCATCGCCCGCCATTCCCTCGATTTCGCCGGTGACCGAGTCCACCACCGGAATGAGCTTCGCGTTCGGATTTTGCGCGGGCGGCGCATCGTAGAGGCCGTCGATGTCCGAGAGCAGGATCAGGAGATCGGCGCTGGCCATGGTGGCGACGCGGGCGGCGAGGCGGTCGTTGTCGCCATAGCGGATTTCGTTGGTCGCCACGGTGTCGTTCTCGTTGATCACGGGGACCGCGCGCCAGTCCAGCAGCTTGCCGATGGTGGAGCGCGCATTGAGATAGCGCCGCCGTTCCTCGGTGTCCTGCAGGGTCACCAGGATCTGCCCGGCGCCGATGCCGTGGTCGCCCAGCACCTCCGACCAGATGCGCGCCAGCGCGATCTGCCCGACCGCGGCGGCCGCCTGGCTTTCCTCCAGCTTCAGCGGTCCGCGCGGAAGCTTCAACCGGCTGCGTCCGAGCGCGATCGCGCCGGAGGAGACGATCAACAGATCGCGGCCGCCGCCATGGAGCTTGGCGATGTCCGCCGCAAGCGCCTTCAGCCAGGACGCGCGCACCTCGCCGGCATCGGAGTCGATCAAAAGCGACGAGCCGACCTTGACGACGATGCGGCGGAAGTTTTTGAGCTGGGGGCTGCGGGACATGGGGTGCTTTTGCAGCAGGATGTGGTTTGGCGCAAGTCACGTGGGCGCTAGGCTACGATGAGACTTGATTCAGTTGGTCGCCGCGGTGTGCACCTCTCCCGTCGGGAGAGGTGAACCGAGTTCGCGGATCGACCGATTCAACGATAGGGGCTGATCACCAGCTCTCATCTGTTTAAGCCGTCCACGGCTCCGCTTCCGCCGCACGCTTGGCCTTTGAAGTCACCTGCTTGTCGCCGATGATGTCGGCAAGCGCCCGCAAGGCCTCGGGCACGCCCTTGCCGGTGGCGCCGGAGAGCAGGAGCGGGGTCTTCTTCGCGGCGCGCTTTAAGCGGTCCTTCTGCTTCTTCAGCATCTCCGCATCGACCGCGTCGATCTTGTTCAGCGCGACGATTTCGATCTTCTCGGCCAGGCTGCCGCCATAGGCCTCGAGCTCCGCCCGCACGGTCTTGTAGGCCTTGCCGGCGTGCTCGGTGGTGGCATCGACCAGGTGCAGCAGCACCCGGCAGCGCTCGACATGGCCGAGGAAGCGGTCGCCGAGGCCTGCGCCTTCATGTGCGCCCTCGATCAGGCCGGGAATGTCCGCGAGCACGAATTCGCGCCCGTCGGCGTTCACCACGCCAAGCTGCGGGTGCAGCGTCGTGAAGGGATAATCCGCGATCTTCGGCCGAGCGGCGCTGACCGCGGCAAGGAAGGTCGATTTGCCGGCATTCGGCAGGCCGACCAGGCCGGCGTCGGCGATGAGTTTCAACCGCAGCCAGATCCAGCGCTCTTCGCCGGGCTGGCCGGGATTGGCGTTGCGCGGGGCACGGTTGGTCGAGGACTTGAAATGGGCATTGCCGAAGCCGCCATTGCCGCCTTCCGCGAGGACGAATCTCTCGCCGAGCGTGGTGAAGTCGTGCAGCAGGGTTTCCCGGTCCTCGTCGAACACCTGGGTGCCGACCGGAACCTTCAGCACGATCGCCTTGCCATTGGCGCCATGGCGGTCCTTGCCCATGCCGTTGACGCCGCGCTCGGCCTTGAAGTGCTGCTGGTAGCGATAATCGATCAACGTGTTCAGCCCGTCGACGGCCTCGATCACGACGTCGCCGCCGCGGCCGCCATTGCCGCCGGAAGGGCCGCCGAACTCGATGAACTTCTCACGGCGGAACGCCACGCAGCCGTTGCCGCCGTCGCCGGAGCGAATATAGACCTTTGCCTCGTCAAGGAATTTCATGGGTCCTAGGTAAGCCAGCCGCTCCCCTGCGGCAACCCGAAGGCGCGGTTAAAATGCCGGTATTTTCCGCCCCGCTGGTGCCCCGAACGGCGTTTTCGAAAGGGAGCAACGTGCTAACCTCGATCCGACATGCGACGACGGGAATCTGGAATGAAGCGCCGCCAATTCATGGCCGCTCTCGCGGGGGTGCTGGCCGGGCCGGCCCTCGCGCGGGGGCAATCGGGCCCAAGGCCGCGGCTCGCGATCTATAGCCCGTCCGAGCCCGAAGCCTTGATGCGGGAGAACAGCCCGAACCGCTACTACCGCGCTCTGTTCGAGGAGTTGCGCCGGCTCGGACATATCGAGGGCGAGAACCTCGTCGTCGCGCGCTATGGCAAGGAAGCGAGCGTCGGCACCAACTCCCTGGTTGAAACCATCATCAAGAGCGGGCCGGATGTGATCTATGCCGTCGGCCCGGGGGCCCACCTGTTCAAGGTTCGCACCGCCACGATTCCGATCGTGGCGCTGACCGGCGATCCGTTGCAGCAGCGCCTGATCGACACGCTCGCCCATCCCGGCGGCAACGTCACCGGCGTCAGCGTCGATGCCGGGCCCACCATTTACGGCAAGCGGATCGCGTTGTTGCACGAGATGTTTCCCGGCTTGCACAAGCTCGGCTTTCTCACACTGCGGTTTCAATGGGAGGGGCAGGCGGCTGCGGTGCGCGCGGCCCCGAGACAGTTCGGCGCGGATATTGTGGATCTGTCATTCGACCTGCCGACCAGCGAGGCCACCTATCGCGACGCGATCGCGACGGCACGCGATGCCGGCGCCAACGCTCTCATGGTCGGAGACAACCCCGACACCATGACCAATCGCGTCGTAATCGCGGACGTGATCGGGCAGGCCGGATTGCCCGCGATCTATCCGTTCGCCGAATTCGTCGAGGCCGGCGGACTGATGGCCTATTCGTTCGATCTGGTGGAGCTGAACAGGCGTGCGGCCAACGACATCCATGCCATTCTCGGCGGCGCCAATCCCGGCGACATCCCGTTCTACCAGGCCTCCAAATTCGAACTGTCGCTGAACCTGAAAACAGCGAAGGCATTGTCGCTCAGTGTGCCGGCGACGCTGCTTGCGGCGGCAGACAAGGTGGTCGAATGAGGCGGCGGGATTTCCTTGGCGTGGTTGGCGGTGCGGCGCTGGGGCCGCGGGCGGCCCATGGGCAGCAACCGGCAATGCCGGTGGTCGGATTTCTCCACGCCGGCTCGCCGGAGGAGAACCAAAAGCGCCTCGCCGCATTCCGCAAGGGTCTTGCCGACGGCGGTTTTGTCGAGGGACGTGATATCGCCATCGATTATCGCTGGGCGGCGGGCAGGAACGAGCGGCTGCCGGAGCTTGCTGCCGAGCTGGTGAAGCGGCAGGTGGTGCTGATCGTTACCCCCGGCAGCACCGCGGCGGCGGTCGCGGCCAAGAATGCGACGGCGGCCATTCCAATCGTCTTTTCCTCCGGCACCGACCCGGTCGCATTGGGGCTGGTCGGGAGCCTCAGCCATCCCGGCGGCAATGCCACCGGCGTCACCTCGCTCAATGCGGAGCTTGCCGCCAAGCGCCTCGGCATTTTCCGCGAGCTCGCGCCGCACCTGTCGCGCTACTTCACGCTGGTGAAGCCGGGCTCTGAATTGGCCGCTCCCTTCGTTGCGGATATTGAGCGCGCTGCCGCCAGCCTGTCCGTCCGTGTCGACGTGCTCAAGGCCGGCACGACCGCCGAAATAGATGCCGCCTTCGACATGATTCCGAAAGACGCCGGCTGCGGCATGGTGTTCGGTCCGGAAGGTTTCTTCTTTGTCCATCGTGCTCATATCGCCGCCCTTGCGCTTGAACGGCGTTTGCCGACCATTTTCGACGTGCGCGATTATGTCGAGGCCGGTGGCCTCGCCAGCTACGGCTCCGACTTTTACAACGTGATGGAGCTGACCGGCAGCTACGCCGCCCGCGTGCTGCGCGGCGAGAAGCCGGCGGACCTGCCGGTGCAACAGGCGACCAAGTTCGAGCTCGTCATCAACCGCAGGACGGCGCGCACGCTCGGCGTCGATGTGTCGCAGACGTTGCTCGCGACGGCGGATGATGTGATCGACTAGGCTGCCCGGGATTTTGGCTAAAATTGTCTACTGAGAAGCCGCGAGAGTTGCGGTATTATGATACGCTTGCTTTATCCGGAATGCCGCCAATCAATGTGAACCCATTCACAATTGAATTGCGCAGGATGGTGCAAAAACCGACCATCCAGATCTGAAGCGAGCGTGGACTTGCAAATTGGGAGAGTGACTTGGACAAGACTCAACTCCTTGCCTCATTATACATGATGCGCACCAGCCCGTCCTACCAGCAGGCGGAGACGCTGCGGCGAAGCAAAGGCGCTGCCAAAATGGCCACTGCGGACAAGAAGTCCGCTGAGCACGCGGCCCTCAACCTTCTGATCAATACCTGGGAAGCGATTTCCGTCCTGGTTCTCGAATTGAACGAGGAGGACAGAAAGTTCGTTTTCGGGACGCTGCCTGCACTCCACATGTTTACCGAGCTGAATGACGCGATCGAGGAGCTTGGCTCCAAGACTCCTGCTTTCGCAGCGAATTTCAGGCTGTTGAGCAAGCACCAGCAGGAATGGCTTAGGTTCAAGGACGATCACTATCACACGGGCTCCAAAGCCGGCATGCACGCACTGTTCGGTTAGCTTAAGTTGCCGGCGCTGGATTCACGGTTTTCGACTTGGTTGCTTCGTCCCTATCTCGATCTCGCCGAGTTTAACGGCGGGCCGCTTCATGCGCAGAATCTGGAGGAGAGCTGGCATTCGTTTGTCGAGCCAGATCGTCCGCCGTTTATCCCACAACGAGCCCTCTCCCCCGGATTTCGCATTCAACTCGCCCAGGAAGCCGGACCGGCCTATGCGGTAACGGACCCGCGCCAACTGCCTGACAACCTTTGCAGTGACCGTTGGCGACGCCTGTGCGCCGCCTTGAACGACTGGAGCTCGCTGGGTGGCCATGAACAGTGCCGGCTGGCTTCGCTGCTCCATTCGATGTGCTTTTATCAGCCGCTCCTCGACCTCATTCCAGATGGTCCCTTTGAGGCCCGTCGCGCTGCGCCCGATGCACTGCGGCTGGCGTTCTGGCGCGCGTCGGCCCATTACGTCCATCATTTGCCCGAGCGAACCTCGAACTATCCGTCAGCGGACATGTCGATATTCGAGGATATCGCTCTCAATGCACCCGACGCCGTTCCGGAGTGTTTCAATGCGACGGCCAAGGTGTTCGTTCACAAGGCGAAGAACCGTTGCGAGCTTGCGGACCTGGTGACGTGGGGCAGTCGATTCGAAAACGCTCTCGTCCGCGCAATCGCCGGCGCAGACGAATTCACCACCGGTCTTCTCACCAGCCGTTTCTATCGCGGTCTGGGTTTTTTACCCCAACTCGCCGGTGAGAGGACCGAAGTGAAACGCACGATGGATCTTGCAGAATGTCACGCGCGCAACATCAAGCCTGGCACACCCGCACAGCATCTGCTTTGCCGCGAGAACTTGCATGCCGTCATGGAGAGCCGCAGCAAAGAAGCGTTGTGGCTCGGCGACAAGGACGAAGCCCTGTCAAGGTCACTTGAGGTCATCAATGTAGACCCGTGCGACTCAAAGGCCTGGGCCGAACTCGGCGAAATCCGCTACCTCCGGCAGGAGTGGAGGGAGGCCTCCGAAGCCTATGCAACGGCAGCAATGCTGGGGCCCCCGGCAAGCGCGCTTGGTCGCCACATGGCGGGGCTGTGTTTCAAAAAGCTTGGCCAGGATATGCTGGCGGCCTTCTTTTTCCAGGACGCGCTCGATCGCGATCCGCTTGGAATCTCGCCTCGCCATCGAATCAATGAGCTTCCGAAGCTTGCGGTGCTGGACACGCTAAAACACTGGAATAACCGCCCGGTATGATCGAAGAGGGCGGCTCGCAGTTCGCTCAGGATGGGTGGCTTTTCAGACCACAGGCTGCTTGGTCGCTCCGGCGGCGCGCTGGCGATGGTCACCGAAATTGCCTCTCTTGGGCATGAGGGGCGGCGGAAATGCCTTGCTTGCCACCGCAGCCTCTGCATCGACGCAGCCGTAGCCATAAGACGTATCCCGACCTGATCTGCCGAGATCATGGACGGTAGAGGCGAGCACGTTCCAAACCTGCTCATTGGTGGCGGATCGGTGTGCTGCCCAGACTAGCGCCGCCACACCGGCCACATGCGGGCAAGCCACGCTCGTGCCGCTCAACGATCCATACCTGTTATTCGGGAGGGTTGACTGAATATCCACACCCGGCGCGCAAAGGTCGATCTCGGGTCCCCGGGCGCTGCTCGGCGCGATCACATTGGAGGAGTCGATCGAGGATACTCCAATGACGTCCTTGTACCTTGCGGGATACTCGACATTTGAGCGCTGGGGTGGCACCGGGTTATCGTTCTGGTTTCCCGCGCCGGCGACAATCAAGAGCCCGGCCGACCAGGCTGAGTTGCAGATCAATTCGAGCGCCGTTGGGACAGACTCACAGCCCAGGCTCATGCTGATGATGTTGATTCCGTTGTGCATGCACCAATCGATGCCAGCGATCGACCAGCCGAAGAGTCCGTTGGCGTTCTTGTCCAGCACCTTGACCGCATACAAGGACGCCTTCGGAGCAACGCCCACCACACCTGCGCCATTCTTGGCGGCCGCAATGACCCCAGCGCAATGCGTCCCATGGCCCAGGTCATCCATCGGCGTCGTCGTACCAGGCACGAAGCTTTTGCCGTCAACATAGTTGGCCTTGAGGTCCGGATGACCGGAATCGATGCCGGTATCCAGGACAGCAACCTTGATTCCCTTGCCCTCGGAAATGCCCCATGCGTGGTCCGCGCGCACCTGCTTGACCCCTCCGGGAATCGTTTGCTTTGCGGGACGCGCATGCTCTTGAAAGCGAATGTGTGGGTAGGGACCAAAGCCTGCGGCATGACAGGCTGTGTCCTCTTCGACCCTGGCGACGTTACGATCGCTGCGCAGCGCCTGGATCTCACGGCGCGTAAGCTGGGCGCTGACGATCGGCGCTTCGTATCGGTTGACGTCATAGCCGACGACGTGATCTTCGAGCCGACGCTGGCCGACGCCTGTCGCTGGAGCAGTTGCATCAAAAAAATCGGCGCGCGTTCCCTTGGTGAGTGCTTTTCTGACGATCTCGAGCTTGTCCACTTGCCGGTCGGGGCGCTCATCCTTCGGCTTGAACGTAACAAGAACCGACTTGCGCTCTGACATGATGCGATGCCCTCCCTGCTGAACCATCGAATGCGGCCTGCCAATCAACAGCGCAGTCCGGGCCTTGTGTTATGATCTAGCCCACACTCGCGCCTATCGCCAAAGTCTCATGTCCATCTCATCGGCCAGCGAACTGGCAATGCGCCGATGCCGTTCTGACTCGGTTTTCTGTTGATCGAGGTCGTACACATTGGCGAGCGCATTGTGGCAGTTCGCCCCCAGGGGGCGCATGCCAAGTTCGTCGGCGAGCGCCAGGCTCCTGGTCAGCCAGGTCTTTGCATCGCCTGGATTGCCCTGGTGGAGATGGATTTCTCCAATCATTCGCAATGAATAAGCCTCGTTCGCGCGCTCTCCATGCGCGCGGGCGAATTCGACCGCGCGCGTGGCCGCATTCAATGCATCCTCGCTTCGCCCCGAGAGCAAGTAGGCCTCGCTGACGTATGCAAGGCGCAAGGAGTGTCGCGCGACGAATCCCCTGGATTCCGCCAGTTGGATGCTTTTTTCGAGGATTGGAATTCCCTCGCTCGCACGGCCTGCAAGCGAGAGCGCATAGCCGAGATGAAGAGATACATAAGCAAATCCAACGGGGCTGTCCGCGAATGCTCCCGCCGCCAGGGATCTCTCGAAAGAATGTAACGCCTTGTTCGCGTTCCCCTGACGCTGAGCCACAACGCCCAGGCCAAGATAAGCATAGCCGCAACTGAAGGGATGTTCGGCGTCCTGGGCGATCCGAAGCGCATCTTCGGCGACGTTGAACGCTTCCGAAAAGTTGCCGGTTTCGGCAAGGCCCCACGCCATGAAGCTGCGCGCAAACGAGGAAGGCAGGACGAACAATCCGAAGCGCTCGCCGCGCAGATTGCCGGTCAGGTGCGTGGCGGTCCAGCCGAAATCCTCGCGCGCCCTGACGTAATCCCCTCGCGTGTGATGCGCCAATCCCCGGGGCAGACGGGTCATGACTTGCAGCGGCAAATCGGAAAACTGTTCCGCCACGGCAAGCGCTCGTTCGCCCGCCTCGGTCGATTCCTGGTATTGACCAAGCATCCAGAACTGTTCGGTCAAATGGCACTGCACCCATCCCATCCGATGCGTGTCGCCGATCTGGTCAGCCAATTGCCCGGCTTCGCGCAGATAGGATGCGATACGCTCCCGATCTCCCAGCGGCTGCAGCACGTTTCGGATATCGAAGCGAATGTCGATCGCCTTCTGACGCGTATCAAGGCTGTCCGGCAATTGTGCCAGTGCCTGCAGGGCGCGTTCGAAAAGGATCAGCGCCTCCGGATAGGCCTCTCGGTCCGCTGCCTTCGTGCCTGCCTGGCGCAGGTAAATGACGGCCTTGTCCGGAAGCTCGCCACGCAGCGCATGGTCCGCCAACCGTTCGACCTGTTCGCTGATGCGGCCGGCATACCGGGTTTCGATCGCGTGCACCACGCGCCGATGCATTTCCTGCCGACGCTTGTTGCGCAAGCCGGCATAAGCGACATCGTGGGTCAGTGCGTGCTTGAAGGAATATTGAAGGTCGGGAAAGAGCTGCGTGGGGTAGAGAAATTCGGCTGCCTGCAATTTGCTGAGAATGTCACGGAGTTCGTCATCGTCGAGATTGGAGATCTCGTGCAGCAGGTACAGCGGAACGTCATGTCCGATGACCGAGGCCTCCTGCAGCAATCTCTTTTCGATTGGCTGCAGCGCGTCGATACGCGCAGCAAGCACGGCCTGCACGGTGGGCGGGATCTCGTCGCCGGAAAGCGGCTTCTTGATCCGGTAGTTCTCGCGCGTCCCCTCAAGGACACCGCGATCGACCAGCGTCCGGACGAGCTCTTCGACGAAAAACGGATTGCCGCCCGCGCGATTGTGCACAAAGCTCTTCAGGCTTTCGAGCTCAGCGTCCGGTCCAAGCAGAGTCTGCAAAAGCTCGGCCAGGCTCTCGGTCTCGAGAGGTTCAAGACGCAGGTTGCGGTAATTCGGTCGCCCCTTCCATTCGTCCTGGAATTCGGGGCGATAGCTCACCAGCAGGAGCAGACGAGCGTCCCGCGCATTGACAACGATCTCGTTGAGCAGACCCAGGGTGAGAGAGTCGTTCCAATGCAGGTCTTCAAACACCGCGACGATGGGCTGCACCCGGTTCTCGCTCAACAGCAGCCGGGTGATTGCCTGGTAGGTGTGTTGTCGGTGCTGGAGAGGATCGAGCGACTGGAATGGATGGCCGGCGTCCAGCGCATCCAGCAGATCGAGCACGGGCGGGATGACATCGTGCAAGGCAGGATCGAGCGCCAGGATTTTTCCCGTCACCTTCTCGCGGATCGACTTGGTGGTGTCGCCGAGATTGATCTTGAAGTAGTAGTTCCGCAGCAGCTCGATGACCGGCAAATAGGACGCGGCGTGACCATATGACGCGGAGTTGGTCTCCAGGATCAGGCAGCCTTCAGTCCGGCGCGAATGCACAAACTCGTGAATCAGGCGCGACTTGCCCATGCCGGGTTCGCCAACCACAGCCAGAACCTGGCCATGGCCGGCTCGCGCAAGTTCGAGGGCCTGATCAAGCTGCCCAACCTCCAGCTCGCGTCCGACAAAGGGCGTGAACCCGCGCCAGGCCGCGGCCTGAAATCTGGTCCGCTCCGAGCCGCCATCGCTGATCTCATAGACTTCGACGGGGTACCCCAGTCCCTTGATCGGCATCGCGCCGAGGGACTTGGTCTTGACGAATCCTTCGACGAGTTTCGCCGTATCCGGACCGACGAGTATCGAACCGGGCATAGCCATCTGCTCCATGCGGGAGGCCAGATGCGCGGTTTGCCCGACGATCGTGTAATCCATGTAGAGATCATTGTTGATCGATGAGACCACGATCTCACCGGAATTCATGCCGACGCGGATCGTCAGGTTTATGCCCTGCGTGTGACGAACTTCCTCCGCGTAGCCAGAGATCATTTGCTGCATTCTGAGCGCCGCGTAACACGCTCGTGCCGCATGGTCCTCATGGGCGAGGGGTGCGCCGAAAAGGGCCATGATGCCATCGCCCATGACCCTGTTGACCATGCCCTCATAGTGGTGAACGGCCTCAAGCATTTTGTCGAGGACCGGATCGAGAAACTTCTGCGCCTCTTCGGGATCGCGATCGGCGATGATTTCCATCGAGCCCACAATGTCCGCAAACAAGACAGTGACCTGCTTGCGCTCGCCTTCGAGCTCGCCCTTCGACGTCAGAATGCGCTGAGCGAGATGCCTTGGCGTGTAGTTCTCGGGGGACAAGAACCGGTTCGCTGCGCGATGCTCTCCGTCCAGTCCGACCGGGTGAGCGCATTGCGAGCAGAACTTCGCGCCTGGCAAAATCAGGTTTGCGCATCTGGGGCACGGATGCGCCAGTGGAGCGGCGCACTCCTCGCAAAATCTCGCGTCAGACCGGTTCTCGCGTTGACACTTCGAACACTTCATCTGATCCGTCAGCTAAAAACGCCGTGACTGAAAATGACAATCTACTGCGGGCAGCAATGCGCAACAACCAATAAAAGCGGCCCCGGCCGGCGTCCAGTTGCACCGCGGGTCAATTGACGGGCGGCTACGGCCCCGGAGGCCGGATGACAGGGGCGCCGTCGATTATTGCGGTCGCCGTCTGATCAAGAACTTCTGCATGCCCTCCAGCACCAGCTCGCGGCGCTGGTTGAAGACGGTGCTGTGCAAGGTGACGACGCCGGTGCTGCGCGCCGCCGCGAGCTCGGTGACTTCGAGCGCGGGGTAGAGCGTATCATCGGCATAGACGGGCTTGAGGAAGCGGCTCGACTGTTCGAGGAAGCCGATCAGCGATTCTTCGACCAGAAATGGAAACAGGCCGGCGCCGGGCGCGGTGTGGATCAGGGTCTGGAAGCCGTGCGCGAGCAGGTTCGGCATGCCGCGGGCGCGGCAATATTCGACATCGTAATGCACCGGATGGGTATCGCCGCTCGCGGTCTGGAAGGCGGCGAAGATGGCGCTGGTCTGGGTCCGGCTCGGCAGCACGAAGCGCTCGCCGACGACAAAATCCTCGAACCAGCGCTGCTCGGCCACCATGCGATGGTGTGCAGGATCGAAATCGGGCATGGCGCGAATTCCTCGTTCAATTCAGCTCAGGAATCGGTATCGCGGCATCGAGGTTGGGGCAATCGATCTCCGCCGTCATGCCCGGGCTTGTCCCGGGCATCCACGTCTCTAAAAAGGAGCGTGCGCAAGACGTGGATGGCCGGGACAAGCCCGGCCATGACGGAGAACGAGGAGAGGCCGCGCTTCAGTATGTCTCTGCTTACGAAAATCTCACCTCATACCGATCAACGTTCCGCGCGGCTCGCCGGTGTCGGCCTGATGCTGCTCGCGGTGTTCATGTTCTCCTTCGGCGATGCGACCGGGAAGTTCATCGTCGCGACCTATTCGGTCGGGCAGCTCTTGTGCCTGCGCGCCTGTGCGGCGCTGTTGCTGCTGGCGCCGATGATCTGGCGGCAGCGGCGGCAGTTCAGAAAACTGGAGCGGCCGCGGCTGCAATTGGTCCGCGTCGTGCTGTCGACGCTCGAGGTCGCGGCGTTCTTTCTCGCCACCGTCTATCTGCCGCTCGCCGATGTCGTTACCTATTATCTCGCCTGTCCGATCTTCGTCACGGCGCTGTCAGCCGTCGTGCTGCGCGAGCAGGTCGGCTGGCGGCGCTGGAGTGCGATCCTGACCGGCTTTGCCGGCGTGCTGATTGCGCTGCATCCCTCGGCCCGGAGCTTCAGCTGGCCGGCACTGATCGCGCTGTGCGGCTCCATGTCGTTCGCCATTTTGATGCTGATCACCCGCTCGCTGCGCAACACGCCCGATATCGTGATGGCGACCTCGCAATTCGTCGGCACCTTCCTGCTCGGCGCGGTGCTCGCCCCGATCGGCTGGTTACCGCCGACGCCGCAAAGCCTGGTGCTGTTTGCCGCAGCGGGACTGATCTCGGTCTGTGCGCTGATGTGCGTTAACCGCTCGCTCAAGCTTGCGCCGGCAAGCGTCGTCGTGCCCTATCAGTACTCCATGATCGTCTGGGCGGTGATCTTCGGCGTCGTCGTGTTCGGTGACGTGCCCGCGCCGGCGACGGTCGTGGGCGCGGCGATCATCATCGGCGCGGGACTCTACATTTTCCTGCGCGAACGCAGGCTGGGGCGGGAGGAGAGCGCGGTGAATCCGCCGGCTTAGTCAAACCAAACGCACCCGTCGTCCCGGCGAAGGCCGGGACCCATAACCCCAGGATGTGGTTTTGCGAAGACCAACGACCACCGCATATCACGGATAGTTTCCGCGGTGTGGGTCCCGGCTTTCGCCGGGACGACACCATAGTGCTTGGCTACTTGCGTGCTTCTACCGTCCCCGCCGCGACGCGCTCGCCCAGTTCTTCAGCGAGGACCAGACGCTGCGGGAAAGGCGGAAGCAATCGACCGGGGTGGAGGAGCCGAGCGCCAGGAAGCGGTGCAGCTCGACGCCGCTCCACTGGAAGCCGCATTTCTCCAGCACGTTGCGCGAGCGCGGGTTGGTGACGCGGGCGCCTGCATGGAGCTGGTCGAGATCGAACTCCTCGAAGAAATAGTCGATCGCAGCGCGCGCAGCCTCGGTGCCGAAGCCCTGGCCCCAATGCTCGACGCCGAGCCAATAGCCGAGCTCGGGCGCCTCGCGCTCGTTCCCGCTGATGCCGACCATGCCGATCGCGACAAAATTGCTTTCGATCAGGAAGGCGTTGTCGCCCGTGTCCGCCATGCCGCGCACGAAGTCCACGGCATGGTCCTGCAAATAGGGATGCGGCAGGCGACGGGTATTCTCGGCGATGCGGCGGTCATTGGCGAGCTGCGCAATCGCTTTCACGTCCGCGAGCGTCGGCCGGCGCAGCGTCAGCCGTTCGGTCTCGAGGACGCAAGGACTGGCCTCGCGTCGTGTCGCTGTCGTGAAATCCTGCAGCATCTCAAGGGCTCCTCAAAGCGCGTAACCAGTACTGGCAAAGCAACACACGCAAATGAAAAAGGGAGGCCGGTTGTCCCGCCTCCCCTTGTAGAGCCGCTATGAGCTCCGCCGGTTCATCAGGACCCCGGCGGACTCAAAACTCGATCCACCGTCTACTCGGCCGCAGCCTCCATGATCGGGAGTACCGATACGAATGTGCGGCCATTGGCTTTGGCACGGAATTCCACATGACCCTCGACCTTGGCGAACAAGGTATGGTCAGTGCCCATGCCGACATTAAGGCCGGGGTGCCAGGTGGTGCCGCGCTGACGCGCGATGATGTTGCCGGGAATCACATGCTGGCCGCCAAAAATCTTGATCCCAAGGCGCTTACCCTTGGAATCGCGGCCGTTTCGCGATGATCCGCCTGCTTTTTTGTGAGCCATGGCTCCGTCTCCAAACCTGATCGATCTCTAGTTCAATTCCCTGAAGGAATCATCTCACGTTTTGTCACGCAAAGTTTTGCGTGCGCGTCACTCTGCCGCTTCCGCGGGAGCCTCCGCCTTCTCAGCGGCTTTGGCCTTCTTCGGCCGCGGCCCGATGGTCGGCTTGGCGCCTTCGGCGAGGATCTCGGTGATGCGAAGCACCGTGAGCTCGTCGCGATAGCCGCGCTTGCGGCGCGAATTCTTGCGGCGGCGCTTCTTGAACGCGATCACCTTGGGGCCGCGCTTGTGATCCAGGACTTCGGCGGCCACGGAGGCGCCCGCCACGGTCGGCGCACCCAGCACAGGGGTATCGCCACCAAGCACCAGCACCTCGGAGAGCTGCACGATGGTGCCAACTTCGCCGTCGATCTTGCCGATCTCGAGCACATCATCAGGGACGACCCGGTATTGCCGGCCGCCGGTTTTGATGACTGCGAACATCTTTTATATCCTTCGTGTTCGATCCCGGCCTCAGGTCGATGCCCGGGCCGGCTTCTTGTTCAGTCGCGTTAGGGTTTTGACGATTTGATCTCGTCATTTTGCGCGCGAGGGCAGGCCCTCCAAATTCGCGCAAAAACAAGCGGCGCGAGAAACGCCCCGCGCCGGATGGGCGGACTTATAGCGGCTGGAAGCCCAGAGTCAAGGTGAACCGGGGCGAAAACAGCCCGAAATTGAGGGATTTGCCCTGAAACAAACCGGTTCCCCCAGCCGTTGTCCCGGTCTCATCACGGGCAAGGGTTGACCATGGCCGAAGACCTGATTGCGACCACCGGAATTGCCGGGCACGGGGCTACCCGGCTGCCCTCGGTCGAGGTGGACAGTTTCAACCTGGAGCTGAAGGACGAAGGCGGCTTCCTCGGCGATCGCGCGACCAAGGGCGCCTTCCGGGAGATTTTCGACCGCTGGCGCAAGCCCCTGCGCGGGACCGGCAAGGACCCGTTCGGCGACCTGCCCTCGGAGCGAATCAGCAAGAGCGCCCTGGACGACATGCTGATCGGCGACGACACCGAGGCCTCGGCGGTGGTCCACAGCACCATCGAGGAGTTCGCCCAGGAATTGGCCCATGTCACCCGCCGTTTCCTCAAGACCAAGGCCTGGGCCAAGACCGAGCGCATCGTGGTCGGCGGCGGCCTGCGCGACAGCCGGCTCGGCGAGCTCGCCATTGCCCGCACCGAGATCATCCTGAAATCGGAGGATTTCCAGATCGACATGCGCCCGATCCAGTTCGATCCGGACGAGGCCGCGCTGATCGGCGCGTTGCATCTGGCGCCGTCCTGGATCTTCGAGGCCCATGACAGCATCCTTGCGGTCGATATCGGCGGCACCAACATCCGCTGCGGCGTGGTGGAGACGCGCTGGAAGAAGGCCGCCGATCTCTCCAAGGCCCAGGTCTGGAAATCGATGCTGTGGCGGCACGCCGACGACGAGCCGACGCGCGAGGGCGCGGTGAAGCGGCTGGTGCGCATGCTCAAGCAGCTGATCGGCGACGCGGAGGCCGAAAAATTCAAGCTCGCGCCCTTCATCGGCATCGCCTGTCCGGGCGTCATCAACGAGGACGGCTCGATCCAGAAGGGCGCGCAGAACCTGCCGGGCAATTGGGAGAGCTCGAAATTCAACCTGCCGGCGAGCCTGGTCGAGGCGATCCCGGCCATCGGCGATCACGACACCGCCATCCTGATGCACAATGACGGCGTGGTACAGGGGCTCTCCGAGGTGCCCTTCATGCAGGATGTCGCGCGCTGGGGCGTCCTGACCATCGGCACCGGGCTCGGCAACGCGCGCTTCACCAACCGCCGCAAGGACAATGGCAAGAAGGCGCAGGACAATGGCGAGCGCAAGAACGGCGACAAGAAAGACAAGAAGGGCTGATTCCGCGCGGTTCCGACGCGGTAACCTTGACTGGTGAGGTTAAGATCAGCTTGGCGTTGCTCGCATTTTCGCTGCTGCTAAGCATGACAATGTCGCATCACGCCGCCCCGGCGAAGCCCGCCCGCTTCGTGTGGCGGCATTGCAATGAGGCGGCACGGGACCGCCGATATGTTCTTGCGTACGGCGGTCCCACCTTTTGTCCCGCCGTCCGTGCCGCATCGGACCCGACATCTCCGCCGCCCCGGTGCCATCGAAATCCCCCGCCGAAATCCGCGGCGCCTTGCGAATTTCTTGCCCGCGCGCCTTGTCTGGTCAGCCGTCCTCGCCTATTACACGGCCCCGACCACGGCGGGCTCGGTCCCGATTTGGCGCCTGGAGAGGTGGCAGAGTGGTTGAATGCACCGCACTCGAAATGCGGCATAGGTGCAAGCCTATCGGGGGTTCGAATCCCTCCCTCTCCGCCATATAGGCCGAAAAGTCCTTATCTTTCAGCACTTCCTGAAGCGGACCGCTTGACGGCCCATATCCCGGCCCATACTTTCGATCGGACGGAAACGAGCCTTATGGCCGCGCTTTCCTTACCAGTCTGTGGGTGCGGTTCGCGGGCACAATGCTGAAAAGAGCGCGCTATTCGTAAAATAGCCACTCGAATTGTTCCCCGTAGAAATATCCCCAGTTGCCAAATCCTTCAGAAGATAGCGAGCGTGTGATTCTCCGTCGTCTTTGTCTCGCTCAGGATTGACGCCCAGAAATGCGTATCGGTTGCCAAAAAAGTCGGTGAATTCTTTGGTCGTGCAATTTGCTTGAATCTCAGATTTTAGCGTTTGCGCATACCGGGCCATCTCAGCCAAACAGCCCTTCGTCACCTTGCCGTTGTGGGCTTCGCAGTACCCGCGCGCGTCGTCGCGAGTAATAGCCCCTCTAATGACGGCATGCTCGGTATCCAAGCCAGCCTTTGAGACAACCGTCAGGTCCGTTCCACCTTGCGATCCATAAGGCAGCTTCTCTCCGGCGCTCGCAACCTGCGCCTTCCCTTTCTTTACCCAGACGATTCGGTCGCCTTCGAAAATACAGGCATCATCACATTCACCGTCCGCTGCCGACTTCTGAAGGCGCTGAGTATCCACCTCGGCTTTAAGTGAGCAATCAGCGTTCAAATTGCAGACGGACAGTATCTTTTTTGCGTTTTCACTTGACGTATTCCTGATCGAGCACTGAGAAATCCCGTGTCCAATTTCGAGCCATGAAGTGCCTGCTGGATCGGTCCGAATGTTCCAAAGTTCGCCTGAGCAGGTAAGTGTCTTTGTTTCGGCAGCTCGGCTGCCTGAGCAGCTCATTGCGGCGCAGACAGCCGCAACGCGGCAAGCCTTGAAGAAGTATCCCGACCTCATCCAATGATTCCTTTCGTCATAAATCGGGTGCATCAGAGCGGCGTGCGACCAGCAACGAGATGTTGTCTCGCGCGCCGTTGGAGAATGCCTTCGCGGCCAGCCTCCGTGCAGCATGGAGAGGGTCCTTGGCGACTCTGAAGGTGTTGCTGATGGTCCGGCCGCTGACCATATCGGTGAGGCCGTCGCTGCAAAGGAGCAAGGTCTCTCCGGGTGCGAGCGGCGCATCAACGGTAACGTGCGGTTCGATCGACACCGGAAACGAAGCGCCACCCAACGCCTGGGTGAGAGCATGGGACCGGCGGGGGCCGAAAGGGTTGTTCTCGCTTTCAGGTACGTCGTCGTAGCTGAGCTGCACCAACTGGCCGCCGCTGAAGAGGTAACAGCGGCTGTCACCAATACCGAATGTGACCATCCGGGTGGCGTTCAGAACGGCTCCCACAAGGGTGGTTCCCATGCCGAGCGCTTCTGGGTGATTGTGCATGAGTTCATAGAGATGTTGATTGGCTCCCTCGATCGCGTCGGCGCAGGAGGCCGGACTTGAGAGCCGATCGATAGCAGCAACCAGATATTCGAGCACGGCTCGGCTAGCCATCGCGCCGTGCGCGTGGCCACCCATGCCGTCCGCGATCATCAGGAGGCAGCTATCGTTCGGTGCCGTCATGACTATCGGGGCGTCCATGTCGCCGGTCATGATGTGGGTGCCGATGGCAATCGCGTCCTCATTTTGCGGGCGCGTCCGACCGCGATTGGTGAAGCCGACAATTGTCCATCCCGTCATGTGAAACGCCTTGCCCGCATACCTCAAACCTCGATGAGGGCGCCGTCATCACTGTGATGGGGCGCCGCCCAACAGCTTGGCCTTCAGGCCATCGAATTCAATCTGGGAAATCGCACCCCGGACGAGGAGATCGTGAAGGCGTTCCAGCTCTTGCACGGCGGAAGTCTGTGGCAAAGGTGGAGGGTCGACCACCTGAATCTTTTTCACGTCATTGACGAAGATGTTGAGGCCGGACTCCCCGCCGCTGCTGGCGGAGCCCACGCGGTGGGCCGCGCGCATCGCCCAGACCATCGCAACACCCCAGCCGATGATTGTGCCGCCGAAGGCGACATTGATGACGAGGATGATCCAGCGGTTCGGGTGATTGCGCCGGAAAGCGATGATCGTCGGGCACACGTAAATGATGCCGGCGATCAGAAAGCCTATTCCCATCATGATAAGAAAGACGGCGTCATCATTCATTCTCGTCTCAACCCCTTTATTCTCTTGGGCTCCTAGAGATGCCGTTGAAGGATTCATCCATAGGCAGCCGATCTTTCGCCTCAGCCCGGAGCGAATATTAAACTGGGACGCTAGATTGCGTGTGTTAAGGGACCGCTAAGCCGTCTGTTCTCCCTATGAAGGCGACGGCTCTGGTGGCTTGGAATCTTAGGCGGCATCGCGTGCGGCGAGGGCTGTCTCAAGTTGCACTAGCGGTGGACGCCGGTGTTGACCGGTCTTACGTCGGACGGATCGAGCGCGGGGTTGAGAACCCAGCTGTCGAAACTCTGGACCGGTTCGCTGCTGCCTTGGAGGTTGCGGTAGATGAATTACTGCTCGCGCCCAAGCACGGTGAAAAGCCTCCAGCGCCCCTTCGAAAAGGGCGTAAGAAAAGTGAGTTGACTGAAGGGTCACGTAGGTCTGCTGTCGGGGGGTACATCGGATATTGTCGGCATGTGGCCAAAACGACGCGATTGACCCATGGCAGAAGTGCCGGGTTTCGCGGGCTTACAGTTGCCGCCAAGGTCCGCGCCTGTTTTGCCCAAATTTGGGAGTAGTAGCTGCTTTCAAACCGACTGCTCTTGGACTTCCCCGGCGAAGGAGCGTACGCGATGTGCTCCAAGATTACCGATGATGTAATCGACGCGCTCCAGCACTGCCGATTAAAGGCGTATTTTCAGCTGCGAGGTGAGCAAAGTACCCTGTCGGAGTACGAAAAGCTGCTGATCGAGCAGCGGGCCGACCTCCGACATAAGACAATCGAAAAATTCGGCGGGACTACGGCAAAATCGAAACGACGGCTGATCTCAGTTTATCGGTGGTCGGCCTTCGGAAAGGAGTTTCATTTATTCTTGGTCCTTGTCTTGAAGACGATCAGTATGCAGTCCACTTTGACGCGCTTCGTAAGATCGATGGTCCTTCGGTTCTAGGAGGATTTCGGTATGAACCAGTGCTGTTCTGCACTGCGTCCCGAGTTCGCGCTCGCGATCGGCAGCAACTCGCCACACGAGCGGCTCTTCTGGCGAGATTTCAGGGCGCGCTTCCCAGCAGCGGAACCGTTTATCTTGGGCGCAACAACGCCAGGGCGAGCATTCGGTTCGGATCGACCCTGACAAAGGCGGAAAATATCCTCCAAGATGCCGAGCGCTTGAAGCGCGCCGACGCCCCGCCCAAGCTACTGTTGAATGATCACTGTCGTGTCTGCGCATTCCGCGATCGCTGCCGTAACCAAGCCATCCGGGAAGACAACCTGAGTCTTCTGCGTGGAATCGGTGAGAGAGCGATCAAACGATACGCTCGCAAGGGCATTCTCACGCTAACCCAGCTCGCGCATACGTTTCGGCCGCGGCGTCGTGGGAAACGCGACACTACCCCGCTCACCAAACGAGACCATGCATTGCATGCACTCGCTATTCGCGACAAAACAATCTACGTGCTGGGCGTCCCCAAAATTCCAACAGCGACAGTGCGCATCTATATTGATATGGAGGGTGATGCCGACGATGGATTCATTTATCTGATCGGACTTGTCGTTTGCGAAGGTGAACGTGTCGAGCGCTACTCGTTCTGGGCCGATGATCCGAAGGGGGAAAGCAAAATCTTCGCGCGGTTTCTCGAGGTCGTTGCGCAGTATGACGCACCATGCCTTTACTGCTACGGCAACTACGAACGAACTTTCATCGCGCGCATGCGTCGCCAAGCCCGGCGCAAAAAGCGGATTGACGCAATCTCGTCCGCGCTCACCAACGTTCTCACGATCATCTATCCGCATTTCTACTTCCCTACTTACTCGAACGGCCTCAAGGAGGTGGGAGCTTGCCTTGGCTGCCGCTGGACCGAGCCCGAGGCGTCGGGCGTCGCTAGCGTCGTCTGGCGCAAGAAGTGGGAAAGGACTGGCGACGCATCATGGAAGGCGAGGCTGATCCAATACAATCTCGAAGACTGCGAAGCATTGCGCAGGGTTTGCGCCTTTCTGCATGAAGCACCAAACCTCGACGCCAATAGCAGATCCGACGAAACGCTACGCGTGGCATCCGTTGCACAGTTGGACAAGCTGGCACGTACGGTCACTTGGCCGAAATTCGGAGATGCCAACTTCGAGTTTATAAACAAACGGGCTTATTTCGACTACCAACAACGTCACGTATTCGTGCGAACGAAAAAACTTGGGTCGCGGAAGAGGGGCCGGAATGCGGAACGTCGGCGTTGGCAAAATCGGGACTTGCGGGTTACGCACCGGATTCAGATCACGGCGACCCGCTGTCCGGTCTGCAGCAGCAAGCGCATCGTGCCACTCGACCCGAAGGAGCGGCCGAAGGGTCTGCAAAGGAGGCGCAAGCGCGCCATCGATCTCGTCATCACGCCGGGGGCGATCCGCCGAAAGGTGATAGAGTTCAGGACTGTCGCCTATCGTTGCGCGTGTTGCGAAAACTGCTTCACGCCCGAGCGTTACGATCGCCTAACGCGGTATTTTCATGGTTTAATGAGTTGGTTTGCGTACCAGCACATTACCCACAGGCTCGGGGTCAGGTCGCTGGCCGCCCTGTTTTATGAGGCGTTCGGCATCCGTGTGAATTTTTGGGAGTTCACGGATTTCCGACATCTGCTCGTCCACAAATATCGTAGGACCTGCAACAAGCTTCTCGCGCAACTCATCGCTGGGCCGGTGCTGCACATCGATGAAACCGAGATAAAATTGAATGACGGCGGTGGGTATGTCTGGGTGTTCGCCAACACCTCAGCAACAGTCTACATCTTCCGACGCTCACGTGAGGGAGCTTTCCTGCGGCAAATGCTCAAGGATTTTAAAGGCGTGCTGGTCTCGGATTTCTATTCCGCGTACGACGGACTTCCCTGTTTGCATCAGCGTTGCCTTATCCACCTGATGCGCGACATGAACCGGGCAATTCTCGACAATCCATTCGATCAGGAGCTTCAGTCCGTTACAGCCCCGTTCGGCTCTCTTTTGCGGTCAATCGTCATGACGATCGATGAGCACGGTCTCAAACGGCGCTATCTACGGAGCCATGCTGACGCAGTTGAGGCATATTTCGATGCACTGGCGGAACGGGTCTACGAATCAGATGCCTCCAAAGCGTTGCAAGAGCGACTGCTCCGAAACCGCCAGCGCTTGTTCACGTTTCTGCAGCATGATGAGGTCTCGTGGAGCAACAATTTGGCCGAAAACGCTATCAAGCGCATCAGCGACTACCGGGAAGATGTCGGGCGAACCGTGAAAGAAGCTGGACTTACCGAGGAGTTAGTATTGCTGAGCCTTTATCAAACCTGCCGCGTCAGAAACATAAGCTTCCTCAAATTCTTGTTATCGCAAGAACGGGATATGGAAGTCTTCACAGCGGGAAAACGTCGTCGCCGACGCAAGCCGCGCGTTGAGACCTACCCAAAGGGCTACTTGCCCCCCTCGATTCTTTCGCTTCGCCGGTCGAAGCCGGTGCGGGCAAGCGGCCTTGTGGGCACTGGTTGACTGCTTGTGGCCCGCTGCGACACTTTGCGCGGCGCTGGGACATGTCCGAAGCTTGGGGCAGACCGGAAGTCACCGGCTGAGGCTCAGGCCGCAGTTCCTGACCCAAAGGCAACCTAAGCAAGATCGACGCAAATGACCCACGATAGAAGTGCGCGCTCTAATCCCCGCGCGGTCCTCAGCTTATGCGGGGCGCGATATCCAACTTCCTTCATTGCGCCAATCGTCGATTGGACGTTGGCGCCTGCCCGCTGATTATCTCAAGTTGAATCCGGAAGTGTCCTGCGCTGTTGTCGAAGCCACGGAACATCGT
>Ga0070741_10004195_pt1 | contig 34015 bp, 31 predicted proteins | sample Coa_R1_4_FD_66440 | JGI IMG/M metagenome (GOLD analysis project Ga0070741, IMG submission 66440) | Surface soil microbial communities from Centralia Pennsylvania, which are recovering from an underground coalmine fire - Coalmine... | ecosystem: Environmental > Terrestrial > Soil > Unclassified ... | reverse complement strand
ATTGTGCTTCTGCAATACCTTTGTGATCGCCGCCGTCAACGTGGTCTTGCCATGATCGATGTGTCCAATTGTCCCCACGTTGCAGTGCGGCTTGGTGCGTTCAAATTTCTCTTTCGCCATTTCTCAGCTCCGTATTTGTCTCTCAGGGGCTAAGCCCCGAACTTGTCCTCGACACGGCCAAGCCGTGCCGCAATACGACCTACCTGGTGGTCGTTTTGCCCTGCATGCGGGCGATGATTTCCTCTGACACCGAACGCGGGGCTTCCTCGTAACGCGCAAAGTGCATGGAGTAGGTCGCGCGGCCCTGGGTGCTGGAACGCATGTGCGTCGCGTAACCAAACATTTCCGCCAACGGCACAATCGACTTGATGACCTGCGATCCGGCGCGATGTTCCATGCCTTCGATGCGGCCACGCCGCGAACTCAGGTCGCCCATGATGGCGCCGGCGAAGTCTTCGGGAACCACGACCTCCACAGACATTACCGGCTCAAGAATCACCGGGCTGGCCTTGCGTGCCGCTTCTTTAAAGGCCATCGAACCAGCAATCTTGAATGCCATTTCGTTCGAATCGACTTCGTGATAGCTGCCGTCGTACAGCGTGGCCTTCACGTCCACCATCGGATAGCCGGCGAGAACGCCGCCTTCCATGGCTTCCTGCATGCCCTGATCGACCGGCTTGATGTATTCCTTGGGTACGACGCCGCCGACGATATCGTTTACGAACTCGTATCCCTTGCCCGGCTCGTTCGGCTCCAGGCGGATCTTCACGTGACCATATTGGCCGCGGCCGCCGGTCTGACGAATGTATTTGCCTTCCGCCTCGGCGTGCTTGCGAATGGTTTCACGATAGGCGACCTGCGGTTTGCCGACATTAGCTTCCACCGAAAACTCGCGCATCATGCGGTCGACGATGATCTCGAGATGCAGTTCGCCCATGCCGCTGATGATGGTCTGCCCGCTATCCGGGTCGGTGTGGACCTTGAACGTCGGATCTTCCTGGGCAAGCTTGGAAAGCGCGATGCCCATTTTCTCCTGATCGCCCTTGGTCTTCGGCTCTACTGCGACCGCGATCACAGGCGTGGGGAACTCGATGGACTCAAGGAGGATCGGGTTCTTCTCATCGCAAATGGTGTCGCCGGTCGTGATGTTGCGAAGACCTACGCAAGCGCAAATGTCGCCGGCGTAGATCTCGCTGATTTCCTCACGCTTGTTGGCGTGCATTTTCAGCAGGCGTCCAATACGTTCGCTGCGTTGCTTGCCGCTGTTGAAGACTGAATCCCCGGTCTTCAGGTGCCCGGAGTAAACACGAATAAACGTGAGTTGACCGACAAAAGGATCGGTCATGATCTTGAACGCCAGGGCCGAGAATGGTTCCTTGTCTTCAGCCTTGCGCTCAATCGTGTCACCCGTGTTCGGGTCAATGCCCTTCACCGGGGGAATATCCATGGGAGAGGGCAGGAAATCGACTACCGCATCGAGAAGTGGCTGCACTCCCTTGTTCTTGAAGGCAGTGCCACAGATGACGGGGAAAAGCTTCAGCGCGATGACACTCTTGCGCAGAGACTTCTTCAACTCGTCGGCTGAGATGGTTTCGCCTTCCATGTACTTGTGCAGAAGGTCATCATCGTTTTCAACGATGGTCTCGACCATCTGGTTGTGGAACGCGCTTGCCTTCTTTTTCAGCTCTTCAGGAATTTCTTCCACCACGTACTCCGCGCCCATGGTCTCGTCTTTCCACAAGATCGCTTTCATCTGGAAAAGATCGATCACGCCTTTGAACTTATCTTCCTGACCGATGGGGAGTTGGATGGCAACGGGGCGGGCATTCAGACGTTTGCGGATGGTATCGATGGCATGCTCAAAATCGGCACCCATTTTGTCCATCTTGTTAATGAAACAAATCCGCGGGACTTCGTACTTGTCAGCCTGACGCCAAACGGTCTCGGATTGCGGCTCCACGCCGTGAACCGCGTCAAATACGGCACAAGCGCCGTCGAGCACGCGAAGCGAGCGCTCCACCTCGGCCGTGAAATCCACGTGGCCGGGAGTGTCGATGATGTTGATGCGAATGTCGCGCCAGGTGCAAGTGGTGGCGGCGGAAGTGATGGTGATGCCGCGCTCCTGCTCCTGCTCCATCCAATCCATCGTGGCGGTGCCTTCATGGACCTCTCCGATGCGGTGTGTGCGGCCTGTATAAAACAGGATGCGCTCCGTCGTAGTGGTCTTGCCGGCATCGATGTGGGCCATGATGCCGATGTTTCTGCAACGCTCTAATGGGACTTGTCTGGGCACGGTCTCGGTCTACTCTTTCTAGGGCTCGGCAAATCAGTTCTATTTTTTCAATCTGTCAACTGCAGCTGCTTGCAGGCAGCCGGCATTACCATCGGTAGTGGGCGAAAGCCTTATTGGCCTCGGCCATGCGGTGCACGTCTTCCTTCTTCTTTATGGCGGCGCCGCGATTATTCGCCGCGTCCAGCAATTCATTGCTCAGCTTGTCGATCATTCCTTTCTCGCCGCGTCCGCGGGAGTAGGTGATCAACCAGCGGATGGCCAACGAGGTGCGGCGATCCGGATTCACTTCGACGGGCACCTGATAGTTCGCTCCGCCAACCCGGCGGGTCTTTACTTCAAGCAGCGGTTTCGCGTTCTCGACCGCCTTCTTGAACAGCTTCAAGGCTTCATCGCCGCCCTTTTCCTGCAGGCGGCTCATCGACTGGTACACAATGCGTTCCGCCGTGCTCTTCTTGCCGCCCCACATCATGGAATTGATGAACTTGGTCACCAGATCCGAGTTGTAGACTGCGTCGGCTTCGACGGTGCGCTTTGCGATATGTCCTTTACGTGGCATTTAGCTTCAGCTCCTGGCTGCCAGCTCCTGGCTGACAGCTTTCAACTCCCAAATCCCGGCAACTTTCTTATTTAGGCCTCTTGGCTCCGTACTTCGAGCGGCCCTGCTTGCGGTTCGCAACGCCGACGGCGTCGAGCGTGCCGCGAATTACGTGATAGCGAACGCCGGGAAGATCTTTCACGCGGCCTCCGCGAATGAGCACAATCGAGTGCTCCTGGAGGTTGTGGCCGACGCCAGGGATGTACGTGGTCACTTCAATGCCGTTGGTCAGGCGAACACGGGCGACTTTACGCAGCGCCGAGTTCGGCTTCTTAGGGGTCTGCGTGTAAACACGGGTGCAGACGCCCCGTTTTTGGGGGCATGACTGAAGGGCCGGGCTGGCCGTCTTGTATCGAGGCCTCTCGCGACCCGCACGAACCAGTTGATTAAACGTAGGCACTCTGGCAACTCCTTCAGCGCTGTAGCTGCTTCGAAACTTTGCGAGCCTGCAGTTCACCGCCGGACACAATCCGGCGCAGGACTCATTCCCCATCTGGCGGGGTGACCGGCCACATAGGCCAGCCATGCTTCTCGCGACATGCAATGCGAGAGATTGAAAGTTCCCGATCGGACTAACGCGGGCGACGGTGGCACCAAGCCATAACCGGAGGTGCTCCGTTTCGCCTGCTCTGCCTCACATAGCCTCTGGGTAAGAGGTGAGCGCGAGGCTTGTCAGCGAGAGTGTTCCCGGAAACAGAGTGGGAACGGTCTATCTATAAAGCTCAGCCGCAAACTTCCGGGGTCTTTGCGACGCGCGTAATGCGCGGCATGGAAACCACCGCGTACAGGCAAGCCAGAATTTACTCGCGGAACCGTTTAAATATAACAAGCTGACTGCACGTCGTCAACCAGAGTGCCTTCACCAGCCAGGGTTGATTGGATGATCCGGGAAGCAAAGGACGCCGGGGGTCCCGGTTCCCGATTGCATCCAAGCAAGTAAAGCTGCTTGCGACCAGAGTCCGTCGATTGCATGCCGAGGATCCTGCAGTCATTGGATCCTGCATTCAAGGCCCGCACAACGACTCAACTTGCTTAGAAGCTTGAGCAACCTCTAAACTACAAGTTTTCCAGAACAGGATGCGCTCGCTCCCTCCAGAACTGGGAGCGGGGAGGGTGCATGGGTCGGTGTAGTTTCGCGTTTCTCGCCTGTCTTGCCTTGGCGTTGCTACTCGGAGGCATTACGGGTTGCGGCAGCACCGGTGCCGCTTCGCCGGTGCAGCCTCCGGCATTGGTCACAATTACGCCTGCCACTAACGCGTCTCTCGATTTGGGCGCCACCCTCCAGTTCACCGCCGCGGCCCGTAACTCCAGCAATACCAGCGTGGCGGTGCCGATTACATTCACTTCCAGCAATACCGCCGTCTTGACGATCTCCAACGGAGGCTTGGCCTGCGGCGGCACCTGGGACTCACTTGTGGCACCAGTGGTCTGTGCACCCGGACCTTCGGGAGTTGCGATGGTTGCGGCGCAATCGGAAGGAGTGGCCAGCCCACCCGTCACGGTGTACGTTCACGAGCATATAGACAGCTTCACGATTACACCCGTGAATCCCCCCAATAGTCAGTGTTTCTCACAGAACACGGTGTTGAACTACCACGCAGTCGCTTTGAGCCGCGGGATCGATATTACCAACTCGGTAGGGCCGCTTACCTGGCAACAGGCCAATGCGAATGTAGTCAAGCTGACCACCAATTTACCGACAATTCCGTTCAATGAGGCGCAAGCAACGGCGAACTTGCCGGGATTCACTCGGATCACGGCAAATGCTGCAGGAGCCGCAAGCTCTCCAGTCGACTTCACGACGTGTCCCGTGCGGTCGATCAGTTTGCTGGTCAATGGCACCGATCAAACCTCATTTATCGTTCCGAAGGGCACAGCAAAAACCATCACCGCAACTGTGACCGACACCTTGGGCAACACCCTGACCGGCGTGAAACTCAGCTTCAGCAGCACCCAACCGGCCGTGGTGACGACCACCAGTTCAGGAAGTGCCACCGGCGCGCTGGTGGGTGGTGGCGACGTAACTGTCTCCTGTACGCCTCCGAACTGCAACGAGGGCCTGGTTCCCCCTCAGCCCGTGTACGCTGATCAGGCACTCGCCTTGACGGTAACGCCTGCATCGAACTCCACTGCGCAGACCACGACGGCGTTTGTCACCAGCACCGGCTGCGGAACTAACCTGGGCTGCACTACGGAAGTTTTCCCGATCAGCACGTCCACCAACGTTCTCGGAATCGGTGCCCCCCTCCCCAATCCTCCCAATTCTTTTGTCTTCAGCCCGGATGGCAAGAAAGCGTTTCTGGGTAGCGAACAAGGTTTGATGACGCTTAACCCGAGTGCTGCGCCAATCAGCGTGAGCGCGAGAACGGATGTTACCGGAAAGGTGCTGGCCGTATCGCCCGACGGCAACACCGTGATCGTGTCGGATACGGGCATTACGCCGAACCAGGTTTTCGTGGTGAACGCCTCGAACACGACAACCCCGCCCGTGGATCTGCTGATCACGGGAGCAACGTCGGCAAGATTCTCTCCCGATGGACTGAAGGCGTTTATCCTGGCGGGAAGCACGCTTTATGTGTACTCGTCGCTGGAAGCGCTGAAGACGATTCCTTTAGCGGGTCCGGCCAATGATGTGACATTCCTCCCCATGGGCGCTTTTGTATACTTCGCTGGTGGCGATGTGGGGAACAACGGGCCCGGCGCGGCTGTGAGTGTAAGGAATACCTGTGACAACCAGCCCGCGACGGGCACGAATACCACCTTGTCGACGCAAGGCGTTCCGAGCGCGATTCGCGCGTTGGTGAACGGAACCGATCTGCTGGCCCTGGATTCCCCCGGCATCGACTTGATTCATGTCGACAGCATCACTGCTCCGAGCAGTCCCACGCAATGTGCGCAAAGCGTCACCAACTCTTACCAGGGCTTCGTGAACCTTGGCCAAGGACAATTCACGCCCATTGATTTCCTGGTCTCGACGGACAGCACCAAAGCCTACATTCTGGCAAGTGGATTCGGATCTGTTCTTTCCTACACGATAGGCGGAGGATCGAGCTCCGCGATTCCGCTGGTCGGCAACGCAACAGCCCTAAGCGGCGATTTAACCGATGACGGCACGACGCTCTATGTCGGAGCGAGTGACGGCAGAGTGCACGTGGTCAGCACCGTACTCGGAGGGGATACGACCCAGATACCCATTCCGGCGGGGATACCCCTCTGCGGCAACGTCTCTTTCACATGCATGCCGGACTTGGTCAGGGTTCAGCCCTAGGCTGCTTCAATTATTATTTCGCGTTAGATCTTCGGGAGTGGCCTCGGACGCAGCCGAATCGAGTTGCCGGGCGATGCTGTCCAGCACTCCGTTAATGAAGTTCACAGACTCGGGGCTCGAGTACTCGCGGGCAATCTCCAGAGCTTCATTGATCACGATGGGCCGGGGGGTCTGGGGGTAGCCGAGAAACTCAGCGACTGCGGCGCGGATGATATTGCGATCAACGGCGGCCATCCGATCCATTCGCCAGTGCTGCGCGTTCTGTTCGATGACTTGATCAATCTGCTGGGCTCTATCCATGGCAACCCGGAACAGATCCTCTGCAAAACTTCGCGCATCTTTAGCGACGGAACTGCGCTCTGCCCAGAACGTGCGGCGCACATCCGCAAGGTTCTGCTTGCCCATATCTGCCTGAAATAGCATCTGGAGAGCAAGTTCGCGGGATTTGCGTCGGGTGCCCATGGGTACGTGGTCTATGTCCTCAGTGGGTAGTTATTGGTCGCTTCACAACCAGAAAAACCTTGACATAGTTACAACGTCGATCAAGGTGACACAGGTCTAAGTTTACAGGAATTTTTCACAGTGGCAGTTACGGTTACTTTTTTGGTTTTCGCCGAGGATTCTGTTTTCTGCGCGTGCGCACGACGCTAGGTAAGGCGGTACTCCTCGTAGAAGGTGAGGAGGAACGCTCAGGAACCGAGCGGCTGCGGGAAGCTGATGTCTGCGCGCGCACTGCTTGCTTCAGGTTGGCCATCTCCACCGCCGCGATCGCTGCTTCGAAGCCCTTGTTGCCCATCTTCAGCCCGGCACGATCAATTGCCTGCTCGAGGGTGTCGCAGGTGAGGACGCCGAAGGCATGCGGCACACCGGTCTCCTGCGCCGACTGGCCGATCCCGCGCGTGACTTCGTTGACGATCACATCATAATGTGCCGTATCGCCGCGGAGCAGGCAGCCAATGCAGATGATGGCATCGTATTTTTTGGTCTCGCCTAGCGTGCGCGCTGCCGAGGGTATTTCAAAAGCGCCGGGAACACGGACGATGTCGACATCCTCCGCCCCTCCGCAACGCGAGAGTCCATCGATTGCACCGGCCAAGAGTCTCTCCGTGATAAAGGAGTTGAAGCGAGAGACCACCAGGGCAAAGCGCTTCCCTTGCGCGTTCAAACCACCTTGTATTCCGGCATTGGCGCGCTCGGCTGCGACCGTGGTTCGCACTCCAAACACCCGAACCGTGGTCCCTCCGGGCAACTGCACGGCAAAGGACCGAACCGAATGCTTCGGATCCGGTCCCGACTGGTCGTCAACAATGCTCAAGCCCAATTCTGCTACGACTCGCGCCGCAGAGTCCGGGTCGGAGATCGCGAGTTCTAAATCGGGGTAAGCGCTGGCACCGTCGCGATGGACAATTTCCAGCGTCGATGTGGATGGGGTAAATGTCTGAACCCGAACCTGCGGATATTTCTCCAGTTCGCCGGCACCGAATCCCAAGGCAGTGAGCAGCGAAGCCAGCAGCCGGAAGTCATCCGCGGTCCTCGCCTGCACGGTCAAACTCGCCCATTTGAGCATGTGGATCTTCTCCGGGCTGGTAGGTCGTTGCTCAGCTCCGATAAGAGCGAATCTCGGTTACTTGCCCTTGAACTGTGCGGGACGTTTTTCCAGGAACGCCGTCGTGCCTTCCTTCTTGTCTTCGGTAGCGCAGCAGACGGCGAATAGAACGGCTTCGAGATAAAGCCCCTCCTGCAGAGTCATTTCCATGCCCTTGTTGACGGCCTCCATTGCATACTGAACCGCCAGTGGCGCATTGGCCATGATCTTCTGCGCAATCGCTTCGGCGCGGGGAACGAGTTCCGCAACGGGCATCACTTCGTTGACCAGGCCAATGCGATGTGCTTCCGGCGCGGAAATCATTTCGCCCGAAAGCAGTAGCTGCATGGCGATTCCCTTGCCCACCAGCCGCGGCAGCCGCTGCGTGCCGCCGTATCCCGGAATGATGCCTAGCTTAACTTCGGGCTGGCCGAGCTTCGCGTTTTCGCTGGCCAGGCGCATGGTACAGGCCATGGCAATTTCGCATCCACCGCCCAGAGCAAAACCGTTGACGCAAGCGACTACCGGTTTCCCGAGATTCTCAATGAGGTTGAGCACCGACTGTCCGCGATGCGTGTACTCCTTGCCGAACACGGCATCGTGTTTGGCAAGTTCGCCGATATCTGCGCCGGCAATGAACGCCTTCTCACCCGACCCGGTCAGGATCACCACCCGGATGCTCGGGTCATTTTTGATGTCATGGAAGGCCGATCGCAACTCTTCCATAGTAGCCATGTTGAGCGCATTCAGAACCTTGGGACGGTTCACGGTGACATATGCGATGGAATTCTTCTTTTCGAACAGAATGTTTTCAAAGTTCATAATCAGACCAGAGCACCAAACCTATTTGCACGTTCGCGATGCGTTCTTCCCTTCCGGAGTAATAGGAAGTTCTTCCCTCTTAACCTGCTCGCGTCTGCATTGATAGGATGATTTCACAGCTTCTGCGGCTTTGGATTATTGGGGTCAGAATAGTCGTAAAATCCCTTGCCCGACTTGCGGCCATACCAGCCTGCCATCACCAGGCGCTTCAGCAGCGGCGGTGATGCGAAGCGGCGTTCCTTGAACTCGTCATACATCACGTGGGTAATGTAGTAGGTGGTGTCGAGGCCGACGAAATCGAGCAACGTAAACGGGCCCATGGGATAGCCGCAGCCCAGTTTCATAGCATTGTCGATGTCCCCAATTGAGCCGACACCCTCCTCGTAGGCGCGAATGGCGTCCAGCAAGTAAGGCACGAGCAGCCGGTTGACGACGAAACCTGTTTTGTCGCTGGTACGAACGGGAACCTTGCCTAGTTTTTTCCCGAATTCGTACGCGGTGTCGTAAACAGCATCCGCAGTGGCAATGGTGCGCACCACTTCGACCAATTTCATCAGCGGCACAGGATTAAAGAAATGTAGTCCGATAAAGCGCTCGGGACGCTGAGTTGCACTCATGAGCTCGGTCACCGAAATGGAAGAAGTGTTGGTGGCGAAGATTGCATCCTTTTTCACGACCGTGTCGAGCGCCGCGTACATCTCCCTTTTCTGTTGTACGTTCTCGATGATGGCCTCAATGATAATGTCGCGGTCTGCCAGGTCTTCCCTCCTGGTCGTGCCTTTGAGGCGCGCGCGGACGGCTTCCGGCTTTTCTTTCAAGGTACCCTTTTCGGCGAACTTGGACAGCGATTTCTCGATTCCCGCGAACCCCTTATCCAGGTATTTCTGCTCCACCTCGAGCACGGTGACATCAAACCCGGCCGTCGCCGCCACTTGCGCAATGCCCGAGCCCATCAGCCCGCAGCCCAGAACTCCTACTTTCCTGATTTCCATTTTCTTGCCTCGATCTACGATTGCTGAGCAATAATTTTAGGGAACAAACCGACTATCTTCGCAGACTTGCATGGATTCGCACAACTTGCGCGACTTGCTCCACGCGGATGCTCCTGTTTGCCCGCGGCGCGACATGACCGTTATGATCTTGCTACCGCCTCATGAACCACCGCCGGTCCTGGCATTACGCTTCCACTGCGACCCTATGGGCGGCGCTGCTCGCATCGCAGGCTGCTGCACAAACAGCACAAACACCCGCGCCTATTTCGAACTCTGCGGCTGTTGCTCCATCATTGTCAATCTGCTCAGCTTGCATTCGCGCGCATCTCGAATTTCTGGCGGGAGACGCACTACAGGGCCGCGGCAGCGGGACACACGACGAGCTGCTGGCAGCGACTTACGTTGCCTCAGAACTCCGGGCTTACGAAATCGAACCTGCTGGGGACAATGGCGGGTACCTGGAAGAGATCACAGTCATCCGGCAATCTTTCACAAAGCCTCCCACACTCACAATTGCACTGGCGGACAAGTCGGCTTCTGGTCATGTCATCACATGGACGCACGGACAGCAGATGCTGGTAATCGATGCGACGCAAACTGAATTTTCAGGTTCTCTGCAGAAAATCGATGCCGACGTTGGCCAGTCAAAGCTTCAGCCTGGCGCCGTCGTTTTCCTTAGCGGCAAGGACGAGAGGAAGCTTGCTGAAGTCGCATGGAGCCTGGCCTCCCAGGGCGCACTCGCGGTGCTGATTCCCGCGAGCACAGAACAACAGGATAACTGGGCCGATTTGGGACAGAAGAATCCGGAATTGCGACCACAGTTGGAAGGACGAGGTCAGAACCGCCGGAAGAAGAACTTAAACATCCTGGCGCTGAATCACGAAGCCGAAACAGCTCTAAAAAATGCCGCCGACGGCACTCCGGTACACTTCAAAGGAACTGGCAGCGCCGCTGAGAAGAGCAAAACCTGGAATGCAATTGGCATTGTGCGCGGCCAGGATAAAGCGCTGCAGAACAGTGCGGTCCTGCTCTCCGCTCACATAGATCACCTCGGCATTGGGCCCCCCGTGAACGGCGATCGCATTTACAACGGTGCCGACGATGATGCTTCTGGGGTCGCGGCAGTGCTCGAGTTTGCCCGACTGCTGGGCGAGCAGCCGCCTAAGCAGACGCTGATTTTGGCCTTTTTTGGCAGTGAGGAGGTCGGGGACTTGGGGTCAACTTATTTCGCCGAGAATCCGCCGGTGCCGCTCAGCGCCATCTCCGCGGCGCTTGAATTTGAGATGATCGGCCGCCGGGACCCGGCTCTCAGCGACAACAAACTATGGCTTTCTGGTTGGGACCGGTCGAACCTTGGGCCGGAACTCGTCAGCCATGGCGCCAACATCGTTGGCGATCCTCATGTGGAACAAGGATTTTTTCAGCGATCGGATAATTATGCGCTCGCCGAAAGAGGCGTGGTTGCACAAACCATTTCAAGCTTCGGTCTTCACAGCGATTATCACAAACCAAGTGATGATCTAGCTCACCTGGATTCTGAGCATCTGGACGAAGCAATTACGTCGATGATCCGCCCGATTGAGTGGCTGGTGAATTCAAGTTTTCGTCCGCAGTGGACGCCGGGAAAGAAACCCGAGGAGGGTCCTTAAGAGTTGAATACTTGCGGCACTGAAACGGACTTATCTCTTTCGCTTCCCCGCTTTTTCAATGCGTTCGTCGATGGGCTTGCGTCCGGCAAATCCTTCACTGCTGCCATGCCAGTGGGTGATCTTTTTCTCGCCCATTTTCCAGCAGAGCAGCACAATCTCGCCGTCCACGACGCAGGGAAAGTCCAGCAAACCGATGTCCAGGTCCTTGACCTGAACGCCGGTAGCGGCAATTTCCGCGACGGTATCTTTAACACGCTGCAATGCTTTTTCGCGTTCGGCCTTTCTCCGGGCAAAGTGGACGATGTTCACCCGCGTACCGCCATTGAGGAAAATGCGGTGGCCCAAGTCCTGCAATTCGGCGTCGATTGCCTCGATGTGCTTCTTGTTGTCGGTGGCAACCCGTAGCAGGGATTCGAGTACGGGCAAAAGGAGTTGGGCCTCGTCTAGGGTGAAAGTTCGTTCTGACATTTGTTCTTATTTTAATCGATCCGTCGGAATGCGGGTGAGTGACGGAGGGAACGTCAGGTAACCATCAAAGGCACAGGACGATTTTGAGGGTTTCAGCCCTAACCACCAATGTGCACCATGGTTCGGGAAGCAGGGACGAAATCGGGTTCGCCAATGTGGTGGCGGGCTTCCTTTTTTTCCACCACGCCCCGTATAAACTCGATCAATTTATTGTCAGAGGCGCCCCGACGCATCAATTCGTAGAGATCATGGTCCCAGACGGAAAATAGACAGGTGCGGATTTTCCCGTCGGAAGTGATACGAATGCGGCTGCAATGTCCGCAGAATGGCTGGGAAACCGGCGCAATAATGCCGATTTCACCGCTGCCATCGTCAAAGCGGTAGCGCCGGGCCGTCTCGCTACGCGCATGGGAAATCTCCACCAAAGGCCGAAACTCGGCCATGCGCTCCACAATTTCATGCAGCGGCACCACCACTTCCGGCGACCACAAGCGATCCTCTTCCAGGGGCATGAACTCGATGAAGCGCACCACTACGCCCTCTTCACGGGCGAACTTGCCGAATGGAATGATCTGATCTTCGTTAAATCCGCGCATCAGAACACAGTTGACCTTTACCGGCTCCAGGCCCACGCCTTTGGCGGCGCGAATCCCAGCCAGCACGTTGTCAAACCCGTGGGGGACCCGCGTAATCCGGGCGAAACGCTCCGGGTCGACCGCGTCCATGCTGACCGTGATGCGATGCAGTCCCGCATCTTTCAGTGGACGAGCCATATCCGCAAGCAGCTCGCCGTTGGTGGTGATCGCGATATCTAAAGGAAGATTCTGAAGGTTACGCAGGCGCGAGAGTTCGCGCACGAAATCGATAACACCTCGACGCAAAAGCGGCTCGCCACCGGTAATGCGCACTTTTTCAATGCCAAGTCCCGCAAAAATTCGCGCCATTCGCAGGTAATCGGCAAACGAAAGTTCGGCATAGAGCGCGCCTTCGTTACCAGTACGACAATAAACGCACTTGTAGTTACACCGATCGGTGATAGAAATCCGCAAATCGGTAATAGCACGCCCGAATTTGTCGATCAGCTGACCAGCACTTAACATTTAGCAATGAGCATTCAAGCCGGGTCGCCCAGACTACAAGCGGCCCACAGAAATGGCGAAATTCCAATTGCTAAAGGCTAATCACTTCAGGAAGAGACGCAGGAGGGACACGGAGGGGAGATCATCCTCGCAGCCGTTTCCTTTCCAAGCGCTTCTCGCGAAGCAGGGAGGCGCGGGCGTTTCCACCAGCACCCTCGGGGTGGTTCTCGCGAATACTGGCTGCTGAACTAGAGCAGCGATCTTAAATCACCCCTCGCCTCGACAGCCGGGGTATACCGTGCGGCCTCGAGGTCGGAAACTCAATCTCATTATAGATGCACGAGGTGCGGAAAGTGCACTTCCCTTTTGTATGTTCCGGGTGTTGTGACGGTACACCTTCCAAGCCCTCAGCGAAGGCCGGCAGAGAGCGATTTCGAAATCGCAGACTCCGCCAAGGGCGCCATGACCTTATATGCTGCGGGATTGGGATGTAGGCCGTCCGAAGAGAGATCGCGCCTGAGCAGGCCTTTGTCGTCGATCATAGCGGAGAAATAGTCCAGGTATTGAAGACCGTTTTCAGCGCAGTATTTCTTTAGCCAATCGTTCAAGACCAAAATTTTCTCCGGCGGACGAAGCGGAAAGAAGTCGGCCGCGGCTGCCGTGTAATTATTGACCGGCGTCACCGAAGAGAAAACCACGCGTATGTTATGTGCCCGCGCCAGTTCAGCCATGTTGGCATAATTCGCCTCGATTTCGTCCAGCGACATCGGGCCGGTGTTCCCAGCGATGTCGTTGGTACCCGCGAGAATCATCACGATCTTAGGTTGAAGGTTTATAACATCTTCGCGGAAACGTATGAGCATCTGCGGCGTTGTCTGACCACCGATGCCGCGGTTCAGATACGGCTTGCCGGGGAAGTATTGCTGCAGAGCCCAGCCGTCAGTGATCGAATCGCCCAAAAAGACAACCCGGTTCTCGCCGGGAGCGGGTGGCGCGATATGGGCATTCGCATCACGGTAACGCCCCAGTTCGCCGAAATCGTTCAGGAGAACAGGAAGCCGGGAGCGGCGATATTCTTCCAGACGCTGAACCGCGCGGGACCTGGCCGTCGCCGAAGGTGCTTGCGCAGCGCCTCCTTGAGGGAACACAGGCGTCGAAAGTACCAGGAGGATGAATGAAATGCTTCCGGTCTGCACTCTCATGAACTCTCCTTAAGAAGGAGATGGGGTTTGTTTGCAATAAGCCTGGCGCTCACATGCCATCGTAATTCGGGCCGCCACCGCCCTCGGGCGGGACCCATGTGATGATCTGGTAGGGATCCTGAATGTCACAGGTTTTGCAGTGCACGCAGTTGGAAGGATTCAGGCTGATTCGCTTCCCGTTCGGCGCGCTCGAGTCATCCAGCATCTCGTAGACATTCGCGGGGCAGAAATTCTGGCACGGGCTGCCGTATTCCTTGATGCAGCGTTGCTCGCAAACATTGGTGTCGTGGATGATGAGGTGGGCCGGCTGGTCTTCCTCGTGCCGGGTTCCCGAGTAATAGAGATCGGTGAGCTTGTCGAAGGTGAGCTTGCCATCTCCTTTATAAGCACCCAGCAGATGGGCTTCAGGACCGCCGTCGCGCGGCAACTCCGAAAGCTTCTTCATGTGCTGGTAGCCGGGGGTCGCGGGATATCGGTCATACAAGCCCCGGCCGCCTGTGACCTGCTGCAGTCCTGCGTGGAACAGGCCGGCCCACAACCCATTTGCGAAAGCCTGGTGAAAGTTGCGGACCTTCCAGAGCTCGTCCTTGATCCAACTGTTTTCGACTTTCGCCTGAAAGCTCGCCAGCGTTGCGCGCGACGAATCGCTCTTTTTGAGAGCGTCGAATGCGGTCTCGGCCGCCAGCATTCCACTCTTGATTGCGAGATGAATTCCTTTGAGCCGGGCGGAGTTGAGAAATCCGGCCGAATCACCGAGGATCATCCATCCATCGCCTGCGAGGGGGGGCAGCGCCCACCATCCCCCGTAAGGCAGAGATTTGGCGCCATAGCGGATCATCTTCCCGCCGGCAAGCAAGTTCTGCACAAAGGGATGCAGCTTGAATTCCTGCAACACACGCTGAGGGTCAAGACGCGGATCGGGATAATCAAGACCGGTCACGAATCCAAGTGAAACCAGGTTGTCGCGACTGCCGTAAATCCACGCGCCGCCATACTCTTTGCTGGTAAGCGGCCAACCCAGGGTGTAGATAACTTCGCCGGGTGCGATACGCCCTGCGGGAACTTCCCAGAGTTCCTTCACGCCAACGCCGTAGGTTTGCGGACTGCGATCTTTGTCGAGATTCAGTTTAGCGACCAGCTGTTTGGTGAGTGATCCGCGCGGTCCCTCCGCCAGAACGGTGACTTTGGCCTTCAGATCGTAGCCGGGTTCCACGTTCGACTTCGGCTGGTTGGCTTTGTCGACGCCTTTATCATCGGTCTGAACCCCGGTTACGCGCTCGCCATCGAACAAAAGTTGCGATCCGGCGAAGCCGGTGAAAACCGTGATGCCTGCTTCTTCCACCTTGCTTCCCAACCATTTCACGAAGCGGTTGATGGAGATCACGTAATTGCCGTGATCGCGCAGCGGAGGAGGCGTAATGGGCAACTTCAGCTTGCCGCCCTTGGTCAGAAAATAAACTGCCTCTTCCGTGACCTCCGCATCAATCGGAGCTTCTTTTTCAAATCCCGGAAGCAGTTCGCGCATAGAGCGAGGGTCAAGCAGCGCGCCGGAAAGGCAGTGCTGACCAATTTCGCGCGACTTTTCGAGCACATAGATGTTTTCTTTGCTAAGCGGCGCGTCGGGATTCCTGGTGTTGTGCTCGTCGATGAGCTGTGACAACCGCAGTGCGCAGGCCATTCCCGCCGGCCCGCCGCCGACGATAACGACGTCGGCCTCCATCTGCTGGCGTTCGACGCCTTCCAAGGGTTTGCGAAAAATCAGCATAAAAAAAATCTGCTACGGGTCCCACCTTTGCGGAGCAGCAGCACTTTCCGCGAATCCGGGGCTGAGGTCTAGGTTCCCGCTTTGGCTTTTTTTACTTCTTCGATCAGCGGGGGCACGATGTCGAACAAGTTGCCCACCGCCGCGTAATCGGCGATTTCGAAGATAGGCGCTTCCGAATCCTTATTTACGGCGATGATGGTGCGCGCACCCTTCATTCCGACTATGTGCTGAATGGCGCCACTGATACCTAGCGCCAGGTAGAGCTTGGGAGCAACCGTCTGGCCGGACGAGCCGATCTGGCGATCCATGGGAAGCCATCCAGAATCGCAGATGGGACGCGAGGCTGCGAGCTCGCCGCCCAGGGCTTCCGCCAATTGCTTCGCGATTTCAATATTCTTTTGTTCCTTGATGCCGCGGCCAACAGCGACGATGATCTCCGCCTGCGTAAGATCAACAGCCTGCTTGGCTTCTTTGAATACCTCGTGCGGCTTGTTGCGAATGGCGCCTTCCGGGATATCGACCGCGACCGTCTCGATCGGGGCAGCGGCGGCTCCGGCTTCTACCTTGTCACCACGGAAAGCACCATTCTGAAAGGTTACAAACCATGGAGCGTCGCAGGCGAAGCTCACGTCGGCTGCCAGTTTTCCCTGGAACATCTGGCGGGAGAAGACGAGGTTAGCGCCTTCTTTCCTGTAGCCGATGCAGTCGCTGATCACGGTGCGGCCCATGGCGGTTGCGAGTTTGGGAATAAAATCGCGTACCTGGTACGTGTGCGGCATCAACACCAGCTTGGGTTGCCGGGAAGAGATGAACTGCTTTAGCGCGCTCACGAAAGCGTCAGGAGTGTAAGGCTCGAGCTTCGGTGATTCGATGGCATAGACCTTGGAGACACGTTTTGCGGCAATTTCGTTAGCAAATGTGCCAGCGCTGCCGCCGACCACGGCAGCTTCCAGGTTCCAGCCGGTTTCAGCAGCGAGGGCTTGCCCCGCCGTCAGTGTTTCCCATGAAACGCGATTCAGTTTTCCTTCACGCTGCTCAACAATTACAAGGATTGTGTCCATGCGGCAGTTCTCAATTTCCAATTTAGTGTCAGTTCTCAGAAAGCGATCTCGCCAATAGCGAGTTCAAGGCAGAGTTCCTCAGCGACAGGCGCTGGAAATTCTCCCCCGCGCACAGTACGCGCGGGGGTACATCTATCGCGAACCAAATTTTCCGCATGATCAGTAACGGGAACAATCCCGACACTACGACAGCATCTCGCTCCCAAGGTTGGATTGATCTCTGGCGGGCTCCAGCCTAAAACTATTCTTCGCTCGACTCGCTGCGCGCGCTGTAACCGAAGCCCATCAACAGCAGACCCAAAATGCCAAGGGCAACGATGACTCCGAGAAACTGCGGTTCACGGCCGACCTTTACTGCGGCTGGGAGGAAAAACACCACCAGCAGATCCACCACCCAGACCGCCAAGCCCACAAACATCAAACTACCGCCGGTTTCGCGCATTGCCTCTGTGCTTGCCATGGCAGCCTCCAATTCTTCGCTGCCGTCAGTATGCAAGCCAGGCACTCGGGCTTCAGTGACGTGTGAACATCGCTATCTGCGTCCCTCCAGTCCGTAGGGGGGAGGCGGCGGGAAATGGTGGCGAATGTAGCTGCCCACGCCGACCAGCGCCAGTCCCAATACTGCCTCAATGATGACCCACCATAGCCAGAACTGGGAACCGTTACGCAGGCCGACGTAGACGAACGAGAGCAGGATAATGTCGAAGATCAGCAACCACTTTCCCACCGTGAGCAGGACAGCACCCAACCGGCGCCTTCCGAAAGCGGCTTCTTCCTTGACGCGTACATAGTGAAGATCCGGCATAGCACTGCTTGGATGCGCGCCAGCAGGCTTCGGGAAGGCTGAGTGCACATCTCAGCTTCTGGCCTGCAGTTACGCAACCCACCGAAGTCGCATCCCTCGGTCGGAGGTTTGATACACACGGATTGTCAAAGAACTCGTGCGCGCGGTATTTGCCGCGACTCAGGCCGGTCTACAGGACCCGAACCTCGTTACGAAGTTTCTCCGCAAGCTTTTTAGCGATTTCGCCGGGCGGTCCTTCCAGGTACTCGGTATTTTTAGTTTTCTGCGGGATGTACAGGCGCTCGATCTTCTGCAGATTAGGGCCAAGGCTCGATTGCACTTCGCCCAGTGCGATCTTCCGTAATGGCTTGTTCTTGGCCTGCTTGATTCCGATCAAAGTCGCGTAGCGAAGTTTATTGATCCCGGATTGAATGGTGAGCACCGCGGGCAGCGGCATATCGACGTACTGGAAGAACCCCGCTTCGAGCTCGCGTTTTACGCGAATGCCCGATGCGTTCTTCTCGATTTGCATGATGATGGTGGCATGCGGCCAGCCCAGCAGCTCTGCCAGGATCACCCCGGTTTGCGCATAGCCGTAATCGTCTGATTGCAGGCCGGTGAAAATGAGGTCGAACTTTTCGTCCTTTATGGCGGCCGCGATCGCTTTCGCCGTGTTCAGGGCGTCCAGGCTCACAAAGCTGGGATCTTCTAGATGGATGGCGCGATCAGCCCCCTTGGCCAGCGCCTCACGTAATACCTGCTGCGCGCGCGCCGGTCCGGAAGTGATGACGACTACTTCCCCGCTGTGTTTCTCTTTTTGCCGGAGAGCTTCTTCGAGGGCGTAGGCATCCGGCTCGTTCACTTCGTAAGAAACATCTTCGCGGATCCAGGCGCCCGTGTCATTGAGCTTCAGCGGCGCATCTTTTTGCGGGACCTGTTTCATGCAAACCAGGATTTTCACGCCACACTCCTTCTCGGAACACGTTCGGCAGCGTCAGGCAAACTTGAAAGTATAAATGAGAGGCGCGGCGAACAGGAAATGGGTGATGCGCCTCTAGTCGGAGAAGACAACAGACTGGCCGGTGATATCGAAGCGCTTGCGGCAACGCATATTGCTGCACACCATCATGTCGTCTTTTCGAATCATGTACGACCGGGCCTTAGCGAAACGGGCGCGGTCACGCTCGTCGGCGCGTCCCGGGAGGTTCTTCTTCTTCGTCCGCACCAGCCAGGTGATGTCGTATTCCGCCGATTGCCTGCAGCTAGGGCAATTCAGCGTGGCCTTCTTCTTTTCCGGGCGCTCGTCAAAAAAATCGCGTTCTTCCATACCGTTTAGCGGCCTGTCAGATCCAAGGCCCTAGCAATGATTATGACATATGGGAGCGCGAGACGAATTATGGCAAGATGCTGCCATGGCGAGAAAGCGGAAATTGAAGCCGTTCCGCGCGGTTAAAGCAGTAAAGCAAGCGGCCCGGGAGAAGATCGGGACGCCTCCCTCGACCCGTGTCGTTCCTGACCGCAAGAAGCGGAAAACGGAGAAACACAAGCCGACCATGGGGGAACTGCTGGATGAGGCATGAGCGCTCCGCGGAGCGGCTTCAGGCGCGCCACATTCCTTCACGCAGCCGAGCTACTTAAAGAAGACTGTAACGACCCGATCCGCACTCAAGTCATTTATCGTACACGTCTGACCGACTACCGTGTCGCACCCCGCCGTCCACTCGGCAGACGTTGAAGGCGCCTTCGGCGTGGCCGTCAAGGTAACCGCTATATCGGGTAAGAATGCATTCCCACAAGCGCTTGTGCAATCGAGACCCGGTGGATTACTGGTGACGGTTCCCGATCCGCCTCCAGTAAAAGAGACTTCGAGAACAGGGGCAGTGGTACCTGTGTAGCAAACCACATTCGCTGTCATTGAGCCAGTAACAAGTGCGCCAGACGACGATATGTTGCCACTGCTATGATTTGTCGTGACCGTCGCCGATACAACGGTCGTTCCGCAACTTGTGCCGGTGGGAGTAATGAGTCCCTTGGGCGTGACCGTTACCATACCAGGTGTGTTTGAGGTCCAAGTTACCTGGTCGGTGATGTCCTTAGTTACTGGTGGGTGAATATAAGTTCCCATCGCCGATAGCTGCACACTCAGGCCCGCATCGGCGCTGACCGGAGTGTTAGGGTCGCCAAACGTCTGCGTCGCAGGTTGCACCGTGATCGATGTCAACTGCTGATCGTGCCCGCAATTCTGTGCTAATAACAACACAGCCACGACCGGAATCAGGAGCAAACCCTTCTTGGACATACACCTCCCAGTACGGCCCTACTAATGTGCAACTCTGCTTGGGGAATGCGCAATGTAGTACAAGGACGCGCAAAAAGCAAGAGTTGCTAATTCTTCAGTTCCGGCAACTGAAGACTAAGTCGATTCACTGAATTAACTCTGAAGTGTTTCTCGGATGAATTGGACAAATTCCCGTATGTCCTGCTCGGTCGTGTCAAACGAGCACATCCAGCGCACGACTCCCTGCTCCTCATTCCATACGTAGAAGAAGTATCTCTCCTGCAACTTGGGAATGATCGCCTGTGGCAGTTGCGCGAAAACCCCGTTCGCCTCGACCGGGTAGACGATCTTCACTTGCGGCACGCCTTGTAATTCCTGCTGCAGCAGTTGCGCCATCGCATTGGCATGCTCGGCGTTCTTGCGCCACAGATCGCCGGTGAGCAGCGTCTCCATTTGCGCGGCGATGAATCGCATCTTTGACGCCAACTGCATTCCTTGTTTGCGCAGAAACAGAAAGCTCTCGGCCAGCCGCTTCTCCTGCCGCAACTTCTCGCCGAAGAAGACGACCGCCTCCGCGCCCAACAACCCATTCTTCGTGCCGCCAAACGAAAGCACGTCCACCCCGAGATCACGCGTGGCCTGGCGCAGGGTTTGCCCCAAAGCAGCCGCCGCGTTCGAGATGCGCGCCCCATCCATGTGGAGAAACATGCCGCGCTCGTGAGCGAAATCGGCAAGCGCGCGAATTTCTTGTGGCTTGTAAAGCGTTCCCATTTCCGTGGACTGCGTAAGCGAGATCACATGTGGCTGGACGTGGTGCTGGTCTCCGATCCCGTGATACGCAGGCGCGACCTTCTCGACCGTTAACTTGCCATTAGTGGTGGAGATGGGGAGGAGTTTGCAGCCGGTAAATTTCTCCGGAGCCCCACACTCGTCCGTATAGATGTGCGCCGCCTCACTGCAGATCACGGCGTGATAGGACTCCGTCAATGCCTTGAGGCTGAGAACATTCGCGGCGGTTCCGTTGAAGACAAAAAATACCTCAATCTCCGAGCCGAAATGCTCGTGAAAACGGTCGACGGCTCGCTGCGTGTAGGGATCATCGCCGTACCCGACAACGTGCCCCTGGTTGACCGAGGCTATCGCTTTCAGGATCTCGGGATGTACCCCTGCGTTATTGTCACTCGCAAAACTGCGGACTGGTTTCATTGCCCGATAATGTAACAGAGCGTCATTCTCTGCCGCGGTATGGCTCGGTATCCGAAGCTTGCCGGCATTGGCGCCATATGACAGAGGGGCTCGGACCGGTTACTCAGGAATCAACAACCTGAGCTGTCGCTCCGGAAAGCAGGTTGTTATGTCTCACCAAAATATCCATGCTGCGGCATGCCAAATTTGACCTAAAATGCTGGGGGGCGAGGACGCCGTTTCCCCTAACGGCGCACGCGGAATCATCACTGACAACTTGGCCAGTCCGGATTTCGAAACCGTATAGTCCCGTCCCGAAGAGGACACCATGCACGCCCTTAAACCTTCTCTCTGGGCCGTGTGCATACTGATCGGTTTGGCCTTTGATGGTCACACCGCTCTCAGCCAGGCGACACCCTCCACTCCAGCTCCAGGCACATCCGGCGGAGGCGAAGTTGAAACCGGCGAGGTGACTATTTCGAAGCGGGTGGACGAAGTCAACCTGGTCTTCACTGTCACCGATGGGAAATCGCACTTCGTCAGCAATCTTGAGAAAAGTGATTTTCGGCTGCTCGATAACCACGCGCCTCCGGAGCAAATTGTTTACTTTCAGCGCCAGACGGAACTTCCTTTGCGCGTTGGCCTGCTGATTGACATCAGCGACTCCATCACGTCCCGTTTCAGGTTCGAGCAGGACGCGGCCAGCACTTTCCTGAAGAAAGTTCTGCGTCCAGGCGTCGACCAGGCGTTTGTAGTCGCTTTCAACCAGCGCGTGCAGCTGGTGCAGGATATGACATCGGACACGAATGCCCTGATGCGCGCGGTGAACAGCCTGAAGCCGGGCGGAGACACAGCTCTCTACGACGCCATCACGTACGCGTGCGAAAAGCTTAACAGCGGAGAACCGCGCGTCTCCCGCCGGGCCTTGATCGTGATTAGCGATGGCGTGAATACCCGAAGTCGCGCCATTATGTACGACGCCAAGCAGGCCGCGGCGCGCGCGGAAGTCGTCATTTTTGCACTCAGCACCAATGACATTCGCCACGATGGATATAACAAAGGCGAAGCTGCACTTGACCTGCTCACTCACCCGACGGGCGGGATGATTCTGCCGGCGCGCGAAAAGGCCGAATTAAAGTCCGCGTTCACGCACGTAGAAACAGCTCTGCGCAGCCAGTATGCGTTGGGATACAAACCTGCGAACCTGCAGGCGGATGGCAGTTTTCGCATGATCGAAATCCTGCCGCAGAAGCCGAGCCTGAAAGCGCAATGCCGACGCGGCTACTATGCTCCTAAACCCTGACGCAGCGCACAACGTAAGAACGGCTCTGGAAAGTACATCAGGCGAGATCCACAGTTGGCCCGCGTTACATGCTGCGGCGGCTGGCTAGTGACCGGCAATTGAAGGGAAGAATGTTTCGTCCCGTAGCACCGCTTCAATCCCCGGAACAAGATCGCGCACCACATCAGCTTTAGCCACGGCGCCACGGATGCCGGAATGGCGCGCTTCATCCACGAGCTGATTCGATAGAAACATCGTGAACAGAAGCATTGGCGTGTCTGGGAATTGCCTGGCAATTTCTTGCGCCGATTGCAAGCCGTTCATGACCGGCATGGCGAAGTCCAGGAGAACCAGATCGGGTTGTAAAACACGCGTCTTCTCGATGGCATCTCGACCGTCCACGGCTTCTCCGCATACTTCCCAGTCGCGATGCAACTCCAGAAGCTTACGCAGTTGCTGCCGGACAACCCAGTTATCGTCCACCACCAAAATACGCGTGCGCAGTTTAGTCATCATTGGGGAGCTAGACGAAGCTTTCATACTTACTGCGGCGCTTGAGAGTATTGTCGGCGACGCAAGCGATTTTGGTAATGGCACAGCGGTGCCAACATACTCCCCTAGGGTGCCATCTCTCGTTTGGCTTCTTAATTCTGCAGTCAGCTTTCGTCAGGAGAAAGTCTGACGCTTGTTGGCTCTCCTGATCGGCCTTCCAGAGCTTGCGATTACTGCTGCCGAGAACCACTCTCAATTTACGGGCAAGCCCGATGGCACACATGAGTCGCAGTCACACTGATCAAACCCCTATCGTGGTCATCGCATCGTACTCGTGCTGTTTTTTAGAAGGGAGAATGCTATGGCGAGAAGCTCATCGAAAGCGCGCGTGCTGACGGAAAAAGAGGAAATCCGCCGATGGGCGGAGGAGCGCGGCGGCAAACCCGCGTGCGTTCGCGGTACCGGGAACGAAGGCGATGTGGGCATGATTCGCATCGATTTTCCCGGCTACAGCGGGGAACGTTCGCTGGAAGAAATTGATTGGGACGAATGGTACGACAAGTTCCAGGAAGGGGGTCTCGCTTTGCTGGTGCAGGATTCCACTGCACGTGGCCAGAGAAGTAACTTCAATAAACTGGTAAGCCGGGAAACTGCGGAGAGCACCTCGAACCGAAGAAGCAGCGGCGGAAACGGATCACGCACCCGGACGCGAGGCACTTCGCGGGGCCGAACAGCAGGCACCGCGACGACCTCCGCTCGTGGCAGAAGCGAGAATCGGCGCACGCGAAGCGCGAGTTCGACTCGCGGTTCACGGAGCAGGAGCAGAAGCGGTGGGACTTCCCGACGGAGTTCCAGGAGGTCGACCGGTACGAGGGCGCAGGCACGAAATTCCGGCAGTGTTCGATCAAAGCGCAGCAGCCGTTCCCGAACGACGGCTTCGGGCCGCTCTCGTTCCCAGTCGGCGAGCCGCAGATCTTCATCGGGCTCCACTGGGACCGCTCGCAAGGCCAGGGGCACGCAGGGTTCCGCACGAACGACAACGATCCGTTCGAAGAAGAGAAGTACGGGCAGCGGACGTGCTTCGCACAGAAAAGCTGCGTAAGTGATACTCTCGCCAGGAAAGCTGACTCGGGCCACGCGTTGGGTAAAGATGCCGCGCGCTGGCCTTGAGCCAGCGGCAGTTTTGTCAGCCGCGGAACCTTTTCAGCGGGCCCATGGTATGTCCTCTGGGCGATCTAGCCTGCAACCTGGGCTTGTGCGATGGCATTCGAGGATTACAAGTTTCGGTCGCAGTATTTAAGGGTCATTTCGTTGAAAGTGGAGGATCAAAATGAAAGTTTTTGCGCTCGCTGTTGCAGTGTTGGGTTTAGGTCTGTGCAGCGAAGTTCCACTTGCCATCGCGCAGAACGCGGCTTCGACCGCGAATCAGCAGGAGGGCACTCGTGGCAATCTCACTCAGAAAGGTGTAGACCGCATCGTTAAAGAAGTACACCATCAACTTGTACTGCTGCCGTTTTACGGCGTGTTTGACAATCTGGCGTTTAAGGTCTCGCCTGACGGGGTGGTCACGCTCCTTGGGCAAGTGGTGCGGCCCAGCACCAAGTCGGATGCTGAAAACTCGGTTAAAAGTATTGAAGGCGTGGAGCGGGTTGATAACCAGATCGAAGTGTTGCCCACTTCGCCCAATGATGATCGCATTCGCCGGGCGGTTTATCGAGCAATCTACGGCAACACTGTGCTCAGCCAGTATCAACTGCGGGCAGTGCCTCCCATACACATCATCGTGAAGAATGGGCATGTAACGCTGGAGGGGGCGGTTTCGCGGCAGATGGACAAGCAAATCGCCGAAATGCAGGCCAAGAGTGTTTCCGGGGTGTTCTCGGTAACTAACAATCTGCAGGTGGATAATGGCAGCTGACAAGGGCTGGCGCGAGGTGATTCTGACCTTCTAAACACAAATGGCGCTTCACTATGGAGGCGCCGTTCCTTTTTTTCGGCTTCCGCCTTCTGCTTCATTTCACAATTGACGCTGAACTTCAGCAGTGGCGTACCGCTGGAAAGTGGTCGCACGGTAGCTGGCCGCTGACGAGCACTTCCGAGCGCGAACAAAATACTACGGGACCAGCACCATCGAGGTAGGCGCCGACCCCGTGTTCACCGTTCCCACGCTGGTAAGAGCGCCAGTATCGCTGGCAATATCGAACAGCGAAATGCTGGACGAACCTTGATTCCCCACATAGAGGAACTTGCCGCTTGCATCCACCAGGCTAAACGCGAGTCCGGTGGCACTCGTCGTGAACGGGGAGCCCGAAAGGTTGCTGGGTACGCCGGACGTGCCATCGATGGCGTAGCCGTAGATGTTCACCGGATTGACCACGGGAACGAAAAGATAATTATTAGTGGTATCGACCGCCACGGACACCGGCGTGCTGGTCGTGGTGTTGGTGGTCCCCAGCGTTAGAAAGTATGGAGAGCCCGGCATGGGCGTCAATCCACCGGTACTCGAAGTGATACTAAAGCCGGAAAACGTTTGCGAATCGAGGTTCGCAACGTAGAGAAAATGGCCAGCGGAATCGACGGACAACGCGGACGGGTTGGTGCCGGTTGGGTACGGAGATCCGCCTACGGGCGTCAGCGATCCTGCAGACCCGATGGAAAAAGCCGACACCGACGAGGAATTCGAATTTGCAACATAAAGCGTGCTTCCACCCGGCAAGATCGCGAGGGCGGTCGGGCTGTCGGTAAGCACCGGAGAGGTGGACACTTCCGTCAGAGCGCCAGTTCCCGTGTTGATCGAGAATACAGATAGATTGTTGGAGTTCGTGTTGCTGACAAACAGCAAATTTCCGTCCGCGGAAAGAGCCAAGCCTAGTGGGTGATCGCCTACGCGAGTGCGCGGCGCAACTTCCGACAGCGCCCCCGCGTTAGACATGGTGAATAGCGAAACCGTGTTTTCCCCCGCATTGGCGACATACAGGAATTTCTTCGACGGGTGCACCACGATGGCGAATGCGCTCTGGCCCGTTGCGAAAGGCGAACCCGTAACTGGGCTCAAAGCACCGGAACTGGAATCCACGTTGAATCCTGCAATCTGGTTGACACTGCTCAACGTCACGTAAGCAAGCCGTGCCGAGGCGCTATTGCTAGTGTGACTGCTACTGCTGCACCCGGTCAGACCTACCGACAAAGCCGAAATGAAAAGGAAGAAGAGCGCTACCCTTCGCAAGAGTATCCTCCGGGATACAACACCAAACTGCCACGGGCATGCGCGTGGCGGGCTTCTGAATTATGAGATCTTCTATAAATACCTGTTTACGCGATTTCCGTAAAGCTGGCACGCAGCTGGAGAGATGGCGAATTCGGGAGACAGTCGCTTATCGCAAAAAGTGGGCGGGAGCAAATGTGGCAGTCATTACCTTGCCTGGCAATGGGGCGTACTTCAGCTTCAGATCTCCAGCTCGGAACTGCTCGAGCCGATTCCCTGCAGAACAGGTTCCTCCTCCTGCCAGAAACGTTCTCCGTTCTGCAGGAACGTGTACAGGAAGACGGGACCACGGGTATCGAGGTAAACCATGCAACAACCTTCATACTCCGAGAGAATCTGGTTGCTGTTCCAATCGCGAACTACCCTCAAGGCTCGATCCCAATAGGCGCGGGGCCGCACAGGCCTGGGTTGGCAACCCGTCATCAACGGTCTCCAGAGATCAACAAAATCGATTTTCTTACCCTATTAAATCGTGTCAATATTGCCTCAAGCCGGTTGTGCTGTCAAGAACGGTAAATGCATTCCCGAGATAGGCTTGCGTCGGCCTTTAGGTACGGTTGTGCGGGTTAGGTATGGTTCTGATCCGGCAGATAGGAAGAGAAAAAAAGAAATGAGGCGATCGTCTCAACGACGACCGCCTCGAAATCAGCAAATCTGTCGCACCGTCCAATGAATTGGCTTACTGTACGGTCACGTTCACGGGTAGGGATGCGATGCCATTGGCCACGACTTCGATCGTGCTTGGCCCAGTTTCGATAGCCGCTGGCACATCAAAGTGCGTGAACACCTTCTTCAGGCCCGTAGCCACGCCCATGGTGCTGTGGTTGTGAGTTTTCGCGTAGAACACGTGTCCGCTCGCGGTATTGGTAATGCGCACCAGCGGATAATTCGTATTCATCTGGGCATCATCGCCGTATGCCGCGCCATTTGAGAGGCCATTGAACTGCGTGCCCCCGATTAGATACGAACTGCCGTGGGTCAAATTGCTGGGAACCGACAGTATCTTGGGGGCCCAGTTCGGGTTGGCCACACCGCTCGCGGTGTAGATGGCCATATTCTTGGTAGTGCCATCGGCAACGCTGTAGAGGACCTGACCAGTTGGCAAAACCAGCATTCTTCCCTGATACGACGTCGAGCCATGGCTTGTGGGGGACGGAACCAGATTGAATTGTGTTCCGTCGTATTCGTAAAACGTCACCGGAGGCGCAAAAATCCCGGGACTAGTCTCTACCAGCACATTGCCGTCAGGCAGGATTGCCGCGGGCGCATCTGCCATATCGTTCTTTCCTGGCATGTCGGGACCCACGGTCCAGGTGCCCGGTTGTAGAGGATTGGTGGGAGGAGTGTAGATGGCGGTATGTCCAGCCCCGGTGGCGTTGCCTCCGGTCGCGAACACCGTTCCGTCCGGACGCAGGATCATCGGCCCTATTTCCTCGGAACCGGGATCTTCCAACCTGACAATCGTGCTGCCTGCGCTAATCCATTTGCCAGTGTTGGGCACGTACTTTTCCGCATGGGGCGCCTTGACAGCGTCGGTCGTGAGAACAGTGGTGTCAGGAAGCAGTACCCAGCCTTCTTCTTCGTAATCGTCCTGCTTGCCGGTTCCGGTGGAAGTCCAAGTCAGCGTGCTCGCATTGAACAGCGCCGACAGCGTCGTCTGGTTGCGGCCCAGCATAAAGGTGCCATTCGCCAGCACCACGCCAGGAGAATCCCCGATTTCACTCCAGCCACTTGGCGGATTGACCGCCTTCCAGGTATTGGTCTTGGGATCGTAAATTGCGCCTAGATTGGTTTGGTCTTGAATGAGGAAGTTGTATTCACCGCCTTCCACGAGCACCCTGCCATCGGACAGCACGGCAGACGCAAAGTAGAGCGGAGCGTAGTTGGATGGCATGGAACCCAGCTTCGACCAGGTGCCATTGACATAGCTGCCGGTATTGTCCGGCGTCAGCCGCCACCAGTTCGGAGTGTTGTACTCATGCATCATGACGGTGCCGTCAGTGAGCAGAAGAGGCGTGTCAGTGAAAAAGGTGGGTTGATGAGTCAGCGGCGTCCATGTCTGGGATGAGGCCACAATCGACAGAGACAAGGCTACAAGCAGACTGGTTCCAAGGGTCTTCAATAGCTTCATTTTTCCTCGCGTTGGATAACCTGGGGCTGGGTTCGGATGTGGAGCTGGTGAACCTCGCCTCTCCCCGGAGACTTACAACTTATAGCAGGACGATTGAGAATTGTCTTTTGCTAACAAGCGAGGGCCAACTCCCGCATTTGAAGGTTGGCCGCCTGGACCGACCGGGAGGTTCCGGCACGCCGAATGGCAGGGCCCCGTTAGAAAAGCTTGGCAACATTGGGAAAAAAGGCTGGGACAGGGCGTCCCAGCCGATCGAATGGACTCTTGTTTGTGCTCTTTACTTTTCTCCACCTGCCGCACTGCTTCCCCACATGGCGGACGACCCCCACATGGCGCTGCTGCCCCACATCGCACTAGCCGCCCAGACCGTGCCGAATCCACTGGAAGTGCTCGAACCCCACATCGCGGAAGATCCCCACATGGCCGACGAGCCCCACATCGCTGAGCTTGCCGAGGTGAACTGCGTCGCACCCCAGACCGCAGAGCTTCCCCACATTGCGGAAGAACCCCAGACTGAGGATGAATCGAAGACCATGTAGACGTTGTGGGAAGTGGGATCATACTGCGCAGTTGGCGACTTGGCGCTCTTAGTAGCCAAATAGGTGCTGTTGAGAGCGGCTTCCACATCGATGTACCCGGCTCCCACGGTAAAAACGTCATACTGATCGGTGTAGGTCACGCCGGTTGCGGGATCGGTCACGCTGCTGAAAGCGGGAAACGATTTCCACGCCGTCTTCATGAGGCGCGCCTTCACCTGATCGGGTGTCAGTTGCGGAGACTTTTGCAAGAGATCGGCAACAACTCCACTGACTACACCCGCCGCCATGCTGGTTCCGCTCAGGGTGAAATATGAGGATGAGGGCGCGCTGGTGCCCCCTGTCGTATAGAAGCTGTAAGGCACCCGGTTGGCCGGATATTCGTTGTAGAGCGTTCCTTGCTCACCCAGAGAGACCAGCATGTTTCCGGGAGCAACCACATCCGGCTTCACCACGTGATCGATGGCGGTCGGCCCCTTCGAACTATAACTGGCAATAAGGTCGTCGGTGCGCGCCGGGGTGCCCATGGTTTTCATGGCGCCCACTGTGATCACGTAAGGATCATTGCCAGGTGAAGCCACGGTCGCGTAGCCGTTGGTCGGCTGGTAGCGTCCATTGTTGCCCGCCGCCACTACCACCACGATTCCACTCCGCCATGCTGCTTCCGCCGCCTGGCAGACCGGATCGAATTTGTAGCTCTCGTAAACTGGCCGGCCAAGTGAGAGGTTAATCACACGGATATTAAGCAAGCCTTTCAGCGCGATGGCTTGTGAAATGGCCGCGATCACCGCACTATCGCTTCCCATGCCGTTCTGGTCGAGAACGCGGAGGTTGATGAGATTGGCTTTGGGAGCGACACCTTCGAATGTTCTTGAGTACTTGGAACCGGTGGAACTTGCCCCGTTTCCGGCAATCAGGCCAGCAATGTGCGTCCCATGCCCATATAGGTCGGATGCGCTTGACACACCGGGCACGAAGCTCTGGCTGTAAATCACTCGCGATAGCCCCAGGAACCCACCGTTCAGATCCGGGTGGCTGGCGACGCCGCTGTCAATCAGAGCCACGCCGATTCCCGCCCCGGTGTAGCCGGACAGCCAAGCTGACGGCGCATTCACGGCCGGGGCTGCATTGCTTAGCGTGGGAGCCAGCGTGCGGTCAAGGCTGATGTACTTCACGTTGGACTGATTGGACAGAGACAAGATGTTTGCGATCGGCAGATCGGCAACGATCGAATTGACCAGCGGCAATGCGCTAACGATGGATCCCAGCAATCCGGTAATCGCCTGCAGATCCAGCAGTCCCGGCGTCTGGTTGTATTGCACCACTACTCGCGCCTTTGACCCCGAATATTTTTGCAGGTCGGGCGACAGCTTCGAAGTATCCGCATGAGCAAGCGTCACTGTCGCAATCAGACAAACGACCAAAAACCTCTTCATGACCCGAATCCTCCGGTGGGCTTGAACCCACGAAGTGCCGGGGGAGATTTGCACCCTAGTAGATGCAAGCCGAGTGCCTCGACCGCGAAGAGTTCCCACAATGGGAATCAATGAGATAGCAGCGGTCTAGCGAGAGTGATGGGACATTTTGTCCCCGTTGGCGCTTCCATCGTACGGACAATCTGTCCGCGTTCTGCAGGAGCGGAACAAGGTCTCATGCCTGTCTTCGACGTTACTTAAGTCACTCTAATCCAGCCCGCTTACCAAAAATCCGGGTGTCTTGCAAACCTCGCATCCATTCGCGGCCTCGACACCTTGGTAATCGCCGATCATTGAATTACTCGTCACACCTGCCCGCGTTTCGGCAAGAATCGCAGGATGGAGATTTCGCGCCAGTTTGGGACAAAGGTGTATATCTGCGCCTTGGCGCTGGCGGCCGGACTCTGCTTTGGCTTGGCTATCTTCCATTGGCAATCCACAGACCTGCTTAAGTTCCTCTGTTACCTAGTTGTAGCTCTCCTGGCGTCTTCGTTGAAGATCAAGCTTCCAGGCATCAATGGCACCATGTCGGTGAACTTTCTCTTCATCCTTCTGGGAGTTCTCGAACTGAGCTTTGGGGAGACGCTTGTCATCGGGCTCGCGGCAGTGATTGTCCAGTGCTACTGGCGATCTTCGAACCTGAAGCCAATCCACGTGATATTCAACCTGTCACAACTGCCGGTTGGCACCGCGGTGGCCTACGGCGTATATAAAGTCGCGACCGCTCACATTCTGACTCCGCATGGTCCGCTCGCTCTGGTTTTGGTGGCCATAGCCTATTTCGCCTTCAACACCATCGCGATGTCCGTGATCATTTGGCTCACCGAGAGCAAACCACTGCTGAAGGTCTGGTCTGAGTGCTACTTCTGGTCATTCCCCTATTACTTGGTAGGGGCCGCGATCGCAGGATTGGTGAGCTTTCTTAACCGCCACATTGGTTGGCAGTCCTCGTTACTGGTGCTGCCGCCCGTGTATCTGATCTATCGCTCGTATCGGCTTTACCACAGCAAACTGGAAGATGAGAAGCGGCATGTGGAGCAAGTCTCTAACCTGCACCTGCGAACCATTGAGGCCCTGGCGCTCGCCATCGAAGCCAAAGATCACACCACCCATGACCATCTGCAGCGGGTTCGGATCTATGCGATGGAACTGGCGAAAGACCTGGGGCTGAACGAGGACGAAACCGAAGCGCTGCGCGCGGCTTCGGTGTTGCACGACATTGGGAAACTGGCCGTCCCTGAGCACATCATTTCCAAGCCCGGCAAATTGACGCCTGAAGAATTCGAGAAGATGAAGATTCATCCTGTGATCGGGGCCGAGATCCTCGAGCAGGTCGAATTTCCCTATCCCGTAGTGCCGATCGTCAGGGCGCATCATGAAAAATGGGACGGCAGCGGTTATCCCAGTGGGCTCAAAGGCGAGAAAATTCCCATTGGGGCCAGAATTCTCTCAGCGGTCGACTGCCTGGATGCGCTGGCTTCGGACCGCCAGTACCGGCGGGGGTTGCCGCTGCCGGAGGCGATGGCCCGGGTCGCTGCCGAATCCGGCAAGAGTTTCGATCCCAGGGTCGTCAAGATACTGGAGAAGCGCTACGTTGAACTGGAGCGGCTTGCCCACGAAAAGCCCGCCAAAACGCCGGCCAAGTTGTCGAAAGATCTTAAAGTGGAACGTGGCTTAGCGCCCGCCGCAGGTTTCGCCGAAACGCCGGCAACAATCACGGCTTCGCATAAGGAACATCAGCGCGACTATTTGTCGTCGATTGCGGCGGCCCGACAAGAGTCACAAGCGCTGTTCGATTTGAGCCATGAACTTGGCACGTCCCTGAGTCTTGCCGACACTCTGTCCATGCTCTCGGTCCGCTTGAAACCCCTGGTGCCCTACGAATCAATGGCAGTTTATTTAAAGCAGGACGATCTTTTAGTCCCCGAGTTCGTGAATGGAGACAACTTCCGTCTATTCTCCTCGCTGAGAATTCCGATAGGCGAAGGACTCTCCGGCTGGGTAGTCCAGAACAGAAAACCCATCCTGAATGGCAATCCGTCGGTCGAGCCCGGGTATTTGAACGACGCCACCAAGTACAGCACCCTTTCCTCGGCAGTGGCTGTGCCCTTGGAGGGCGTATCCGGAGTGATCGCGGTGCTGGCGCTGTACCGCGCCCAGCCCGACTCGTTCACCAAAGATCACCTGCGCATCCTCCTGGCGATTGGCTCGAAGCTGGGTTTCACAATTGAAAACGCACTGCGATACAAGAAAGCCGAAGACTCGGCGACAACGGACTATCTCACCGGACTTCCTAATGCACGGTCATTGTTTCTGCATCTCGATCGTGAAATCGCGCGTTGCAAGCGTAGCAATGCGAAACTTGCGATTTTCGTCGCAGACCTCGACGGCTTCAAACACGTTAACGACCGCTTGGGACACCTGCTGGGCAACAAACTGCTGCAGACTTTCGCGGCCAAGCTCAAGGAATCTTGCCGTGAATACGATTACTCCGCCCGCATGGGAGGAGACGAGTTTGTGGTGGTTGTGCCCGGGGTCGAGGGGAATGGCGCGGCCGAAATCGTACAGCGGCTGCAAGCGCTGGCGAGATTTGCAAGCCAGGAAAGTTGCGCCGGCGAGCTTGTCACCCTGAGCATTGGCCATGCCTCATATCCTGCCGACGGGCAGCACGCCGAGGAATTGCTGGTGGAAGCGGACCGCCGTATGTATGCCGTCAAGAATTCGCGGCAGGAAGCGATTGCTCCCGCATCCTTGCAGGCCCGTGCCGCGGTTTCCTCGTTGTAACAATCCAACAACTCCGGAAATGAGGTAAAAACGAAAACGTCCCCGACTCGGTTTGAGTCGTGGGACGCTCGTCGAACAGCCCTCCCCCAGGTCTGCTCAAGAACAAGGTAACGCTTTAGTCTATTTCCGAGAATGGCACGCGCGTGCCATCGGCTCACACCGAAGTGGCATGCGAAACTGGCCGTCCGTCGCGGGGTTCGGCGTGGTACACAAAAGCTCCGGTTGTAGTCATCGAGGTCAGGTGCCTTCGGCTATGGACGCAATTTCCGGGTAGCGCGAGCCTGCTTTAAAAGTAGCTCCTTCGTGGGCCCTGGCAACCGGGAGTGGTGCAACACATCGAGAAGTTGCCGGTAAGGAATTCCCTGAGCAAACTGGAGAGCCCGGGCAAGTGGAATGCGCTCATTCTGCAACAAGGTTATTCGTATCTCCTGGCGCAATGACCACTTGGGGTGCCGGGATATCTCGGCAATGAGAGACTCTCGCGCGTCGCGGCGGGATATTGCCTTCACGATGCTGGCTTCAGTCAGACGCGGGTTCTCCAGCACGGCCTTTGTGATTCGCGCATCCGCATCGTGCATGAGCGCACCCGCTATTCGCGCTGAACCCCTCTTCGCAAGCGACAGCTTTTCCCCGGCGGTGATCGTTGCCAGGCGCGTGATCAGCAACTCGTCCGCCGCTGCCTTGATATCGGCAGGAACTGCTGCGAGCAATGCAACGCGCGCCAGGTCGAAACTATAGAGACCCCGAAGGAGTGGAAGAGACACGTGACGCGGCGTCCTGGGGTGCACAACGATGGCCAAACGCACTCTCCGCAGCTTTACCAGGCGGCCATTCTTGCTGATCTGTTCCAGAATTTCAGATGGGAGATCACGGTTCTTCAACACGGCCAGGGCCTGATCCTCGTTGAAAGCGGAATCGGTATCGGTTAAGGCCGCCAGCGAATTGTCAGCCGCGGCTTTGGTGTGAGCTATTCCTGATTGAAAGGTGCCTTCCTGGAGATCAGTATTCATGTGTGAGGTGGAAG
>Ga0070741_10004194_pt1 | contig 34021 bp, 36 predicted proteins | sample Coa_R1_4_FD_66440 | JGI IMG/M metagenome (GOLD analysis project Ga0070741, IMG submission 66440) | Surface soil microbial communities from Centralia Pennsylvania, which are recovering from an underground coalmine fire - Coalmine... | ecosystem: Environmental > Terrestrial > Soil > Unclassified ... | reverse complement strand
ATCTGCAGAACTGGTCAGCGGCGATCCCTATACGGCTGTTGTCTTTGGTCAGAAGCGACTGACAACCCTAGTCAATGGTCAGGAGAACAAGAAAGAACTGCTGGTGAAATACGTGATCCGCATAGCGCCGGTGCCGCGTTCGGCCAGCAACGGCTGGAGTGGCCTTCAAGTCGCGGATTACAAGGAGGAGGTGCTTCAGCAATGACGAAGATCATCAACTTCATCATCCTGCTCGTTTCCGCTCTTAGCTGCATGGCACAGCCCCAGGATGGCAAAGCACAGCAGACTGCCCCGGAGACCGGCCTCGTGCCCTTGTCTGCACCGTACGCAATCTCGACTGCTCCCCATTTTGCAGTCTTAGTTGAGTTCCCTCGGGCAGATTCGATTCGCCGAATCGCGTTGGGTGATAGCAATTACTTCCTAGCAGAAGCAGATAAAGATGATCCGCATTACGCGATCGTGAAGCAGATTCGGGCGACAACGGCAAAATCCGCACCCCCCATAGAAACCAACATGTTGGTGTACATGGCCTCGGGGCGGGTTGTGAACATCATGTTGAAGGCCGGGAAGCTCGCTGACACGGCCTATTCAGTGGACTATCCGGTTCCAAAGATTCAGCCAGTAACACCGCCGAACGATCCTCCTACCGTACCTGCTGAAAAGCCGAGTCACGACACCGCTCGTACCGAACTAGCAGAAAAAATGCTTGCAGAAGTGAAGACAGGGCCGAAGAGCGAGGCTGGTGTCTCTGCCGGCGGTCTCGTCCTGCGTGTCTATCGCACAGAACGGCTTGGTGAGCTAGCCCTGCTTTCCTTCGACATCGAGAACACGACGAAAAATGTGATCGATCTGGAAGATCCGCGTATGAATCTCGTCACCGCCGCCGAAAAAGGCAAGGACCACAAAAAGGGTATCGCGGCGAAGATTGAACCAATTGAGCTGGTCCAGTCAGAAGTTTTAGCCAAGCAGCTCCAGCCTGGCGAGCGGACCGTCTGTTTGATCGCATTCAAGCCGCCTCTGCATGACAGCGATCAACGAGTTCTGCTCTCCGTCTCGAACCGAGCAATGGCGGATCGGCCGGCAACGTACCGCGTGGAATGAACAGTGGAGCAAATGTCATGAACAACGGATTCAAGCAGACATACGTTGAACCTGAAGAAGAACGCGCCGCAGCGGTTCTGGATGAAGTTCAGGACGAGAACGTGGCGACGCAAGCGCTCGAAGACATCCGCAATGCGGAGCGCCTCAGCGGTTTGGGGCGGTTCGCGAGGAAGGTCGAGAGCTTCTTCCAAACATCCAAGCCGGCGCGAGCCGGGCAGCAGTCGGCACACCTGAAAGCTGCTCCGATCATGATGTCTGCCGGTTTCCTCCTGCTCCTTGCGACCGGATTGCTATTCCTGGTTTCAAAACCGGAAAGCTCAGTTCATAGTCATTTTCGGCAGCCAACTGGACTCAGCGGCACCGACGACCGCAAACGTGTCAATTCTTCCAGCACAGACTCGCCGGTCACGGACAATCAGCTTGTGGGAGGCGACACCAGCAGAGATACGCAATCAACCGGCCGTGTCCGATCCGTGGCTCATTCAGGAGAAGGCAACGCGGCTCGCCCGTTCGCATTTGCGGATGGCAGCGCGCCTAACAACAATCCACCGATCTCGCCGGCTCCGGCCACCACTTCCGAGCTGCAAAATCCCGCGACTGTCTTCGTCGCCAATCCGGTTCCAACTCCCGTCTTGAATTTCGCTTCCGCTCGCGATGTAAGCACCTCCAACGTTCAGCTTCCTTCGGGTACAGAGATCATCGCGCATACCACGAACGCCATCAGCAGTGGACTTGAGTCGCCAGTTATTGCTGTCGTGGACCGCAACGTTTACCTGGGCAATTCTGTCGTAATCCCGCAAGGAGCACGGGTGATTGGATACACAGCCGGAGCGGTGAAGGATCGCATCAACGTGCGCTTCACTTCAGTGACTCTTCCTGCCAATCGCGAAGTGACGATCTCCGGGCTGGCATTGATGAAAGACGGCAGTGCCGGTCTGGTTGGCAGGGTGCAGGGAAGCGGTCACGCGATCCTCGGAACTGCTGCGCGCATTGGGACTGGCGCTGCCGTTGTTGCAACTGAGTTTGCGGGTGCAGGCTCTTTGAATCAGCCATTCTCGCAGTCTGACTACCTCCGCAATCAGACCGCATACGAAATTGCGTCAGAAGGCAGTCGCTATTCGAATCGGTTGCAGCAGCCCACGAGCATTCCGATTGTCAACGTGAACACGAATCAGTCCATCCGCATTTTTCTGCTGAATGCGCTGAGCGTTTCTGACGGACGAATTCGCGCCAGCAAACCAACACAACTACCTGCGGTGACTCCGCAAAATAACCAACCGCCTGAACAGGCCCTCGCGGCGGCGCAAACGGCATACATCCAGGCTCTTGAGGCGCAATTGGCGGACATGCAGGCTGCGGTCGATGCAAGGAAGTCCAATGGCCGCAATTAGCACAACTAAACTTTTGATCTCCTCGTCCGACGAGCTGCGGCGATTGCTTGCTGCCCATCTTTACGTCGCAAGACCGGAGGTTGCGAAAGTGCTCTATCTTGCACTCCGGTTGCAGAAGCCATTGTTGCTTGAGGGCCCGCCTGGTTCGGGAAAAACGCAGATTGCGAAGGTGTTGTCGGAAGCACTCGGGATGCCACTGATCCGGCTGCAATGTTATGAGGGCATCGACGAGGCAAAAGCGCTCTATCAGTGGAATGAACCACTGCAACGCATGGCACTAGAATTCGCCCGCGACGACGTGCAGCAGGGGTGGGCCGAACTGAAACGACAGCTCTACAGCCCCGACTTTCTGATTCCTGGCCCAATCTTGAGAGCACTGCAATCCGAAACCACCGCGGTTCTGCTCATAGATGAAGTCGATAAGACCGGCCCGGCGTTTGAGGCGTTCCTGTTGGAGATCCTGTCCGATTTCCAAGTTTCCATTCCGCAATTCGGAGCGGTCGAGGCGATCAAAAAACCCGTTGTCGTGCTGACCTCAAATGCGCAGCGCAGATTAACCGATGCCTTGCGTGGACGCTGTTTTTTGCTGTGGATGGACTACCCAGCACCTGAACTTGAAGCTGAGATTATCACCCGCTGCCGTGAAACTGAATCACGCCTCGGCTCGCAGGTCGCACGATTCACCGCCGCAGTTCGTCACCTGGGTATGACAAAGCCGCCAGCCATCCGCGAATCGCTCGACTGGATTGATGCACTCCACTTGCTGGGAGCTGACGAGCTAACTGCCGACGTGGTTTCGGACACGCTGCCAGTTCTGCTGAAGACGCGAGAGGACATCGACCGCGCTGCTGGCAATGTCGCTCTGCTACTGCAGCGGGCTTGTTAGAAAAGTTTTTGATGATTTCATCAGTTCCAATTCGGTTCCAACGGTTCCCATACCTGGTTATCGGGTGGATGTCGCTGGCTGCTTTGTCTCTCGCGAGACCTGACCGCCTGTTCCTGACTTATCGGCAAGGCCTCTATTTGGCGCTCGCGTTTCTGGGAATAGCACTAGTGCGCGGATCGCAGCAGATCGGTCACAGATTACCGCTGAACCTCGGTGCACTGGCCTTAAGCCATCTGCCGCAACGAGCTGAAATGCAGTACGTCGGACACGGGTTCGCATGGACGTCCGAATGCGCTAATGAATTACTCGCTGCTGAACGGAACAGCGTTTTGACGACTAGTCGCGACAGAACTCCAGGAGACTGTGGAGGTGTCGGTGCTCTTCATGCCGTCGGCCTGAAAAATGAAGAGCCTGTCTTTACTCCTCTAACCGATTTCGAAGGACACATGCTTGTATCAGGCGCCACCCGCACCGGTAAAACGCACTACTTACAGCTCGACCTCCTGCAGGCGATTGAGCGCGGTCGCGAGGCAGTCATTTTCATTGATCCAAAGGGTGACCTGAACGTGCTGCATCGCGCTTACGATGCTGCCGTTCGCGCCGGTCGGGGAAAGGATTTCAAATTCTTCTCACTTGCGTTCCCTCGTATCTCTTGCACATATAACCCGCTGTCCAACTACATGCTGGGGATGGAGATTCCCGATCGGCTCGCCGGACTATTACCCGGTGGAGGGCAGTCGGAGCCATTCAAGGCTTTCGCCTGGGAGGTAATCAATGTAATCGCCCAGGCGATGCTGCTTGCTGGCGAACAGCCTCTTCTTTCAAAGATCGCCCGGTACGCGAAGGTCAACAGCACGCTCGAAGAATTACTCCCACGTGTTCCCGACAATACGCCGGAATTCCAATACCTGCAGGGCCTCATCAAGCATCCGCCAGATCATTACGACAAGATGGTTTCCTCTCTGAAGCCAATGCTGTCAAAGCTTGACGGGCCTGACTTTCGCAATCTCATGTCGGTCAAAGATCCGGATCTGGATTGGGACACAGCTATCCGCAACAAGCAAATCGTGTACATGTTCATGGGTTCGATGATCGTTAAAGAAACGGCTTATGCAATTGGCATGTTGACCATCCAAGACCTGCTGAACTTCGTTGGCCGCGCTTACGCGTATGAACGTCGGAAGACGCCCATTCGCTTGATTGTCGATGAAGTCGGCAGGCTTGTGTTCCCCGGTTTTGTCGATCTGTTGTCGCAAGCCGGAGGGCAGGGTCTTATGGCGGTTCTGGCATTTCAGAGCGTGGCCGATTTGGTGAGCGTGCTTGGCAGTGCGGGTGCGCAGCAGATTCTCGATAATACCAATACGAAACTCTGGTTCAGAACGACGGATCACGCAACCGCAAAGACATTCTCTGATGTAGCTGGCCAGGGGCCGCTACTGACAAGACGCGAGTCCGCAGCGTACCGCCCGGTGCTGCAAGGTAGGCCCAAGGTCCACAGCCGTTTGGCGTTCGATGCGACGTTCGCGCAGCAGTCCACGGAGGTCATCGACAATCTTGTTCGAGAAGATTGGCTGATGAAGTTGCCGCGCGGTCAGGCGTTTCTGTACGCGAGCGGCCACACCTATAAGACCCGCTTTCCGCTGATACCTGAACCGGTACATCACTTTCCGTTGGAGGATTGATGAGGCTGCTTTGGATCGGCATGTTCGTTTTGCTGTTCGCTTCTCTGGCGTCGCTCATCAGCAATGGCCGGGGCGCGAGCCTTATCCAGCGGAGCTGGGTCGAGGCTTCGAACATCATTCCCGAAACAATACTCGCGGACTTCCAGCACGCAAGCTCGCTCTACACGGCTCGGCTATTCGCGTCACTTCCGCAACCGTTCCGTGAAAAGATGAGCCAGAAGGTGTGGGATGCCGTCGAATTGATGGCATTCCGATCCCTCGTTCTGCTGCATCTTGCCCCTGCGTTGCTCCTTCCGCCCTTGATTGGATTCCTTGAGGGCTCGTGGACCCGTGCGAACCAAAAGAGCTTAATCAAAATTCATTCACCGATGCGGTTCAGCCTCGCGGTGACCGGACTTGGAGTGATTCCCATAATGGCATTGCTGTGGGTAACTGCGCCTATAGCAATACCGGCAATGATGCTGGTTCTCCTGATCGCCGTTTTTGCAATCTTCAATACTCGAAATCTTATTCTCCATGCGCCGACACAGTTTTAGCCGTCCCATCGCTCGCGTCCCACAACGGTTCGCTAGGACCGCAATCCACCACGACTATGTTGATGGAGTGTGGATATTCGTGAGTATTCGTTTTTCGAAACGGCTCTTGCTCTTGGACGAATCGAGAGATGCATTCTTAAGAACGCTGGTTTATTTAGGAGGCTACTGCACGGTTGAGCAGGCGCAGAAGCTCGGGCTTGCCAATTCGCCGACGCGCGTTGCCGCGCAGTTGCAGGTCCTCAAAAACGCCGGTTTCCTGCGGCAGATCGCGAATTATCCCGTCATCCATCAGGTCACAATGTCTGCCACGCGTCTGGTGGGGGCCGATCTAATGGCGCGCAGGCGGCATACGCCAATAACGATTCGTTGCAAGCTGTTACGCGTCAATTTCTATCTGGAGGCCAAAGCCTGGCCAGCCGAGTTCACGTTTGCTCATTCGGAAAAGATCACGGTCCTAAATGCTGCTGGCTGCCCCACCGACATGCTTCCGCACGTCGGCGGGCACCCTTATCTGTGGCAGGAATTCTTACTCCGGCGAGCTGACGGCAAGCTATGCGTCGCTGCCGTGGATCGACCGGACAACACGCCGAAGTATCAGACCCGCACGCTCACCGAGCGCTATGGCGGGGTTCTGGAGTGCCTCCCGGCAGAGTTTCGCCTAGTTGTGGTGGTCGGTTCCGAGGGCCGTGCCCGGCTCTACAGGAAATGGGCTGCCCAACCCATAGCAGGTAGGTTTACCCAACACACGCTGAAGCCATATCAGGTGAGAACACCGATTCCACAAGTCAATATTTCGCTTGAGGAGGAACAGCAATGAAGTTAACGGGCACGGTATTGCGGTGTTCGTCGCGAAGGGTCAATGCCAGCGGGTTGAAAGAAACACATGTGACCAACCTGTTGGTGCTGGACTCGGACAATACTGCGGGCGCGAACTACGCGGTTGAAATCTGGGATGACAAACCGCACAAGCTGCCGGTCGGAGCGGAGTCCACGCTGACCGTCACCGGCGTGGTCAGCCGCAACACCTCCATCCCAACGTTTCGCGGCCAACCTTTGCAGCAGGAAGCGTTGGTCGGCGCGTAGCGCCGAGTGTCACCGACCGCGTTGCGGTCGGCGGTAAATCTCGGCTGAGATTTACCGGTTAAAGGCGTCGCGGCGCGACGCCTTTAACCATTCCATTGACGACCCACCCGTGCGGGTGGGTCTCGCGGGTGGGTCTTGCGGGTGGCACAGCCACCCGCGATGGAAGTGTCATGGCAATGCAACAGACCAAAACGACTGACGAGCAGATTCTGTACCGGCTGTCGCTTGATTTTCGCTCGCACGAACTCGCTGAGGCTTTGCTGAATCGATTTCGCTGTTTGATCGGAGACCTCCCGGCCAGCGAAAACCATCACCATAGCCACTCAGGCGGTCTCTACCAGCATTCGCTTGAAGTGGCGTTGCGGGCACTAGAGGAGTTCGCCGGTACGACGATTACAGAACGGCGACCAGATGGGACCCGAGATAGTTTCCAGACGGCCCGCAACAAACCTCGCTGGCAGTACGCCGCGTTCATCGCCGCGCTCTGTCATGACATTGGCAAGCTCTTCGAGATGGACTTGCGGATCGGCGACACACATTGGCGTCCGTTCGCCGAACCTTACCTGGAGTTCGTCCAGCGCAACCGGAAATCGCCCACGTTGACATGGAAGCCGGAGCGGGAACACGGCGATCATGCTCTGCTTTCCCCTTCTCTACTGTTCCGTCAGGTCCTGACGCCGGATGACATTGATTACCTCGGGGCGCCGCGAATCAAGAAGATCACCGCCGCACTCGTTGGCAGCCACGACGCGCTTGATAACGACGACCCGGTATCGCAAGCCGTGTCCAAGGCCGATCAAGCCAGTGTCGAGCGTGCCCATCCCGCAATAGCCGACCGCCCTGACAGCAAAGTCGGATGGTTCCTGCGCATCCTGCAGGAGATGATCGTCAACGGTGAGATCAACGTAAATATGCGCGGCGGTCAAGTCTTTGTCTCTGGGAACAAAACGGCGGTTGTAATGCCTGCGGTCCTCTTTCTGGTACGTGAACGCCTTCGGACGATGCATGACATTACCCTGCCGGAGAACTGTCACGTTTATAACTTGCTGCGAAATTCCAACCTTGTGGACGCCGATGCCGCAGGGAAGTGCGTACGAGCGATCAAGGCGACGACCGACGGGCACACTGTTTCGCTCAAAGCACTAATATTTCCGACCGATAAGGTCATTCCCAAATCAATCCTTCCCACGCTCCCCAAAACCACCGAATTTGAAATTGACACCCAGCCTCAATCGGAACCCGTGGAAGGGCAGGAGTGAGGCTACGGAGAACTGATATGAACACTCTCATCGCAAATCAATACGGCCGAGTTCAGGGGGAGGTGGGTGGCGCTGGCTTAACGTTAACGGTAGCTGCTCAGACTCCACGCCGAGAGTCGGTCGAAGTCCAAACCCGTATTGACGAAATCGAGCAATTACTGCATCTGCTCGCGATCATGCGGGCGGTAGAGCGTCGAATTGAGCAGTTCCAGTTGCGCGATTCCAAGAAACCGGAGGTCAGCGAGCCGGAGAGCCCGTTTGATGACACGATCTGCTCCGAAGGAGACCTGTTCAGTTCGAACGGCGGTGGCTCGAAGAACAAGACTTACGGCCGCTTTGCCCAGTTCCTGATTTACGAGCAAGTCGATGAAGGCCGGCTGCGCGTCTTCTTTGCCGTCCGCGATCTTGCGAAGCGGGTCGCTCGCTTCGATCTGCATCCCGGTGAGGTCCAGGCCATGCACGCGCTGGCAAAGCGAGCACTGTTTGCACACGAGCAGGTCGATCTGATGCTGCGTGACGAACTATCACTTAATGTCGGGCTAGGCGTCTGTAGCCGCGGCCTACGGTTTTACGTGGAGACTCCGCTCTGGCGCTCACAGTTCGCTGTTAGCAAGGCCAATGATCTGGCGACTCTCGCTGTGTTTACACGCCGAGCCGTCAATCAGGAGAAGGCTATTCCTATCCAGTTCGGCGACAACGCTAATCTATTCAGTTTCCGCAGACGAAATGATGGACAGGTCATTGCGGAGTTTCAGCATGAGGGTTCGATGGAGAAGATCGTTCTCTCGACCCTGCAGCTCTACGAACTCGAAATCCTGGCGCAATACGCGCTGTATCTCGCGTTCGAGCCGGCGAAGATCGTGATGCCAAGTCATCTGCCGCCTCCAGCAGTAGCGGCGGCCCAAATCGCGTAGTTTCAGTCCCAAGTTTTTACTTCCACAAACCCTTTCCGAATCCCACAAACCCTGAAACAACCACACGCCGCATTGCCGCCTTGCGGCGGAATGCGCGAAACCCACAAAAGGAGACTAACTATGTACTTAATCGAAACCAAAAAGCTGAAGTCAGCCCTTGAGCGACTCTGGTTGGCGGTGCCGAAGAAAGGAGGTCTGCCGGTGTTGGAAAACTTCCGATGGCGGGTTGTCAATTTTCAATTGAACCTAACCGCAACGGATCTGGACAACAGTGTGCTTATCTCCGTTCCGTTCCTCACGCGTCCAGCCCAAGATTCACTCGATGTGTTGGTTCCGGCAAAAGAGCTTTATCAGGCTGTCAAAACCGAATCCGCACCGAGCTTGACTGTAAGAATCAATGACAGCAAGTTCGAGGTACGTGCTGACCGACGAGTGCTGGCATTGTCCTGGACTGAGCCAAAGAACTTCCCCCGAATTCCAGAAGGGGAACTAAAGGTTCGGGGAAGGCTACTGTCCTCGTCACTCGCGACGGCATTGGAGAAAGCTCTCTTTTGCGTATCCACGGAAGAAAGCCGATACAGCATTAACGACGTGAAACTCGAAATGCGCAACTCGCTGTTTCGTGTAATTGGCACTGATGGTCACCGATTGTCGGTCGTTGAAGGTGCGGCCAAGAACGGGGCAGGTCCCGGATTCGAGACGCTGCTTCTTCGATCAACGGCCTCCATCCTTGCCAGCCTGCAAGGCTCAGGCGAATGTGCATGGACTCAGTTCTCAACGTGCGAGCCGCAGGATAAACAGGAGTTCAACCTGTTCGTCGTGCCGGATGGATCGATGTTGATTGCACGTCGAGGACAGGGAACTTTTCCTAATTACCAGAAGGTAATGCCCCAAGCGCCTGTTGAAGGGAAGGTTATCTTCTCCCGCGCAGAGCTACTGGACGGGCTTTCTAAGCTTTCAGCAACCGTCCGGAAAAAGGAAAATTCGCCGGTGCACTTCGAGTTTTCAAAGAAGCCGCCGGTCATAGTTGCAGAAAATGACGGAACTGCCAATCAGATCGCATTGGAACACTCCCGCATTTCAGGAAAAACGCGAGACGTTGGGTTCAACCACCAGTATTTAACCCAATACGTCAAGAGTCTCGAGACCGACACAGTCTCAATGGCGCTTTTCCCAAAAGCGATTTCCGAAGCCGCCCTGTTTGAAACATTCCGTTACCGGCATCTCCTGATGCCGCTGCGCGACTGAACCGAATCTTCACAAGCTTTATCCACAAATCCTTTCACCCACAAAAAATCCAAACCCACAGAAGCTCGGCGGCGCTCCCACGCTGAACCCATAACCGCTGGTGTTCCGGGAGAGTTGATCCTCGCGGACGAGGAGGACCAGCAATTCCAGCCAAACAAACCATAAATAAGGAGAACCACAATGTTTGTTGCAACACAAGTTGTAGATCCACAATCGGCATCCCTGGCGCTTACTCTCCTTCAATCGAAGGCGGGAAATCGCTGGGCCCGGGCAGTAGAAGAAATGAAGACAAATCGCCTGCACGTTTCTGGCGATTTTCCGGAGTTCATCGTGACCAACAAGAGCGGAGTCGCCTACAAGGTGAGACTCGACCTCCACGGCACTGGCTCATGCACCTGTCCCGATTTCCAAGTGCGCATTGCGCAGGAAGGGCGGATTTGCAAGCACATTGCCGCGGCGGCGATCACCGCGTTAGCACCGCAGGTCGGAGCCTCGTCGCCCGCAAACGGAAACGGGTCCGTTCGGGCGAATGGGAATGGATCTGCGGAAGTAGCTCCGCTCATTTTTCGCATCCGGCGCAGCGTCCAGACGGACGGAAAGGCTGCCGTGCAAGTTGAGGTTCAGGCGCGGGTGACTAACGAGGAGGAGCAGGACCGGGAGACCGCGTCTTACGCCTACGAGTTGCTCGAACGCTTGGCCTCTCACGCGGCCAAGAACGGCGCACCCTCAGACAATAACGCTCGTCGCGAATTCGATTCGCCGAGCGCGGCAACAGCAACGCCGATCAAGCCTCGTCGCGTCACTGCTGCCTCCAAGACAAGCCCTGTTCCTGCGGTCATCACCAAGATCGATCGCATGAAGACTCGTCAGGGAGAGTCGTTGTTCTTGAAGGTTGACGTGAACGGCGAGACGGTGCGCGTGTTCGGCCGCTCCGAAGAACTGGCGGAGCGTCTGGAAGCGAGCGGTTACGACATCCCGGCAAGCGAAATCGAAGCCGGAATGGAACTCCATCTTCCTTGCCTCGTGAAACTCGGTCAAGGCAACAGCGGATACAAGATCATCGAAGAGTTCTTGCCCGAAGCTGCCGCCTGACTGAAGCCATACCCACCTGTTCCGAGTCAGAGAGATAAAGACGCTCTCTGACTCGGATTCTTCACTTTCACAAGAACAGCACTAGGTGAGTGCGAGGGCCATACACACATTCGAAAATGCGGCATTTCACTTCCTTCCTATGGACATCACAAAGGAGAAGTGTTAAGTTCCTTTGCCGGTCGCAAAGGAGAGTCCTCCCATGGTAGAGCCGAAATCCGAAGTCTTTCAAGGAACGCTCGATCTTATGGTGCTCAAAACTCTGGATGTGTTGGGGCCATTGCATGGTTACGGCATCGCTCGTCGAATCGAGCAATTGAGCGAGCAGTTACTGCGCCTCAATGAGGGCACCGTCTATGCGTCCCTTTTGCGGCTCGCGCAGAAGGGCTGGATCCGATCCGAGTGGGGCAGTTCTGAAAACAACCGCAAGGCCAGGTTCTACTCGATTTCTGCTTCCGGGCGGCGACAACTCGCGCGAGAGACGGAGAACTGGGAGCGGTTCACCGGAGTAGTTGGAAAGATTTTGCAAATGCAGAGCGAGGGCTAATCATGGCGACCGCAATGCGAGTTCTGTTCTCCCGGCTGCTCGGCTTGTTTCGGCGGAGGAGCTTTGATGCTGCGATGGATGACGAGTTCCAATCGCATCTCGAAATGCTGGCAGCTCGCTTCCAGAGCCACGGGATGACAAAGGCCGAAGCGCTGCAGGCTGCCAAGCGGCAATTCGGAGGAGTTACGCAGATGCAAGAGGAGCTTCGGGAGCGCTCAAGCCTCGCGTTTCTTGATTCATTTTGGGCAGACGTGCGATACGCCCTCCGGCAAATTCGGAAGTCGCCGGCTTTCGCTGCCACCGCTGTCCTTACGTTGGCGCTCGGAATTGGCGCCAACACGGCGATCTTCAGTCTGATGAATGCCGTTATGTTTCGCTTCCTGCCTGTGCAGGACCCGAAGGAGCTGGTCAAGCTGCAAATGGAGGCGCCCACCCGCACGGTTCCACCGGGCGATTATAGCTTCACCAACGCCATCTGGGAGGGCGTGCGTGACCAGCAGAACGTCTTTTCGGGAGCCTTCGCATCGAGCGAGGTACAGCAAATCGATCTGGCGAGCGGCGGCGCGGTGCAGTACATCGAAGGCGTGTTCGTCAGCGGTGGATACTTCAGCACTCTTGGAATGCGACCCGCCGCCGGCCGGTTGATCTCGACGAGCGACGATTATCGCGGCTGCCCACTCGTTGCGGTGCTGAGCTACGGTTTCTGGCAATCGCACTTCGGAGCCGAGAGCGCGGTGGGCAGCACGGTTTCGCTCCGGGGACATCCGTTCCAGGTCATCGGCGTCACCGCGCCGCGTTTCTACGGCGTGGAAGTCGGCAAGAACTTCGACGTCTCCATGCCGCTCTGCGCCAGCGCGCTGTTTGACAAGCGCAATCTCGATAGCCACGGGCGCTGGTGGCTGCAAATAATCGGACGGATCAAGCCGGGCTTAAGCCTGGACCAGGTGCGGTCGGGCCTCGCATTGATCTCACCCGGAGTGATGAGCGCTGCCATGCCGGAAGCCGATGCCGCATTCCAAAAGCGGTTCATGAGCACAAAGCTGAACGCCGTTCCGGCCGCAACCGGGATCTCGGAGCTGCGCGGCGCCTTTGCGGATCCGCTCCGTGCGCTGATGGCGATCGTCGTGTTTGTGCTGATCATTGCCTGCGCGAACATTGCCAGCCTGTTGCTGGCGCGGATGACGGTGCGCGGCAAGGAGATTGCGATTCGCAAGGCGCTTGGAGCCTCCCGCAGGCGACTGATGCAGCAACTGGTTACCGAATCGATGCTCCTCTCGGTACTGGGCGCCGCCGTCGGCCTGGTGTTTGCCCGATGGGGCGGCACGATCCTGGTGCGAAATCTCTCGACGGGGCGCAACCCGGTGTCTCTTGACTTGTCGCTGGATCGCACTGTGTTGGGATTCAGTTTCGTCATCGCGTTCTTGACGGGCCTACTGATGGGCATACTGCCCGCGCTGAACTCTGCCCGCGTCGATCTCACCGAAGCCACGAAGACGAGGACGCCGGGCGAGCGAACCCGGGCGGGTTACAAGGCCGGCCGGTGGATCGTTGCCGGGCAGGTGGCGCTCTCGCTGGTGCTGCTCGTAACTAGCGCGCTGCTCGTCCGTACGTTCGTGAAGCTCATGACGGTTGATCTGGGTTTCGACCCGAATCATGTCCTAATCGTCAGCATTCGGCCGCCCTGGTGGGCGTCTGACGACATCAAGATGAAGCCCGAGCAGCGGGCAATCATTGACCAGGAACTTGAGCGCCGGTTGCGCGAACTGCCGGGCGTTGTCTCTGCCTCGCGCTCTTTTATCGAACCACTGGGCGACGACAACTGGATAGACGAGATCGTCACCGACCTTTCCTCTGCGCGTAGTGAGCCGATCTACTTCAATCTCGTGACGCCGGAGTACTTCGCCACGCTCCGCACGCCCATTGTCGCCGGCCGCAATTTCAACGATGGTGACACGCGAAATTCGCAGCGCGTCGCCATCATCAACCAGACGCTTGCGCGCAATTATTTTTCCGGCGTGAATCCGCTGGGCCACCGTATCGAAAAATTTGCAACTAGCAAGGCACCGGAGTGGATAGAAATTGTTGGTGTCATGAAGGATTCGAAGTACGAGCAAGTGCGGGAAAAAACTAAACCAACCGTCTTCCAACCGGCCACCCAGCCATTCGACGTAGCCACCGTCGAACAGTACGAGGTGCGCACCGCGGCTGCCCCTAAAATGCTGATCCCGGAAGTCCAGCGTGCCGTGGCTGAGGTGAATCCGCGGCTTCCCGTCGAGTTCCACACCATGGCCGAACACATCGACGACAGCGTAGCGCAGCAGCGCCTAATAGCGGAGTTGGCCGGGTTCTTCGGTGCATTGGCGCTGGTGCTCGCCATGATTGGCCTGTACGGCGTGCTGAGCTACGCAGTCAATCAGCGGCAGGTTGAGTTCGGGATTCGAATGGCTCTTGGCGCGCAGCGGAGTTCGATTTTGCGGCTCGTGATGAGCGACACTTTTGCGGTGTTGGCCGGCGGGATCATCGTCGGCGTTGGCCTCTCACTTGCAATTGTGCGGCTTCTTCAGAAGATGTTGTTCGGGCTCTCGCCGTATGATGCCACGACGATGCTGACGGCAATCGGCGTACTGGCGGCGGTCGGATTACTCGCAGGGTTTCTGCCGGCGCGCAGAGCGACACGAGTAGATCCGATGGTGGCGCTGCGGTACGAATAGGGCGAGCATTCGCGGCAACCGTCATCTTGGCTGCTAGTCATTGTTGTGGGCGTGGTGGCAGCTATGTGCGGAGCGACCAGAAGCGACACGAGTAACACAACGACCCCCAGCACTCCCGCGCGGGGGCGCGGCAACCGACCCGATCATCTCTGTTAGGTATGAATGGCTGCCGATGATAACCGCATAATTCGGCTGCACTGATCCTCAAGTTTCCTTCCCAAAAACCACAACACACAAACCCTAAAGCCAGATTCCGATTGACGTGACTTGCAGTCGCGTTGCGGTTTGGCGATCCGTGGAACCCACTCCGCACGCGCACCACGTCAGATCGCCATTTCCTCACCCACATTGCGCGTGCTCTTGGAGCACCAATGAACCCACAACAAATATCCACCTCGTTCCTGATTGCTACAGGCCACATACGTCCCATGAGAGGAGGAGCGCAATCGCACATGCTCACCGCCAGTGACGGCAACGCCCATGTGGTCAAGTTCGCAAACAACCCACAGTCGCTTCGTGTTCTCGCCAATGAGTGGCTTGCCTGCTCAATTGGCCGCGCGATCGGACTCACGATTCCAGAACCGGCCATTCTCTACGTGCCTCCCAAACTCGTAGAGAGTTCGCCGTCGCTCGTAATCCAGCTTTCCAGTTCGACACTGAAATGCTCACACGGCATGGCATTTGGCTCGCGTTTCATTTCAGAGGGCGATGTATTCGACTACTTGCCCGAATCGGCCCTTCTGCGAATTGAAAACGTGCGGGAATTTGCAGGTGTGTTTGCTCTGGATAAATGGCTCTGCAACTGCGACGGTCGGCAGGCCGTGTTCTGCCGTCCACAATCAAAACGGAAGTTCCGTGCTCACTTCATTGACTTCGGCTATTGCTTCAACGCCGGAGAATGGAATTTTCCGGACAGCCCATTACGCGGGATCTATGCGAAAAGAGAGGTCTATCGAAACATCACTGGTTGGCAATCATTCGAACCTTGGCTGAGTCGGATCGAGAACTTTGATGGGATCATGCTCAGAACAATTGCCGAAGATGTGCCACCGGAATGGATTGATGCAGATGCGGTCCACGATTTAGTCGAGCGGATCGACAGCCGTCGTAATCGAGTTCGGGAATTGATCGCGGAAGTTCGCAAATCCACGCACAACCCATTCAGCGCCTGGAGCGAGGAAAAGCCATGACGCTGAAATTCTGGAAGTACCTCATCACCAACTGCAACGGCTCGGCAATCTGCTTTGTTGCTGAACAAGACCGTGAATGTGCCGAGAAGGAGTTGGAATGTGATGTCCGCCTTCTCTGCTACGTCGCAACACCACAATTTGAATGCCCGGTATTCCGCTGTCCTGCTGAACAAGTTTTGCAGCGGCTTCGGCAAATACGGCTAAACCTACAAAGAATGGAGGTGAACAAATTGCACGATTCTGTTGTAACCATCAACAATACGCATTGGCCGGCGTACCGAAAAGAAAACGGCACGTTGGTTGACATGCGAATTCTTGACCCACAAGACCGCAGCTCGAAGCCGCAGTTGGTATTCCGGCCTGATGCACTCCGCGAATCCGGAATTCCCGAGGCCCTCATTGAGGCAGCAGCCCGCTCCAATCCTCCTGGGCTGATCCTGTTTGAAGACCTGCCGCAATTCAAAGGCTGCGACGATCAACCCACCTCAGTCGAATCCACCCGCTGAATCGGACAGAGCGCACGTTCTGCTCTGATCCCTTCTGATCCAACTCCCCAATCCACAACAACTGACCGGAGGTGCGCGATGCGCCAGACGAATGAGAACACGTCCGTCAACCTGAAACTGGTGATGCTCTTCGATTGGCGAAAGCACATTTACTGCATCTGCAGTCACAATCTCTCGCCTGAAGACGCTTCAGCAGAAGTCACTGAGCTGCGTCGCGACGGCCTTCCCGCGTTCTCGGTGGACCAGCGCTCACGGCACTTGCAGGACGATGCCGAAGAGTGCGAAGCCTGCCGGGCCGATGTCCAGCAGTGCGTCAATCCACCGCCTGCTCTTGAACGCAGGAAACGGGAATTCCGCCGCTAATCGCCGCTTCCGACCCACAAACGGAATCACGATCTGATTCCAAGTTCACTCCACAAATCAAAAACCACAAATCCCAGGAGGTGCGCTGTGTCTAAAGACGGCAACAGCTTCACTCACTACCTCGTTGTGGACGAACGCATTCTCGGCGAAGCCTGCGTTGTCGAAAAGGTCAGTGAGTTTATTTCACTGGCACTCGTCAAGCTAGCGCTCAGTGGACCCAAAACGTCCACCTGCTTCGCATTTGTCGAGAATCAGGCGCTCGTTCCCAAAATCCTGAACTGAACCACAAACACTCACCGCCAGAAAACAACAACCCAGATTTGCAGTCCCATCCACCTCTGCACGACAGGCGACAGGCGTTCTTTCTTCGCTCGCCTGTCGTGCAGCCTCACAGCGCCTGAGCCACCGCAAAAATAACAAAACTAACAAAAATAAACGTTGAGGATTGTTAGTTTTGTGAGGATGCGATCATTTGCTCCCAGAGCCGAATTTTCCCGTTAAGCCAGATGAGTTCATCGGCAGGCGTCCTCATATCGACGCATTTGCAGGCGCACTCCGGCACAGCGCTTTAACCGGCAGGATGCCGTCCTTTGCCGTTTTGGGCGATTGGGGAATCGGAAAGAGCAGCCTATTGCTGAAGCTAGCGGCCACCTGCTCGGAACACCAACTGCTGCCCGTCATGCTCTCGGTATCGAAGGACGTTTCGGATTACATGAAATTTGCCGAGGCGCTCTGCGACAGACTTGCCCATACGCTGCTCACCTCCGATTCGGTTGCAGCGCGAATCCGTACAGAGATCGAGAACTGGAAGCTTACGCGAGTCAGCGTGGGAGCATTGACGATTGACCGTCAGTCGCGGCGATATTTTCTCACTTCGGGAAGCGCTCTCTTGCGCCATGCACTCGTTGAGGCGTGGACTCATTTCATTCGACCCGCCTACGCGGGTGCAATTTTCTTTCTCGATGACTTGCATAACCTGGCGACGCCAACGGCACAAGATACGGCGCTCATCATCAGAGATCAGTTTCAGAGCTTCGGAATCGACGGCATTAACCTGAGCGTCTGTTTCACCGGGAAGCGCGACTATTTTTCCGGCATCCGCAGTCTTGCGGAGCCTGCGGTGCGCTTCTACAACAAGTGCGTCCTCGAAACATTCAGTGTGGATGAAACGGTTGAGTACACGCGTGCGGTGTTTGGCAGCACTACGCTTGATCCGCAAACATTAGCTGAATGGCTCTACGACAAGACGCTCGGCCATCCATATTTCCTTGCTTTCATCACTCGCGAAATCTGGAGCCATTACCACCTACGGCCATTCGCGAATGCAATGGCCCTCTGGCCGGTTGTGTTCAGCCGCTTGGAACAAGGGAAGTTCAATACCGATCTAGCGCAGCTCTCGGAAAAAGAAGTGGCACTCCTGCGCGCAGTCGCGCAGAGCGATTACGAGGAATTCACTCCCGCGCCGTTCGTGCAAACATTCCCGTATCAATATTTCAAACGCCTGGCCGAAAAAGGATTACTGATCCGAGCGGGGCGAGGCCGATACAAGCTCTATCACCCGCTATTTCGACAATTCTTGCAACAGCACAAATAAGCAAAACATGCGAACCACAGAAGCAGACTTGCAGCAGAGTGCCGGGCCGCAGGCCCGGCACAACAGCTAACCCACAGGGCGGACTCCTTTCCCTTGACCCATTTTCCCTTACCCATTCACCCCTTTCCATTCTTCCGTTTCCCATTACAGAACTGATGGAGAACATGATTGGTATGAAAAAAGAAGATTTAGAAATTCCCCAGTTGGTCGGCACGGAGCGAGCTGCCGAAATCCTCGCGCGGTCGGCGGCTACGCTCAAACGCTGGCGATGCGAGGGGATCGGACCGGAATACGTGCAAATCGAAGGCCGGGTGCGTTACGATCTTCGTATTCTTCTCGAATTTATCGAGAGGAACACGCGAGTGCCTTCCGTGCGGGCTGCAATGGAGGAAACTCGTGGAGTTGTTTGAGAAGAAGGACTCGAAGTTTTACTGGTACGACTTCAAGGTGCGCGGAAAACGCTACCGTGGATCTACCAAGGAAACCACTATAACGAGAGCGGAGAAGGTGGCCGCTTTGAAGCTCTCACAAGCAATCGAAGGAATCGATCCGCTGGACAGAAAGGCTCCCACACTGCAGCAGTTTTCGATCCGGTTTCTAAAATGGGTCAAAACGGCAAAGCTGGAGGAGCAGTCCAGAACCTACTATCGCGATGGCTGGCGTTTGCTTTCGAAAACAAAGATCGTGGGCAGACGCTTGGATTACATCACGAGGGACGATGTGGAGCAGCTTAGGTTCAGCGGGTCGGCAGCGAATGCAAACTGTGCGCTTCGCACTCTGAGCCGGATGCTTCACAAAGCAGAAGAATGGAACCTCATCATCAAAGTTCCAAAATTCAAACGGTTAGTGGAACACGGGCGCAGGTTGAGGCTGGATGAAGATGCCGAAGAGAAATTGTTGGCAGCCGCAGAAGCCTGTGGTTGGCGGCGAGGCAGTTTCGAGCTGTTCCGGGACATCATCATTCTTGCAAGGGACACAGGGATGCGAAATCGGAGAGAGCTTTACCGAATCCGCATCGAGAACATCGATTGGAAAAATCGAACCATCTTTGTACCGGACAGCAAGACGCCGGATGGTAGAAGGATGGTCCCGATGAGTGATCGCGTTTACGAAATCCTGCGCGTTCGTGCTCGCGGGAAGAGAGAGGGATGGGTGTTCCCCTCGAAACGTTCAAAATGCGGTCATCTCACGAACATGGCAAAACGGTTCCGGTTGGCTCGCGAAAAAGCAGGTCTTCCAGAAGACCTTGTTTTGTACTGCGGCAGGCACGATTACGGTACTCGTGTCCTCAGCAACACCGGAAATCTGGCGGCGGTCATGAAGACGATGGGGCACCGGGATGTGAAAACAGCAATGAAGTACCAGCATCCCGAGCTTGAAATCGTGCGCCTCGCGTTGAACCAAGCAAACGGACCTGCCCTGCAAACGAGCGCCTAAAATTTTTATGGCACGTTTTGGGGCACAGGCGAAGAAACAGCAACCCGGTAAGTGATTGAAAAAAATGGTGAGCGCGGAAGGAATCGAACCTTCAACCTACTGATTAAGAGTCAGTTGCTCTGCCAGTTGAGCTACGCGCCCATGTCTCGATTGGTGAGGACGAGCTGGGTGGATCTGCACCACTTTCTCGGTTGCAAGAGTTTGGTGAGATCGCAAGGATCTTGCCGGCGCGAAGATGCGCCGATAATCATCCTAAATGACGAAGCGACTAAGCAGCAAGGTCGCGAAATTGTACACGGTCACACGAAGGTTCTTGTTGTTGATTTTGGTGTGGCGAATGCTGACTGCCGATTGCCGAGTGGCGGTTTTCCTGGTGGGCCCGGAGGGATTCGAACCCCCAACCAAGGGATTATGAGTCCCCTGCTCTAACCGTTGAGCTACAGGCCCGTGCTGTTTTAGTTTCACAGAGTTACATCAAGCTACGCAATTGCCGCCAAACTTCTGGTGTCAGTTTTGGTGTCAGTCGAGTCGCTCTGAAGATCGTCAGCGACGTTCTGAACCGGCTCTAGTCTAATCGACTCCTCGGCAGCTTTGCTGCGTGCTTCCGCAGCAGTTGCAACTTTCGCTTGCCATGACGCAGCCATGCCATCCACAGCCTCAAGCTCTACGCTCGGAGCAAGATGCGCATATCTGCACGTCATCTGAATCGTTTTGTGGCCCATCAGTTCCTGAACGACACGGAGCGGAACGCCATTCATCACTAACCGACTTGCAAATGTGTGCCGAAGATCGTGCCAGCGAAATCCTTCGACTTTTGCAGCAGCAACCGCTTCGTTGAACCACTCGTGACGCATCCTGTCGGTCTCACAGCCCCATTTGAAAACGCTGCCCGTCTTCTCGTCTCCATTTTGTTCGAGAAGAGTTTTGAATGCATCAATTGCAACGCTATTCAGACGGACATGCCGAGCCTCGCCATGTTTGCTACACGGGATCAGGAGAACACGCCTTTCTAAATCGACATTGGGCCATTCCAAGCCATATTGCTCACTCAGGCGCATTCCTGTATTTATCGCGATTTCAAAATCAGGCATTCGCTGACGCCAATGCTCATTGTTAATCAGCTTCGCCCGTAATGCCGCCTCCTCTTCCGCCGTCAGCCAACGTACTCGCTCGTTGTTTTCTTTTCGGTGCCGCACTAGTCGTGCTGGATTTTGCGTTACCTTGCCGTTCTCAATTCCAAGTCGAAAAATTAAGGAAAGCAGTGCCCGTTGCCGATTGTATGTAGCCGGAAGCCATTCCTGCTCCTCGCCTCGCTCTTGCAACCACGCGGTTAATTCCTGATGCGTGATGCTGGTTGCATCGCGGGAGCCGAACCCCTCCTCAATGGCCTTCATGCGATATTTGTCGTGACGATGGCTCTTCTTGTGAGTTTTGGAGTATGCGAGTGCGTCCTTCGCTAGTTCCGAAAACGTGATCCGTTTGGCCCGAAGTGTTTCCGGCAGCTTCTTGCCGTTGAGCACTTCCGTCTTCCTCTTTTGATACAGGCGGATGGCTGCGCCTTTGGTTCCGGCCTTCTCCCGCCGAATCTTCCCATTGGCGTCTGCATATCTAATCCACCAAACGCCGGAACCAGAGAGCTTCTCGTAAACGCCTTTCACAGCACGTGGCTCTTCTTTCCTTGTCTTACTGCCTTTTCCCAAATTGATCGTTTCGCCGTAGGTGCTCATTTGGTTTTCCTTTTGTCCTTTGCGTTCTTCCGTGGTCTGCCGCCCATTCTGGCCCATCTTGAGAGAGTGGCTTTGTCGTGCTTGGCTGCGCGAGACCTTCCACCTTTACTGCCAATCCTTGCCAGATACTCCCGCACTTGTTTGTCAGTCTTGCGTGCCATAACTTAGCGGCTAGGTTAATGCGTGAACAGCTCTGGCGTCAATTGCAGACAGTGCATTTAAGCATGAAAGGGCAATCTGAATGACAGACCCGTTCACTTCCTACTTGCTCATCTCTGGTGAAACTGATGGGAACCAGAGAAAGGATTTAGCGGCAGGAGCAGCAAATCCTTTCTGGCAGATATTGATTTCCAGATTTCCCAGAGTTACTCAATCGTCTATCTAAAAAAGAGTGTCCGGTCCATCCAGATTTCCCAGAGTTGCTCAAATTCAGAATGAACAACTGCGTCAGCTTGCAGCAGACTGGAGTTCCTTCAGTTCCGCTCGAAGCCTCATGTACGCCTGTCTGGCCTCATTTATGTCTTGCGTTCCTTTTGCATCGCGCCAGAGGATTTCCGCTTTATGCAGTTCGCCCTGTTTCAAGGTCAGCAGATCGCCACTAGTCCCTTGCTCCGTGAAAGGCAACTGTTCAACCCGACTCTGAGAGTCTCTCTCCACGGCAACAGGCTGCATTAAGGTTGTACTCCGCTCAGGTTCGGTTGCCTCAGGAAGAGTGTTCACTTGCGTCTCCGGCTCACTCTCCGACATTGGCAGTCTCCACGTCCAGCCCTTCCCGAATCCACTCGGTTTCTTAATGATGGCGAGGGCATCCGCAGCTCGTCTTATCGTGGCTTCTGATAGGCCGAGCCTCCCAGCTTCATTGAACAGATCAACTGCAGGCTTTGGCCCATCTGCAAGGTACTGCTGCAAGAAGCCCATCGCCGTGACGCGGGGTTTTGCTCTAGGTCTGTTCGTGGGTCGGTCCAGATCGGCGGCAGTCAAGTCAACGTGACCGGTGAACACAACTCTGTTTTGTCTGATGCCATAGCCAAATGGCAATCCATGCTGTGAGACATTGTTCTTAACTTGGACGATTGCGAAACGGCTTTCTTCCGCTTGAGGACTTCGTCCATCCATTCCAAAAAGCTCCTCGCCATCCAGCGGCAAAGGATTGCGTCCGACTTGGAGTACCGACCTCGCTGCGGCCAGAATGTCGATTGACCCGATACCGCGATACTTCTCGTTGCCTTGCTGGGCCTTGCTGAAATGACGAATCAGCAAAATGGCACATTCATGTTTCTCAGCCAAATTCTTTAACGCAGCCATTACTGGCCGTGTTTCATTTGCACGGTGAAAATCAACATTGGCTCCAATAAAGGATTGAAACGGGTCGATAACCATAAGCGCAGGCTTGGCGATCTTCATCTTTTCATCGATCTGCGGAATGCAGTCGACAGTGACGCCCAATTCAACGTCCCCTTTGTCGTCTGTCTGAATGACTCCCCTGAGAGCGCAAAAACGCCTCAGGTCACCTTCCGCATCTTCAAAACGGGGCCGAATCGTATCTTCCCAATCATCCTCGCCGGTTACAAACATCACGTTTCTCGGTTCTCTAATCGACTGCGAGAGAGCAAAGGGAAGGGTTCGGCCCTGAGTTACCGCAGCGGCAACCGCCAGAGCTACAAAAGTCTTCCCAGTCGAGGGGTCTCCTTCCAAGATCGTGACTTTGCCAAATGGTATGTATGGGTTCCAAAGCCACTTGACATCTTTGCGTTCAACATCGGACAGCAAAACCATATCCAGTTTCTGCGACATTTCCTTTCTCGGCTTCCTCTCGTTCACGCAGTCCTCCCTGTTTCAATGTGGTCTTTGCGCGTGAAGATCATTAAGGAATTATGCGGAAGCAATACGCGCTTACCTACGCGACGTGCAATCAGTTCACCCGCCGCAATTAAATAATCGATAGTTCGCAAACTCAAAGACAGCATCTTTGCTGCCTCTGCTTTGCTGTACATCAACTTGGGCTGCGCTTCTGAGCGCAGTAATGCCGAGTTACCGGCCATCTCCGAAATCATTTGCTTTTCTGAAGTCCTCATTCGTTCTTAAATTTCCGCCGTACGTGAGACAGCGGGTGCCTGCGCAGCCCGCCATCGTTCCAAACCGGGAAGCTCTGTTCAGAGCAGCCCTAGCGCCTGTGCTTTTTGCCGCAATACCGCGTAAAAGTAAGGATTTTCCAGCGCAAGTTTGTTTGCGAAAGCCGAATTGCTCTCTCGTCCGAAGTACAGAGCGGGATCGGCGCTGTCTACCATTTCGGCACTTGTTTGCTCAGCGGCCAAACGTTGAGCCTCTGACATTGCGTTGAATTTCGTCCAACCTAACAACTTGATGACACGATCTCGTATTTCTTTCATTCTTCTCCTCAATTAGTTGGCGGAACGGACACGAGTGCTGCACCGTGGTACAGGCAACAGGTGACACGACTGCCATCCGCGACGAACGCGGGAACTGCCCTTTGATTTTTTGGGTTTTTACTGCGACTGCGCTCCGCCCGCTTACAAGCCTACGTCACGGGGTCGCGGCCTTAGCTGGCCGCCGTCAGGGGCCTCATCAGCGGTATGGCTCCGCTGCCCCCTGTTCAAATTCCATTTCAAGACTAATTATACTCTCTTCTTGACACGTTGTCAACCTAAGAGTATATATCGGGCGAACCTTTAGCGAATTCCTGCTATCAGTTCACTAGGACTTGCTTTGAAAGCTCTCGCCAACTTCACCAGATTCTTGAAACCGACGTTCCGTTCCCCGCGCTCAATTCCTCCAACGTAGGTCCAATGCAGCCCCGTTTGTTCGGCCAGCTTCTCCTGCGACCATCCCAGAGCAAGCCGCCTCTGGCGGACAGCTTTTCCAAGCATTCGCAGCGTGTCTTCTGGCACGCCCGATAATTGGGGTCTTGACGACTATGAGTCCAGAGACTATGAGTATTATTCTGAAACTGGGTTTGGCAGATCGTGCTGTTGCGAAGGCAGTTTTGACGCGCAGTGGGACACGTGCAATTTTTCAGAGGTGAAGTTGGAGTGTTTTTTGGGATGAAGCTCCTTTGCTCACTATTAGTCTTGATGGGTTGCGTCTGGGCACAATCCAAACAGCCTGCCGAATTACCATCAGCACCAGACATGACGGTCTTTGGGCTGCAACTTGGCTCCGATCTCGTGTTACCCGAATGCAAGAAGACAAGCAGCGACGGTAAGCTCGATTTTCATTATGAAATCATAAGCCGCGTTTGGTGTTATCGGCGGACTGACCCTAACAATCAGTCCCAGCTTGGGAACGAGTACGTCCAGATTGAGGTTCCGTTCGCAGACCGTACACCAGTGTTCCCCGCCAATGAAATTATTGGGTGCGTGCTCAATGGCAAGTTGGAAGGAATGGCCTTTCGTACACTGGGTCTGGTAACCCAACCTGACGTTCTGGCAAAACTGAGTGCCAAGTATGGAAAACCAACGACCTCTGCGACTAATGAGGTGCAGAACCTCATGGGCGCGAAGTTTGAATCGGTCTACGCAACTTGGCAATTCTCAAATCTGCTAGTCGAATTTCAAGGTACCGCAGGCAGCCTCAATCAAGGTTCCGTGAGCGTTAGAACGCCTTTGGGAAAAGCGGCCTATGAAACGGCAAAAAAACAACTGCTGAACGGAGGAAAGCCTTTGTGATGCAAGGGGTCGCAAAGCACCGCTTCGACGCCTAGAGACCGTCGAAAGCCTGTATTAGCTCACCAGAGCCAAGTATCCGCACTGCAACAACTTAGCTTAACTTGTCCGCGACAGTGCGACGCTCTGCGACGGCCTGAGGGTCGCAGCACTTTGACCTGCAAAGTCAGTAGCTTGGCTGAATTTCCAGCTAGTGATCGCCGAAAGGTGGTTTTCATCGGGCTGAGAGCGCCCATACACGTCCCAACCGGAGTTAAAAAGGCGGCAACCTGCCATGACTTTACTTGCAAACGTCTTCAGTTTCCGTCTGATATGTCAGAATGTTTTGACAAAAACGCATACCCAAATCTGTGAGCCTTGCATCGGACTTTTGGACCCCCAACCGCTCAGTGCCGATGCGCGGCGAAATTAACTTATGATCAACTAGAGCAGCCTCATGGTATTCCACCATCGCGCCAAGACCATGTCCAAGCTCAGTCGCCATCGTGGATACCCATTGACTCGCGTAAATCTGGTTCTCTCCTATAGGTGCGAACAAGCCACTCGTCTTGCCTCTAGCACCATAGATCGTCTTCAGCAGTAGCAGTTCACCAGAGGTTAGCCTCTTGGCGATCTGAAATAGCTGGTACGCAAGGATTCGTGCTCCGTCAGCCGTGTTGGTCTTGTTCATTGCGTAGAACATCGCTTTCATTGCTGTCAGCTTCTCGGCATCATTCTCGCCGTTGTCAATTGCGGACATAATATCCGTCCAAGTCTCAAGGCTCCTCGGTTTCTTCATAAAATCATCAGCCAGTTTGCCTTGATCCTTCAGTTTCTCAAGTTCATGCATGAACTGATCGCTGAGTTCACCTTTCAACGCAGCTTGTCCTAAGCGTCCTAAGGCCAACCAGTTGCCTTTAGCTCCGTTTGAGACTGCTGCTGCGACGATGGCAAGTATGTCAGCTGGGCTACCGACGATGTCCAACTCGTCTTTACGAAGGTTGGAAGCACTCGGCAACACCTCGGGAGGTTTTAGCGGAAAAGTCTCGTCTTCACCCATAACCGTCTGGAACGGAAGCGATCCAAAGCACTAGGGGCAAAAAGCATATCAAATACCGCGAAATCACAGTTCTTTTGCTCGCTTTTCCACATCCGACAGCATTCGACACAAGGGGTTTCCGATAGAGTATTTCCGTCGAACGATAAGAACAAATTTGACTTTGTCTCGCTGGGAAATTCTGCTATCATTCCTGCTATCAAAAATTCCCAGAGGGAAAGAAATGAAGCCAGTCAGGATTGGACAGACGTTAACGTACGACGATGGGCGTCCTAATCACCAGAATGTGAAAGCCACAGTTGTTGCGCTCACGTCGAACGGCTTCATTGCCCAATTTGAGGACCGAGCTGACACCACATCCATCCACTGGGACCAATCTGAATGGATCGATCACATTCGTTTTGACTGATCATAAAGCTTGGAGGGCATCGAAGTGCCGCGATATTTCGACAGCAGTGCACTAGCAGAAAAAATTAAATCCGAAGTTCTTCGAGACATGCTCGATGGCAGAGTCCCAATGAGCATTCACAGTTTTTCTGACTTGCACGATTTCGTTGATGCCAATATGTATGGCACACCGGAAGTAGATAATCCTTACATCGATATTCCAATCATTGACGATGCACAGTGTGCAGTTGATTGCTGGCTGCGGGTGCGCAGTGAGTGACCGACTCCTCGTCAGAAACGTCCCGCCTGAAGTCCAGCAATGGATAGCTCACGAGCGCAAACAACAGCAGATGACTCAGCAGGAGTTTGTGCTGTCTGTTCTGCATCGTGCAAGCAAAATTGAAGTCGCTCCCTTTCTTCCGTTCGGGGAGCCACAAAAGGAAGTGGCAGCCCCTGACTCGCTGCCGTTCAAATTTATAGATCTGTTTGCCGGAATTGGTGGTTTCAGAGCAGCCCTCAATAAAATCGGCGGCACCTGCGTTTTCTCCTCCGAGTGGGACCGTTACAGCCAGAAAACCTATAAGGCTTGGTACGGAGACACGCCTGAGGGAGACATTCGCAATATCGCACCCGGCACCATACCTGATCACGATGTTCTGGCAGCGGGGTTTCCCTGCCAGCCATTCTCCATTGCTGGGGTGTCAAAGAAGAAGAGCCTCGGACAAGCGCATGGATTTAAGTGCACGACGCAGGGCACATTGTTTTTCAATGTCGCTTCGATTATGGAAGTCAAGAGACCACCAGTTGTCCTGCTGGAGAACGTGAAGAACCTCCAGTCGCATGACAAGGGACGCACGTGGAAGACGATCAAGGAGACGCTTCAGGAGCTTCGCTATTGGGTGTTCGATCATGTCATCGACGCAGCGTACTGGGTGCCGCAGCATCGTGAGCGTGTTTACATCGTCTGCTTCGACAAAGAAGTGTTTGAGAACGAGCCTCCCTTCACTTTTCCTGCTTTGCCGCCCAATCGCCCAAAACTGAAGGACATTCTTGAGAAAAAACCAGACCCCAAGTACACGCTCACAGATCATCTTTGGAAGTACCTCCAGAAATATGCCGAGCATCACAAGGCAAAAGGTAATGGGTTCGGCTTTGGGATTGGAGACCCCAATGGCATTACCAGAACTCTGAGTGCACGCTACTACAAGGATGGATCAGAGATTCTGATTGCTCAACCCGGAAAGAATCCCCGTAGGCTTACCCCGCTTGAGTGTCAGCGTCTCATGGGATTTGACGAGAAACCTATCGTGGTGTCGGACACGCAAGCCTATCGGCAGTTCGGAAATGCCGTTGTCCCAAGAGTGGCGGAAGCAGTTGGTCGGCAGGTTTTGGCTATCCTAAAATGGCACCTGACTCGCGGTGAGAACGGCTGCTTACTGAAAGCACCGAAGCGCAAGGCACAGTAAACATGGCGACTCCCATTGGGGAGCGGGCAATCTCGGACGCGGTGAGCGTCGGCAACGCAATCCTCAAATTCATCTCTGCAAATGATGTTGGGCAAACGGGCGGTCACCAATGCGGCTACTACCTGCCCAAACCCGTCTGGCAGATGTTCACGGAGCATCGTCCAACTAAAGGCCAGAACAACGAGACCGAAGTAGAAGTCCAGTGGCAGGACGGACGCACAACCGACTCACGTGTCAAATGGTATGGCAGAGGCACACGAAGCGAGTATCGCCTCACGCGATTTGGAAGGGACTTTCCTTATCTGACGCATGACAGCGTAGGCGATTTGCTAGTCCTCATTCCACAAGACCTGAGTCACTTCAGAGCGTACGTTCTTGATCTCGAAGAAGACATCGAGGACGTTGAAGCTGCACTCGGCGTTGAGATCACAAAATCTTGGGCGGCATACAGAAACGGACTGCCGCAGGTGGAGCCTGAAGATGAGGAAGAGTGTATTGACCGAAGATTCCGCAGATACGCTGAGGCGCTGCAAGACTATCCCACGGGAGAAATCATGTCGGCGGAAGCACGGAGTGCGCTGGAAAGATGCGTACAGCGATTCCAGCAGTTATCACCCGACGATGCGCTGATCCGCTGCATCAATGCGGAGTACAAGCTCTTCCGTCTAGCAGAACGGCAGATTTCAGGCCCGGAGACTCAAAGACTATTTCGGGATGTTGATGATTTTCTAGCGACTGCATCAAGGATCATGAACCGGAGGAAGGCCCGTGCCGGACGTTCGCTTGAGAACCACGTGGACTGGGTGCTCACTCGTGCCAACATCCCGCATGTTATGAGACCTAAACTGGACGGCAAGCCTGACATCATCATTCCAAGCATCGAGGCGTACAGGGACAATAACTATCCAGTCGAGAGATTGATTGTCGTTGGAGTCAAAACGACCTGCAAGGATCGATGGCGACAGGTGCTCAATGAGGCAAAGCGCATTCCGCACAAACACATCCTGACAACCCAGCAGGGTATAAGCTCGAACCAGCTGACCGAGATGTATGAAGCAAATGTCACCCTCGTCGTTCCCAGAGAAATTCAGCGTCAATATCCGAAAGACACAGACATTGAGATGCGTAATCTTGAACAGTTCATCGGTGATGTGAAGCGCAGGATCAGGCAATGACAGACGTTCACACACCACAACAACGCAGCCGAAACATGGCTGCCATTCGATCAAAGAATACAAAGCCAGAATTGGTGGTGCGGAAAGTGCTCTGCGAACTAGGGATTCGCTATCGGTTGCACAGACGGGATTTGCCCGGAAGCCCTGATATCGTGATGCCGAGTCGCAAGACAGCAATTTTCGTGCATGGATGTTTTTTCCATATGCACAAGTGCAAATACGGGAAAGTTGTTCCAGCGACAAATGCGGATTTTTGGAGCAACAAGAGGTTAGGAAACGTGCAACGCGACAAAAAGAACGCGAACGAATTGCGGAAGCTCGGATGGCAGGTTCTTACGCTTTGGGAGTGCGAGACGAAGAATGACGATTGGGTTCGTCGACAGCTGCAGGGAATGATGGGCTGAGCATTGATTGGCAACTCCGCTGATTTTAATAGGTACCGACAAAATCTTGTACGGACATTGGATTGCCCGACACATGACCATGAGCAGGATACGCTGCGAACGATTTCGACGAATCGAACGCAGTATCTTCGTCGATGAGTCCGTTAGAGCGAACACATTTTACGAAGTACTGGCCAGCTACAGTATTATTGTTGGCCGATGTGACGAGGTTAAAGGTTGTCATCCCCGTAACAGATTTAACACCATTGAAGCCTACGATCCGATCTTTAATGGCTGAATACGCTGGACAGACATTGCGAATTGCAGAATGACAGGCTTTACATGCCAGTGGATTTGCTCCCCTCGCAAGAAATTCACCGGAGGCTTTAATGCACCAAATGGCGTCGTCACATGCGGGCGAATGGACTTTTCGAGCCTGAGCGGTCTCCCACAGCAACCGTTCTACTTTTCCTAATTGGGTTGCCGCCGTGATGAAGTCCTTGATGCGTTTATCATTCGCAATGCTATGCCGCACATCCCCCGTTTTGTAGTTGTATTCCGCAACGTTTAGTGGATGAGCCATCATAGCCGTGATCCACGTATCCATCGGAAAGCAGTGCCGGTTCGCATGCGACTGCTGCGCGTACAGTGAAATAACCTTCTTAGCTTGTTGGTGTCCAAGATTGATTGCAATTTCTGCTGCATCTTGCGCGGAGACCTTTGCCGGAGTCAGACGCGGGTTCTTGGCCCCAGCTGGACTCGGTGAAGAAGCATTTATTTGCCGGATGTCATTGAGAAACATCAAAAACATCAACGTTCGCGTCGGACCTTTGTAGAGGGCGTTGAAACATTCATTTAATGAACCCTGATATTGCTGCTTGAGCTTTGCGACCAAGCCTTTGAAGTAGTCGGTGGAAATTGCAGCACCGCCCTTCCCGGTGAAGCCTGTATACGACCAATTGGTCAAATCAAAGCCAGCAAACACTGGCAACGAACAGAACTGTCTGCTGGCTTCCACAAGCTTGGCGAATCGGGGAAAGAGTGCAAGAGGATTACCGAGATCAGTGAGTTCTTCCCAAGTTGGAAGAAGATTAAATTGAATAATCGGTACACCTGCGCTGTTAGCAATGGGTTCACCCAAGTGGGTACAAAAGTAGTGTGTCTGAATCATCTCTGCTTTTCTTCCGCCCGAGCGATACGTTGCAAATGCAAAAGCGAGTCCCCAAACCGGATCGGTGAACTTGCCGAAAGGAAGCGCTCCTCCATATGCCGAGCCGACTACGCGGTGCCACATTTCCTCAAGCACTGGAAGACGGTCGGCAAAGCTCGACCCAGCGGGAAAAACGCCATTGATGTCGCTGAGAGTGACTGGGTCTGTTACTCCTAAACGGTCACCGACGGCCTCCTTTACTGCATCCAGAAAAATCGTCGAGTTGGCAGGAGAAGTTACGTCTTTGTTGCAGATAATTTCTGCTGTGAGTACCCGCGTTTCTAAATCAATGTTCACGCTCCTCACGTACCCATAGGCACGGTCTTCGGCTTTTGGTCGTTGTCCCTTCAGATTAGAGGATAGGACGTGAAAGTAGAGGAGTGGAAAGAGCGGTAGATCGGGATCAAAAGCGAAAATGAGCGGCGACCAATGCGGTGGAACGTCGCTAAACTGCAGCCGTGCAACGTGGGCTAGAGCCTCAAATGCCAAGGGTAATTTCCATCGCCCAGCATAGCAGGTGGGCCCGGGGGCGGTGCCTATTGTGAAACCGGATTCTTAGACGAGCCGCCCTTCGGTTCAAACTTAGGATGATTTGCGGCTGGAGTTCTGGTTTTCAGCAGACCGCGATGCGAATACAGCTAAGCAAACGCTAGTATCACGCGAAAACGCGCTCTGCTGTCCACATATTCACGAAATCGTTGGTTGCTTCTTGCAGAAACGTACAATGCGAATAAAATCCTTTAACTGACGTGAACCGGCTGTTTTGATAAGAGAACGCATGATTCAATCGCTTGAAATTTCCAATTTCCGAGGGTTCAAACAACTCTCGCTCAGCAACCTCCCTCAATTCAACTTCATAATCGGAGAGAGCGGCAGTGGTAAGACCGCATTGCTAGAGGCGTTGTGGGTTGTCGGTGGTGTCAGCCCTGAGATTTACTTCCGCATGCGGAGCATGCGTGGAATTGGCGCTGGTGCACAACTCAGAAATGAGAGGCATCACTACGAGGCATTCTTCAGAGACATTTTCTTCGACCCATCATCGAATTGGCCAGCAAGCATCAAGATCATGGATTCACTCGTTGGGGACCGGTCATTGAGCATGTTTTACGGCAGCGATCAACTAGAACTCGATGTGAACTCCGGCGAGATCGGAACGATGCTCGTGAGGCCACTGGTATTTGAGTGGAAATGCGGCGAGAAGATTTTCCGGTGTCCACTGAAAGTTGGTTCGACAGGGCAAATCATCGTGGAGAAGCCTCCCGAAGCATATCCTGCTCTCCTGATTTCGTCGTCTCACGTTGTGGATTCCGGCGAGAATGCGTCTCGTTTCTCATCCTTCAGCATAAAGAAGCGAAAGGCCGCAATCGTTGACGCAATGCGATCAGTTTATCCACAAGTCGAGGATTTAAGTTCCGAAGTCGTGGGTGGTCAGCAGATGGTGTATGCGTCTGTTGAAGCAATACCAGAGCAAATACCTGTGGCTGTGATCTCGTCAGGCATCAATAAATATCTCAGCATACTTCTGGCGACAAAGCAGTATGAGAATGGGGTGGTGCTCATTGATGAGATCGAGAATGGCTTTTATTACAAGAATTATCACGACGTAATTTCAGGCATTATCCAGTTCTGCATGGAAAGCAATGTGCAACTGTTTGCATCAACGCACAGCTACGAATTTTTGCAGGCGGTTGCGGCAGTTATGGAGAAAAAAGAGCCATCTTTCTCGTTCTTGCGGACAAGACATCGTCATGACGGTTCGTGCACGGTAACAACAATCTCCGGGAAAGCTTCCAAAGCTCAGATCGAACAGGACATCGAAGTTCGTTAACATGCCCGCAGATACCCATGAGCAAATCACAACCGCACATCAGATTATCTGCGAAGGTCCAGACGACATTGCTTTCTTCTCACGTTTGATTCGGCAGAGAGCCATTCCAGACATTCAGGTAGGTTGTGGTCGCAAAATAGATGGTTCCGACAAGCGATGTCTCGGGACCAGTGGCTTTCGACCACGCCTTGAAGCACTAATCGAAATCCCTCAGCCGAAGCAACGTGGCTTCCTAATAGTTACTGACTGCGATGACGATCCTGCGAGTGCATTAAGGTACGCCCAAGAACAGTTTGAAGCATTAGAATTGCCCGTTCCGGCACGAGAATTGGAGATTGCTGCGGCACCTGATAAGCCCAGCACTGCGATAGCCCTGCTGCCTCGTGCAGGGCAGGAGGGGGGACTAGAGACTATTCTGCTGACCTGTTGCGAGGGCATCCAACAACAGTCGCTGGAATGCGTGAACCGCTTCTGCGAGTGCTTGCAAGCCGAGAATCTGGCTATAAAAGACCAACACAAACTGAGGTTGCGATCCCTCATAGCTGCAACCTGCCACGCCGATCCGAGTCTCGGCATAAGCTTGTGGCTCTCGGAGGAGCACCGGCCTTTCTCTTTCGCGAATCCCTCGTTGGATGCGCTGGCGCATTTTCTCACTCAGTTTGCAGCCTGCTGAAGCTCAAAACTGTCAACATGACTCGGCCCGCTCGAAAAACTTGCAGGCCAGTACCGCGTGTTCCTGATCCGATTTTGCCCCCTACCATGAAGCCATTTTGGTGTCAGTTCTAGTGTCAGTCCCGGTTTGACTCAGGTGCGAAATCTTGCAGAGCAGTGCAGAAGACAGCTTGCCAAAGACCTATGAATGCTGAGTTATTCAACGTGGCGCTGGCAGGTGCAGAATGCTGCAGATTCCCATTTTGGATTATGAGTCCCCTGCTCTAACCGTTGAGCTACAGGCCCGGTGGAAGAGGTACTCAATCAATATACGGTACCCGAGGAACGGCGAACACGAAGGTCACGAAGGCAACTTCGAGAGGTCACAACGAAAATGTTCGTGACCTCTTGTTTTCGCCTTCGTGACCTTCGTGTTCGCCGTTCCTCGGCTTTACGCGCTAACCTTGCCACGCACGAGGTCTTCTACATCGTCGATCTTGTCGGCGATTAGATTCAGTTTTCTTGCCAGGCCTTGAATCTGAATTTCGGAGCGGCGGTTTACGTCGTAATCCAGTTCGCTGCGGACGCGGTCTTTGGCGTCCTGCCGGTTCTGGCTCATCATGATGATTGGCGCCTGGATGGCTGCGAGCATCGACAGGAAAAGATTCAGCAGGATGAAGGGATATGGATCCCAGGCGGAGCGTCCGAGCGTGATGTTGGTTGCGGTGTAGGCAACGAGCACGAGGAAGCAGATGATGATGAACTTCCACGAACCGCCGAAGCGGGCGACGGCGTCGGCAACGTGTTCGCCGGTGGTGGTCTTCTCTTCGATCAACTCGTTGGGATTGCGTGCGGCGCGGAGTCGGATCAGTTCCTGCGAGGTGTGAAATTGGCGGCCAAGGACGCTGAGCATGTCCATGCCGGCGTGCGGCTTGCGC
>Ga0070741_10004193_pt1 | contig 34022 bp, 24 predicted proteins | sample Coa_R1_4_FD_66440 | JGI IMG/M metagenome (GOLD analysis project Ga0070741, IMG submission 66440) | Surface soil microbial communities from Centralia Pennsylvania, which are recovering from an underground coalmine fire - Coalmine... | ecosystem: Environmental > Terrestrial > Soil > Unclassified ... | reverse complement strand
AAGGCTTTTTGAACAATCTGTATGGGCGCGGCTTGAGCGGCAGGAACCTGCTGCTGATCGTGACCGACGGTTGCCCGGGCCTGGCCGCCGCGCTTCAGACCGTCTATCCGCAGGTGAAGCCTCAGCGCTGCTGGGTGCATAAGATGCGGAACCTTCTGGAGCGCGTGCGGAAACGAGATTACGAGGCGGTGAAAGCCGACGCGCAGGCGATCTATCGGGCGGAGAGTCGGCGCGAGGCCGAGCGGGCGTTTCGCCGTTTTCGAGCTCGCTGGCAGAACGCTTATCCGACGATGGTCAAGCAGCTCGAACGCGATTGGCCCGAGCTGCTCACCTTCTTCGACTTTCCCCGAACTCTCTGGCGCAAGCTGCGCCCCACCAACGTGATCGAGCGCTGCTTCGTGGAAGTGCGCCGAAGAACTCGCCCGATGGTTTGCTTTGTGAACGTCGCCAGTGTGGACCGGATCATCTATGCCATCTTCAATGGTTACAACGAGCAGCACGAATGGCGGAACCGAACCCTCCGCCTTTTTACACAAGCAGCTTGACATCACCGAGGACGATGCTGGCTTGAGGTCTAGTTCTCATTGAGATATTTTGTCACACAATCCTGATATCCTTCTACCTTAAAGCGTTCTGCTTCGGAGGTTCCAGGTTTTTCCGCCGTTAATTTCGGAGGAAGCCCCTTGTGGGCATAATTGACCAGATTGCAAAGCAGCTTTTCTGCCAGCGCGTCTCGCCCTAGGTTGGAAACGACATTCAAACTTGTCAGGATGATCTGTCCGCTTCCGTACTTGTAGATCTGGACGGCTGGTCCTGCCTCCTCGCTCACTTCCCAATCCGTCACAATTCCCTTTAGAGGCGCAACATTTCCGTAGTCACGGCCCATAACCCCTGTGCTGGGAGTATGTTCGAAAATAGGATGATGCGGAATCACAACGCCCGCGCTCAATTCTGTTAGGCCCCAAGCGTACGGGCCCACCCGTTGGCACCAATCCTGGCTCCCGGTCGCCACTCGGCTCATGGGAAATATTACGTCTTTCGAGCAAGGAGTAAGGAAGGTAACAGAGCCTATAGGAGCTGCGATGAGTGGTCCCGTCCCATCATTGGGTACGCCCAGAAAAATAACCGTACAGCCCCTCTGGACCTTGCTGAAGAGTCGAATAAATACTTGAAAATCCTTTGGTTGCTTCCAGAGTTCGCTAAATGCGGTCGCTGTGATGACTGCCGGTCTTTCAATCTCAAGACCTAAGTCCTCATATTCTATTCGCCGCTCTTTCAGAAATGCTTTGAGCTTCCCCTGCGGATCAAAAACGGCTAGCAATTGCGTCGGCCATTTTAGATCCTCGTCGCTATAGATCGTGCAATAGTCTTCTTTCTTCACGAGGGGAGTAGTACCTTCTGACAAACTCGCCTCCACCGGATAGCGGCCCGACTCGCCGATAATCTTCACCCTTTCCTCAAACACCACCGAAACCCAAGGTTGCGCCTCAACCATCTGTTCCCTGCGGAACATCTCCTTTCCAGAAGGTGATTTGATCGATACTGTGAGCTTCTTCAGCCCCTTAATCTTCTCTTCATTCACGAGCGTCACCCGAACCTGCACCTCCTCTCCGGACCGCCCGTTCATCGGCGAGCATCGAACGAGTAGCAGCAGTGGCTTATTTGCCTCCTGCATCGCATAGAAGCTTTTTTTCCGTCTGTCGCGCCAGAAGTCTACGAGGCCGTCAATCTCGATGGCGTTTGAATCGAAAACCTGCACATAGTTATATCCTCCCATCGCCGGATTCGAGCGCATCGCCTCACTGTGGAGCCGAACTGCGTCCGCTTGTACCGCTTGGCATGCCCCCATGAGGCTCTCTATATCAGGAAATAAGTCTTTGAGTAGCCTTGATTGCCGAAAGGCCTTGTCTCGCTTCTTCTTCAGGAGCGCATTCCCTGCATAATCCTCCATGTAAGTCCTAGGATAAGGCCCATACTTGGCCAGCACGGATTCAATATCATTCATTCCTCCATAGCCATATTCGGTGAAAAAGCATAGTTGCCCAGCGTTTCCGCGAGTGCTTAAGTAATCGTACACGTCCTCGGCAAGAGGCGCACCAGGGTATGGATGCTCATCCAGATAGGGAATTTCTTCGCTGGAATACGGCAAATAGTATGCGGTGGGACCGCCTGCAGATTGGGTAATTAGGCGGGTCGGGTCCAGATCGCGGGCTAGTTGGCACTGTTGTCGCACATATTTAACCGGAGGATCAATCTCGTTGATCATGTTCCAAATCACAATGGCTGGCCGGTTCCGGTCCCGCTTCACGAGCTCTCGTACCTCCCGGAGCGAGCGCGCCAGCATATAGGGAGAATCCTGCATGTTGCTTAAAGGAGGCTCCTCCTGGAGCATCAGCCCGAGCTCATCCGCGGCATCGAGAAAAGATAAGGGGGCCGGCTTTTGCCATAATCGGCAGAAATTAAACCCAGCCTCCTTGAGAATTCGCACCTCCTCGTAGGCAAACTCGCGTGTTGGTGGGTATGCCAGGGTCGTCGGATATGTTCCCTGATGGTGACCCCCCTTGACAAAGATTCGTTTCCCATTCAAGTGGAAATATCCGTCTTTAACCGTGAATTCTCGAAGACCAAAGCGGGTCGCAGCCCGGTCCCGTACCCGCCCCCCGCCCTCGACAGTGACGTCAGCGATGTATAAATAGGGATCTTCCGGGAACCAGGCGTGTGGTTTGCGAATTCCAACCTGCAGGCTAATCGTGTGCGAGCCGGGCGAGAGCTTCACGGGTTTCTCGTTCTCTCCGACAACCTCCTGCTGTCCCTTCCACGGCCTCACCTTGACCTGAACTCTTCCCACGCTGTCTGCCTGATCCTTGTTCATTACCTCGACATGCACTTCGATTAAACCGGCCGCCCATTTCGGCTCGATAAAAACGTCCGAGACATAAACCGGGTCCGTCTGCATCACTTCTACCGGTTGCCATATGCCTCCAAAGTTGAGGCCCTCTTGCCAGGATTGAAGGCCCATGGGAATTTCCATGAAGTTGAAGCCATCGACCACCCCATCCGTCTTCCCCTCCCAGCCTGGCAACCCTAGAAGCTTCTGATTTAATGGGCGGGGCGGATCAACAACCCGAACGACGAGTCGATTCTCACTCCCAACATTTGCGGCATGGCTCACATCTACCTCGAACGGCGTATAGCCTCCTTCGTGGGTCCCAACACTCTGCCCGTTTAGCCAGACTTCTGCAAAATAATCAACCGCCCAAAACTTCACGCGGAGCACACGTCCCTTCCACTCGCTTGGCAGATAAAATTCCTTAAAGTACCAGCCAACGCCCCCTCCGAAGTCCGGCACATAGACCTGCCAGCACGATGGAACGTCCACAGAGAAACTTTTCTCCTCCGACTCTGTGGGTTCCCGCTGGTACCATTGCTGTTGCTTGCCCACTTCCTTACGGTCGATGCGCAAGCGCCATGGGCCGGCCAAGTAACGAGCTCCCGGATAGTGAGCTTGAAGTTGTTCTTGACTTTCAAGCGACGGTGCCAAGCCGACCGCTTTTTTGGAAAAGATACTCCAAACTGCTCCGCCTCCGCTTACGGATCGCAGAAACCCGCGCCGGCCCATCAAGAGTGCTTCTTCGTTCTTTTTCATCGTTTGCCCCTTTTTGCGCGTACCCGGAAATCACTAAGTTACCTTCCGGCATCGATACGGTGCCGATCAAGGTAAAGGATGATGCATCAGGTAGAACAAAACACAGTCCTTGGCGAGTTGGGTGGTACGCTCGGTCCTCATGACCGTCAAATTGCTCTATTCGTCTGCACTCAGGGCAGGACGTAACAGTATCAGGCGCACCCGGGCTAGACGCCAGGCCAAGCAGCCCTTTTCAGGACCGGCCATTCGGGAAACACCTTTCCAAAATCGACCGGATGCAAGTAGTTGTGACCATGCCAGAAGTTATCAACATTCTGCATCAATTCTTCGGTCAACTCCGTACCCGTTACAACCCAAGTGTTAATCAGGTATAGCACACCGAGATCCGAGGCAGGATAATCGATGGCTTGGGCCCATGTGGTCGCAACGTCACGAGCCATCTGCCGAACTGCTTCAAACTCCCTTAGGCTCCCATCAAGCCGCTGGAGAAATTCTGCCTGAGTGCCGTGCTGAGATTTGATCTGGAATGCTCTATCGAAGTCGATATAAGCTTGTTCCCACCTTACTAACGTTTGCAAGTACAAGATGTACCCTTCTGTTCGGTTGATAAGGTAGGCTAGCCGCTTACGTGAGCCAGGCGCGGAGTTAACCTGGACGCTCTGCATCTCCCGCAATGCTCCCTGCAACAAATTGACACTGTGGGTGAAATAAAGAATCTGATCATGCGCCCTGCTAATGAATCCCCTCCAGGTTGGGAAAGCTGGGCCGTCGTAGAGATCAGGCTGCTTCCAGTAGTCGTATGCGATGGTCAACTCCTCTGGCGGCCCACAACAGGGGAAGTTACCTCGGCCATTCCAACCCAGCAATTCTTCATTTTTTTCAAGCGTTTCAAATGCTTTGAACATCTGGGGGGACGCCGCCTTGCCGAAAATCCGAGTCGCGTAGCCATGATAAAAGGCTTCCGGGGTAAGGTAGGGATTCCACCCCCCTTCGGACATATACTTAATGTTCCACTCCGTCTCAGGATCGCGATATGCTTGCGATGCGAATCCACTAACCCCGTATTTCACCGAACTTATGAGAACTTCATCTTTGTCATATAAGCGCACGTTGAATTGCATACCCAACATATCGGAGTCGTCATCAATCCGATTGATGATCGAGTTGTCTCTACCGCGCATTCCGGCAAAAAGATTCATGGGAACACCCGTTGGCGTCCAGATGGCCGACGATTCCATCTCATCAAAAGGGACATCTTTAGGAAACATTTTGTCGATAAAGGGCCACAAATAGAGGTGGCCGTAGGCAGCGACTCCCAGCTTGACGTCGGGAGCGATTCGATCTCGTTCCTGCATGAGCTGCTGGATAAAGTAAATCGATCCGCCGTTCGAATCCACCAGTTGATCATTATTCATGGTGATGTCGCCGGTCCAGGCTGCGCGTGCGTTGCCTTCCCCAAGATATTTAGGTCGAAGGCTGAGATAAAACTGGCGGTCCTGGGCAGTTCGGTAGCAAACGGGGTAGCCTTCTGGGAGCCATAGGAAGAATCCGTCCGCATTGGGATAAGTTTTTATCAGGCTTGTTAGGCGAGCGTTGTTTAGTGCCAGAGAGACCGGGTTGTCCGGACACATGAAACTGCCGAAGATCTGGTCAAAGGGACGGTTGAAGGTGCGTGTAGTGTATCGAGCTAAATTCGGAGCTACCGATGTCGCGTCTATCCCGAGCCATACAGCAATCTTGCGTGTGTGCGCATAATCGACAATGTTTCTCAGAAACGACTGTGCGACTTCGAAAACCTGCTCATTGTTTTTGACTGTCTGAAATTCTGGCGGCGCCAGTCTGGGATAGATTCCTGCCTTTTCAAAGTACTTTCTCCCTACCGTCATTTCTGAGGTGAGCTGATGCCCGAAGTCGTACGATCGGAGCATATAGCCAGTCTGAATCTTCGAGACGTCCCCCATCCATTTTACTTCCCCGCGATACTCATATTTCAGCCATGGCTCGTAAGGGTACCATTGAATATGTAAATAGTTAAATTTGAGCTTCGCCATTTGATCCAGAAAGTGGTGCCAGTCTTTCAAAGACATGAGGGACCGACTTGGATATTCAAAAGTTGTGTAAATTCCACGCTTCTTAAAGGCTGGGTTGCTTCGGATGTTGAGATCCAATAATTTTAAATGCGGCTTCTTTCTGGGCATGACATCTTCCGTCACTAAAAACACTATCCCATACCGCTCGAGAAGATCGTAAGCACCGTACATCGTCGCAGCTTCATGATTCCCGCTAACGATCAAAGCTTTTCGTCCGTCAAGCCGAACCGTACGAAGAATAAAACCATCTGGCTGTAGACCATCGAGCGTAACATGCTTCCTAGATATGGCCTCTCGAACCAGTTCATTTGCTTGCGGCTCGCCTATCACCAGCCAAGCCATGTTGATCGGTTGCCGTCTCGCTTCTTCCGGGCCGACGATGGGCAACCGTGCGCCACTTAACTTTTCGAGGTAACGCTGTACCTCACCCGCTATGAAGCGATCGAACATGGAGCTCCCGGTAACGATCGCGGCCTTCGGTTGTCCCTCATCAACGAGATCAGGTAGCACTTTTGCATGGGAAGCCGCCATTCCTTTGCTTGATAGGAGCAGCACAAGGAGAATCGTAATCTGTCGCCACGGATTCACAGACAACCTTTTGATTTTCCTATAGTGAAACATCAAATTCGGACCGATCAATTGTTCCACCGCATCCAGTAGATGTTTTGATTCGGACAGGGCACGAAAGCGCTCATAGCGGCTGCACGGCTCGTAAATACGCCGGACGAGCGTCCCATGCGGCGGTTGTTCAGGCTCCATTTCCATGCGGTCCGTCGGATGGTTCGCTAAAGTTGCGCCAGCGCAAATTGCCTTAATATCTCCCAGCAACCCAGCAACTTCATGCTTGCTTAGAAAGTCTGAGCATACGCAATATCCTTGTCCCTGATACTGATGAACATGGTCGGTTGTTAGCATGGATCTTTCTCCTTTTTTCACTGCCGTCGACGAACCGAGCGTTGAAGGCAAATGAGTGAATCTATCCGCAAGAATTTACCGGACCACTTGGGGATACTTGTTAAGTATCGTTAGAATCGGGCTGAAACGTTCACTGCCGCACTGAGGGGCGAATTCCACGGCCCTTGCATTAGCGCCTTCATCGACCACGAGCTCGAATTGCATCGTCCGGCCACTTCGGGCGTTCTCCGTCAGATCGAGGGCTACAAAAAGTTTATCCTTGAAGCGAATGGGGTACTGGCCCACCCAACGCAAAAGCCCGTGGCCGTGATTGCGGTACTCGTTCCGCGGATGAGGGACAAAACGCCCCACTCTCGTACGGGTACCCTCAAGTGCAGACTCGTGGATTAGCCACACGCTCTCGATATCTGCTGAAGAGTGGCCGCCAATTTCAGCAGTTCCGATATTTCTTATGGACATCGAAACGATCGTATCGAAACTCTTGCTGGCCTCGTAGCCGCGGTACGGATAGAGCTCAACGGCGAGGACGGGCACATCGAGACTGCCAGGTGAATACTCGTCTGCTGCGATGTGGACTACACGAGCAAGGCCATGATTTTGGCGCGCGTCTTGCAAGAGGGCCGTTAGCTTGTTGATGGTTGGTTGCAGAGAATATTTCTTTCCCTCCGTATCAAGGGCAATTGAACTCGGCCTCCTCCCGAGCGCGCGCGGGATTGAGTCCACATATTCAAAGCGGGACATATTGCCATCCTCATCAAAGAATGGCTCGAACCACGCCGAATCATCGGCGTTACGGCCCGTCACATAGTCGTTATATGCGGGAATAAAAATGAACTGGGGCGGCTCCGAGTTCCCTCCCATTGGACTCCTGCCTGTTCTCTTATCGAAAAGCGCTTCCAGTTGGTGCTTTTTGGCACCAGCGGTCCCTTGCAAAGCCGCGTCCCATTCCGGATTAAACGTCGGCTGCACGTCCACCCAGTAGGGCCAAACCCAATCGGTCCAGGTCGAAGGGTAATCTTTCAGGTCATGAACCACATCGCAGACAAAGTGGGCGTAAAAGCGTTCGTCTGCCATAATCCTCTCGTACCAATCCGGTTTCACCTTTTCGATACGATCCGCTTCGATGACGATCATCGGTTTGCCATTCCAACGGTAATAATGAGGCCTCTCGGCGAAGTTGTCCCATATATAGTCGATCACCTGCTTTGCCTGTTCCCAGCTTTGATAAGGAGCGCCTATGCTCTTGTAACGCGTCCATCGCGGTCCGTACCACTCAGGACCGTAGCGATCGGTACTCCATAACTCGAGCCAATAGAGCCATTTAAGCTGTTTTTCATCGGCAGGTTGATTTTCCAAGGCATCCGCAAAGTAGTGCATAGCGCTTGACCATGGATCCGTATGAGTGTCGATGCTATCCACCACCATCACGTCGGCCGTTGCGCGGCGCATCGTCCTCAGGATCTTCGCCAAGCGGTCGGGCTGCTCAATCGAATAGATGGTACCGCCCTGTTGCTTGAGGATATCGAAGCCGGGGTTATGAAACCATGCTGGATCTTTGTTGATCCATTTGAGGTAAGCTGCAGTGTCATTGGCCCCATAGTTGTCTACTATTAGATAGTAGATGCCCAGCGTCCCCTGATACGAATGTTGATCTGGGTCAAGTCGCCCGGCATTCTGAGATGGCGTGGGCTCAGGCTGGCCAGCTTCAGCGGTCGAGCCAAGGGCTATTCCTCCGACACCGACGTATTGTAAAAACTGCCGCCGATCTAGACGCGTCAACGGGTCATCAGCCTCACCTTTTTTCATCTTCTCCTCCAAGAGGCGCTATTGTTGATTGTGACGGTCGCTTATCCTTGTTAACAGTGCCACTTTAAGTTCAGGTCTAATGAGCGCGAGCTGGCCTATCCTTTGAGAATTTCCAGAACCTCAACCTTGTACTGTTCGGGTAGTTTCAGAGTAATTCCGCGTTTAAGCTGTCTTCCGGAGAATCTTCCCAACGTATGTTCCGTCATCACCGACCGAACGGTGTACGAGCCTTGGGGAAAAGCAGGCAACTGGACTTCCACACTTGCAACATGCGAGTCGTTCCTAAATATGGCCACTATCCCCTCACCTTGCCGACTCAGTCGTGCGAATCCATCCCAGGTTGTCGCATTGGGCTGGCGCCAGCAGCCCAAAGGGAAAAAGCCCTGATTTATCGGAACATCACGGCGTAGTTCCTTGAACCAATTAATCTTTCGCCGCCACCAATCTTGCTCGGCGGCCGTGAGCTTCCGCAGGTCGCCGTTCAACAGCGGTGATGCCCCAATCGCAGTCGCGAATCGCTCTTCGATGGGGTGGGAGTTCGCCAAGATGTTGCCAATATCCATGTTCTCGGTCGGTATCGTCAGCGCTCGCTCATAAAGCAGGGTCCTGGCCTGCAGGGGTCCCGCTGATTCAGGACTCGAATCGTCGACGTTGCTGAGGTAGTTCAGATCGGCTATGGCGATGTGCGCATAATCGATCCCATGCTTGTAGTTCCCCCAAGTCTCAAACGTAAGGTCAAGCACGACGTCAGGATGGTCCCGATGCAACTTATCCATCACATATTTAATTCCCTCGTAGCACATCACGAGGGATTCAGCCCAGGTGTGATGATCGTGATTCTCCGCCCAACAGCCGTACTCAGCACCATAGGAATCGAAGTTGGTTGTCAGATCGATTTGCACGAATTTCAAGTGGTTGTCGGCGATCAGCTCACTTAAGCGGCTGGCGGCATGATCCCGATAACGGCTCGCCAAGCACATTACAGGATCTGTAATTCGTGAAAAGATGGGTTTTCCATTCCTTCCTCTTCGCTGCCATTCGGGGTGCTGGTGGAATATAGGGGAATCAGCGCCCACGACCGCAAGCGGCTGGTCGAGACCGAGCCGCACACCGCCCTGCTCCAGAGCGGCTCGTAGCTGAGCCAGCCCTTCCGGAAACTTTTTCTGATTAACAACATTATCGCCGAATTGAACCTCCCAACCTTCATCCAGATCGAATACATCAAGGCCCATCCGCACAGCTACCGGGACGGACTCACTCATATTTTGCGCATTGATTCCATGGTGCAGAGGTTCCCAACTGTTGTAAATCCAAAGCGGTCGCCAAGCAGCGCCCGTTCTCTTAATTACCTCTGAGGTGTAAGATGGCATTACCCAACCGGGATCGGATAGACCGCGACCCTCGGAGAAGAACGCGATTGAGCTTGCTGCACTCGTAAATGTTTCATCAGGCTTGATTTGTCGCTCGAAGGGAAAAAGGTCCGTGTCATACATGACCTCCACGGGCCCGCTGCCCCAGCCTTCCATTTCGGTCCGCTTCATACATCCCGGCGCCTCGTTCATGACGATCAAGCCTTCGCCGGTTCGCGAATTGCGCTGAACGATGGCCGGATCCTCATACCGACCGGTGCCAAAAATTTCTTGCGGGCGGATCCCATAGAATCGGCACAGTTCTAGGTCGCGTGATGGTCCCGCTGCCAACCCTACTGATTCGAAAATGAGACGCTCCAGCGTGACATTATCTCTCCCACAATTGGTGATCGCAATCCATTTCCGAACGACGGGATGACCGTCGTACACAGCATAAAAGACGGAGACCTCAAGCGGGTGTGATTTCGCCTTCAGTTTGACCTCAAGTCGTTTTCCCGCTGGAGTGGTCCCTTGTGTATCCGAGCCCAGCAAATCAAACGTGGCGATGGGAGGTGCTTTCCAGTAGGAGGGGGGTGGATGGGCACCCGCCAAAGATACGCCGCTTACCTTAAAAGAAAACTCGTTTCCCCATTTGTTTTCTGCTCGAGACCGCCCTAAGAGGTCCGTGCCAGTCACCTTGTGCAGCCATCTTACACTTTGCAAGCCGATTTCATCATTAAACCTTACTTCTCTTTCAACGAGTCCGTTGCCGATCAGCCAACTGTTCCCAGTTAGGTCGTTGCGGACATAGGAGAGGAGATATTCGGCGCCGCGATCAGTGCCCCCGACGCCCTCGCTATCCCCGCCGGTGAAGTGGTGTCCCGATTTGCATGAGCTCGATCCTATTCCCAGTGCTGCGCCTCCAACTCCAAGGTAGCGGAGGAAATCGCGGCGATCGATTCCACCGTCGGCGCTGCTTTCCTCTTTTGCCATGTTTCCCCGAATTCGTAAGTTAACCCAGCCCAAGTGGGAGTATGTGCCTTTTCATCAATAGGTTACACTGTGGAGATCCAACTTCGCGCAAGTTGGAATTGTGCTGCTTAAGGTAGTGAAAACATGATGGTTAACATTGCCTTTTCAGTGGTCTAGAATAAACCCTTTGTTTTCAATTTGTGAATTCGGGTTTACACCCACCACAGGCTACGCAGATATATGCTCATACATTATGGTGAAAGCGCATCGCTCAGGAGACTATAGTGGGTCAGCAATTTCTGACAGCAAGTAGCGGTCTCGGTCGCTAGGGCTGCTTACCGCCTCAAGCTGCTTTGCCTTGGCTAATATCGAAGCCGCTTTTTGAGCCTGGCCGCTAGCTGAGTAAAGCTTTGCTAGTGCGTAATACGCTTCCGTGAAGGCGGGCTGGATTGCAACTGCGGTTTCTAAATCCGCGATCGCCTGCGACCGCTGACCCTCCCTCGCCAAGACACGAGCACGCCAATAGTAAGCCTGCGGTGCTTTGAGATTCAGGTTCAAGGCCAGGGTCAACTCCTTGCGACTCTCCGTGAGTTTACCTTGCTTGAAGAGCACCACGCCCAGTTCGCGGTGGTATAAAGCATTCTTGGGGTTTATGTTGACCGCCCGCTGAAGAGCGGCTATTGCCGCAGAGAACTTGTGCTCTTCCAATTCGATCGTGCCCCAAAGCAGATAGGCAGGGTCGTACTGCGGGGCCAACCGAATTGCCCCTTCGCAGGCCGCGGTTGCCTGTGGATAGCGACCTAAGAAAAAGTAGCTCACCGCCATCCGATACAGTATGACCGGCATGCGCGGCTCCAATTCTTGAGCTCTCTCTAGAATCGAGAGCGCCTGTTTGTGCTGTCCCTCCAATTGGTAAGCCCAAGCTTCACCAATCAGATAAGTCACGTTCCTTGGCTGTGCGCTCACTGCAGAGGAAAATTCGCTAGCAGCGGAGTCGAACTTGCCTCCGAGTGCCATTGCTACGCCCTCGATGTAAGGGATTTCTCCCGGGGATCCGTAGTTGGGAGGCATATTCTGCAGCACCGCAAGAGCTTCCACCGGCTCCTTGGCCTCCAAACTGATTTTTGCTAGAAGCAACCTGACCTCGGGATCTTCCGGCTTCAACTCATTGGCATCTTCGAGCAAGTTTCGAGCTGTTTGGACTTGCTGATACATGGTACACAAGCTGGCCAGCGTAACAAACAGGCGAACGTTAGTGGGCATGTCGCGGGTAGCCTCGGCGACAGTCATGAGCGCGGAACGGGCATCCCCGCTTGCGAACTGAGCGCGCACCAAGTTAGCCAAAATGGTCGCATCACACGGAGACTCCATCCTTAACGCCATAAGGTAAGATACGGCCTCGGCCGGTCGATGTGCATCAATTAGCGCTACCGCGAGCGCATATCGAGCCGATTTAAGTTTCGGATTAATTTCGGCAGCTTGTCTTAACTCGTCAATTCCTTTTGCCATTTCATTCTGCTTCAGATAAGCGATTCCCAGGTTGTAGTGGACGAGAGCAGAGTGGTTTCCAAGTTTGATGGACTGCCGAAAATTGGCAATCGCCGCATTTATGTTTCCCAGACTCCACTCGGTCATTGCCAGATAATTGAAGTTCAAAGATGAGGGTGCCTGCCTGGTCGCGACAGCGAAAAGATGTTCAGCTTGCTTAAAATCACCCGCCTTAAACGCCTGGATTCCCTGCTGGAGCGGATCTCTGTTAACCCCGGTACATTTAACCGCTGCCCCGTGCGCCAGGATGATAACGGAGGCAATGAAAGACAAAATCTTAAGTTTCATGGTTTCCTCCTGGGATCGTGAAGCTTATCGCAGGCGCTGCACCTCCTGCCTTATTGCCGCTAAATCAGGAAGCAGAAGATGTTGTTCGTGGATCAGGCGTAACTGGTCCTTATTGAACTGCCCCATTCCGTCGACATATTGAATTAACATCGATCTCGAACGATACTGTTCTACTCCAAGGTCAACCACACGGTAATTGGCTTGCCGCCGGCTGTAATCGAAATTCAGTTTTGCCTCGGCATCATGCATTACGTACTGAATGTTTTCGGCGTACTGCAGGAGATTCGAAAAGAGATCGGGCGCCGCAACAAAAGGAAAAGGAGGTGTGGGCTGCTCCCAGTTTCGATCAACTGTCATCCACAAAATCCCTGGGATAGACACGCGGAAGAGGTGGCCATTTCTAACTTTCGCCACTATTGTGACCATACGAACGTGTGGAAACGCAACATAAACACCTGGGAAGAAGCTGGCAATAATTTCCATGAAGGCGGACCGTTGGCCAACAGTTGTGGAGCAATCAAAATAAAGAGCAGCCAGCTTTCGATAGGTCAAGGCACATGACCCGCCAGCGTCCACAACTTGCAGTCCATCCATGCTCACTTTTCCGTAATACCCTTCACGAATTCTGAGATAAAGGGTTGCCTCACAGTGACCATAGCTGGATGTCCCATTCGTGCGACATGGGCACGGTATGGTACAGGGACAACAGACAACCCCATCTCCTCTCAGGTGCCAGTCAGTCTTCTGGGAGCCAAAGATATGATACGAGTTTGCGCCGCCTATGGGAGCCGCCCGTAAGGTGGCGCGCGCGGACACAATGAAGGAAAGCAGTAACCATGCCGTCCACCTCCTGTTTATGAGTCCACACAACCCGGGCAATGTCGTTCTTTCGAGAGCTTGGGCTCGTCTCCTCATCTGAAATCAACTACGGACGCGAACTATATGCCTTCTCAACCCTTTGTAGCCATTCTGTCGCTGCTCGGCGCGCGCATTGGAGGGCCTGGCACAGGGGGTCACCAAATTAATTTAAACGCCAGCTGGATTTCCCTCGGCGGAATCAGCAGATTTGAAATACTGCCGAATATGCCGCTGTTCAGGGCAGTATTAGGTGCCCCGAATTGCGTGTGGTTCCACGCATTAAAAAATTCAGCTCGGAATTGTGACGAAAGGCGCTCCGTCAGCTGAGTATTTTTCTCCACTACTATGTCCCAATCATTGATGCCAGGCTGTTCTAAGTCTCTGGAGACGTTACCTTCAATATGACGCTCAGTAGCACACGGGTTGAGGCTTGGGCACCCGGGTAGAGCGAAGGCACTTGCATTCCACCAGTTAGTGTAAGTCTGATGAGCCGGAACTGCTAGACCTACTTTATTCGGAAGGGATGTGCTAAAGGGTCCAGTGTCCATATAGTCAAAACCCAAGACAGCAGTCGTGTACAGCCCTGACTGGAAGGTCGTGATCCCGCTCACAGTCCATCCGCTGATAAGTTTGCCGATCGCTCCTCCGGCTCCGGACAGGAAGTGCTGGCCTACGCCAAAAGGTAGGTTGTAACTGTAAGCAAGAGAGAACCGCTGCGGCGGAACGAACAGCGAGTTCCCTCGATCGTAAACTGCCCAGTTGATTGATGCGTTTGGTCCGTAGCCCCCCGGGAATAAGTTAACTGAATGTGCCCAGGTGTAAGAAGCCAGTAGAAAGCCATTGGTAGTGACCTTTCGTTGCAGGCTTGTGAGGAGCGCATTGTAGTTAGACCAGCCCCCCGTGAATTCATAGAGGATAAAACTGTAATCATTAAGTGGACGTCTGTCTTGGATGGGTATAGTACCGGTCGGGTCAAAGCTCGGAGGGTTGCCGTCACGCCGACCCTGTTCGTGTTCACCTCTGTTTCCAGCGTAGCCTACGTCAAGCAACCAGTTCTGCCCGAACGTGTGTTGCATGTCGAAGTCCCATTCGTTGTCGTAAGGCACTTGACTCGTCGGATCGAAGCCGAACGAGCCGAAATTGGGACCCAGGTTTGCTGCCCCTAGACCCTGCGCAGGGAAGAGAGAATTTAGGGAAAGCGTGGGGGTTACAGGATTGGAGACGAGGCTCTGATCGACGATAAAATCCGGTCCAAAGCCAGCAAAACTCCCGAATTCGTTCCATTCCTCGCTCTGATAAAAGAGGCCAAACGAGCTTCGGATGACAGTATTCTTCAGGAACTTTGGTGAATATGCGAACCCGACGCGGGGACCAATGTCTCGGTAATCAGGCTTAGCGATTCCGTTGCGGATCTGCCTTCTGAACACAGCCTCTATTTGACCCGTCTGGAGATTAATAGTCTCTTCATCACCATTCACGTCTTCGGGCCATTGCTGATACTCATAACGAATTCCAAGATTCAATGTCAGGTCCGGCCGGGCGCGAAAGTTATCCTGAAAGTAACCTGCATAAAAATTTGCTCTCGCGTGTAAAATTCCGCCTCCGACACTCTGGAAGGTGGAATCAGGAATGCCCAGCAAGAAGTCACCCAACCCTGTCCCTGAGAACTGGCCGGTGAAGGTCAGGCCAGGAACCTGCGCGCACAAACACTCATAGAAGAACTTTTCATGCATGACCGTACCTCCTACTTGCAGGGAGTGCCGACCATGCACGACAGCCAAGTTGTCAACAACCTGGTAGCTGCGATCGAGGCTGTCTTCTGGAATGGGGTAACTGCCTATAGCGCCAGAAAATCCCGCGATACTGGCCCCGGGGACACCGAACGCCAAGGGATTGGTAGATGTGTTCTGAAAGCCAAACACGTTTGCGGCGATGTTTGGTCCATTCGCAGTTTGTGCAAAACCGCCATTGCGCGACCGATCATAGCCGAATCGGAACTCATTGACCACAGTGGGAGAGAAGATGTGAGTTTCATTCGTTGATAGAACGTGCGCACGCCAGGGAAAGGTTTCACCACCAAGGACCGCTAGCCCAGGAACAAAGAGTGGCCTTTGATCAAATACGTAGCTAGCGAAAAAATGATCATTATTGCCGAAAACTTGATCCCAACGACCGTTGCCTGTATCCGTGGTGCTGATTTGCTTTGGGGTATAAACAAAATTAAAAGAAGGCACCTGGAGTTGGTTTTGAGCAACGGGTACGTTCGGCAAATGAATATAGGGATCCCATTTCAAGGCCTTAGGATTCAACATATCGGGTGGAATAATGTTTCCCGGAAAGGGCTGGCCTGTAAAGGGATTCATCACGTTTACACATTTCGGCGAGCTTGGATTTGCCATGCAAAATGGTGAATTAGTAGGGAAGATGCCGGTGCCCGCCGAATCATTTGCCAGGTCACCCTGCAACTGCGCCGCGCTCGGGTAATCACCGTTCTCGGTTTCTGATCTAAGGGATCGTATGCCTTCGTAACCGACAAAGAAAAAAGATTTGTTACGGCCATTATAAATGTGCGGGAATACCACTGGACCGCCGAGTGAGAACCCAAAGTCATTTTGCTGGAATCCCGGCTTGGGGACGGCAGCAAGGTTTAAGAAGAAGTCATTTGCATCGAAGGTGCTGTTTCGGACGAATTCGAATGCCGACCCGTGAATGGCATTTGTCCCGGATTTCATGGCTACGTTAACTATGATTGATGACCGCCCATTGTCCGCGCTGTAATCCTGGGTTTGCACCTTGAATTCCTGCATCGAATCTACGGAGGGCAAAATCGTAGCGTTTCCCCAGCGGGCGCCTCGTGTTTCAATACCATCGATGAGGTAGCTGACATCGGCTTCAAGAAAGCCCAAACCGGTAAACGAGACGGTTCCTGCACTCGCTCCCGTCGCAAAGCTGGCGCTAGAACAAACCGGCGCACCTACGGTTGAATACACACCTGCTGTCAGTGTCCCAAGTTGAATAAAGTCGCGACCGTTAAGTGGTAGCGTAACAATGGGCTTTTGCGTAATGACCTGGCCTAGTGAGGAGGTTTGGGTCTCAAGGAGGGGGGCTGCACCAGCAGTTACGTTAATGGCCTGAGAAACAGACCCAACTTTCAGTGTCACGTCTATTCGCGACTCCTGAGTCACTCGCAACTCTATGCCCCGTACGGTAACGGTCTTGAAGCCAGGTTTTGATACAACGAGCCTGTATTCGGTGGGTTCTAGCTGCGCAAAGACATAAGCGCCGTTTGTGTCCGTTGTAGTTTCCCGCATGATGCCTGTATCCACCTGCGTGAGTATCACCTTCGCGCCTGGCACCACTGCGCCTGAAGTGTCCCTGATGGTTCCCATGATGTCGCCTGTAAGGACTTGGGTCCAAAGTCCTGCAGGTGCCGACACTAGTGCAACAGCAAAAAAAGCAGAAGCCACGTAGGCTTTGAGCTCCTTATGAGGCAACATGGGTTCACCTCCGGTTTTGAAAATCGCAAGCAGCCTAGCATTATGACTGACAAATGTCAAGAAATATTTATCATGCTGTAAGGCTGCATGCTAGCCTTTAAAGATTCCAATATGTTGACATTGCAACATTGCACGAGTATATTGTTCTTTGATTGTCTGTATTGAGCTAGGAGGGCCAACTGCTCCCGTAAAAGCCAATCACGAAATCATTCTAATTCGTCAATCACCTTTGATGTTATTGCGAGGCTGCCAACTTAATCTTAAGATCGATCGATCAAAGACAGCCGAACGCCACGTCAGGGGCCGCCAGAATATATATCTTCCATCATAATAGGCTGGATTCGAGCATGGTGGCGGTGGTTCTCAAAGCAGCTCTTCCAATTCGACTACGTCCATGGCTTTGAAGCAAATCTCGCGGGTCAGTTTGAGTGAACAAGTCGCTATGCAGATAGTAGATATGATTTTGTCGGGCCAGTGGAAGCCGGGCGCTAAATTGCCTCCTGAAGCAGAGCTCGGCAAGACGCTGGGAGTGAGTCGAGTTACGATCCGGGAAGCCTTGCGGTCGGTAGCATTCATTGGGTTAGTATACACGCGGACAGGCCAGGGGACCTTTGTTGCAGGAAGCGCCCCCAAATATATCGAATACCTGCTTGCCAACGGCTTGGTTAGGTCTGAAAAGGACGTAAGAGATCTGGTTGATGCACGGATGGCAATTGAGCCGGAACTTGCTGCTATTTGTGCTGAGCGGGCAACTCCTGAGCAACTGGGAGAGTTAGCCTGCTTAGTGAAGGCCATGGAGCCAATAGTCGATGCCGCGGGGGAGGAGTTTCTCAGACTAGATCTAGAGTTTCATCTTTCGATAGCCAGATATTCACAGAGTGATGTCCTCGCGCAGCTGCTTAAGGCGATTCGAAGCCTCCTTCAGGAGGTGATCAACAAGACCGCTCAAATTCCGGGTGATCGTAGATTGGCGTATGAGGGACATCTAAAAATCCTCGAAGCGCTTGAGCACCGCGATGTGCGTAAGGCGAGAGGTGCTATGCGTGAGCATATACGGGGACTGCGAGAGCGGTATCTTCTGGCAGTGCGGGCCTCGGAAGCCGCGGCCACAGTGGTAGGCACTTGACTAACCTCGGGAGTCACAAATGTACAGTCCTGCCCACGCTTGATTAGAGGCAACGTTGCAGCGCTGTTTTCCACCACAACACTACTAACATTCGAGAGAGGCAAGTTGTGAAACATCTTGCGAACTTCATTGGCGGTGGATTCAGTCCTTCAAGGGCCGCAGAATGGATCCAAGTGACGAATCCTTCGACCGGTCAGCAGATCTGCAGTGTGCCGGAAAGCAGCGATGCGGGCGTAGAGGCTGCTATTTTAGCTGCCGCTTCGGCGCAACAGAGTTGGGCAAAACGACCGGCGATCGAAAGGGCGAATTTCCTGCGGCAGATTGCGAAGAAGATTCGTCACAATGCTGAAACCCTGGCTCGAGTCATTAGCGAAGAACAAGGCAAGATCCTAGGCTTAGCGCGTATCGAGGTTAGTTTCACAGCCGAGTACATCGATTACATGGCGGAATGGGCGCGGCGCATTGAGGGCGAGATTCTTGAAAGCGACCGGCTAAGAGAAACCATCTTCCTGTTCCGCCAGCCCATCGGTGTGGTCGCCGGTATCCTTCCTTGGAACTTCCCATTTTTCCTCATTGCCAGAAAAGCAGCTCCAGCACTAGTCACTGGAAATAGGATTGTTATCAAGCCGAGCGGAGAAACACCACACAACGCGGTGAAGTTTTGCGAACTGGTCGCCGAAACCGATATTCCACCGGGTGTCATTAACGTCATTAACGGACGCGGTCCCACAGTTGGGAACATACTCGCTTCTTCTCCACGGGTCGGCATGATCAACTTTACAGGAAGCATTGATACTGGGTCTGCCATCATGGCGGCAGCAGCGCCGAATATCACCAATGTAAACTTGGAGCTCGACGGGAAGGCCCCGGCGATCGTTATGTCGGATGCCGATTTGGGCATAGCGGCTCAGGCGATAAGGGCTTCCCGGGTAATCAACAGCGGTCAAGTTTGCAACTGTGCTGAACGAGTCTACGTCCAGCGCAAGGTGGCGGACCAGTTTGTTGACGAGTTGGCTGCGGCAATGAAATCCACTCGCTACGGGAATCCGCTAGCCGATGAATCCGTCGATTACGGGCCTCTGATCAATGAATCCAGTTTTCGAAAGGTGGATTCGCTGGTTCATAGCGCAGTGAAAGCCAGCGCGACCGTAGTCACGGGTGGAAGACGCGCCTCCTTGGAAGGCGGTTATTATTACGAGCCAACCGTGATTACCGATTGCCGCCAGGATATGGAGATCATTCGCCGCGAAATCTTCGGGCCTGTAGTTCCGATCGTGAGGTTCGGCGACCTGGATGAAGCGATCGCTTATGCCAACGATTCCGACTATGGCTTGACGTCATCCATCTATACCCGCGATCTGAACGTGGCTTTAAAGGTCTGCCAGGAGATCCGCTTTGGTGAGACTTACATCAACCGGGAGAACTTCGAGGCCATGCAGGGATTTCACGCCGGGTGGCGGAAGAGCGGTATCGGCGGTGCGGACGGTAAGCATGGTCTTTATGAATTTATGCAAACCCACATCGTCTACATGCAACGTCATTAGGGGGCGTGGCCCGTGGCCAGCATTTGTGGCTTGCGTTACCGATGTCGTTCCAAGGGCTTGTCATGCGTCGTTCCCCGTCGCAACGACCCGCGTGACAGACAACCTATTCTTGATTGAGGCGAGGTACACCTGCCGATGAAGACTACTGCGATTCGAAGATTTCGGGAAAAGCTCAAAGCCGATCAGCCTGTCTACGGGATTTGGATCACACTCGAGTCCCCCAGCATTACAGAGATGGCTGTGGCGCTTGGATTAGACTGGGTGGTCGTCGATGCAGAGCATGGTTCTCTGGACTGGCAAGACATTGTTCGACATATTAGGGCTGCAGTACGGAGCAACACTGTTGTCTTGGTACGTCTCGCTGAAACGAACGTTGCGCTCATCAAACGAGCCCTCGACATAGGGGCCGATGGCGTAGGGGTCCCATTTGTAGAAACGCCAGACCATCTCCGACAGTTACTCTCTTTCGTTCGCTATCCACCGGCCGGAGTCCGTGCCGTCGGAGGTGATCGAGCCACGGGTTGGGGACAGTGCTTCGCAGAGCATGTACGGGAGGCCAACGACCATGTGTTGGTTCTACCGAATCTCGAGACGGTAAGGGCTAAAGAGAACATCGATGAGCTATTGGAAGTGCCTGGAGTCGATACTTTTTTTCTAGGCCCTGCGGATTACTCGGCCAGCGCCGGGTGTGCTGGCCAGTGGATGAATCCTGACGTCGAAGAGCAGTTAGTAGAGATTAATCGCCGGATCCGTGCCAAAGGCAAATACTGCGGAATAATTGCGACGGATAACGACGATCTGATCCGCCGATGTGACCAGGGATTCCGTATTATTGCGCTCGGAACAGACACGAGCTTCTTGATACGTGGATTTAAGAGCACTTTAGCCGCGGTGGGTTTACAACCGAGACTTAATCCTTCGTTTGAACCCCAGGTAAACTCCCATGCCTTTAACAAATGAGCTTATTCTCCCGAGGCCGCCCGACTCGATGCGCCCGGACCGCCCCGAAGTCATCAGCGATCTTGCACATGGCCAGACAGTGCTGCTCGATATTGGTGTAACGTTCGTATCACTCGTGGGTTCTCAAAATAATGCGAGAAATTTGACGACGGGCATTGTCACGCTAGAGCCACTCGCCAATCTTACATATCACTTGCATCCTTTCGCCGAATCGGTGACGGTACTTCGCGGAGAAGTGTTGGCGGAGGTTCGGGGGCGACGATACACTTTGCATGAGTTCGATAATCTCGTTGTCCCTCGCCAGACAGCCCATCACGTAACGAACACGTGCCCAACTCAGCCGACCGTTCTCCACGTTGCGATGGGGACGACGTCCCTGAACCGTGCCCCGGTCGATGAATCCTTTGACGTCGAGAAGATCCCAGACGATTTTTCAGGTTACCGAGGTCCGGAGCGGGTTACCCGCTTGAAATTCGCGAGATACTACGAACTGGGTGTGAACACAGCGTTTGTGGACTACTTCAATATCAATTTGCTTCCCGACATTGAAATGAGCGGAGGTTATGGTCGGTTTCAGCCAGGAAGCCGTTTGCCAGCCCATGTTCATGACTTCGACGAATCCATATGCATTATTGAGGGTACTGCCACTTGTGTAGTCGAGGGGAAGCGCTATTACCTTTCGGACTGTTCTACAGCGCTGGTGCCGCGCGGAAGGGTCCATTTTTTCACTAATGAAACTGATACTCCGATGGGGATGATCTGGGTTTATGCGGGACCTCGGCCAACACGTCTGATCGTTGATGAGCGCTGCGCGACGATGCCAGGTTGGGTTTGGTGACGAGCCCCGGGATGGCTTGGAAGAGCGAACCTTTTGAACGAGAATTCACGTCAATGAGCGGAGGCTCTTAAATGAGCTCTCAGAATCAGCACCGATTTCGGATCGGCCTGACAGCGGATTTCTTCTCGACGGATGGGTCTGTCAAATTTAAAGATGTGGGACTGTCGCTCCTTGACGAGCATCCCCGAATGGAGTATGTCGCGTTAAAAGAGTATCACGGGCAACTTCAGGAGAGTCAGCTTAACGGCATAAACGGCTTGATAACTATGACGGTTGGCATTACCTCCAACTCCCTTACAAGCACCGAGGATTTGCTTGCCATCGCACGCTTCGGTGTCGGCTACGATGATATTGACGTGGATGCATGCACTGAAGCGGATGTCGCCTTTTTGACCACGCCAGGCGCTGTTGACCGATCGATGGCAGAAGCAACCATCACGTGGATGTTAGCCTTATCTCATCGTGTTCGTGCCAAAGATCAGCTCGTACGGCAAGGAAGATGGGATCTGGTGCCGGATTTTATGGGATGTGAGTTGCGTGATCGCACGTTCGGCTCGGTAGGTTTTGGCGGCATTGCGAGAGCAACAGTCAAGCTGCTCCAGGGGTGGGGCATGAGGCCACCCCTCGCCTACGATCCGTACGTCCCTCCTGCCGAGATCAGGTCTTACGGCGTCAAGCCCGTGGGTCTGAACGATCTGATGGCTAAAGCTGACTTCGTTTCAATTCATTGCCCGCTGAACAACGAAACACGCAATCTAATTAGCAAATCGCAGTTGCATTTGATGAAGCGAGAAGCGTTTTTAATCAACACGGCGCGCGGTGGAATAGTAAATGAGGATGATTTATTCGAGGCGCTCAGTAACAATCGGATTGCCGGCGCAGCAATAGACTGTTTTGTTGGCGAACCTTTCTCTGAGCCGCATCGATTCAGCCAGTTAGAGAATGTTCTGTTAGCGCCTCACGCAATCGGGTTAACGGATGAGATTTTCCGCGATATCGGGTCCGCCGCCTTGCGAGGTATTGTTGAATTAGCCTGCGGTCGAAAACCCATGAAAGGCGTTATCAACCCCGAGGTGTTCGAGCGGGAAAGCTTTCAGGCCAAATGGAAGCGCTTGCGCGTGAGCGAGTCGTAAAGTGTGGAGGGACCGCTTGCCCCCAAAGGGATGTTTGCTGGGAGAGAGTTCCCATGGCTCCTTAGCTCGTAGCCGAATATCGCAGGAACAGGCAAAAAGAGACAAGCCGTGTACAACGGTGGTGTTGTTTGAGATAAAAACACGAAGAAAATTCAAGAGATGTCTCAAGTACATATTGGCATTATCGGAGCTGGCTGGTGGGCGGTTGAGAACCACATTCCTGCTCTAAAGTCGCGTTCAGGTGTTAAGGTGGCCGCGGTTTGCCGACCTGGGCATCGTGAATTACAGCAGGTCCAGGAATGGTTTGCCATTCCGTTCGGGACCGAGGACTACCGGGAGTTGCTAGCCCATCAGAAGCTCGACGGCGTTATAGTCACCTCTCCTCACCACCTCCATTTCGAACATGCCTCAGCAGCTCTTGAACGGGGAATTGGCGTCTTATGTGAGAGGCCTATGATGCTGTACTCAGGGGAAGCGCGTCAGCTTCTTTCCCTTGTGCAAAGTACCGGTCTTCACTTTTTGATTCCTTATGGCTGGAATTACACAAGACTTGCGACGGAAGCCAAAGCCATCATTGACGAAGGCAGGATCGGTACAATTGAGCATGTCCATTGCCACATGGCGAGCGCGCATCGCGATCTTTTTAGCGGCAAAAGTACTTGGTTCGCCCAGAACTCTTTGCTTCAGCCTGAGGTCTCGACCTGGAGCGATCCCGCCCAGGGTGGAGGATTTGCGCACGGCCAGCTCACGCATGCACTTGGATTGATGTTTTACGTCACTGGACTTGAGCCGGCTGCGGTGTTCGCGCTCATGAGCAAGTCTCAATCCGGAGCCGATCTTTCAAACGCCATCGCTTGTCGATTCAATGGCGGCGCCACACACTCGGGGGAACCGCAACGATGCCTCCGCAGTCAACGTACCAAGTGGATATAAGAGTCTTCGGAAGTGAGGGCAGGCTCCTGCTTGACATCGAGCGGCCAAGGCTGGAACTCCGCGGCAACGATGGATTCGTCTCTGCTCTGTCTCTGGATCAATCCCCCGGGGCTTATGCGTGCGTCGAACCCCTGCACACCTTTGTGGACTTGCTTCAGGGCAAGTCCGTAGAAAACCGATTGTCGGCGCTGTTAGGAACTCGCGTCGTAGAGCTTCTCGATGCCGCCTTTCGATCCGCGGCCAGCCAAGCGGTGCAGCCCGTGTAGAAAAGTTTCATTTGGGTAGCTATCACGATCGGCCAGGAAAAAACACATGCCACAATACACAGTGCGAGTTCTAAAAATGGGCCAAAGTGACGTACCCGGCCCAGAAGTTTACTGGCAGAGTCATTGGTTCAGTTGGGAAACACTCTGTTACTACATGGTGGTAATACAAGGAGAAGGGGTAACCGCCGTGATCAATACGGGTCCGCCTTCCGATCTTTCGGCGCTCAACAGTCTGTGGCTGAGCGCCTATGACAGCGCAGAGCGAACCAAATTGCAGCGTGCCGAAAGTGAACGGCCGACTGCGGCTTTGGCCTCCATTGGACTTAAGCCGGAGAACATCCACTACATCTTTATTACTCCTCTTCAAGGTTATGCGGACGGAAACATCTCTCTGTTCCCGAACGTGAAGAAAATCTTCATTTCGCGCCGAGGGTGGGTTGAAGATCTCTTTGCTCCGAAAAGACCGCTCGCGTCCCCTCGAGCCGTCATCATACCCGAAGACCAACTGATGTACCTGATGACCCATGCTTTCGCTCGTGTCCACCTCGTTGGGGAAGAAGAGGAAGTTCTTCCCAGCATTCGGGCTATTTGGGTAGGAGTTCACCATCGATCCTCGATGGCGATCTCAATTCCCACACGAAAAGGCCGCGTGGTGGTCTCAGATTGTTTTTTCAAGTATGCAAACGTTGAGAAGAACCATCCGCTGGGGTTAAGCGAAAGTTTAGAGGAATGCTACGAGAGCTATACTCGGATTCGCCGTGAGGCAGACATCCTGCTTCCTCTCTATGATCCTGAGGTTCTGAACCGTCATCCGTCGGGCATCATTGGCTAGTACTACTGTGTTATAAACTGGGATATGCTCGTTTCATGAGCGCCCACTTTCTGGTGCCAGGCGCACAACGGAAACGCCTTGCGGCTTATCTCAACAGCCTGGCGCAAGCCACAGGGCACGCTGACCGGGAGGAGCCGCTGAAGGCTTATTGCACCGGCCTGCTGCTGTCCGGCGAGGGCAAGAGTGTGGAACCGATGGCGGCTCGTCTGTCGCCCTGGAACGTGCGGCGAACCCACCAATCGCTGCACCACCTGGCGGCCGAGGCGCCCTGGAGCGACGAGGCGGTGCTGCGGCGCGTTCGGGAATACGCTCTGGCCGCGATGACGGCGAAGGGGCCGGTGGTCGCCTGGGTGGTGGGCGACACAGGGTTGGTGAAGAAAGGCACTCACTCGGTGGGCGTGGCGCGGCAGTACTGCGGGCAAGTAGGCAAGCAGGAGAACTGCCAGGTGCCGGTGAGTTTGTCGGTGACGACCGAGGCGGCCAGTCTGCCGGTGGCGTGGCGGCTGTATTTGCCGGAAAGTTGGGCCGAGGACCAGGAGCGGCGGGAGGAGCGAGCAGGCGTGCCGGAGGAGATTCGCTTCGAGACCAAAGCGTCCATCGCGCTGGGGCAGATTCGCTGGGCTATGGGAGAGGGCATCCCACGAGCGCCGGTGGTGGCGGATGCGGGCTATGGAAACGAGACTTGGTTTCGGGAAGCCCTCACGGCATTGGGTCTGCCCTACGTGCTAGGCGTGAACCGCGCCACGACGGTTTGGAAGCCGGGGGGAAGGACCGTTGCCGAAAAAGCCTTGGAGCGGCGGGGGCCAGCCTCCCAAGCGCTTGCGGCGGGAGGGTGTGAAACGTCCGCTCCGTTCGCGGTTTGCCTTGCTTCGTGTCCGTCCAGCGCATGGGGACGAAAGGCGCACTGAGCCGCGTCCGGAAGAATGGCTGCTCATCGAGTGGCCGAAGGGCGAAGCCGAGCCGACGAAATATTGGCTCGCGACTTTGCCGGCAAAAACAAAAATCCGCGACTTGGTCCGGCTGGCCAAGCACCGTTGGATCATCGAGCGTGACTCCGAAGAGTTGAAGCAGGAATTGGGGCTGGGCCATTTCGAGGGCCGGGGCTGGCGTGGGTTTCATCATCATGCGACCTTGTGCCTCGCGGCCTATGCTTTCCTGGTGGCGGAGCGGAGCCGTTTTTCCCCCTCCGCCCGCGCCGGTCAACTGGAATTATCCCTGCCCGAAGCCCCGCCGGATTTTCGGCCGCGGGGTGCTGCAGGTTCGTACGGCGCGGCATCATCCTTGGTCCATCGCCACGCTGCGCCTGGGGATTGCGCAGGTTTTGCTGCGGCGGCTTAAAGGCTGGGAGTATTGCGGCACGCCATTTTTATAACACAGGAGTACTAGTGCAAGCAGCCTTTCTCCAAATTTTGCTCTACATAAAGTGGTTCGTCTCCCAAAAGTGTGATCAGTATTCCTCCGGCAGGGGAAGATGCGCGAAGCAGTGATAAATCGCTGCGGTGAAGTGCTCGACGGTACGAAATCCAAAGGAGCGGTGGCTGACCAATTTGATCTTGTTGTTCATGCCTTCGAGGGCGCCATTGGAGACCCGAAGCCGGGTCCAAGCCAGGACGCCATCGAGATGAGCTCGCAGCCTCCGGACCATGCCCTTGAAGGGCTGCAACCGAGAGCGCATCGCCGAATGCATCCAGCGCTGCAGATGCTGTTCGGCGCGGGCCGGCTGACGGTAGCCCCAGAAGAGCTGGAAAGCTTCTTTGAAATAGTAAGCCCGGACGATGGGCGTATTCCAACGCACCAGGGTGGAGAGAGGCTCGCGTTCGCCGGTACTCAAGCTCCAGGGGTTCTTCAGCAACAGGAAGCGAGTTCGCTTAAAGATGGTCTTCTCCTGCCCCATCAGGCGCTGCATTTCGCTGCGCCGGACCTCATCCACGGCCCGGTTGAGGTGTTGCACGAGGGGAAAGCGGTCGAAGAGGACTTGAGCCTGGGGAGCATAGTTCCGAACGGCGTTCAAATAAGGCTGCCACATGTCGAGGCAGACGGCGCGGATCGTGATGGCGCGGCGCGGGCCCAACCCCGTGAAAAAGTGGGCCAAAGTTTCCTCGGTCCGATCCTCGCCCACCCAAAGCAGGACACGGCGTTGCAGGTCATAGACGGCGGTGAGGTAGTGATGCCCTTTGCGGCGACTCACTTCATCAATCCCCCGAATGCGCAAAGGCTGGCGACGACGCCGAGCCAAGCCACCACCCTCCCGACGATCGAGGCCACGCACTTCCAGTCCAGCTGGATATGACGAGCCGTCTCTTGCCAGCTCAGATGGCGAGCCAAATCGGCCACCGCTCGCGCCAAAGCCGTGCTGACCCGCGCCCAGGGTGCGGCCTACGGCACGGCCTCGACGCGCACTCCACAGCGAGGACAGCGCACGCGACGTGGCCGATAGCGCAGCACCATGGGAAACTGGCGCAGCGAGAGGTCGCGCCAGCTTCGGACCTCTTCTATCTGGTGAATCCTCTTGCAGGGCGCACGGCAAATCCCGCATCGCAGCCGACGAGAGCGAAAACGGTCAATCTCGACTACGATCTGGTCGGGATTTTGCCGTACCGCCACGACGTCATGAACTTTTAGATGAAGCAGTTTCCTGATAAAGGTTTCGATCAGCACCTCGTTTCGACCTCCTTGGCGTCGTTATTGAGACAACGACGTAAGGTAGCCGAATCGGGGTGCGGCTTTGTACCTGCTTATCCTTGCCCTTGCAGAAACCGAAACCCAGACCACAGCGCACCGCGCGCTGCGGAGATAACGCCGTCCGGAACTTATTGTCCAAAAACACCCTTCTTGACGATCACACTTTTGGGAGAGGAGTCCATAAAGTTAAACCTTAGGAGATAACGAATATGAGACTTAAAGAAAAGGTTACAATCGTAACGGGAGTCGCTTCGGGAATCGGGAAAGGATCTGCTATTCTGTTTGCCCGCGAAGGTGCCAAAGTAGTTGGTGGAGACATCAACACTACTGATGGATCTCGGACCATCGAGTCAATTCGTGCGGAGGGCGGTCAGGCTGTTTTTGTGCCTACCGACGTCAGCAACTCGGATCAGGTTAAGAATCTAGTTCAACAAGCGGTCCAGAGCTACGGAGGAGTGGACGTTCTTTTCAGCAATGTTGGCGTGGTAATTGGAAACCCCATTACTGAGGTGTCGGAAGAAGAATGGGAGCAAGTCATGAGAGTCAACCTGAAAAGCATGTATCTTTGTTGTAGATACGTAATCCCTGAGATGAGAAAACGGGGAAAGGGTAGCATTGTTTTAATGTCTTCAGCAAACGGCATAATTGCGGAACCTGCGCTCGCAACCTATTGTGCTTCGAAGGCCGCGATCATCGGATTAGTCCGAAGTATGGCCACTGATTACGGTAGGCACAACATACGAGTGAATTGCCTGTGTCCAACTTATACGCGAACGCCTCTTGTCGAGAAGTGGATTAACTCAGGCGTTGACGCCAGCCTTTCTTGGGAGAAAGTTAACTCCTTACATGTGCTCAACAGGATCGCCCAGGTAGAAGAGATCGCCAATGTCGCCTTGTTCCTCGCTTCTGATGAGTCGTCCATAATTACTGGCACTGCCTTAGTGGCGGATGGTGGATTGAGTTGCTTTCGGTAGCCACCATGTCGGGTTTCTGAACTGAACTAGATCGCAGGTGTTTGCAGCTTGAACATTAGGAGGACGACGAGGGTATGACGAATTTGGATCGACGGGAGTTCCTGCGTTACGCAGGGGTGGGGAGTGTTGCGCTGGGGCTGATGTCAGGTATTGGAAGCCAGGCGGAGGGTTTTGACCAAACCCCTCAACAGGCCGAGGTCATCGCCGCATATCCCGGGGCTCGGTACTTTGCGGGGCCGTGGCGGCTGCGGCTTGACGAAGGGAACCGGGGGAAGCAAGACGGATGGTACCGGCAGGAGCCTTCGGAGGCCGTGGCGAAGAGTTACGAGGTGGGGGTACCAGGGTGCTGGCAAGAGTACGTGTCGGGGCTGGGAGGAGGGATCGGATGGTACTTCAAGAAGTTCGAAATTCCGAGGGATTTAGCGGGGCGGGTTCTAAGGTTGAAGTTCTGGGCGGTGGATTACTTTACGGAGGTATGGGTTAACGGAGAGAAGGTAGGTGAGCACGAAGGGGGATACACGCCGTTTGAGATGGAGATCACAAGGGTGGCCAGGGTAGGAGGGGACAACCGATTGGCGGTAAGGGTAGTAGATCCGCCACGGCCTTTAAATCAACGGTTGCTGGGCTTACCGGGTTGGAAAGGGAAGACGGACGGAGTTGTGGATGGGTTCAACTTCATGCAAATCCCTATGGGCCATCAATCCTGGCAGGAGGGTTTTAATTTTGGGGGCATCTGGCAACCGGTGGAACTTCTGGACACGGATCCGGTCTATATTTCGGATGTTTTTATTGAGCCGAAGCTCAGCGAAGGTTTGATCGAAGCTCATGTGGAGGTAACGAGCAAGGAACAAAGGAAACTAAGAGAGGAAGTGGAGATAACTGTCAGGCCATGGAAAGAGGAGCGAGAGATTGTCGGACGAGGCAGGCATGCGGCGGAGGTGTCGGCGGGCACGCAGACAAGCGACCTTCGTATAGAGATTCGGGATCCGCGAGCTTGGTCGCCAGACGATCCTTTCCTGTACGTTGCGGAGGTGAGTGTTGAAGCAGGAGGGAAAGTTCGGGACCGATTGGAGGTACGGTTTGGTCTGCGAGAATTTACGGTGAAAGACGGGTATTTCCATTTGAATGGGAAGAGGATTTTCGTGAAAGGGGGGCATCATCAGGGGACATATCCGACGACGTTAGAATATCCGCCGACGCGGGAGTTTGCCTATAAGGAAGTGCGGACCATCAAGGAAGCAGGTTTCAATTTCTGCCGGTTGTGGGTAAAGCCGGCTCCGCTGTCGTTTTTGGATGCGGCAGATGAACTGGGATTGATGCTGCAGGAAGAGCCTCCGCTCAGTCTGATGGAGGACTCGCCAAAGATGCTGGAGCGATCGGTGCGGGAAGTACGAGAGATGGTGGCGCGGGACCGGAACAGGGCGTCGATTGTGATCTGGAACATGATCAATGAGTGTGATCCCCCGGTGAAATATGTTCGGCAGCAGTGCCAGGCGGCGCGCGAGGTAGATCCGACGCGATTGATTACGGAGTCGGCGGGAGGACCCAGCCACTATTACCTGCCCTATTCGAGTGAAGGGATCTCTTATCTAGACGAGCATCCGTATCCCGGGGCTCCGATTGCCGACAATGTGTACGAGTATAACCGCACCCGAGGAGTTGTGGGGCAACTGTGTTTCTTTTCGGAGTATGGGTACGGAGGGATGAATGATGTGGATTCGGTGCTCGCCAACTACGGGCCCCATCCCAAGGCGTACATGGAAGATTACGCGGGGCACGTAGTTTTGAAGAGGAAACGGGATAAGGCCTACGAGGAGTCAGGATTGTTGAAGCAGGTTTTCGGAGGAATCGAGGATTGGAGGGAGGCGTGCCAGACGGTGCAGGCAGACACGGTGCGGTTGCACAGCGAGGCGATGCGATCGAACCCGGCGATGGGGGGTTACAACTACGTGCAGGTATTTGATTCCAATGCAATTGAGATCGACGGGCTGGTGGACTTTTGGCGGGACAAGCGGAAGAAGAGCTTTTACGTGATGCAAGAGGTGAATAAGCCGCTGCTCTTGATCATTCGGTGCACGCCGATGAATGGGCGTTCGGGGGAGGAGACGAGAGTTAGGGTCACGTTGGTGAATGAAGAGAAGATCGAAGGGCAGAAAGGGCTGAGGGTGCGAGTGACGGCTCCTTCGGGGAAGGAAGTGTTTCGGAAGGAAGGGATGGTGGAGGCGAAGCCGTGGGTTTCGGTGGTATTTGAGGAAGGGGTGCGGATGGGGGCAGAGGGGGGGCGATATGTCGTGGAGGCAGTTTTATCAGACGGTACGAAGGAGTTGGTGAGGAAGGAGGAATATTGCATGGTTTTTGCGACGGAGCAGATGAAGTGGCCCTCCGAAGGGTTAGTTGTCTTCGATGTGGACCAGCAGTTGGAGCCGTATCTGAAGGAGCGGGGCATCAACTATCAGAGTTTTGGGGACGAGATGGAGAAGCCGGCGGTAATCGTGGTTACGCCGTTCACGGCGCTGTGGCGGCGGCCGGCAGAATTCCAGAAGTTTATCCAGCTGTTTGATTGGGTGAAAAGAGGCTGCACGGCATTATTCCTTGGCATTCCAGAAGACGGAGCATCAAAACTACTGACAGGGGTGACTGTTTTCATGGAATCCTTTCTAAGTCCTATTACCTTAGCTCATATAGTTCCCTTCAGCAAAATTGAGGCCACGGAAGAAGTGTGGTCGGGGCAACGGATCGGGGCATACGCTTGGGGTCTTACAGATTTCGACTCGGGGGTACCGATACCTCGCCATCCGATCTTCGAAGGGATTCCTCAGGACGGCATCATGGGGCGGGAGTATGGGAATGTGGTGCCGGTTAAGCGAATCCGGACAGATTGGAGGACGAGCGAAGATACCGGGAGCACCGTGCAGATCTACTCTTCGAAGGCCGTGTCACCAATTGGCAAGGGCAAGATAATACTCACGAGTCTGTATTTGCTGCCGAACCTGGGGGGGGATGCGTTGGCTGAGAAGCTGTTGAGCAATCTGGTGAATTATGCGGTGCGGGGATTAACTGCCGAGTTGAGCCCAGCGGGAGCATATCAGTTGGAGAGTGAGCGATTCGAAATCCAGGGCTACGAAGACTGCTTCAAGAAATATATTGAGAGAAAGGCATAGGCCTCAACCTTACCATATTAGGGGTTGAGGCTGATTCGGTAGGGAGGATCTACACAAGAGAAAGGACATCGTACCTCGCGTGCTATGGGAGGTATACATAGTCTACCAGGACGTTGTGAGCTTGAAACTACACTATTCGGTAGGGCGGGGCTCTGAATGAGCCACGCCTATTTGACTGGATTTATCTGGATACTCTTGGCGGGAGTTACACAGGGTGTGTTTGTTCTGCCCATGAAATATACTCGCGCCTGGAAATGGGAACATCTATGGTTCTGGTATTCAATAATCGCGTTTTTCATCCTGCCTCTTGTCAGCGCCTTCTGGACTGTTCCTCACGTTGGTCAAGTATTCCTGTTGACCCCGCGGGCAGCAATCGTGCTGACGATTCTATTTGGGTTGGGGTGGGGGGCCGGATCGGTCTTTTTTGGCCTGGGAGTAGACGCTTTGGGGATGGCATTAGGCTTTTCCATGATGACGGCTTTGTACACTGCTCTCGGAGCACTCATCCCGTTGGTGCTTCTGACTCCGGATTTATTATTCCGACGCAACGGCCTAATGATCATTGCAGGAAACGTCGTAACGGCAGCGGGCGTCGTAGTCTGTGCCATAGCTGGTGACCAACGAGATAAGCTGTTAGGAAATAGATTGGCTGGCACAATCGGCCCGCGTCGTTCATTTACAGTGGCACTGACTATTTGCATTCTCTCAGGGCTACTCTCGGCGTCCTTGAACTTTGGCTATGCATTCGGTTCAGACATCATGAAAACGGCTAGGTCATTGGGCGCCACAGAAAATGGTGCTGTGAATGCCATGTGGCTTATTCTAATACCTGCAGGTGGACTGTTGAATATCGGGTACTGTCTTTATTTGCTTCAAAAGAACAAATCGTGGGATGCCCTCGTTACCAAAGCGAGTTTGGTGGATTGGATGGGTGCCTGGACTATGGGTATTCTTTGGACAGGGTCCGTGATCATTTATGGATGGGGGGCTAACAGCCTTGGCAGGTTAGGCCCTTCCCTTGGGTGGTCGATGTGGAATGCTATTCTAATCGCCACGACATTTATTTGCGGTCTGTTAACTCACGAGTGGGGAGGCGTAAGTGGCCGCCCCCTTAATCTGCTTTATAGCGGAATCGGGCTCTTGATTGCTGGAATGTTTGTTTTGGGCCTTGGAGTCTAATGTGAATTCACTGTGCAGGACGGGACATCGGGCTAGATGGACCGCGTTGGTTCTATCGCCCCTAATAATACTAGGTTAAGTTCTACGAGGTGTCCGTGAACTCGGTAAGACACCACGCACAGCGTCCGCTCAGTCTAATCAGCAGTGCGAGGAGCTGCCGACGGACTCGGGGCAGGTGTCCCGCCTCCCTCGAAAATACCGGGCGATGCCTGGAGGCCCGGACGCGATCACGCGTGCAGAGGTTCGATAACGACTTGATTTCCTAAGGCTTCCAGTCGCCTGACGAGATAGCGCTCCAGCCGGTGGCGATGCAGCTGATCGAAATAGTCCGGACCAAGTTCGTTGTAGCGACGCTGGTTGCGGATCAAATGGAACCCGATTACCAAGACATTGTGCGCCACGGCGATGATGGCTCGCTTCTTACCTCGCCGGGCGGCAATGCGGTGGTACTTGGCGGAAAGATATGTCCCCTGACTTCGGGCCGCACCCCAACCAATCTGACACAACATGCGTCTGACCCACGGATTACCTTTGCGCGTCTTCCCCGACCTTCGCTTGCCAGCACTCTCGTTACTCCCTGGACACATTCCGGCCCAGGAGGACAAATGCTGTTCGGAGGGAAAGGCCTCCAGCCGCGGTCCCAATTCGGCGATCAGGCTCCAAGCGGCCACTTCGTTGATGCCCGGAATCGAGACCCACTGCTCAACTTCTTTCTCAAAGGGGCGCATCTGCTCCGCGATGCGTCCTTCCAGTTCGGTAATCTCCGCTTCCACGAAGCGGACGTGCGCCAGTAATCTCCCCAGCAGGAAGCGATGGTGCTCGGTCACTCGGCCCCGCAGGGCCTCGCGGAGGGCAGGCAGTTTCGCGCGCAGCCGACAGCGGGCCATCTCCGCCAACCGTTCGGGATCCTCTTCGCCCCGAACGATCGCCTCCAGAATCGCTCGCCCGGAAATCCCCAAGATATCGGTCACGACCGAAGCGAGCTTCAGGTTAGCGTCTTCCAGCACCTTCTCCATCCGGTTTACGGCACGCTCTCCCACCAGCGTTGCGCGATAGCGCGTCAGGTCGCGCAGCTCCCGTACCTCGACGGGCGGAACAAAGCTGGCCTGCACGAGCCCGTGCTGTAACAATTCGGCGATCCATTCACAATCCTTCACGTCGGTCTTCCGCCCGGGGACGCGTTTAATGTGCTGGGCATTCACAAGCAACACCTTGAATTCTCCTTCCAGAATGTTCCATACCGGTTTCCAATAGACTCCGGTTGCCTCCATGGCCACGTGCGTCACACCGCAGTGTTGGCACGCATCAGACGGATCTTCCCCCGCAGTAATGAGGGGAAGTTATTGTGTCGGCGCGAGTTAGGGGAATTCTAGAGCCAAGATGTAGTCATGTTGTTTGAATATTTATCTTGACATGTTCAATTGT